>JADMIO010976099.1_pt1 | contig 75604 bp, 66 predicted proteins | sample 8958161 | NCBI WGS metagenome assembly JADMIO01 (sample SAMN16585339, study PRJNA669376) | soil metagenome | isolation source: Crop rotation soil | place: USA: Cullars Rotation, Alabama | collected 2011
GGAATTCTAAGCTTAGGATCCCAATGTGCTGGAAAGTTTCAGGATTATTCAGGACTTTGCAATATCGCCGTCCGAGCGGCTGGCAGTTGTCGGGGGAAGGATTGAGCACGCCAACCATGACGGAAGAACTGACGGCATTTTTCTGATGGACATCCGCAGCGGGACCATAACCTGGGCGGCACCATACCTCGTTGGAGCGACTCCGGGGGTTGCATTCGGGACACTCGTCCGCTGTCTTAACGTTAGTGACCGAGGAACACTTCTGTACGAGGATAATGGCGTCATCGTTCCAATAGACTGGGGACAGGACGGGATCACGTCTGGAGATAGACCGGCCGGCCGGTTTCCCGTTTTGATGCCAGACGGATCAGGGTACGTCTACTACGACGGCGTGCGGATCCTCTGGACGGATCGTAAAATAAAGCGCGCGCTGCAGCGGGTCTCCGAAGTCGTCGGTGGGATAAGAGTCTCACCGGATGGTCGCTTCTTCGCATTTGGCCAAAGCATGGCTGCCCCTCCGATGAGCGAGTTTCGCTCAAGGTTGAAGATCTGTGATTTTGAGTCACTGACATGCTTGGACGGCCCGAAGTACTTTGAGTTTACGGCTGGGCAAGCGACCTTTTGGGTCGAACGTTAATCAGATAGGGACAGTGGACCAGCGGTATATTACGGTCGGGATGGAGAGATTTAGGTCACCGGACCGATATATGGCGATAAGAAATTATTCTACGGCCCTGGCGGATTCATTCCGAAGAGTATCAGCTATTCGAGCTTTCTAAACGGTTCTAATGAGAGGCGTCCGAACGGGGACTCCGCGGGTGTGAATAGCTACGATCCTGCGGGACGGCCAACGCAGACAAGATCGCAGTATGGCGCGACTACGAATTTCACTTACACCAACCGCACGCCGTCGAGCCCGGCGCAGACCAAGGCGACGATTACGACGAATAATCGTTGGACGCGCACAACCATGGACGGCTTTGGGAGGACCGTGTTGACCGAGAGCGCCGATAACGCAGGGAATGTGCAATCGGAGACGGATGTGCAGTATGCGGCGTGTGCCTGCTCGCCGATGGGCAAGGTCAGCCAGAAGTCGCTGCCCGCACGCCCATGGGGGCTACGGTGTATTGGACGGTCTATGGTTATGATGGCTTGGGGCGGACGGTCAGCGTGACGGCTGCCGATGGCGGGAGTAAGACAACGTATGAGTATGCCGGGAATACAGGGACGGGGGCGCCGGGGAATGATCAGGTGCGATTTGCAACTTATACTCGGGACGCTGCGACGAATTTGCGCAGATCCGAATTACTCGTTGAAATCCGCCGGGCGGCTCACAACGATGCAGTATAACGTACCGGTCGTGGGGAGGATCGTCATGGAATCCGGCCAGGCGTTCGTCGGTATTGCCGAAGGTGACAATGTATCGGGAATGACAGATGCCACGCAGTTCTTCACGGCAATCCACAAACAGTTTGGTGTCTAAACCCTCTCTTACGTAACGGAAATGGTCTCGATAGCTGCAATAACAAAGAAGCGACTCACCTGTCCAAAGCAGGAAAATTGAATGCCAATCAGATCAATACTATTGACGTGGGCGTGTGTACTGACTGCTACGCTTGATGTGGGCTGTGCGATCACGGCGTCTGCACAAAGCCGAGAGCTAACGGAATCCGAAGCCAAGGACCTCGTGATCGCGGCACTCGATCCAGGTGTTCGGAAATCGCCGGGTCTCAGAGCCGACGAGAATAATGACCCGAGCACGCCAGATTTCTATGGGTTTGGCATCACGTTTGAAAACCATCCGAGCTTAGAGACCTGACACCCACTACCTATACGCCCGACCGCGGTGCCGGACGGCAAGGATCTCGATGCTGGAGCCGTGATCGTAAAAGCGGAGGCGGTAGTCGCCGACACGAAGCCTGAACTCCGGCGGATCGATATCCTGGAGGCGTTTGACATCGCCCTTCTCGGTCAACGCAAACCGGGCGAGCCCATGCAGAATACCGATCGCCGTCTCACGATCGATGCTGCGGATGTCGGCGCGCGCCCGCTCGGTCCAGGCGATCGTCTTCGCCATCGTTAGAGGTGCGCGTCAGGTTCCGCGGGCATGCGGCCCATGCGCTCGAAATCTTCCATCGTGAAGCCGAACTCGGCGATCACTTCCTCATGGGGAATCGGTTTGTTGTGCTTCAGCCATTCGCGGGCCTCGGCAACGGCGCGCTCCTCTTCTTCGCCGATTTCTTCATCCTCAACGGGCGCGTTGGCAACCGCCCGCGATACTGGATCGAGCATAGTCTCCAGTAGACTGCGGACGGCGGTGAGCTGATCCGGCGGCAGACGGTCTAGATACGCGTGAGCCTGTTGGCGTTCCTGAGCAACGTCGAGAGCCATACTCTACTTTCCCCTCTCCCCGTTACCGCCGGCCGACGACCACCGGCGGGCTTCGTGCTTAAGAATCATGCCTTCCAAAAGGCTGCGGATCACCTGCTTCTCGTCGGCGTCGAAACGGCTCACCGCCTCGAACTGCAACCGCAGGTCGTCATCGGGACCGCGCTCGTCTTTGCCAAAGAGAAGCAGATCGGCGCTGACGCTGAGGGCTTTCGCCATTTTCCGGATAACGTCGAGCGTGGGCTGAGAAGAGCCGGATTCGTAGCGTTTTAGCTGCTGTACGTGGACACTGACACGCTCTGAGAGTTGCTGCTGGGTCAGGCCTCGTTCCTTCCGCAAGGCGGCTAAACGCTGGGCGAAGTCGCTGCTGGTTTCCGTGCGGGGCACAACTGAAGAGTATACAGCAGGTGACACTGTATTTACCGCAAAGGATTGCATATGATACTTATACAGTATCGTATTAGGGACTTGGCGTGGAGGTCATAGCAGATTTTTCAGAAGGATATCTGATTGCGGAATCCTGCGATTCCGCCGACTTACGGATACCAGCGATTCTTGATTTCTGGGCGGTCCGTCGAGCTCCGACAAACAATGATTAAAGTCGTTTTTCCGTCGCCCTCGAGTGGAACCGCTTCGGTTTTGCCACTGCTCTGAGGCGTGAACGGAGGGTGTGAACTTGGACATGTACAGTCATGTCAGTATGGGCTTCAGCAACCATTGCACCAATGTAGCGGATGCGCTTGGATGGAACTTTCATCCTTTGGCAACGGGAGTGAAGGCGACGAATGGCGGTGCAGTCGAGGTTAGGGAAGCGTTCGGATGGAGCTAGACGCATCTTTGCTGGTGCGCTAGTGGATCCAGAAAAGGGCGAATTTGGCGCTTATGTACAACTCGGCGCTTTCGGCGTCGGAGCATACGCAAGCTATTCGTGTCATTAGAGGGATCGATGAGCATAGATGTACAAAGAGTAGTGGCAGCCATAATCGGATGCGCCTGTCTGGCTGCGTGCGGTTAAGCTTCAAAAGTTCTGCAAATTGGAGGAAGGCCATGATATTTCCTAATACGTCTCCGGCAGGTGACAGAAAGGAAAGGGACCATGGCCCGAAAGCAGTTTACGCCAAGCCGCGAGGAATGGAAAGCGGCATTGGTCGATCTAGTGAAGGAAGGCGACTACCTGCGGACATTGGTAGAGCAGGTTGTGCAGCAGGTCCTCGAGGCAGAGATGGAGGAGACCTTGGGGGCGGGAAAAGGCGAGCGGACGGGGAACCGGCGTGGGTATCGGAGCGGCCATTATTCGCGGACATTGATCACGCGCGTCGGGAAGTTGGAATTGCGGGTGCCGCAGGATCGGCAAGGGCATTTCCGGACGGAGTTGTTCGAGCGGTACCAACGCAGCGAGAAAGCACTGGTGGGGGCGCTGGCTGAAATGTACGTGCAAGGGGTATCGACGCGCAAGGTGAAGGCCATCACGGAGGAATTATGCGGGCACGAGTTTTCCTCCGCGACGGTGAGTCGGGTGAATGAGAGTCTGGACGGGGAGTTGGCGAAGTTCGCCGAGCGGCGGCTGGAGGAGGATTATCCGTATCTGATCCTGGATGCGCGTTACGAGAAGGTGCGGGAAGACGGGGTGGTACGTAGTCAGGCAGTACAGGTGGCTATTGGCATTAATCAGGAGGGGCGGCGGTGCGTGCTGGCAGTGGGGCTGGCGAACCGCGAGAGCACCAGCAGTTGGCGGGAGTTTTTGCTGCAGCTAAAGCAGCGCGGGCTGCGCGGCGTGGAGTTTGTGGTCAGCGATGATCATGAGGGGTTGAAGAATGCAATCCGGGAAGTGCTGCCGGAAGCGGCCTGGCAACGCTGCTACGTGCACTTTCTGCGCAATGCGCTGGACTATCTGCCGCGCAAAGCCAACGATGATTGCCTGGTCGAGCTGCGGTGGTTGTACGATCGCCACGATCTGGAGCAAGCACGGCAGGACTTGGCCGTCTGGCTAAACAAGTGGCAGGCCAAGCATCCCAAGTTGTGCAATTGGGTAGAAGCCAACATTGAGGAGACGTTCACGTTTTACCGTCTGCCGGCGGAGCACCACAAGCATCTGAAGTCCACCAACATGCTGGAGCGGATCAATGAGGAGATCAAGCGGCGGACGCTGGTGGTGCGCATCTTTCCGAACGCGGCCAGTTGTCTGCGTCTGGTGCGGGCCTTAGCGGCAGAGATCCACGAGGAATGGATCGAAGCCACACGCTATTTGAACATGGAACTGCTGGCAGAGCATAAGCGGGAACAGTTGCGGAGGCGGGCTGCGGCCTGAGCGCACATGGGTGGTTGGGTAGAATTCGCATCCATCAAGCAGACGGTGCCGTTGCTGCGGCTACTGGAGCAATATCAGATCACCGGTCTTCGTAGGAGTGGGAAAGATCACTGGCGCGGTGTTTGCCCGCTGCACGGCGGCGAAGGGCGGGACGCGTTTCATGTGAACACCGCCCGGCAGTTGTTTCACTGTTTTTCGTGCGGGGCCGGCGGCACGGTGCTGGACTTGGTGGCCGCGCTGGAGCACTGCGATTTGCGAGAGGCGGCCCGGAAACTGGCTGCCAGGTGGAACGTGCCGGAAACTCACTCGCCAGGGCCAGCGGTGCAGAGGGGGCAGGCAACGGTTACGGAAAAAAGAGAGGTGCTGCGGCCATTAGGATTTCGCCTCCGCGGCGTGGATGAGCAGCACCCGTATCTGGGCGGCCGGGGGATTGTCGCGGCGACGGCCGCCGCTTTCGGCATTGGATTCTATGCCGGACCCGGTCTGCTGAGCAGACGTCTCGTGATACCGATTCACGACGAGACTGGGCAACTGATTGCGTACTGTGGCCGGTCTCTGGACGGAACCGAACCGCGCTATAAGTTTCCGCCGGGATTTGCCAAATCGCAGGTCGTGTTCAATCTTCATCGTGCCGCCGCCGCTGGCACCGCAACGGGCATCGTTGTGGAAGGGTTCTTCGACACCCTCAAAGTGCATCAGGCCGGCTTCCGTTCGGTGGTGGCCTTGATGGGTGCGGCGCTCTACGACCGCCAACGGTGGCTGTTGACAAGGCAATTTCGGCGGCTCATCCTCATGCTAGACGGGGACACGGCGGGGCGCCGAGCCAGCGATACGATCGCGGCTCAACTGGCGCGTCACTGCTCGGTGCGGGTCATTCAGCTCGCCGCAAATATCCAGCCAGACCAACTCTCGATGCAAGCCATTCGAGAGATTCTCGTTGAGGAAGGAGGAAAACCCGCAAACGATTAATTTCTTAACACGCTGAGATGGAATCGGGTCGCGCCACTATCCATCGCGACTCAAACAGGGAATCTTGTCCAAATCTAAAACGGCAAGCGTCAAATCAGCCGGAACTATCCTGGCCGATTTTGCAGAACTTGACAAGCACAACTCTGCGTGCTTTCGTCGGCGCTTCTACGGCGGCTCGATCGGTGGCAGTACAAGCGAGTCTGTTCACCCATGGCGTGCGCGTGCGTTTCTGGCCGCCGGTGCAGCCTTCTTCTTTTGGGTAACATGGCGGGGTATCAAATGATTGTTCCGGTATCCGTATCAGGCGTGTATGTAGGAGGTTCAATTCTACACAGCTAGATCAGAACGTCGCACAACGCGCCATAGCTACATCAAGCACGACCATCGATGGACACGTCGAGCGCTGCCGATCACGGCGATGCCTTGGCTGTCAAGCAGCAGGTGTTAAACCCAACGATGCAGACGAACGTAACTATGCTGAGCGCCATTCTCCCTGAGCACGTTATGGAGGATCAAGGCACCCTCGACATCTTTTGGTGCACCGTGGTGTCTCAGATCCCGAATTTGGTGAACGACGGGCACGCCCCCAAACGACATCTTCCCGACTGACCTGTGCCGCATACATCGGAAACCCGCCAACGCATGCGGGAGTTCAATTCTAATGAACCGACATTCCGAGTGATTGCTCGCCGTTCTGCTGGAACTTCCGGGGGGGTAGCCAGCCGTTTACGATGCGTGCACGGCAAAGTCTTCCGTTAGCGTACTTCGCAGCACATCAACCGCTTGTTCACAATCTGACGGCGACACATCGTAGTGCGTCACCGCCCGCATTGTGGTTGCGTTTACGCCATTCATAAGGACACCATTCGCCCGAAGTGATCGGCTCAACTCAGCCGACGGAATCCCGCTTTCGCTGATGTCGAAAATGACAATATTCGTCTGCACTTTTTCAGGATTCAAACGAACACCCGGAATCTTCGACAACTCATTCGCCAGATATTTCGCATTCGCATGATCTTCGCCGAGCCGCTTCGGCATCTCCTCCAGCGCTATCAGACCGGCGGCCGCCAATACGCCTGCCTGACGCATGCCGCCGCCGAGGCGCTTGCGGTACAGACGTCCCCGCGCGATGTCATCTGCCTTCCCAACCACCATCGATCCCGAAGGCGCGCCCAGTCCTTTCGACAGACAGAACATCACGCTGTCCGCCTTCGCGGCGATCTGCGACGCCGGCAGATTCAGATATGCAGCCGCATTGAAAATGCGGGCGCCATCCAGGTGAACCTTCAAGCGCAGGTCATGGGCGTTGTCGCAAATCTCGTTCAGCGTATCCATGGGATAGACCGTGCCGCCGCCCATGTTGTGCGTGTTCTCCACTTCAATCAGCGATGTCGGCGCATTGTGCGGCCCGAAGTTGCGAATGTGTTTGCGGATCTCGGACCAGGTCAGGATGCCGCCTTCGCCGCTCACCGGCCGTACCAGGCACCCGGAAAACCAGGCCGTCATCGACAACTCATAGTCGAGCACGTGCGAGTGTGATTCGCAGATGATCTCCTGCCCGTGCTCCGTATGCATCTTGATCGCGATGTTGTTGCCCATGGTGCCGGTAGGCACGAACACCGCTGCTTCTTTACCGAGAATCTCGGCCGCGCGCTGCTCCAGGCGATTGATGGTCGGATCCTCGCCGTAAACGTCATCTCCCACTTCGGCCTCGGCCATCGCCCGGCGCATCGCCGCCGTGGGTCGCGTCACCGTATCGCTGCGCAAATCGATCATCTTATTCAACGGTAATGAACTCCTCGAAGACTTCGTTGGACACCAGAACCCCGCGTTCGGTCAACCGAATCCTGTCGCCGTCGCGCGCGAGCAACCCATCTGCTACGAAACGACTGATCGGCTCTTCGTACTTTTTCCATTCCTGCGCGTCGGGCCGCACGCCTTCGCTCAATCGCAAGCCGACGAAGAATTTCTCTTCCACGCGATTCGCAGCCGTCGAAGCAGCGCGCACCGGCTCGCCCCGATTTGAACAGGCCACGTAGTCTGCCGGCTTTTCCACATTCTGCCATCGGATCGCGCCGTCGAAGGAATGCGCGTCCGACCCGAAGCCGATATAAGGCTCCAGCCGCCAGTACTTCAGATTGTGAATCGATTCAAAACCGGGACGCGCGAAATTCGAGATCTCGTAGCGGTGAATGCCCATCCGGGCCAACTCGGAAACCGCTGTCTCATACATGTCGACGATCAGGCCGTCGCCCGGGACCTCCGGCGCGCCGTAGCGTTTGCCGTTCAGCAGGACCTCCTGGCCGAGCCGGCTGTCCTCGTCGACCTCGAGCATGTACACGGAGACATGAGGCGGGTCCAAGGTTTCGATCCAGCGGAGCGAGTCGCGCCAAGAGTCGATGGTCTGGCCGGGCAAGCCGGCGATCAGATCGATATTAATGTTAGAAATCCCGGACTCGCGGAGTAGCTCGACCTCGCGAGCCACCACCCCGGCCGTGTGCTTGCGCCCGGTGCGAGCCAGTTCCTTTTGGACGAACGACTGAACGCCCAGGCTGACGCGGTTGATGCCGCAGTCGACCCATTCCCAAACGCGATCCGGGGTGATGGTTCCGGGGGCCGCCTCGATGGTCGCTTCCGCCCACGGCCTTCCAGGAAGTTGCATGGTCCGGCGCAAAGCGTCGGCTTCGAGCTGGCTGGGAGTCCCTCCGCCGAGATAAACGGTTTCCGGAACCCACTCCCAATTGTGTGCGGCTATTTCCGCTTCCAATGCAGTGAGATAGCGGTCCTCCAGGTGGCCCGGGAACACGCCCGATGCAAAGTTACAGTAGGTACACTTCTGGGCGCAGAAAGGATAGGAAATGTAGACTCCCGCCATTACAGCGCGACTTCTTCTCCCAACTGCTTGCTGATGGCGGATTGGATCAGCTCGGTCAGGGTCTGGCCGGTGTCGGGCAGCACAAATGCGCCGCGGCCGGCATCCCAATCGAGCTTAAAGCTTTTCGAATGAGCGGATACCCAGATCTGGCGCACCGGTGAGTTGGGGCTGATGACGAATTTGCCCGGGGGCTCCTCAAACTCGATTGCGAGGGCTCCGCTGTTGAAATCCGGCTCAAAATCAGCCTCGTTCGACGCCTGCATCAGCTTGCGGTAGAGAGAATTCAGCTCCTGGTCTGCTCGCCTTTGGAACTCTTGATCGTCCATAGTCAGGGACAGAGGTATCCGGTAGGGATTTCCTCTTTCATGTTAGGCTAGTTTCGCGGGAGGACGCTAGATCCCGTAGGGTTTTCTTTTCCGAGCCCTCCGACTCCCAGATTGCATCTTCATAGGGTGACGCCAAGTTTCTGATGATGGAAAGCGCCTGTCTCCGCCACACAGATATCCCCGCCACGTCCAGGTTCTTTTCCGATTTTCAATATCATTTCGATCGCGTTGCGGAATATTACAACGAGTGGCCGGGCGACCCGGAGTCGTACCGGCGGGTGGCGCAAAATCTGGATTACCCGGATGAGCGCCGCGCTGCGCTGGTCGAAGCGCTGCGGGCGCAGAATGAGGGCAACCCGTCGTTGGATCTGCTCGCCAAACGCGGGACGGTCGCGGTGGTCACGGGGCAGCAGGTCGGTTTGTTTTCGGGTCCGGCTTACACGATCTACAAAGCGCTGAGCGCTGCCCGGCTCGCCAAGCAGTTGAATGATCAGGGAATTCCGGCGGTCCCGGTTTTCTGGGTCGCCACGGAAGATCACGACTTCGCCGAGATCAACCACGCGTTTGTTTTCAATAGTTCGTATGAACCTGTGCGGCTGGAAGTCGCGGGCTCGAACGACGGGCAGAGGCCGGTCGGCGGCATTCCGATCGAGCAGCCGCCGATTGAGGAATTACGCAAGGCGCTGGAGGGCCTGCCGTTCGCTGAAGAGACTGTGGCGATGGTGGCCGAAGCGTACACGCCGGGGACCCCGCTCGGTGAAGCGTTCGAGAGGCTTCTTCGCAGGTTGTTGGATAAATGGGGCCTGCTGTTTGTCGACCCGTTGAATCCCGCGCTTCGCCGCATCGCCGCCCCGGTTCTTCGTGAGGCTCTTCAGAACGGCAACGATCTCAAGCAGGACCTGATGCGGCGGAATGAGGATCTGGTCAGGGCGGGCTACCATGCGCAGGTCCATATTGAAGCGCAGACCTCGCTGTTTTTCCTGCTGGATGACAATCGCCGCGTCGGGCTGCGGCGGCAGAACGGCAATTATGCGTCGAAGGACCGGACTTATAGCATTGCCGAGCTTGTGGATCGAGCTGAGCAACTCTCGGGCAATGCGCTGCTGCGTCCGGTGGTCCAGGACTATATGCTGCCGACGGTCGCATACGTTGGCGGACCGGCTGAGTTGGCGTACATGGCGCAATCGCAGGTCATTTATAAGCGCCTGTTGGGTCGTATGCCGGTGATGCTGGCGCGAAGCGGGTTTACGCTTTTGGAACATCGCGCGGCCAAGCTCCTCGATCGCTATGGGTTGAAGGTGGCTTCGCTGTTTCAACCGGAGACTGCTGTTCGAGACCAGATCGCAGCGAGGCTGGTTCCTGCCGACCTGATCGGTGAGTTTGAAGAGGTGCGCCAGCATATGGCACAGTCGCTCGACAAGCTCACCACCGAACTCACCCGGTTCGACCGTACGCTGGCCGATGCCCTGGAACGCAGCCGCAACAAGATCATGTACCAGCTTTCGAAGATGGAGGCGAAGACGGAACGCGAAGCGCTGCGCCGCGATGATCGGGCCTCGGAGGATGCTCGGTACCTGATGCACCTGGTGTATCCCGAAAAGCACCTTCAAGAGCGGTTTTATTCCATCCTGCCTTTTCTCGCCAGGCACGGGACGGGTCTGTTCGACACGATTTACGAGCAAGTCCACCTCGATTGTCCCGACCACAAGGTGTTGGTTATTTAACACCGTCGTTTACTCGATCAATTCTTTTGAGAATATTTCTCTCCCGGCGCACTAGAGGTATGTTCCGGGAGAGTATAAGTGGTACGAACGCTGATTCTGGCGATCGCAGCCGCCGCTGCTGCCATCGCACAAAGTCCTGATCCCGCGTATGCGCCGCTGGAGAAGGCATACGAGGCATTACGAGGGTCTCGCTATGACGAGGCCATTGCCGCATTCCAGCGGGCCATCGCTGTAGAGCCGCAGCGGGCTGGAATTCGGAAAGATCTCGCTTACACGCTGCTGAAGACCGGCGCGAACGAGGCTGCGCGCGACCAGTTTGCCGAAGCCATGCGTATCGATCCTTCCGATCAGCATGTCGCGATGGAATATGCCTTCCTTTGTTACGAAACGAAACAGCAGGTGATGGCGCGGCGCATCTTTGATCGCATTCGGAAGACCGGCAACGCGACGGCGGAACAGGCGTTTCAGAATATTGATCGTCCGCTGGCCGAAGGAATCGCGCGTTGGCAGAAGGCGCTCGAGATGTCGCCCGATAATTTCAGCGCGCATCAGGAGCTGGCGACTTTGGCTGAACAGCGGGATGAGTTCGCTCTCGCCGCGGAACATTACGAGAGAGCCTGGGGCCTTAGACCCGCAGAGCGCTCTTTGCTGCTCGATTTAGGGCGAGTGTGGAAGGCGCTCGGTCGCGTGGAAGATTCGACGGCAGCTTTGTTGGCTGCGTCGCGCGGTGCACAGCCTCGCGTGTCGGTAAAAGCACGCGAATTACTGCCGTCGCGCTATCCCTACATTTACGAGTTTCAGAACGCGATCAAGCTGGACCCCAAAAATGTCGAGCTTCGGCGCGAGTTGGCTTATCTGCAGCTCGAGATGGGCAATAAGAATGAAGCGGAGGAGCAGTTCAAAGCCATTCACGATTTGGCGCCGGACGATGTGCTCTCGACCGCGCAACTCGGGTTCCTGCTTCTGAATCGCCGCGACATGACTCGCGCGCAGCCTTTACTGGACCAGGTGCTCAAGAGCGGCGATGAAGTGATTGCCGACCGGGTGCGCGCCGCTTTGAAAATGCCTCAGCGGTTTCAGCGACGCAGCGATTCGGGGGTAAACCGCGCGTCGGCAGAGGCCAAGGAAATGGCGGAGAAGAGTCTGAAAGCGGGCTATTTGAAGGATGCTCTGAAATACCTTAGCGTGGCCCAGGAAAACGATCCGCTGGATTTCCCCGTGATGCTCAAGCTCGCATGGACCTACAATATGCTGCACGACGATCGTGAGGCGATTCGCTGGTTCAAGCTGGCGGCCAAGAGTCCCGATCCGAAAATCTCCGCGGAAGCTGAGAAGGCGTACAAGAATCTTCGTCCGGCGTTCCAGCGATTTCGGTTTTCGGCCTGGATGTTTCCCTTCTACTCATCGCGGTGGAAGGACGCGTTCGGCTATGGACAGGTGAAGGAAGAGATGAAGCTTGGAAATCTTCCTTTGCGTGCGTATATCTCGGCGCGCGTGGTCGGCGATATGCGCGGGGAGATCGGGCCGACTTCCGGATACTCGATGCCGCAGTACTTGTCGGAAAGCTCGGTCATCTTCGGATTGGGCCTTGCGACGGTGACCACACACGGTTTCACGGGATGGTTCGAGGCTGGTGAGTCCGTAAAATATCTGGCCGATCGTAAAGACATTGGTACGGCGATTCCCGATTATCGCGGGGGCATTTCATTCGCGAAAGGGTTCGGACACATGATGGGCGGGACACACGGATTCTTCGCAGAGACCAACGATGACGGTGTCTTCGTCAGCCGCTTCCAAAATGATTTGCTCTTCTATTCCCAGAATCGGACCGGGTACACGTTTTCGCAATCCGAAGGCGGATTCCAGCCGCAGATTTATTGGAACTACAACGTGACGGCCGATCGACTGCGTCAATATTGGGCGAATTTCGTGGAAACGGGGCCGGGTGTGCGGTTTCGAAGCCCCGGCCTGCCGAAATCGATGCTGTTCTCGGTGAATGCTACGCGCGGAATTCATACCGTGAACGAAGGCAATCCGCGGCGGCCCAATTTCACGGACGTGCGGGCAGGATTCTGGTATGCGTTTATTCATTAAGCCGGCGTTTCTTACTTGTCTGCCGCTTCTGGCGTCCGCGGCGACGTATTCATATCACATCGCCGGCGATGACGCGGGAGCCTGGACCAACATACTTTCTTCGGTCGGATTGACTACCGGCCCCCAGGCTCCCGGAAATCTCTTTATCGTTCGCGATCACGCCGCGGGCACGACGGCCCAGTGGCTGGAGAAGATCGATCAAGGAGCGGTGGTTGTCATTGAGGGCGAATCGGAATTAGCGGCCGCGCTCGGTTTCAAGCCGGGCAGCAAGCACGTCGTGGTGCGCAGCATCATCGATAACCGCGCGGCCAAGCTGCCCATCGTTTGGGAGAAGCCCGTCGAGATTCCTATCTTCGAACTGCCGAATGACGCGCACGTTTTTGCGGTCGAACGATGGGAAGGCGCGCCCGTGTTGGCGGCTGTCTATCGCGGCTCCGGCGCGGCGTTGTGGCTCGCGACGTCGCCGGGTGTGCAGGGCTACGAGCGCTATCCCTACCTGTTGCAGGCGCTGGCCGAAGCGGGGATCAAGGCGCCGTTCCGCTCCGCGCGTTTAACGGCATTCTTCGACTCGGCCTACCGGTCGCGTGTCGATCTGAATTATCTTGCGCCGCGATGGCGCCAGGCCGGCATCGGAGCACTGCACGTCGCCGCATGGCACAACTTCGAGCCGGATGCGCAGTCGGATGACTACTTACGCAAGTTGATCGCGGCGTGCCATCGTAATGGAATCCTGGTGTACGCGTGGCTGGAACTGCCGCATGTGAGCGAGCGGTTTTGGGCCGATCATCCCGAGTGGCGGGAAAAAACAGCACTGCTCCAGGACGCGCAGCTCGATTGGCGCAAGCTCATGAACCTTCAGAACGCCGCTGCATTCGATGCGGTTGCAAAGGGTACACGCGGGCTGCTGGAACGGTTCGACTGGGATGGCATCAACCTCGCCGAGTTGTATTTCGAATCGCTGGAAGGTTTTTCGAACCCTGCGCGTTTCACGCCTATGAACGAGGAAGTGCGCCGCGAATTCCAGCAATCAGGCGGCGGTTTCGATCCGCTCACGCTGTTTCAGACTGCTTCGCCCGATGCCGGTCAGTTGCGTGTGTTTCTGAACTATCGCGCGGAGCTGGCGCGCAGGATGCAGGCGAAGTGGATCGCCGAAATTGAAGCGGTCCGTCGCATGAAGCCGGATCTCGATCTTGTGCTGACGCATGTCGACGATCGCTTCGATACGCGGATGCGCGAGCTCATTGGCGCCGATGCGACCAAGGTTCTTCCACTGCTGGATCAGCACGATTTTACGTTCCTTATTGAAGACCCGGCCACCATCTGGAATCTAGGCCCGGAGCGCTATCCGCAGATCGCGGAGCGCTACCGGCCGTTGACCGATCATTTCGAGAAGCTGGCGATCGACATCAATATCGTGGAGCGATACCAGGATGTGTACCCGACGAAGCAGCAAACCGGGATTGAGCTGTTTCAACTGGTCCACCTGGCCGCCAAGGCGTTTCCGCAAGTCGCGCTCTATTTTGAGAACTCGATTCTCACGCCCGACCTTCCGCTGCTCGCTGCCGCGTCGGCGAGCGTGGATCGTCTGGAGCGCGACGGCAATCGCCTTACCGTTGGGGCCCGATATGGTGTGGGGGTGCGCTGGCAGGGGCCGGCCACAGTGAACGGGCGACTGTGGCCGGTGCACGATGCCGATATTCTGTGGCTTCCACCCGGTGCCAGCCGTGTCGAGCCGGCATCGAAGGCCGCGCCGGTCGCGGTGCGCGATTTCAACGGCGGATTGCAGTCGGCGCAGGTGGTCGAGAATGGCGTGGAGCTGTCGTATCGCAGCAGCTCGCGCGCCATAGCTGTGCTCAACGTGAAGCCTCGCGCGATGGAGTTGGACGGCGCCCGCGAGGAGCCGAAGGTGATCGAGTCGGACGGCAAGTTCGTTGTGATGCTTCCGCGCGGACAGCACCTGGTGAGTTTTCAGCGCTAGTACGAAGGCCGCCGGATCATTCCACTACAATGATGTGGGAGGCTTCGATGGCCGATATCGTGGTTCGTCCAACGATGAAGTTCATCAAGGCGGGCTATGCGGTACTGATTGTGCTGATCGTTGCGGGCGCCATTACGTGGTACTCGTTTTCCTTGGAACCGGCCTGGCTTCCGGTCATTTTTCTCGCGCTTTTGGTATGGCCACTCGCGCGTCATATAGGGCGGCAATCGACCAAGGTCACCATTTCGCAGGACAAGCTACGTTACGAAGTTGGTCTTTTATCGAAGACGACTCGCACGATACAGCTTCCGAAAATTCAGGACGTGCGCGTGGATCAGACCTTGTTCCAGAGAATCTTCGGCGTCGGAAATATTTCGATTGAAACAGCCGGCGAGGCCAGCCGTCTGACCGTCCGGAACATCGATCTGCCGCAGGCGATCGCCGATGAGATCCTTGCGCGCGCCCAGCACGGTCATGATGGATTGGCTGCGGCCCGGCCGGTATAATGATCGAGTGGTAAGTATTCGTACAATTTCCCTGGCGGCAGTTCTGTCTGCCGGAACCATGGGGTTAGTTTTAGGTGATGTGCCCGCGAAGAAGCGGGTCGCAGTATTCGATTTTGATAGTGCCGCGGCTCAGGGCGGCGTCACGATGGTGATGTTCCAGACCACTTATCCCAATCTTGGGAAGGCGGTCGCCGACCTGGTAATCACGAAGCTTGTACAGAACAACACGGTCAGCGTCATCGAGCGCGCCGCGATCGACAAGCTGCTTTCGGAGCAGAACCTCACGAACAGCGACCGCACGGATGCGCTTACCGCGGCGAAGTTAGGCCGCGTCCTGGGTGTCGACGGAATCGTTCTCGGCACCATTACGAAGTACGATTTCGAGGATAAGACGACCGGGGGAGGCGGCGTGCGCTTTGGCGGATTCGGCGGCAGTTCGATGAACACCAAGCACGATTACAGAGCCGTGGTGCAGATCAGCACGCGCCTGGTTAGCCCCGATACTGCGGAGGTGCTTGCGGTAGCGCAGGGGTCCGGCGAGATCATTCGTAAAGGCGTGAAGGTGGACATCCGGGACATGAGCAGAGCCCAGGGAATGGGCATGGGCGGCGGAAACAATCCGATCATGAACGAGGCCATGGACAAGGCGATCGTGCAGCTGACCGCGCAGCTCGAACAGAGCTTCCCGAAAATCCCACCCCGTTCGACTATTATTGACGGCCTGGTGGCTGACGTGGGCGATGCGGGCCGTTTGGTCCTGAATGTCGGTTCGCGAAATGGCGTGAAAGAGGGCGACCGGCTTCAGGTATGGCGCCCCGGCAAAGAGATCCGCGACCCGGGAACCGGAAAGATCCTCATGCGCGACGACACGCTGCTGGGGGATGCTGTCGTCAGCAAAGTGAACGATATTTCTTCGATCGCCGCGTATCACGGGAGCGAAAAGCCCAAGGTCGGGGATCTGGTCAAGAGCGCGCCGAAGTAGTAGCTAGCCTTTCAGCTTCCGTCTCAGTCCGCGAATCAGCCGTTCCGTAAATCTACCGAACGGCTCGTCCGTGGTCAGGTACGTCCACACTGTGCCGCGATCGCCGGGATCGGGGGCGCCTCCCGCTGCGTGCTTTTCGAGCCGCCGGGCGATCTCATCGGGGAGCGTTGCGGTCATCTCCTTGAACCATTCGTCGACTTTCTGAAGATACTCGTAGTAAGGGTCGCGGCGTCCCCAGGACAGCCAGTGTACGCCGGAACGGAAATCGGCGACGCGCGCAAGGTGGTCGGCCCAGAGGTCATCGATCGCTCGAAGCGTGACGAGTTTCTCGAGATCAGGCAAGTCGCCTTCGAGGACCTCCTGACGATGAGTTTGCAACTGGTGCCGCTGGCCCTCGATCGGGATCTCGTAACGATGCAGGAAGAGCCGCGTGTCGAGGTGCTGTCCTTCGACCAGCCGCTGCAGCGTGCCCGGATCGTTGCGGACGCCGGGGTCGAGATCGGCATACTTCACCACCAGGTCGTCTTCGAAAGACACGAAAAATCGCGAGCAGCCAGGATCGCCTTGACGCCCCGCGCGGCCGCGCAGTTGGTTGTCGATACGGCGGCTCTCGTGCTTGTTGGTGCCGATCACGTATAGCCCGCCGAGCTCCGCTACGCCGCCGCCCAGCCGAATGTCGGTTCCGCGGCCGGCCATGTTGGTCGAGATAGTCACGGCGTCCGGCTCACCTGCCTGCGCGATGATGGCAGCTTCCGCTTCGTCGTTCCGCGCGTTCAGCACACGATGCGGGATGTCGGAGAGCATCCTGCTGAGTTGCTCCGATTCTTCGACGCTTGCGGTACCAACCAGGATGGGCTGGTGTGTGGCGTGGGCGCGGCGTATCTCATCGAGCACCGCCCGTTGTTTTTCGGCTTTGGTGTTGAATAATGCGTCCGGGTGATCGGTCCGAATCACTGGCCGGTTGGTCGGAATCGTTTCCACTTGCAGACCGTAGACCTTCTCGAGTTCGAGCGCCTGTGTCGATGCCGTTCCGGTCATGCCGCAGATCTTCGGGTACATCGCGATGAGATGCTGGAGAGTGATGGAGCCCAAAATCATACCCTGGGCTTTCGTCGCGACGCCCTCCTTGGATTCAAGCGCGGTGTGCAGTCCTGCGGGCCAACGTCGGTCCTGCGCGATGCGGCCCTTGAACTCGTCGACTACTTCGATGGCTCCGTTCTTGACTACGTAATCGACATCGCGCCGGAGAAGCGCATGCGCATGCAGCGCATCCTGAACGGCCGTAAGCAGGCGCAGATTGTGGTCGTCGTACAGGTTGCCGGAGCCGAACGCGGCTTCTACGGTGTGGATTCCCAGGTCGGTCAGCGCGATGTTGTGGTTTCCGGCATCGGTTGTGAAATGCAGGAACGGCCGGAGCTGCCGGACCACCTGATCGGCCGCGTATGCGATCGCACTGTCGTCCGTATTTCCACCCGCGATCACTAGCGGGATGCGGGCCTCGTCGATCAGGATTGAATCGGCCTCATCGATGACTGCTGCAGCGAAAGGCCGGTGCACCTGCTCGTGAAGGTGCAGCGCCAGACGATCGCGCAGAAAATCGAAGCCGATCTCATTGGCAGTTGTATAGGTGATATCGCAAGCGTAGGCCGCGCGGCGCTCCTGGTGCGACATGCCCTGCTGCACGTGCGCGACGGACAATCCGAGGAAGCGGTAGATATCGCCCATCCATGCGGCGTCGCGACGGGCCAGGTAATCGTTGACCGTCATGACGTGAACGCCTTCGCCCTGGCGCGCATACCAGGCGACGGCAGGTACCGCGGCCAGGGTCTTGCCCTCGCCGGTCTGCATCTCCGCGATGCTGCCTCGAGCAAGCGCGAGCGCGCCACGAAGCTGGACGTCGAACATGTCCTGCGCCAACACTCGCGAGGCGACTGCGGCGGTGACGGCCATCAGTTGCAGCAAGTCCCTGGCGCGAGCAGCCGCAGATCGTAAATCGGTGTCGTTCAGACGAGAAAATTCGGATCGCATCGCGTTGATTTTCTGAATGTCGGATAAATCATGGCGCGCTGGCGAGAAGATAGAACGTAACAATTGGCGCATTTCGCCCTCCTCTCTTTTTCAGACACAGCAACTCTGAGTTGTTGAATTAGAGGATTTGCGGAGGAGGGCGCTGGAACAGCGACTGATCGAGAAGAAGTACGGGCCGCGGAAGATCATCGCCCGAAGGCGCTGGTTGCAGGCGCGGTTTTGAGAAGGCAATGACAGGGCGCTGCTCTGATTGCCGCTGCGCGTGCTTTGCTCGATAAATCGAGACTATGCCGTACGACGGGAGTTCAACACGTGAAACCGGCACGCCGAATGGCGTCGCGGCGGCAAGCAAGAGCGCCAGAAACCAGGATGTGAATCGCGGCTTCACCTGCAGAGAGTATGGCACAGCACGTCAGTGCATTGCGACAGGTCCCGCTGTTTTCGCGGGTTTTTTCATGATGAACAGGAGCGGAAGAATACCGAGAAACACAATCGCGAGAATAATAAACACATCGATATAAGCCAGTATCGCGGCCTGCCGCTGCACCATGCCCCAGATCACCTGGTAGCTCTGTTGGGCGGCAACCACCGGACCCGATCCCTTCGATCGAAACATCCCCTGGAGGTTCCCAAGCATTTGCGTCGCCTGCGGATTGTAGCGGCTGATGTGTTCCGTCAAATGATTGAGATGTACCTGCTGATGACGGGCGATCAACGTGGTGGTCGACGCGATCCCAACACTGCCGCCAAGATTCCGCATGAGATTGAACAGGCTGGTTGCATTCCCCATCTGTTCCCGCGGCACAGGAGCCATCGTAATAGTGGTGAGTGGCACAAACAGGAATGCCAGCGAAATTCCCTGGATGAATTGCGGCCAGAAGAACTCCCAATAACCGGCGTTCAGGTTGAGCCGTGACAATGCGTACAGTGTGCCTGCGGAGACCAGAATCCCGGTCGCCAAGAATTTGCGCGGGTCGCGATTGGGAAGCAGCGCGCCGACGACCGGCATAGCGATGAACGATCCCATACCGCGCGGCGCCATCGCAATTCCCGCCTGAAGCGCCGGATATCCCAGCAGCGTTTGCAGCCAAACGGGAAGCAGCACCATGCTGCCGTAGAGCACAAAACCGACGATGGTCATCAGGGTGGCGCCGGATGCGAACGTGCGGTTCTTGAGGATCCTCAGGTCGACGACGGGATGCTCTGCCGTTAGCTCTCGTACGATGAAAGCGCCCAATACAATGACGGCGACGATTACGAGCCCATTAATCAGACTAGAAGAGAACCAGTCGTCTTCCTGCCCTTTGTCGAGCACAATCTGAAGCGCACCGATCCAGACCGCAAGCATGCCAATGCCCCAGAAGTCGATGCCACCGGAGCGCCGGCCCTTGATGTAAGGTGGGTCGAAAATGAACGCGCGCGTCATGATGATGGAGAGAATGCCGACCGGAACGTTGATGTAGAAGACCCAGCGCCAGCTGTAGCTCTCCGTAAGCCAACCGCCGAGAACCGGTCCTAGAATGGGCGCCACGACGATGCCCAATCCCCAGAAGCCCATTGCTTTCCCGCGCTCCTCCGGAGGAAACGCCTCCAGCAGCACGGCTTGTGAAAGCGGCTGCAAAGCCCCACCGGCCGCGCCCTGCATGATGCGGAAGACCACCAGCCAGAAAAGACTGGGCGCCAGCCCACACAGGAACGACGCGACCGTGAATCCGACAACGGACATCATCAGAAGCCGTTTGCGTCCAAACTGGCCTGCCAGCCACCCGGTGATCGGCAGAATGATGGCGTTCGCGACCAGGTATGACGTCAGAGTCCACGTGGCTTCGTCGACGGTTGCGGACAGACTGCCCGCAATGTGCGGCAGCGAAACGTTGACCACCGTTGTGTCCAGCACCTCCATGAAGGTGGAGAACATGACCGAGATCGCAACGATCCAGGGATTAACGTGAGGGATTTCTCGTGCCGCGGCCTCAGCGGGCATGCTGCCGTTGTCCTTCCTGTACACCCATCGCATGAAGGATCATACCCACCACGGTTTCGTACCCGAGCGAGGAGCAAAACATGGCGTCGTACAAGTGCGGGTCCCGCCAGTCGCAAGCATAATAGTGCTGTACATACTGACATCGAAAGCGGTCCTGCTCGTCGATATGCGCGGGGGTTGCAAAGGCGCTCCCATACGTTTCGCGGACGCGTTGGATGCGCTCGTCCATGGGAGCGTAGATGTAGACGTGAAAAACGTCTTCACGCTGCTGAAGGATGCATTGCGCGGCCCGTCCGACAATAACCGCGTTACCTTGCGCCGCCGCGGCCTCAATCATTTTGCGCGAGAGCGCCACCATCGCGTCGGCGTCGAATACGTCGGCTGTCGCAACGCCTTCGAATGTGCCACGGCCGAAGGTCCGCTTATTCAGGCGATGAAACCAGGAGTCGACCCGTTCGTCACGTGCGTGACAGACACTAGGATCGACGTTTGCCGCCTGCGCGACCTTGGTAATGAGCGAGTTATCGAGCAACTCCCAGCCGAGCCGCTCGGCGAGGGCGGCGGCGATAGGTGTACCCCCACTCCCGTACTCGCGGGCAACCGTGATGGCGCGGTACATCACTGGTAGGATGCAGTTGGGGCCGAAAGGGCTTCAAACACGTTCCTTTCTGTTGCGTCGCGAAAGCGCTAACAAAACGCCCGTAATCCCAAGGCGGTGGAACTGAAACCTATTCGACTTCTCGAGGAGCGGTGTAACCGCTCTTCGCGATGACCTGATACTTGATCGGTTTGTTGTTCTCCACAATGCGCAACGGCTCGTTCGTCTCCGGATTCACCAGCTCCACTTTGATCTTGCGAAATTTGCCGTCGCGCACCTGGTTGCTCGGGTGATACGAGATCGAGTACTGGTTCCGCAGCGCCTCATGGATGGCGCGATAGATTTCAGGGAACTCGCCATAGAAGCGCGGGAAAAAAGACTGGCCGCCGGTCTCCTTGGCGAAGGTCTTCATCTCGTTATCGGCTTGCAGGAAGTCGAGCCGGCTGATGGGGCCCATGTATTGCTCCATCCGTAGCCGCAATTCCTGCAGCAAGCTGATGGCGTAGATCGGAACACCGGCCTCCTGAATCGCCTTGCGCGCCTTGTCGAAAGTCAACTTGCTGAAGGTATCGCGGCCGGATGCGAACAGGATGATCGCCTTACGGCCCTCGATATCCTTCATGCGATCTTCCGTGTCGACCAGCGCATCGAAGAGGTTCGACTCAGAGAATGCAGGGATGCGCAGCCGCTGCATGGCTTCCTGGATCTTCATGCGATCGGTCGTGAAGTCAGCCAGGATTTCGGGGCGCATATCAAACGCGACAACCGCGACGTAGTCGTCGGGCTTCAGAGTGTCGACGAATCCATACGTTGCCACCAGCGTTTGGTACCAGCCCTCGGACCAATAGGATTGGAACAGGTTGCTGAACTCGATGACCATGGCGACAGTCATGGGAGCTTCATTCCCAACCGTGAATCCGCTGATCTGCTGCGGCTGGCCGTCTTCCAGGATGCGGAAGTTGCCGCGCGGAATACGCGGGATGAACCTGCCCTTGTTGTCCAGCACCGCGACGTCCACCTGCACAGTGGTTACATCGCTCTTGAACGTCGGAAGGCCTTCGGTCGCCACCTTGTCCTTGGGGTTGAACTTCGACGGGATCTTCGGCTGATCGGCGTCGTTGTTGCCGCCCGGCGTGTTGGCATCCTTTTTCTTTGGTTTAGCGACAGTTTCAGAGGACTGCGACTGAGGTCCCTGGGCCGCGAGGTAAACGGCACCGGCGAGCAGGGCCGCTAAAGCCAACAGAGCATTGCTTTTTCGTATCGCTTTCATAACACTTCAAGCAGACTATACCAAAGTTATGACGTACCCGATTTTCCCGCCGTTTCGAAGGTGCCGAAACTAGTGAACCCAGGGGTCCCGGTCAGACCGTTGTTTCTTCAGGTAAACCTGAAATTTCTTCTTGGCGCGCCGTAATTTCCATTCACGGTAGCTCTTCCCGATGGGCCCCATAACATCGAACCGGAATCGCGGCGTCTTCATGTAGATATAGGCGAACAACAGGCCGCCCAGGTGCGCGAATTCGCTGACACCCGTATTGCCGCCGTAAATGGCGCTGATGAATGAAATCGTACCGATGATCAGCACGAACCATTTCACTTGGATCGGAATCAGGAAACCCCACAGAATGGTCCGGTTCGGGTACATCATGGCGTAGGCCAGAAGGATTCCGAAGATGGCCCCGGAGGCGCCTATGGTCGCGGTTTGTGGCGTCTGGGCGAGGTAATTCGCGATGACGACACAAATGCCTGCGCCAATCCCACAGAAGAAGTAAAACTGTATGAATCGTTTGGTACCCCATGCGCGCTCCAGGTCGGCGCCAAACATCCACAGCGCAAGCATGTTCCAGATGATGTGGCCAAAACCGCCGTGGAGGAACATGTAAGTAGCAAGTTCGAAAACGGCGAAGTGCTCGACCACGGCAAGCGGGACGAGTCTCAACGTTGAAAACGCCTCGGAGATAGTCGATGATGAGGCCGTCACCACTGCGAGCAGGAAGACCGCAACATTTGCGACGATCAGCCACTTCACCCCGGGGGGAAAGCCGGGGAAAGAGAGAGATATGCCCGTCGTGCGATTTCTGCTGCCGTAGGCCATGAAGTGCGGGACCGTCTAGCCCCAGAATATCAAACTGAGCGTGATCGTTCGGCGGAAGAATGGCCGCGCACGATTAATTTTTTGATGGAGTGTGATTCAAACCAGTGATTCGACCTTGGAATCTTTTGAATCTTTCTTCTCGACCGTTGCGTCCGGACCGGGGTTCCCGTACCGATTGAGCAGCACGGAGACAAATTGGATCGCTACCGAAATCGCGAGCCAAACCTGCCAGTGGGACAGGATTCCGTTTCGGATGGCGAACGAGCGCGCGAAGCCGAGGTCGCTTCCCAACCGCCACATGCTGAGAACAAAGGCCATAACGGCCGCCGGAGTAAGTAACGCGGCCGATGCCAGTGCGATGTGACGGTTCTTGCGTTTCGTCTGCCGGACCTTGGGACCGCCGTGAAGTCGTATCCGGACGAGCATTACTGTAAAATTTGATTTTACCAGTAATCGCACTCCACCAAAACAAAACAGGAGATCACGAATGCGTAAGATTAAGACCGCAATGATAGGCACCGGCTTCATGGGCAAAGTGCATGCTGAACAGGTGCGCCGCCTGGGTAACGTCGAGATTGCCGCCGTGGCGTCCATCAACGACCAGCTTGCTAAAGAATTTGGCGATGCTATCGGGGTCGAGCGGACCACCGGCGACTATAAAACCATCCTGGCCGATTCATCGATTGAAGCCGTGCACGTGCTGACTCCAAACGCGCTGCACCATCCTATTTCCAAGGCGGCATTGCAAGCCGGGAAGAACGTTCTGTGCGAGAAGCCGTTCACGGTGACGGTCCAGGAAGCACGCGAACTGGTCGACCTCGCGGCCAAGACCGGTAAGGCAAACTGCCTGGAGCACAACCTTCGTTATTATCCGGTGGTCCAACACATCCGGCGCATGATCGAAGCGGGCGATCTCGGTGAGATTCTGATCGTGCAGGGTACCTATTCGCAAGACTGGCTGCTTTACGACACCGATTGGAACTGGCGTATTGAATCGAAGGACAATGGCGCGCTGCGGGCGATGGGAGATATCGGATCCCATTGGATGGACATGATCCAGCACCTTACGGGCCTCAAGATCACCTCATTGTGCGCGGACCTGGAGACGTTCCACAAGACGCGTAAGAAACCCAAGGGCGCCATCGAGACGTTCGCCGGTAAAAAATTGACACCGGACGATTACACCGAGGTGCCCATCGACACGGACGATTATGGAGCTGTGCTTTTGAAAATGGGCGATCGCGCGCGGGGCGCCTTCACCGTGAGCCAGATGTCGGCGGGCTGCAAGAACCGCTTCTCGTTCGAGATTTTCGGCACCAAGGGCGGCGCAGGATGGAACCAGGAGCGGCCGGACGAGCTTTGGATCGGCCATCGCAACGTGCCGAATCAGATCATCATTAAAGACCCATCGTTGCTGAATCCTAAAGCAGCAGGGTATGCTGATCTCCCGGGCGGCCACAGCGAGGGCTATGACGATTGTCATAAGCAGGTGTTCAAGCGATTCTACGCCAAGGTGGCGGATCCGTCGGCGCCGGTCGAGTACCCCACGTTCGAGGACGGCCTGCGCGGAATGATCCTGCTCGAAAGAGTTCAGGAGAGTGCTAAGAAGAGGGGTTGGGTGGACGTGCAATGAGAATCGTTTTTGCTCTGATGTTCCTGTCCGCGGCGGCCTTCGCGGAAGACAACTGGATCGTCCTCTTCGATGGGAAGACCATGAACCATTGGCTGGATCCGCGCAAAATGAACCCGCCGGGCGACTCCTGGACCATCGAGGACGGGTGTCTGAAGGCGCAGAAGCGGCCGCACATTAACGAGGATCTTTTCTCCGATCAAACGTATCGCGATTTCGAGCTCGAGTTCGACTGGAAGATCTCGCCGGGCGGCAATAGCGGCGTCAAGTACCGCATTCAGGACCATCTGTGGGTTCCCCGCCAGCGCGGTGAGAAGTTCGAAGCGACCGTGGAGCACGGATTTGTAAATCGGACCTCGCAGCGGCCCGACCGGGGGCAGGATTACGTCATCGGTTTCGAATATCAGATGACCGACGACAGCTCCAACAGCGACGCCAAGAGCAACGCCAAGCACACCGCGGGGGCTTTGTACGACATGGTGGCGCCATCGAGTGCAGCGTCGAAACCGGTGGGCGAGTTTAACCACTCCCGCATAGTGTTGCGTGGGAATCACGTGGAGCATTGGCTAAACGGTGTGAAGGTTGTCGATTCGACATTGGACTCGCCGGCGGCGATGGAGGGCATTCAGACACGGTGGTCGGTTGCGCCGCACGTGTTGGATCTGTTGGGGAAGCAGCCAAAAAGGGACTGTCCTATTTCGTTGCAGAACCATGGCGATGATGCGTGGTTCCGGGAGATCAGGATTCGGAAGTTGTAGGTTAGTTGGTTCCGCAGATAACCGCGCATACCTCCGCAGTCAAACTGTCGGTTGAATGGCTCATTCATTCGTGCTGCTGCGCACGGCGGCGTACTCTTAAACTTCTTTGACCTGGCTCACCGCGAGATGCGAACGGCTCTCGCGGAGCGCATTCGCAGCTGATGTACCGGCGTTGGCCCGCTTGAGATGCGAATATTGTCTGATTCGCAGAATTCGCGAACCGAACTAAAAAGATAGCGCTGGCCTCCTGGGCGGCGCGGACCACGCGCTCATCGCGCGCGATTTCACAAGGGAAGAACGGAAGGACTTTTGCCATCCGTAAGCAAATCCTCTGGGAGTCCGAACCGCCAGTGACGCCGAGGTCGACCGAAACGAGGTCGAGTATATAACGCAGTTCAACTCGAACGACCCAGCTGCGGGCTACAGCAGGTCACCAAAATTCAAAACAATCGCGTGAGGAACGACTACATTGACGGATTCCGTACGTCTGCTATGCTACTGGCAGAAGTCAGGAATCCTGACTTTCCGACCATTAGCGAGTTTTTATGAGCACGACTTCCAGAATCCAGCACAAAGGGCAAGTGACCATTCCGACCCGTGTTCGTGAGCAGGCCGGCCTGCAGCGGGGCGACTTGGTGCAGTTCGACTATCGCCGTGGCCAAATCGTCATCACTCCCAAGGTTGTCATTGACCGTTCCCGGTTTTCCACTGCCGACGACGAATACACCCCGGCCCAGCGCCGGCGCGTTGACGCCCAGCTCGCTAAGGCTGATGCCGATATCAAAGCCGGCAGGATTTCCAAGACCTTTGATAACGCCGAGGAGTTCATCGCCGACCTGCACAAGGCCAACGCCAAACTGGACGCGAAGAAAAAAACTAAACGCGTCCGCCGATGAGAATTCGCCGTACAGCCCACTTTGAGCGTAGCTACAACAAGGCGCCCATAGAGATTCAGCAGGCCATGGACAAACAGATAGTGTTGCTACTGGAGAACCTGCGCCATCCCTCTTTGCACGCCAAGAAGTACGACGAAGGGAAGGACCGCTGGCAAGCCCGCGTCACCAAGGGCTGGCGTTTCTACTTCATGATCGAAGGTGACACCTACATGCTTCAGGACATCATCCGTCACCCAAAATAAAACTTAATGCTCACGCGCAAATCACAACACAACCACCGGAAATCGGCTTTGACGAGTTCACTGGCTGCGCGGTCGCTGAAGGAAATTCAGGCCGAGGCCAAGCGCAAAGGACTGGATAAGCAAACCCCGGCCCGGATTGCCAAAATCCGACGTGACCTGGATATCGAACCCTCGCGCAAGCCAACCATTGCGGTTTCCACCGTTTTAGGTCGAACTTCGGCTTTTCCGCAGTGTCATTATTGATCCGCAACTGGAGACGTCACTAAGCTGGTTGATTCCAGGAAGAATCGACCATTTTAGGCTATCCATCTCAAACCAGAGTCCGGTACGAGTTGTCGCGCGACGGATCGTATCAGCGCGCCGGACAGCGCGGCAAGTCGCATGCCAGGCTGATGCTAAATCGCCGCCTTCGCACTCTCCGGCTGATACATCGGATGAAAATACGGTGTCCGTGACCGTCGATGCGCCGCCTGTGCGATGCGCGTCACTTCGTTCACATCGAACGGCTGCGAGAGCACGTCGTAACCGCCCAGATTCAGCACCTCTGCCCAGAGGGCTTCATCCGCGAACGGCGCGGTAACGATCACGCTGGCATGCGTCGGAAGCCGGCCGGCGGCATGGATCATCTCCCTCCATGCGCCATCGGCGATAACGACCGGAATCTTGAGTTGCTCCAAAAGCGCGACGGCTTCGGCGTAAGTGGCGGCCTCGTACACGGTCCAACCACCGGATGCGAGGATGCCGAGCAATGTAGTTCGGACTCTGTGGCTTGGAGAGAGGACAAGGACAGCAGTACCCGAATTAGGGGAAGTGGATGGAATATGCACGTACTTTTATTGTGCCGCACACCCCGTATTTTTCTCAAGATTTTTTTGAAAAATTCTTCATGACGAATAAATGACGACCGAAAGCTGTGAGTAGAATTTTTCTACAACACGCGTGCGCGTCGCGCGAATGCCGGCGTGATCAACCATTTCAAGTCGCCGCGCGGCACGCTTTCAATTCCGTCCATTTCGATGGCCGCCAGTGCGCTCTTCTTAAAGTCGACCGCCAGAGCCGGGCATCCCAGCAGATATGCAAGTACGCTGCTCAACTGCGGTTCGTGTCCAACCAGCAGTATTTGCTGCGCTTCCGAATGCGCCCGGATCTCTTTCCAGACCTCCTTCGGCGCGTACTCAGGCAGGAGCACCTGCGTCACTCGGAGCGCGGGTTTGGGCTTGAAGCACTTAACTGCAATGCGGGCGGTCGTCAGCGCCCGCACATATGGACTACTCAGTACCACATCCGGGTGTACTTTGAAGGCGCGTGCCAATTCAACAACTCGTTCCGTGTCGCGTTTCCCTTTCCGCGTAAGTTTCCGGTCCGATTCGGACACATTTTCATTTCGCGGCTCGGCTTCGCCGTGTCGAAGAACATAAATCTCCATTACCCGGATCCCTCAGATGCCGAACAATTTCCGCCGACATACTTAATCCACGCCTCTTCTTGTTTGGGGCCAAAACTTTTTTTCCAGTAGCGGCGAAAGCTCGTTGTTTCAGTCGCTGTCATTCGTTCCAGCCGTTCCATCGCGCGGTCCACCACTCCGGGATGGCCGTCCCGGTAATTCTGCAGTACCCTTCCCGACGCGACGTAATCGTTGATATCGCCCAGCCGTTGCTGAATACGTCGTAACGTTTTCATACGCGTTTCGAAGTCCTGTCCAAGCACGCCCTCAAAAAGTTCGAGCGTGTAGCGGAATTTTTTTGTTTGGATTCGAAACTTATGCATCGTCTCAGGGTCGGACGCGGGATTTGCCGCCGCATCGCCCGCGTCAAAAAACTCTGTTACCAGGGCAGGCAGACGGCTTCTAGCCTGTTCGAATGCCCGGTCCACGTCACTAGCTGCCGTCAACTTCGGCACCCACTTCTTTGTGACTACTTCGCCATCCCCGACCTTTCCAAGCGCCCGTGCCAGATGCTTCTCCGCCTTGCCGCGATTTTGGCGGAGCGCTTCGATAAGCGGCTGTGCACGCGAGATGCCGGCCTTCTTGATCAGCTCGGCCGCAATATCGAAATTCCGCACCTCGCCGGCCGCTTTGAGCACTTTGCGGGCCCTACGATCCGCTTTGGCGGACGCGCGCCTTGGAAACATCGGAGCGAACACATCGAGGCACTGGCGCAGCCGGCGGATGGCGACACGGACGTCGTGAATCGCGCCGGCATCCGGATTTTTGTGCGCTTTATGCATTTCCCGGGCAACATTATCCAGAAGTTCGGATGCGCGCTGAAGGGGCAGCGGGCGGGTGTCCGGTGCTGAGTCGGTCACGGCCGGCCTTTCTCAATGGACAATTTCGATTGGTAAACCTGCGAGAAAACGTCGGCTACCTGTTCGGCTGCCCATTTCTCCAGCTTCACGTCGGAGCCGGAATGCAAGACCACCGAAACCGTGCCGTTTTGAACGCTACAGTCGATCGTCTGCACCCGCTGCTCATGGGTTTGGTCGAGCGCGGCGGACAACCTTAAAAGCGGTGTGAGATACAGTACGGCGCGTTTCCCCTCCGGATCGAGGGCCTGAAAATCGGCATGCGCGGGAGTGGGCATCGACTTACGGTGATGCCGGCACAGGCTGGCTACAATATTGCGTTCCCGCTCCGTAAAGCCGGGCAGGTCCGAGTTCGCCACCAGGTAGGCGGAATGCCGGTGGTGCTTGGTATCGCTGACGAAGTGCCCGATGTCATAAAGGTATGCGGCCGCTTCGAGAAGCTCCCCATATTGCGCCGGGAGCTCGTGTAGCGTTGACGTGCCGTCGAAAAGCTGAGTCGCGATCTGCGCCACCTTCCGCATATGCTTCATTTCGACGGCATAGTGTCGAGCCATTGCCGTCACGATCTCGCGGCGGTCGGCGTCCAGACGCGAGGGCTTCTTTCCCACGCCGCGGCGTGCGAGGTCGGCAATAATACCGTCGCGCAAACCGGCTGCAGAATAGTGCACGGAGGACAGGTTCAGCTCGCGCATCAGGTGCAGGAGAACGGCCGTTCCCGGTATGATGATCTCGGCGCGGCGCGGTCCGATGCCAGTGATTTTTCGCCGGCCTTCAAGATCGCGCGTCGAGATTTTCTGATAGAAACTCCGCACCTGTGCGACGGAGGCCCGCAGCCGGTCGATTTTGTCCCGCTTGGAACGGCTGATGTGATGGATGGCGCACATCATTGCCGCTGCGGTTCCTGAGGTCGTGATGGCGCGATTGAACGTTTTCGGTTTGAGCTTGCCGACAACGCCTTCCAGCCGCTGGTCGATGTATTCGTGTAAGTGTGCAAGCTCCAGCTTGGAGGGCGGCTCGGATTTCAGGAAGACCTCCTGCATGCGCACCGCGCCGATCTTCTTCGAATAGGCCTCGGCGAGATGGCCATTTTCACCGACGATGACCTCAGCGCTTCCGCCGCCCACGTCGACCACCAGTAATCGGCCCTTCGGGTATGGCCATTGCGCCTGCACTCCCATGAAAATGAGCCGGGCCTCCTCGAGGCCGGAGATCACCTCGACATGTGTGCCGAGAACGTCCGAAGCTCGTCGCAAAAATTCGTCCTTATTGCTGGCGTCGCGAAGGGCGCTGGTGCCGACGGCTCGGACGGCGACCGCATTTGCAGCCTTGTACTTCTGGGCCATGGAGGCGAGCACGTTGCAAGTAAACTCGATGGCAGCCGGGCTGATGCGGCCCGTTCGAAAAACGCTCTCGCCGATGCGGGTTACCTGGCGATCGGAGACCACGACGTTCAACGGGCCGTCGGCCGGTACTTCAGCAGCTTCCATCCGGATGGAGTTGGATCCGATATCGACCGCGGCGTAGCAGGACACGACTTTATGATATCGAGTGGGGTCGGGTCGCAGAGAACACTATCGCATCCCGGGTGGCTTACTGCGCGAGCGTTCTCCCGGTCCCCCAATACAGGTAGGTATACAGAAACGTCCCGTCACCGTTGCTCCGGCCCGTGTACTCAGTCCCGGTAGTGCTGTTGTATAAAATCACGTCCAGTTTGCCGTCGGCGTTTACGTCCTCCGGTTCGACGATGTCGTAGCCGGGGCTCCAGAACAGTGACTGAAAAACGAAGGCGCCGTTCCCCTGTCCCGCCCCGAAGTACGCCGCGGCCGTGTTCTTGTTGTACAGCGTGATGTCTGCGTTTCCGTCACCGTTGTAATCGGCGAGTCGAACTGAAGTGAATCCTGGACTGAACGTCATCGGATGAAACGTGAAGCTGCCCGCACCGTCGCTGATAGCCGTCGCCGTGTTGCCGTTGCCGCTGTTGTATAGAACTAAATCGATGGCCAGGTCGGCATTGAGGTCGCCCGTGTCCACGTGGTCATACCCGGCGCTTATGAACAGGCCGCTAAAAGTAAACGCACCCGTACCGTCGCCGGTTCCAAGGCTCGCTTGTCCGGTGGCACTGTTATATACAAAGAGATCAGCCAAACCGTCACCGGTGAAATCGGCCAGCCGGATCGTTGTGAATTGTTTACTGATCAGCGTGTACTTGTAAGTGAACGTGCCGTCCCCGTTGCTGATGGCCGCGTACATCGTTCCAGTCGAGCTGTTATATAAAGCGAAATCCGTCTTAGCGTCGCCGTTGATGTCACCCGACTCGACGATGTCATATCCGGCGCTCCAGAACAGCGATTGAAAATCGAATGTTCCGTCACCTCTGCCGGTTCCGATATATGCGTTCGCGTTATGCGAGTTGTAGACCACAAGGTCGGCTTTACCGTCGCCGTTAAAGTCTCCCGTACGGAGCGTGTCAAAGCCGGCCGTTATGAGATTTGGCACATACGTGTAAGTCGCGTTTCCGTTGCTTAGTGCTGTGTACGATTGTCCGCTGGATGCCACGTACAGTATCGCGTCCGAACGGTCATTGGCGTCGAAATCACGGAGTCCTGGAACAGAGCTGGCCGTCCATGTTCCGGGGTTTGACCGGTTGAACGCCGTGATCCCCCCGTTGATTAAATAGGATTGGTCATATGGGACGCTGGGACAACTATTTATGTAAGTCGAGATACCTTTACAGGTGAACAGGCCGGTGTTCGTCGGGGCAGCGCCCGATATCAGTGTGACGTCCCATGCCGTGATATTCCGGTCTGCGTCCGTGCTGACGATAAACCTCATCTCCGATTTATTCAATGGTGTTATCGCGTCCGCGGTTCCGTCCGTGAATGAGAATGCCAACACCAGGGCCGTGATGTCAGAGGCGCGCAGACCTGCGGCCAGGGGAGATGACGTGGTGAAATAGCCCCTGACGAAGTTCGATGTCGTAAAGGGCGCCTCAGCGAAAGTGAACGGTTTTCCGATGTACCGGTAACGAGTCGTACTGGCATTACAGATGAGCGTAGAGGCGAGCGTCAAAGCTACAAAAGCGAAACGTCGCACCGCTGATGTAATAAAGCGGTCGGGCAGGGGGACATTACGGGCAGGCACAACTCAAACCTCGGGGCCGATTGTATCACGCGTCGAACTGGGGCAATGTTCGCAACTAGCCGCGCCCAAAACCGCGTTAACAGAAATCTTTGAATTATTTTTTAAGGCTTATGTCCTTTTAAAACCAGAGGTTACGATGCTTCGGCCGATCTGCCTGCCCCGTGAAACTTGACAGCTTTCGACTACAATTCAATCGAAAACAGGTCTCGCGCGAAAGCGTGGGACGAAGTACGATTCTGTACCATGCATCAACATGTTTCCATGTCCAGCCAACTGCGGAGGCAGACCATCCGATTCTGCCTCCGCAGAGGCTCTCTCGGACGGCTAAGTAACTGTGCCTGCTATGACATAAGTATGTACCGTCCTACACGTCCAAATTCTGATGTGAGGCCTGGCTTAGCGGTCCTGTTCAATCCGGCGAAACACCCGCCGGGCGAATTGCCTGCTTTTGCGATTGCGGTTCATCGCGAGTGTCACAAATCCGAGGCAGGCGAGCAATCCGAACAGACCCAGTAGTTGGCAGATGATGATAAACATCGGCGTGCACAATTGTCGCCTTCTCGCAGTCCCTGGCCAATCGGTGATTCACCTGAGGCGTGATCCGTTCAATGCCCTATCCGGTTCCTTGGTACGATGACTGGAAAGAGATGCGACAGTGGTTCATCCCGGCCCTCCTCCTCGCGGCTGGGCTCGTGAGCGCGGCGGATTCAACGGACTCCGAAGCGAAATTCATCGGCTCGCGGGGCAAATACTGGGCGTTTCAACCGGTCGTCCGTCCGGCGGTGCCGGCCCTCACCGGCCCGTGGGTGCGCACCCCCATCGACGCATTCATCCTTGGTGCGCTTCGCGAGAAGAACCTCAGCCCATCGGCGCCGCTCGACCGCATTAAGCTCATCCGAAGGGTGACATTCGATCTCATTGGTCTGCCGCCAACGCCGCAGGAAGTCGACACATTCGTTCATGACCGCTCGCCCCAGGCGTACGAGAATCTGGTGGACCGGTTGCTCGCATCGCCTCATTACGGCGAGCGATGGGCGCTGAAGTGGCTCGATGTGGTACGGTACGCCGACACCAACGGGTTCGAACTGGATGCCGACCGCCCGCATGCGTGGCGTTATCGCGATTATGTTATCGACGCGTTCAATCACGATAAGCCTTACGATCGTTTCATTAAGGAGCAGATCGCCGGCGACGAGTTGTTTCCGGAAAATAAAGAGGCGCTGATTGCAACCGGCTTTGCGCGCGCCGGATCGGAACATCTGGTTTCCGGCAACATCGATCCGGACGTGAGCCGTCAGGAGGTATTAACCGAGATCACCACATCCGTCGGGCAGGCCTTCCTCGGTCTGACGGTCAACTGCGCGCGATGCCACAACCATAAGTTCGACCCCATTCTGCAAGCGGATTATTACCGCTTGCAGGCGGTCTTCACGGGCGCGAAAGGAAAAGACGTCGAGATTGCGACGCCGGAAGAGAAGTCGAAATGGGAGGCGCAGGACAAAGCATACAAGGCACGGCTGAAACCCGTGAAGGACGCGCTGGCTGAGCTGGCTAAACCCTATCACGACAGGATTGTCGCAGAAGGTGTGGCGAAGCTCGATGCCAAACACCGCGAGGCTTTCAACACTCCTGCCGATAAGCGTACGCCCGAGCAGAAGATGCTCGCGAAAGACGTGAAGGACCAAGTGGAGCCCACCTGGGACATTGTGCTAGCTGCGATGACGCCCGAAGACCGCGAAAAGCGCGCGGCTCTGCGCATCAAGCTGCACGAGATCGAGGCGACGGAGCCCGATCCGCTTCCGACCGCGTATGCGTACGTCGATATGCACGGGCCGGTGGCGCAGAATCACGTGCTGCGCATGGGCGATCCTCACAGTCCGCTCGATCCTGTCGATCCGGTGGTGCCGCGAGTTCTCAATGCGGGGTTCGTACAAAGTAAGGATCCCGCGGCCTGGCGTTCGGTATTCGCGAACTGGCTCGCGTCGCCTTCGAATCCGCTGAGTGCCCGTGTCATGGTGAACCGCATTTGGCAGTTCCGCATGGGGCGGGGAATTGTGGCCACGCCGAATGATTTTGGAGTGATGGGAGCGCGTCCGTCCAACCAGGCGCTGCTCGATTGGCTGGCATCGGAGTTCGTTGCTAAGGGCTGGAGCGTGAAGGCGATGGATCGTATGATCGTTCTTTCCAGCGTCTACCAGCAAACATCTCAGCCGGATGATGCGCGTCAGGCGGTGGACCCGGAGAACCGGTTGTTCTGGCACATGAATCGAAAACGGATGGAAGGTGAAACACTGCGCGATGCGATTCTCTTCGTCACCGGCAGTTTGAATCCGAAGATCGGCGGCCGGCCGGTGCGTGTTCCGATCGAGCCCGAAGTATACGACCTGATTTTTACCGAGCATGAGCGCGACGGATTGTGGCCGGTCGACCCCGACAAGACCGTCCAGAACCGGCGCAGTATTTATCTCTATAACAAGCGCAGCGTGCGGCTGCCGCTGCTCGCTTCCTACGATCAGCCGGACGACGTCACCTCCTGCCCGGTGCGTCCCGTGAGCACGCATGCGCTCCAGGCTCTGACGTTGTTTAACAGCGATTTTATGCAGGAGCAGTCGCAGGCATTCGCGGACCGGCTGGGGCATGAATGCAAGCGCGGGAACCGCTCGTGCGAAGTCAATGCGTCATTTCGTCTGGCGCTTGGCCGCGAACCGCGCGCCGAAGAACAACGTTTGGCCGGGAAATTTCTTGCGAGCGGCGGAACGCTCGCCGACATGTGTCTGGCATTGCTGAATCGAAACGAGTTTGTATATGTTCCTTGAGCGCGTGAATGGACATTTGCGTCCGGCGGTCACCCGTCGCGACGTGCTGGTGAAGGCCGCGCATGGTTTCGGCGCCATCGCGCTGGGATCTATGCTTCCGGCGCCCGCCCATGCGGTCCAACGGGTCAATCCGCTGGCGCCCAAGCCGCCGCACTTCGCGCCCAAGGCGAAGTCGGTGATCTTCCTTTTCATGGTCGGCGCGCCCAGCCACATCGATACCTTCGATCCCAAGCCGGCGCTCGAGAAATACGATGGACAATTGCTGCCTCCCAGCTACGGCACGGTGATCAGCGAATTTACGAAGGGCGATACACCGCTGCTGAAGAGTCCATGGAAGTTCAGCAAGTATGGACAGTGCGGGCGTGAGGTGTCGACCCTGTTTCCAAACCTCGCGCAGTGCGTCGACGACCTGTGCTTCGTGCGATCGTTCTACACCGAAAGTACAGTTCATGCGCCTGCGATGTACCAGGTGAATACGGGACGCATTCTCATGGGTTATCCCAGCATGGGTTCGTGGATCACCTACGGGCTGGGCAGCGAGAGCGAGAATCTTCCGGCCTACGTGGTGATGCCGCAGCCGGAAGGCACTCCGGAGGGCGGCACGCCTTGTTGGGGCTCGGGATTTCTGCCCGCCGTGTATCAAGGCACCGCATTCCGTCCGGGGCCCAAACCCATCGTGAACTTGCATCCTCCCGCCGGGATGACACCGGAGCGGCAGCGTCGCACGCTCGACTTCCTGCAGCGTATGAACGAGATGGATACGCTCGACACGGACACGGAACTCGCCGCGCGGATCAGTTCCTACGAGCTTGCATTCCGCATGCAAAGCCACGCGCCGGAAGCGGTCGACATATCAAAAGAGAGCGAGCCGACGCGGCGCATGTATGGGCTCGATCAGAAGCATACATCCGAGTTCGGAACGCGATGTTTGCTGGCCCGGCGTCTTGTCGAACGCGGGGTTCGATTCGTGCAGATCTATTCCGGCGGCGGACCCGTTTCGATGCAGTGGGACGCTCATAGCAACCTGGTCGAGAACCACGAAAAAATGTGTTCGATGACGGACCTGCCGGTCGCGGGGCTGCTGCGGGATCTGAAGCAGCGCGGACTCCTCGAGTCCACCCTCATTATCTGGGGTGCGGAGTTCGGCCGGCTGCCGATGTCCCAGGGCGGAAACGGGCGCGACCACAATCCGCATGGATTCACGATGTGGTTCGCCGGCGGCGGTGTGAAGGCGGGGGCGCTCATCGGCAGCACCGATGAGCTGGGTCTGCGTGCCGAGGAACCGCGACATCACATGCGCGATTTTCATGCGACCGTTCTTCATCTCCTGGGGTTGGACCAGAATCGTTTGTGGTTCCTGCATAATGGTCGCAATGAAAAGCTCACGGATTTCGGCGGTAACGTCATTCAGGACATGCTGGCGTAGTCTTGCAATTTTGGCGCTGTGCATTGCGGCGCTGAGTGGGCAGCAATTCGACCTTGTAGTTGCCGGCGGCCGCATTGTCGACGGGCAGGGCAATCCCTGGTATCGCGCCGACATCGGCATTCGAAGTGGCCGGATCGTGGAGATCGGGTCTCTGAGCGGGCGCTCGTCCGCACGCACCATCGATGTTCACGGACAGGTGGTATCGCCTGGCTTCATCGACATGATGGGCGCCAGCAGCGTGCCGCTCTTGCTCAACCGGAGGAGCGCTGAGAGCAAGCTTCGGCAGGGCATCACTACGTTGCTGGCGGGTGAAGGGGGATCGGTGGCGCCTCGCACGGATCGAATCGTCGATCCGGAGGATGCTGCTTCCGGCTATAAGTGGCGCACGTTCGGCGAGTACTTTCGACTGCTCGAGCAGAAGGGCATCGCGATGAACGTCGTTCACAATGTGGGCGCGGCGCAAGTGCGTCGTGTGGTGATCGGCGACGAGGATAAGCCGCCAACCGCGGCGCAGCTTGCACAAATGGAGGAATTAGTCGCGCAGGCCATGCGGGATGGTGTTGTAGGCCTGTCGACCGCGCTCATTTATCCACCGGGCACTTACGCCAAAACGGATGAACTGGTGGCGTTGGCGAAGGTTGTCGGCAAATATGGCGGCAGTTACATGAGCCACATGCGGAATGAGAGCAATCAGGTGCTGGATGCGATTCGCGAGACCATCCACATCGGCGAGGCTGCCGGAATTCCGTCGCATGTGTTTCACCTGAAGGCCGCCGGCGAGGAGAACTGGCCTCTGATGAAGGAGGCGATCGCGTTGATTCAGTCTGCTCGGGATCGAGGTTTGGATGTGACGGCGGATATTTATCCGTATGTCAGGAACGGCATCGGTCTGAGCTCGTTTATTCATCCGCGCCATTTCGCGGCGGGTAGCGAGCCGTTCCTGAAGACCTTGAGTGATGCGCGTGTGCGCGGCAATTTGCGCAAGGAGATAGAAACGACGTCGGATTGGGAGAACTGGTACCGGCACGTCGGCAAGAACTGGGACAACGTTCTGGTGGTCGGTGTATCGCGTGGGTTGGACAGAAAATATGAAGGAAAGTCGGTGACGGAGATCGCTCGCATGCGCGGCGCGGATGAGTGGACCGCGTTCTTTGATTTGGTCCAGCAGGGTCCGGTCACCGTGAATCCGAAGAGCATGAATGAGGAGCAGAAAGCGCTGGCGCTCCGTACGCCGTGGGTGAGTCTGTGTACGGACGCTCCGCCGACGGACGCGTCTACCGCTACGTACGCCCATCCTCGAGCGTTCGGGTCGTTCGTTCGCGTGCTCGCGAAGTATGTTCGCGAGGAGAAGGTGATCACCGTGGAAGCAGCAGTTCGTCAGATGAGTTCGCTGCCTGCGAACTTCTTACGACTGTACGATCGCGGTCGGATTGCGCCCGGCATGGCCGCCGATCTGCTGGTGTTTGATCCGGATAAGGTTCAGGACACTGCGACGTTCACCAAGCCGCTGTCGTTTCCCGAGGGGATGCCGTATGTGATCGTGAACGGCAGGATCGAGATCGATAATGGACGATTCACGGATGCAAATGGCGGTGCCGTATTACGGATGCGCGTGTCGAGATAGAATAAAGGCACAGCAATTACGGAAGCCAATGATGCTCGGCTTCGCCGAAACGGGCGTGGTCACTTGCCAATAAGCGGCCTGTCATGGGCGAAAGGACGGGTATCGTCGTGCTTTTCAGAACATTCGCTTCATGGTTGAGCATTTGTACTTCTCTGACATTTGCCCAGCCGATCATTTCGACTTATGTCGGTGGTCCGCCGAGGAACGGACCGGCGCTCGATCTCTCACTCCCATACGTAAGTGACATTAAAGCTGACAATTCCGGCAATCTCTACATCGCTGTATATTGGTTGAACGTCATATACCGGCTCGACACGGCCGGCAATCTTACCGTAATTGCCGGAACCGGCGTCGGCGCGTTCAATGGAGACGCCGGCCCGAGCACACAAGCGAGCCTTTACTGGCCGTCAAGTCTGGCCCTCGATAAGCTCGGCAACCTCTACATTGCGGATCTCGCCAACAACCGCGTGCGAAAACTCAACTTGACGACGGGCGTGATAACCACTTTCGCCGGCGACGGCCGCAGTACCGGCTACTGTTACCCACAGAAAATCTGTGATGTGGGAGATGGTGGCCCCGCGGCGAGCGCTGCCGTATCTCCTGTATCACTGGCAACAGATACTTCGGGCAATCTGTACATAGCCGAGTACGAACGAATCCGCCGCGTATCAGGAACGACGATTACGACAGTTGCGGGAACGGGCGTCGCTGGCTACAGTGGCGATGGCGGGCCCGCCACACAGGCCCAGATTAGAGGCGGTCCCATCGTGTTGGACGCTTCTGACAATTTGTACATCTCCGACAGGCAGGATAACGTCGTCCGCAAGCTCGCAAACGGGATCATTTCGATCGCTGTCGGAACTGGAATGCCAGGATACTCGGGTGACGGTGGACCCGCTACCCAGGCGCTGCTGAACTCGCCGGGCCCGTTGGCGTGTGACACTGCCAACGGTCTTTACATTGCTGATAATGGTCACATCAGAAAAGTGAGTGGGGGAACCATTTCGACCGTCAGTCAGTTTTCCGCACAGAGCGGCTTGGCGATCGCCCGGGATGGCACTCTTCTTGTTACCGACGCGATAAGCCAAATCTGGAAAGTCCAAGGCAATAGCCGAACCGCCATCGCCGGGAATGGCCAGTACTATTTCAATGGCGATAATATTCCCGCATCGCAGGCCGCAATCGTACCCGATGGCAGCTCCATGGCACTTGATGCGCAAGGCAATCTGTATTTCTCCGACAGCCAGAATAGTCGTGTTCGCAAGGTTTCTCGGGCGGGCTTTGTCACCACTGTCGCCGGCACGGGCAGCGATGGATTCAGCGGCGATAATGGGCCGGCTGCAATGGCAAAACTGGATTACCCGCAGGGTGTCGCGATCGATCGAAGCGGCCGGATTTATATCGCCGACCTTTCCAACGCCAGAATTCGCGTAATCGATACGAACGGCATCATCTCGACATTCGCCGGTACAGGCCGGTACGAGTACAACGGCGAAGGGCTGCATCGACTCGCGGCAAATGTCATGCCATGGTCGCTTGCGATAGATGACAACGGTGTGCTTTATTTCGGTGATAATTCCAACCGTATTCGTAAAATCGCCGACGGCGTAGTCACCACCGTTGTCGGGACGGGATTGCCCGGGCAGAGCTCTATATGTGCTACAGGTTCCGCCACATCGATCTCGTTGTCCGCGAATCCGGCCTTTCTGGCTCTCGATGCCACCGGCGTTCTCTACTTTACGCAGTATCTCGAGGGGTGCGTTCGAAGGCTGAACAATGGTTCGGTCGAACGGTTTGCGGGAGCCTCATCATGGGGAGGTGAGCCAACCGGAGACGGCGGGCCCGCGATTGACGCGCAGCTAACGAATCCACACCAACTTGCCTTTGATGCCGCCGGCCGCCTTTATATCTCTGATGCGAGGCGAGTTCGTCGAGTCTCCAATGGGGTGCTCACGCCATTCGCGGGTAGGGGAATCGATGCTCAGGCTCTGGGCGCCTCTCTCCCCGCTGGTTTCGTGAACGGCGACGGCGGCCCCGCAATCACCGCATTGCTCGGTCCTGGAGCACTCATTGTAGACGCCGAAGGAAGTCTGTTGATAGCCGATGGATCTCAGTTCTGCATCCGCAAAGTGACTCATATCGAAACACCCGTAATCCGTGATTTCGACGGGACAGGCCGTTCCAGCATGTTGCTCTATTATCCGTTCACTGGTCAGTCCTACACCGCGATCACCAACGCCGGCGGATCGTATGATTACACCAGCAATCTGTTTACTGCCGCGTTCGATACTCTGCGCACCGGCGACTTCAATGGCGACGGCAAGGCTGACTTGATCGTATACAACTCGAAAAACGCTCTGGCCTACATCGGTTTCAGCAAGGGAGACGGAACGTTTGCATTTCAGTCGCTCTTCTGGAGTCCGAATTACGATTTCGTCGAGATGGGCGATCTGAACAGCGATGGCAAGACCGATGTCGCGCTGTACAATAGCTCGACCGGCACTTTGTACACCGGCATCAGTACCGGCAACGGCACCTTCAGTTATAAATACACTCTGATTAGTCGCGGTTTTACATTCTTACGGCTCGCCGATTTCAACGGCGACGGGAAGGCAGACATCATTGTGTACAACACTGGCAGCGGCAGCCTATATGTAGGAATCGGTGATGGGACAGGTGGCTTCTCTTTTGGTCCTTCATTCGTCAGTCCCGGTTACAACCTGACCGACATCGGCGATCTGAATGGCGATGGCAAAGCGGATCTGATCCTGTACAACAGCTCAAACGGCAATGCCGCAACCGGCATCAGCAATGGTACGGGCGGGTTCACGTTCATGCCGCAAATTTTCAGCCCAGGTTTTACGTCGGTTCGACTCGCCGACCATACGGGCGATGGATTGGCGGACGTGACGCTGTACAACAAGAACAGCGCTGCGGCCTATTTCGGTACCGGCGAGGGCAACGGGAACTTCAATTTCCAATCGTTGTTCTGGAGCCCCGGTTACGATCAAGTGGTCCCGCAGGACGTGAATGGAGACGGCAAGACAGACATCGTGCTGTACAACAGCGCGATAGGGACCGAGTACACCGGAATCAGCAACGGCAACGCGACCTTCAACTACACGTACCAGTATTGGGGGATCGGAAAGGTGCTTGCTCGGTAGCGGTATGAATGCCGCTCTGATCACCATTCGCTAAATTGTATTTAATGGCGCCAGAACCTGGACAACTTCGGTTTGATGGTATTCATTGCAACCTGGTCATTCAGAAACGCTCAAATCGAGTCGTGCTGATGAAGATCACCGGCACGGACATTGGAGAGTTCGGGGATGCACCAATGAAAGCACTGCACGATTTGACCAACGGTTTATCGGACGTGCAACTCTTCATCGACGCGCGGGACGTGCGCGGCGCGTCCATCGAAGTGAGCGGCGACTGGGCTGGATGGCTCAATGCGCATAAGTCGATTCTGGGCAGCGTCACCATGCTGACGGGTTCGCGTTTTATACAGATCACCGCCGAGTTTGTGCGCCGGTTCGCCAGCCTTGAGGGCAGTATGAGGATCTGTACCGATCCTGCCGTTTTCGATCAGGCGCTGCGCGAGGCAAGCGAGCTCCAATAAGCGCGCGAGTCGTCCGACTACACTTGAGAAATGTCCGCTATTCCGGAACGGATCGGTCCGTATCAAATCACCGGGAAACTGGGAGAAGGCGGAATGGGTATTGTCTACAGTGCCAGCGATACCCGCCTGAACCGGCCCGTCGCGGTCAAAATGATCCTCGATTCGGGCTACGACGAGGACACCCGAAAACGTTTTCTGCGCGAAGCGCAAGCGGCCGCGCGAGTCACCCACCCGAACATCTGCCGCATATACGATATCGGCGAGTTGGAGGGCCGGCCATTTGTCGTGATGGAACTCCTCGAAGGGGAGTCGATGGCTGTGCGCTTGGGTCGTGGGCCGTTGCCGCTGCACGAAGCGCTTCAGATTACGTTGAGCATCCTGTCCGCACTGGCGGCGCTGCATAAGTCGTCCATTGTGCATCGGGACCTCAAGCCGTCGAACGTATTCCTGTCGACGCACGGAGTGAAGTTGCTGGATTTTGGGCTCGCGAAGCCTATCTTGTCCCCCTCCGATGAAGGCCTGACGCAGTCGGGCTTGACCGGGTATGGAGTTATCGCGGGCACGCCGCGATACTCGTCGCCGGAGCAAGTGACGGGACAGCCGGTGGACGCGCGATCGGATCTGTTCGCTGTTGGCGTAATTCTTTTTGAGGCATTGTCGGGCAAAGCGGCCTTCCAAGGTAGCTCTGCCGTCGAAATTTTTCACTCGGTGCTGCACGAAGCCCCGCCGATGCTCACCGGGTCGCACGCTGTTTCGGCCGTGGATCGGATTGTGCGCCGGGCAATGGACAAGAATCCGGCGAGCCGGTTCGCTGATGCGGATGAAATGGCCGCCGAACTGCGTACAGTGATGCGCCTGGAGGATTCGGGCACACGTGTGGAGACCCGCAACGTAAAGCGGCTGATCGTGCTTCCGTTTCGCGTGCTCCGTTCGGATCCGGACACTGATTTTCTGGCGTTTAGCCTGCCGGATGCAATCGCGGCGTCGCTCGCGGGCTTGAGCTCGCTTGTGGTTCGATCCTGTCTTGCGGCCGCGCGTTTCACGGAATCGGTCCTGGATTTGAGACAGATCGCTAAGGAACTTGACGTCGATACCGTGCTTACCGGGACTCTTCTCCGCGCCGGCTCGCAACTGCGTCTCACGAATCAGCTGGTGGAGGCTCCCAGTGGCACGCTGATCTGGTCGAAGGCATCACAGGTGGAATTGCGTGACATCTTCCAACTGCAGGATGCGTTGGTGAGCGGCGTCGTCGAGTCGCTCTCACTCCCCTTGACCGCCGGTGAGCAGCAGCAGCTTGCGCACGATGCGCCCGCCAGTGCGACCGCATACGATCTGTACCTGCGCGCGAATGAAGCGGCTAAGACTTTCAGTGGGTTTGCCGAAGCAATCCAATTGTATGAACAGTGTGTCGCTCGCGATCCCGGGTACGCGCCGGCGTGGGCTCGGCTGGGGCGCGTTCGCTGGCTGGTCGGTAAGTTTACCGAAGCATCGCCGGAGAAGCTGTCCGAAGGGCGTCTCGCGATCGAGCGCGCGCTGGAGCTCAACCCCGATCTTCCGCTGGCTCACAATCTCTTCACGAATATCCAGGTGGACCAAGGCCACGCCATGGACGCGCTGAGGCGTCTGCTCAAGCGACTGCGCGGTTCAAAGACCGACCCGGAGTTGTTTGCAGGCCTCACTCATGCAAGCCGCTATTGCGGTCTTCTCCAGGCGTCGCTCGAGGCGGATCGTCAGGCGCGGCGGCTAGATCCGAACATTGAGACTTCGGTCACGCATACGCACTTTGCCATGGGCGATTACGAGGCATCATTGAAAGCGACCCGAGGGGATTTTGGCTATTTCACGCCATTGCGGTTGGCGATGCTTGGCCGGGTGGACGAAGCAATCGCGATACTGCGGGAGAAGGAACCTGCCGTGCCGGAGCGGCGCGGTCAGACATTTATGTTCTCTCTGCGCATGCTGCTTCAAGGAGACCGGGAAGAGAGTTTAAAGGCGGCTGACGAACTGCTGACCAAGACCTTCGCGGACCCGGAGGGGAATTATTATCTCGTGCGGCATCTCGCTTATCTTGGCGAGGCCGGGCGCGCCACCAGCCTGCTGGGCAGGACCGTTGATGGAGGCTACTTCTGTTACCCGCAGTTGGCGTCGGACCCCTGGCTCGACCCGGTTCGCAGCGATGCAGAGTTCAAACGGATTCTGAATAGATCACAGGCGCTGCATGAGGAGGCGATCGAACTCTTCAGGAGCCTTGGTGGCCCCGCACTACTGGGTCACTTGTAGATGCCACAGACCGGTTGTGTGGGCCTGGGCGGATCAATTACGCAGCAAGCCCCCATGCACCATGGCAGCCAGCTGTTCAACAAAGGAACACATGGTATCAGCCGACGCGCGAATTTCTCCGCCGGCGGCCCGCACTCTGTGCCGCGCTACGGGCTGTTTGTTCAATCAGGTGGCTCACGTCCTTAACGCTCTTCGAGACCATTTCGACGCTGACTGCCTGCTATGGCTCGCGGCTTGAGCTGATGACTCGCGGATCGGAACCTGGGGCATACTGGAATTAGAGCGTGTCCACGGAACCGAAGACATTCCTGACTCCGGAGCAATACCGCGAAATCGAGCGGAAAGCAGAATACAAGAGCGAGTATTACAAAGGCGAGATGTTCGCAATGCCGGGCGGCACATCGCCGCACGCACTGCTCGCCGTGCAGACCCTGCGCTTGCTTGGCAACGCGCTTGAAGGGCGCGATTGCCTCGTGTATAACAGCGACATGCGTGTCCTGATCAATAGCACGGGCCTATACACCTACCCGGATGCCAGCGTCGTCTGCGGCGAACCCCGTTTTTTCGACGATGTCGAGGACACTCTGCTGAACCCCGGCGTGATTATCGAGGTCCTCTCGCCGTCAACGGAAGCATACGATCGTGGACGCAAGTTCGAACACTATCGCGAGATTCCATCCTTCCGTCATTACGTGCTGATTTCCAGCGACCGCGTTCACGTCGATCTCTACACGCGCGGCGAAGACGGCCGTTGGATGCTGACTTCCGCTTCCGGGCCGGCTGAGGTCATCGATCTCACTTCCGTGAACTGTAGCCTATGCATCGCGGATCTCTACGCGAAAACCAAGCTCCTCGCATCGACTTAAGTTTTTTGCTTGACATCATATTCGAAGAGCCCATGAATTGAAGCCTGCTCTGTCACGTGGTTATCCGGTAGGTACTGCGTCATGAATCGCCCGAGCAGCGTCTGGAAAAAAAGACTGATATCGAAGAGGAATCCCGGCACTTCGGTGTCCCGATTAGAGCACGACATCGCCGAACACGGTTGCTAATACCTGAAGGCGAGGGCTCCCGCAAGAATGTGAACTGACGTGTTCCTCAAGCAAGAAACGTGCGCTTCCTCAGCGCGTCTCTGGACATTCCTCTTTGGAAGATGTAACTATCGACCAATTCACGTACACGCATGATTTCTCCATGGCTCGAATCGTTGCAGAGACGGAGTCGAACTATTCCGGCAAGCCCACATTCTTACGAAGAGTTCTCATTCTCGGATCGTCGCGGATGAGAGCTAATTCCGGCCAAGTAAGCGCCCTCCCGACTCGAAAGGGCCCAGCCCCGTGCTACGCTCCATGGCTTCCATAGCGCGTTCTTTGTCGCCCATGCCAGCGAAGATCACAGCTTGATTAAACGGGTTTGTGCCAATCGCCATTCTCTCGGCCTCCAGCCGACGTCCGGTCCGCGCGTAAGCATAGCCAAGAAAGCCCCGAACCTCGGAGCCTTGCGGCACTCCCCGAGTGAAGGCGGTTTCGAGGATCTGGATTGCCTCGGCCTTCTTCCCCTGCAAAAATCGGGCGCGACCGAGGTGCGCGTCTCGGATTGGGGAACCTACCGGCAGCTTTTCGCCATATGCGGCAGCTTCGTCGTATCGTCCAACTGAAGGGAGCACATAGGCCAAGCGTGTGTGGATCTCGGACGAGAGAGGGTCGACTTTTTCTGCAACCGCCAACTGCTTGAGCGCTTCCTTGATGCGGTCCAGTGGCCAAAGAAGATATGTGGCGAAATGATGGTAGGTTTCCGACCGGTTGGGGTCCAGCTCAATCGCACGCCTAAAGCTTTTCTCCGATAGCCACCAATGCGCGTCGCGCGCGTGGGCCATCCCCAAGGCGTCATGTGCTTCCGCGAGCATGGGATCTAACTGAATGGCCTTTTCCGCTGCTGCCCGCATTTTGAGCACCTCATCGGCGGGATTCAGACGAAAAAGGCCCGATCGATATGCGTGAGCCGCGGCGAGCCCCGCGTACGCCGGCGCAAAGGACGGGTCTTTTGCGATTGCATGCTCGAATATCTCGATGCAGTCGTCATTGCCGTTACCTAAGGCGCGGGCGCGAAGGTAAAGATCGTAGGCTTGAGTGCTCGTCTCATACCGCCGTCGTCCGCTGCCGAGCTTCAGTCGTAAACTGTTGACGATACCCCGCGCAATCTCGTCCTGGATGGCGAAGACGTCGGTCAATTCCTTGTCATACTTATCCGACCACAACGGGGAATCGTCGCGAACACGAATTAACTGGGCGTTGATCCGTAATTGCTGTCCTGCTCGCAGAACCGAACCAGCCAGAACATAATCGGCACCAAGTTGCTTCCCTACCTCACGAACGTTCGGCGATTTACCTTTAAAAGCAAATGAAGAGGTCCGGGAACGCACCGCCAGTCCCTCGATCACAGACAAGTTCCGGATAATCTCGTCGGTGAGGCCGTCCGCAAAATAGTCGTCCGAATCCTGACTCAAGTTCACCAGCGGAAGCACCGCTATGGGGATGGGCGCCCTCTTGTGCAGACCCCACCAAGTACCAATTGCTGCTGCGACTACTGCGAGGCCGGCCATCGCAGCCAACAGCCAAAGCCGCTTTGGTCCGGATCTGGCCACGACGGGTACCCACTCGGACTGTCGAAAACTGGGCACGTAGCCGCCCTTGGGCAGATCGATCACGAACTGATTTTGGCGGCCCTCGGTTGAGTAATATTTGCTAAGCCGTGCCCGGAGTCGCACCGCTTCACTCCGCACAGTGGAGTCGACCTTGGGATCGTAATCCGGCTGCCGGCCAAAGACCTCCACGCCAATCACGGACTCCTTCAGCTCGTTTTCTCTACCCGCCAATTGCCTTTCGACGAGGAACCGGAGAAGCTTCGACGTGCGCTCGCCGCGCGCGAAACAGGCGCTCGAAAGCACTCGCTCCAATTCGTCACGGAGGGATTGCTCGTTAGGCTGTCCTGTTGCCACTGGCTCTAAGCATACTCTTTGTTTCCAAGGACGTGCAAACGTTGCAACAACCCCTTTTTAACCCCATGGAACTTGGCTTCGCATCGCGATTGACGGAAACTCCAGCCATGGCTCACAAAGCGACGATCCTTCCAATTCTGTTCGCAGCGGCGTATTGTAACCCAGTCCCAGCACAGCCGCCCTCAATTCTCAAGGTCGAAGTCCAGGATCTGGTTTTCTACGAAGTGGACACCTCCGACTCTACGAAGTTCGGAACGAACCCTAACCTCACCTCCAGCGGTTTAAGTTGTACCGCACAGAGTTTTCAGGGACACCTGGGAAACAGGGTGGTCGCCGTCGGGGACATCGTAGCGGTGAATGGTCAGCCGGCGAAGGGCACCTATGCCGTCTCAGGCGTGACGCTTTGCCTCAGCCCAACTCCTGTTCCCGGCCAGCCGGTCGCTGATACGATGCATGGTCCTATCGTAAATGAGACCTATGAGTTCCTCCAGAGCGACGGCACGCCGGTTGGAACCATAATGAGCCAGGGACTGCGAGTCGGAGGACCCTCACCGCCCGGGCCAGCAGCGGGAACGTTGAATACGGTCATTGTGGGTGGAACCGGTGCCTTCTTCGGAGCGCGTGGTCAAATCGGAAACCCAAACGCAAGGGTGGGTCTAAGTCAATCCGCCGTTTCGGGTACGAGGTCGATAACTGAAGACGCTGCCAATCGGCGGTTAAACAGGGGCGACCACGTCATGTTCACCATGTACGTAATCCCATCATCCCGGCCGGAGATTGCCATCACTTCCGGTGGACCTGCTATTACTCACTCGAACGACTTCTCGCTGGTCACTGCCGCCAAACCTGCGTCGGGGGGCGAGATCCTCTCCCTGTTTGCCACCGGACTCGGCCCGACACGTCCTGGGCTTGATCCTGGCGAGCCATTTCCATCGAATCCTCCAGCGCTGGTGAACTCGCCTGTGGAGGTAACGGTGAATGGAACGCCTGCGGAGGTAGTCGGTGCCGTCGGCCTCCCCGGCACGGTGGACGGCTACCAGGTAAACTTTCGTGTGCCTCCAGGCATAGGAAAAGGGGCCGGGATCATCCAGGTAAGCGCGGGGTGGATCGCTGGCGCATCCGTGAGTATCGCTGTCCAATAATCAACCTCGAGTTCTGACTGTTACAAGGAGTGCATTATGAGGTCTAGTTGCTTTGCCCTTGGGTTCCTGCTTTGGAGCGCCATCGCCGTAGCGCAGCATTACATGATTTCGACGATCGCGGGAGGCGCGCCGGCGCCAACTCCGATACCGGGACGAAACATGTCACTGGGGACGGTCTTTGGGGTTGCAGGCGGCCGCGCGGGTCACGCGTATTTTGCCAGCTCTAGCCTTAACTCCGTGTTCCGGCTGGATCCCAGCGGCGTAGTAACGCGCGTTGCGGGAACCTCCCGGATGGGTTACTCAGGTGACGGTGGACCTGCCATTAACGCGCAACTCACGGACCCAAACGGCCTTGCAATGGATCGCGCGGGCAATTTGTTCATCGCGGATTCCGGTAACCACCGCATCCGCAGAGTTTCGACGGACGGAATCATCTCCACCGTAGCGGGCAGCGGGGCGTGCTGCTTCTCCGGAGATGGCGGACCCGCCGTAAGCGCAGCCATGGACTATCCGTTCGGTTTGACGGTGGACGAGGCGGGCAATTTGTTTGTCGCGGATCTTAGAGGCAACCGCGTTCGAAGGATCTCCCCGGCGGGAATCATAACAACGGTAGCCGGCACAGGATCGGACGGCTTCTCCGGCGACGGGGGATCTGCAACTAATGCGCAGCTCTGGGCGCCTGCCGCGACGGTAGTGGACGGCAATGGCAACCTCTATATCGCGGATTACAATAATTCCCGCATCCGAAAGGTGTCTGTCGAGGGGGTTATCACGACCGAACTGATGATCAGGGCATTGAGCCTGGCACGCGACGAGGCGGGGAACCTATTCATCGCGGATTGGGGCAGCGGTTGCGTCCGCAAGCTCTCTAACGGCGGAAACATTACCACCGTTGCGGGCAATAGCACCTACTGTTCCGGTTCCTCTGGCGCACCGGCAACAACCATTGCCGTGTTGCCGGCCGGCATAGCGGTGGACACCGCGGGCGACATATTCATCAGCGATGGCCTGGGCGTCCAACGCCTTCGAAAGGTCACGCGAGACGGGAACATTACAACGGTGGCAGGAAACGGGATGTGGTGTTGTTTTTCCGGAGACGGAGGGCCCGCACCCAGCGCGCAGTTAAACAATCCTGCAGGCGTCGCGTTGGATGAAGCCGGGAATCTCTATCTGGCGGACGCATTCAGCACCAAGGTTCGTAAGGTTTCCCCTGACGGACAAATTACGACCGTAAGCCATGGTTGCGCACCTCCCGATGACCATGACGCGCCTTGCGGCATCGCCGCGGACCGCCGCGGCAATCTGTATGTTTCCGATGAAAATGGGGTTCGCAAGATTTCGCCCGATGGCACCAGCACGAAGGTGTCCGGCACGCCGTCTTACGGCATAGCCGTCGATGATGCGGATAACCTCTTTATCGCTGATCAATCTTCCTGCCGGATTCGTCGCTTCTCTGCATCCGAAGAAATGACAACCATAGCGGGAAATGGCTCCTGTGGGTACGCCGGCGACGGGGGGCAGGCCACCGCGGCGCGGCTAAGTTTCCCCACCGCAATCTCGGTAGACCCGGCAGGCATCCTCTACTTCGCGGATCAAGATTCGATGGTACGAATCCGAAGGGTTGGTTCCGATGGAACCATCACGACCGTCGCCGGCGGCGGTCGTGACGATTTGATCGATGGCCAGCTCGCGACCAGCGGTAAGCTGCACGAGGTGATTGGCCTCGCGGCCGACGGAGCCGGTAACCTTTACTTTCAGGAGTTCTCTGCCTTCTACCCCACCTTTCTCGAGATCCCAAGACGCGTTCGCAGGATCTCGCCAGAGGGCGTCGTCACCACAATCGCAGGCACCGGAGACCCCGGTTACGCCGGCGATGGCGGCCCGGCCATTCGGGCGCTTCTCAACCCTCGCGCCGAGGAGCGTGGCAACAATCTGGCTGTCGACAGCATGGGCAACTTGTACGTGGCCGATACCGGGAATCATGCCATTCGCGTCTTGCACCCGGCTAAGGAGTCCGTGGTGATTGGCTCAGTGGTGGACGCTGCCAGCCAGGAACCAGCCGTCGTTTCTCCCGGCAAGATCGTGGTGCTCTACGGTGTCGGCGCCGGTCCAACCGAACTGGTGCAGGCCCAACCCGACAATGGCCGATTCGGCACGCACCTGAATGGCACGCAGGTGTCTTTCAATGGAATCGCCGCGCCGATCCTCTACACGTCCGCAACTCAAGTAGCTGTCGTTGTGCCCTACTCGATCACCGCCACGGCGGCGCAGGTGACCGTCACGTACCAGGGTCGAACCTCACCCCCATTCACCGTTCCCGTGGCCATGTCGTCACCCAGTTTGTTCACGCTGAATCAAACCGGTGCCGGACAAGCCTTGGCAATCAATGCCGTGGACGGCAGTGTCAACACGGCCGCAAATCCTGTAAGAATCGGCGAATACATTTCGCTCTATGCGACTGGCGAAGCCCAGACCATCCCTCCGGGAGTTGACGGCAAACTGGGCACCTCGGATCTCACACGTCCTGTGTTACCTGTGAGCGCAACCGTCGGAGGACTCTCAGGGGCCATTCAATATGCCGGAGGCGTTCACGGGCAAGTTGCCGGTCTTATGCAGGTCAACGTGCGAATTCCAAGCGGGATTCAGCCGGGAGGGTACGTGCCCGTCGTACTGAGGGTGGGGGATCGAACGAGTAGTCCCGCACTGTGGATCGCAGTATCGGCACACTGAAATCGCCCAACCGAGTCGTGAAGTCGCCTGTGCAATGATTGAGACTACTTGATTGGGGTTTAGGGAATATTGGATCGGATCACCACGGCCGCGATAGTGTTTTCGCAACTCATCGGGTTCGCGATGGCGCAGGCGCCAGTAGGGTCGATTGCCGGTGTGGTACACGACGCTTCGGGCGCCCCAATGGCTGGCGCTCAGGTGAAGGCGACGAGTCGGGCCACCGGGTGGGAACGGACAGCGACCTCCACACAACATGGCGATTACACATTCCCTGTGCTTTTGCCTGGCGAGTATGAGCTGACCGTCCAAGCCCCGGGTTTCCAGCGAACCGTACGCTGGGCCATTGTGGAAGCAGGCGCAACTACGGCAGCTGATTTCCATTTGCGCGTCGGTGAGGTGACGGAAGCGGTCACAGTGGTGGCAGCTACCCCGCAGATACGCTACGATTCTCACGCCGTCGGCGGTGTCGTCACGCACAAACAGCTAGAGAACCTGCCGCTGAACGGGCGCAGCTTTATGGAACTGGCCAAACTCGAACCCGGCGTGCAGCCTGCATCCCGGACCAACAGCAATCGCATGCTTGTGCCGGTGTTAGGCGCGCCCGGCGTCAATGTCGGAGGGGCGCGCTTCACAGTGGATGGAGGTAACATCACATCCGTGGGCGCCGGAGGCTCGCAGATGAGCCTCTCACAGGAAGTGGTGCAGGAATTCCAAGTCTCAACCGTAAACTTTGATCTGTCGACAGGCATTGCCTCGGCGGGAGGCGTGAACGTGATTACGCGCCGTGGAGGTAACGACGTGCACGGCGCTGCCTTCTACTTCGTGCGCGATCACAAGCTCGCTGCTTATCCGGCTCTTCAGCGCGATCCTGCGAATCCCGACCCATTCTTCCAGCGACGCCAATTTGGTTTTGCGTTGGGCGGTCCTATCCGCCGCGACGGTGTCTTCTTCTTCGCCAATTGGGAACGGAGCGAGCAGCGGGGAGTAATAGGCACAAACCTGGTGGGTCCGGATTTCGGTCACTTCAGCCGCATTACTCCTAGCCCGATGTTCGGCGACATGCTCAGTTTCCGGCTGGATGGTAGCATCAACAACGCGCACAGGGCGTTTGTCCGCTACTCGCATGATGGCAGCCGCTCGGTTGGGCCAATTACATTTGCGACGGATGCGATTGGTCCGAACAATGGTTATCCATCGACCTGGTCGCGTCAACGGGCCTGGGTCGACCAAAGTCTCTCGGGTCTCACCAGTGTGTTGCACCCCACCCTGGTGAACGATCTGCGTTTCTCGTACTTTTTTATAAGCTCGACTGTCGTTCCGGCGAGCGAACAAGACTGTCCCGGATGCCTGGGAATCGGCGCCCCGGGAATATCGATCCCCCAAGCGGGGTTCTATCTCGGAAATTCAACATATAACTTCAATCTCGGCCGCCGCTTCCAGTTCAACGATTCGATGACATGGCACCGACGCGCACATCACGCCCGATTCGGGATCGACTGGGAGCACAACAGTGGAGGGATGCGCATAGCGAGCAACGACTCAGCAACGGTCTCGCTTTTCTCGCCGGTTCAGGCACGCCAGGCCGGCATTCCGATACCACCAGTATTCCGGACGATGGACGATATTCTGCGGCTTCCGCTGCAATCTGTCACGCTCGGGATCAGTGGCTCACCGGTGTTGCAACAGAATGGAGGGCTGGTCCGAAACTGGAATAATCTGTGGCTATATTTCCAGCACACCTGGCGCATTTATGAACGGCTGACGCTGAACTCCGGTTTGGGCTGGAGCATCGACGGGAATCTCAATTATGATCTCACCAAGCCTCTTTTGCTCGCGCCCATCCTGGGAGCCGAGGGCCTGGGACCAACTCGAAGACAATGGAATAACTTTTCTCCTGTCCTGGGTCTGGCGTGGACTCCCTCGTCGAATGCGAAAACTGTCGTTCGCGCTGGCGCCGGGCTCTTTTACGGCTTGCTCAATTCCTTCGCTCTCGACGCCGAGCGGGCGGCTCTCGGTCCGCCTGGATTTGGCAGGCAGACATTTCCGGGAAGCTCCATCCTAAACCTCGTGCCGGGTGTGCCTGGCGTTCCCGTGGGGAGGGCCTTGGATTTCCGAAGCGGCCCAACGTTGTTAACAGGCGCTGACCTGATGGCCACCCTGCCGGCGATCCGGGCTGGTATCGCCCAGGATCTCGCCAATGCCGATCCTACAGTTCAAGCGATTCAAATAGCCAAGCAATTTTCGGGACCGAACAATGGAGTGTACCCTACGGGTTTTCCGAGCCCGTCGGCGCTGCATCTCAACCTCGGAGTACAGCGCCAGATCGCACAAGACTTCGTGGTGAGCGCCGATTTTGTTTACCGTCACTTTGTCCATACTGCCCGCGAGGGCTTGGTCGCGCTCGACCTGAACCACTTCAACAACGCCATCCTTGGCCCCGTGATTCCGAAATGCGAGGCCGCGCAGGCGATCGGACCGCACGAGATCTGCTCGCTAGGCCCCATCAATGTAATGCAGGCTCCAGGCCGCGCGACATACAAAGGCCTGTTGCTACGAGCCGAGAAGCGCTTCTCCCACCGTTTTCAAGCCCTGGGTTCGTACGCCAATTCGACCAACACCGGAACCAGCTTTCGAAACGGATTCAATCTCGACGACTGGCTTCAAAACACTGGTCCGACCGATTTCGACTACACACACATCGCCAATCTGACCGGGGTCGCGGAGTTGTCTTGGGGGTTCCGGTTGGGGGTCAACTTCTCCTGCTCGAGTGGACCGCCTTTCAGCGCCTACGTCGGCCAGATCGACTTCAACGGAGATGGCACTGCAGGCGACCTGTTGCCAGGAACTATGGTCAACGCATTCGGCCGCGGCATGGGACGTGAGGACCTGGAACGGCTGACAGCGCAATTTGACACAACCTATGCTCTAAGGAAGGATGCGCAGGGGCGCACGATTTCGCGCTTGGCGCTGCCGGTCAACTACGCGTTCGGCGACAATTTTCATTCGCTGGATTTGCGCCTGAGCCGGACGTTCAAATTCGGCGAGCGCTCGCGGATGTCGCTCATCGGCGAGGTATTCAATCTTTATAACAAGGCGAACTTGTCCGGATATAGCGGAGATCTGACCAGCACCGCCTTCGGACAGCCTACCAGTAGGGCAACGCAGGTCTTCGGGTCGGGAGGACCGCGCGCGTTTCAATTGGCTATGAGAGTCAGCATGTGACTTTGGGAAGTTTTGACCCATACGAGTCACGAACTCGGGATTCCAAGAAGTGATGTCCTCCGCTAGCCATTTCTCTGTCAAATTCCGCCAACCAGATCGAAGGCGGTATCGGCCGTGCGTCCTCACGTCGGGCGCATATCCATCATCCAGAGCGAACGTCAGCCGAGAGCGAACGCGACGAAATCCCGGAGTTTGAAATCCGCACCCGATTTTGGTGTCCAATCCGGATTCTGATTCAGCATGGAATGAGGGTCGCCGAACATCAGCCCGAGAAAGACCTCAGCTACGATACGCCCACCGACGGCGCCGAGCTTCGGCGTCGAAATCGTCTGGGCACCGGCGACGGGGATTTTGACGGGCGTCTTTTTTAAGGCCGCCTCGGCGAGAATGTAGGTCCACAGCGGGCACTTGCCGCTGAAGGCACCGCCGGCCACCTGGTCGATGGTGGTCGCGTCTGTATCCGGATCGTCTGTTGCCTTTCCGATGACGATCTCCGAATCGTCGAGGACGTGGTCAACATTTATCGCCTCCGCAACGTCTTGCCCGGATGGCAAGCCTAACCTCCACGCACGGAGCAGATTACGCGCTGCTAGTGACGGTGGCCTGGAAGCGACTTCCGGGGGCAGATCGTGGAGAGGATTTACGAGTGAGGTGTCGATTCGGTATGCGAACTGCAAGCGGCGCTTGTTATCCGCGAGCTGCTGCGGCGTAGGATCGTTTCCTTCCGGCGTCTTACCGTTGTCGTCCAGTTTGACGCCATAGGCGCGGGACTCCAGGTCGATCAAGCGTGCCCAATCAATTCCCCACTGCGTGTTCAGAGGCCTGAAACCGGTTAGTCCTTCGTTTAAGCCCTGCGAACGAACCGGGAAGATCGGCAGCAGGACATTATCATTTAGCCGGTAACCGGGCCGAATCATCGAATGGCCAAGCCGGTAAGCCGCCACCGAAAATTCAACCGGCAGGAACGGCGAGTTCTTTGGCCGGTAGAAACGAATTTTGCTTCTGTCGAACTTGCCGTTGGTTCGCAGTTCGTTGAGAACATCTTCATCGACTATGCGGGGCAGGAAATCGTTCAAGACAATGAATTGATAATGAAAACGAACCTGTTGCTGGATATCGGCAAAGCTCAGGTCCGGGTTTCGAGCGCGGAAACGATTGTGAAAACGCAGGAAAAGCCCTTGCAATTGGGATACGATCGCATTCTCGTCGTTTCGAGGATCGCCGATCAGGGCGCGTCCATTCGGGCTACGGGGCAAATCAACAGCGTTGGGGTTTCCGGAGCCTTGGATCGGTACACCGGGCAAGAATGAGTCCGGCCGTTGGGGGCCGTCGTACATATAAGGCTGATCGTCGGGGCCGCGGCCATACACATTATCGAGGTCGAAAGCCGGTGTGCGAAAGTCTTCCAGCGCGTCGGGATCGTTGGCCTGCTGCAGGCTGCTGGCAGGATCGAACGTGATGTCATGATCGATGAATTGACCCAGGTACGTGTAGAGTGCCGGGATTCCGCTCTCTTCTTCATCGGGAACGTCCTTTGGCGGATCGAAGCCCGCGGACATCGCATCGCCCAAAGCCATAAAGATTTCCACCAAACTGTCATCGTCGGGATCGAACGCTGGACGCAATGCGCGAAACATCCGTCCGAACCGTCCTTCGAATAGCGGGGATCGTTTGGTTCCCATCAAACCCCGAATGGGTACGCTATGTCTTCCTGGCATACTATTTCCTCTCTTTCGAATCGAGATTCGCGTCAATTTGCCATGCGCGACTTAACCTCGCGGCCTTGACATCGCTTGTAACGTGAAGGGTGCCCAGCGCGCGTTTCATGAACCGCCGCTCGCGGAACCCACGTCAAGTCGTTCCCCGAAATCGCACGACGGGATTTCACATTGATCCAATAACATAGCGTCCCCGGCAGGACCCGATAGCACGTCCGCGGTCTATCATCAGGCACGATGAGACGGCGCGACGGAATTCAGAACTGCTTAAGCGAGCAAACGGAAATTTGCGTCACCCGAACGGAGAACGAAGACGGCGAACGAATGCGTTTTTGCGAAAGGAAGCCAGGAACTTCAAGAAAACAAACGATCGGTGATGAAAAACGAACCTGAGGGCAAACCCGAGCTACGAGCTACCGAATGAGTAACGTGATAATTGTCATGCGAATTTGCTGACGGTCGACACTAACCTCGAAAATCAAACCGCCCCATCATAGACCCATGAACATCGCAGAACTCAGAGGCGTCACAAAGAAATACGGTGACATCGCAGCCCTGCGCGACGTTGATCTCCAGATCCGCCGCGGCGAACTGCTCGCACTGCTCGGCCCCAACGGAGCCGGGAAGACCACCGCCGTCAAACTCCTGCTCGGATTGACAAAGCCAACCAGCGGCTCCATCGACATCATCCCGCGCGACCGTATCGGTGCTATGCTCCAGGTCGCAAAAGTGCCGGAAACGCTTCGCGTCCGCGAGCACATCGACCTCTTTTCCAGCTATTACCCCTCGCCCATGCCGATAAAAGACGTCATCGCAGCGGCGGGGCTCGCCGGGTTCGAGAACCGGCAGTTCGGCGAACTCTCGGGCGGCCAGAAGCAGCGCACCCTGTTCGCGCTCGCAATCTGCGGCAGACCCGACCTGCTGTTCCTGGACGAACCCACGGTCGGCCTCGATACCGGGGCTCGCCGAGTTTTCTGGGACCACATCCGCAGTTTCGTTGAGGCCGGCGGCAGCGTGCTTCTGACCACACACTATCTTGAAGAGGCCGATGCCCTCGCCGACCGCATTTTGGTAATCAATCGGGGCCGCATCATTGCCGAAGGCACCCCCGGTGAGATCAAGGCTCGCAGCGCCGCGAAGAAGATCCGCTGCGCGACCCGCCTGAGTGAAGCCGAACTCAGGTTGATCAGCGGGGTCTCCGGCGTCAGCCGCAACCACCGTGGTTTCGAGATCCTGACGTCCGCGCCCGAGTCCGTAATTCGTGACCTGCTCACTCGGGATGCTTCGGTTTCCGGTCTCGAAATCTCTAGCAGCAGTCTGGAGGAGGCGTTTCTCGCAATCACAAAAGACGACAACAAGGCCATGGAGGCGGCACGATGACTTTCCAACGAACAGCCCGGATTTATTTTCTCGAATCGAAATACGAGTTCCTGAAACTCATGCGGATGCGCAGCTATGTCATCTTTACGCTGACGTTCCCGCTGATGTTCTACGTGTTCTTCGGACTCCTCATGGGGGGCAACAATCCCCCTGGCACCATGTCGATGGCGAGCTACCTGTTAGGCACGTACGGAACATTCGGCGTCATGGGCGTTGCATTATTCGGATTCGGAGTCGGCGTCGCCGTCGAGCGCGGCCTGGGATGGCTGCAGGTGAAGCGCGCCAGCCCGATGCCCCCGTCGGCGCACCTCGTCGCCAGGTTGGTGGTGTGCGTCATCTTCAGCGGGATTCTTATCACGCTGCTTTTCGGCATGGGTATCGTCTTCGGCGGTGTGCGCATGCCTGTCGACCGCTGGGTCCTTCTCTGCCTCAGCCTCCTGGCCGGCACAATTCCCTTTTGTACGCTGGGACTCGCCCTCGGCAACATCGCGAAACCGAACTCCGCGCCCGGACTGATAAACGTCGTTTATCTGCCGATGGCCTTTTGTTCCGGCCTGTGGATTCCTCTTATGTTCTTGCCACAGTTCCTCAGAGACGCCGCGCAATTCCTCCCGCCTTACCATCTCTCTCAAATCGCTCTGTCGATCATTCAAGCGCCCAGCGAAGGATCGATTCTGACACACTGGTATGCGCTCGCGGGATTCACCATAGTCTTTGCGGGAATCGCATGGCTCGGTTACAACCGGGACCAGGAGAAGATGTACGGATAGGCGGCAAAATGAGATTGCTTCCGCGGAATCACGAGGCAGGGTGGACGCCCTATGCGTGGCTCATCTACCTGTTGATGTTTATCGCGTACCCTTTGTTCGCGCGCCAGCCGCTGTGGATGTGCTTTCTGACGTGGGCCGCGGTCTGCGTGTTCCTGCCGCTATATTTTTGGGGCTATTGGCTGGACGGGAAAAAGGTCCTGATGCCCATCGCCGGAATCCTGGCACTCGGCATCGCCTTCGCTCCTGTTAATACGGGTGCGTCCGTTTTGTTCGTGTTCGCAGCCGGATTCATCGGTGAGATTGCCGAGCCCGGCGTATCGGTCCGGTATCTTCTAGGGCTTGTCGCACTGGTCGGAGCGATATCGTGGCTGTGGCATCTTCATCCCTCGTTCTGGATTCCGGCTCTGGTTTTGACTGCGCTGATTGGCGGAGTGGACATTCAACAGGCGCAACGCCGCCGCATGAACCGCAAACTACGGATGGCGCAGGAGGAGATCGAGCAGCTTGCGAAACTGGCGGAACGCGAACGCATTGCGCGGGACCTGCACGATCTGCTGGGCCATACGCTGTCCGTCATTATTCTTAAATCGGAGCTGGCTTCGAAGCTTGCCGATAAAGACCTGAACCGCGCCATCGCCGAGATCCGCGACGTGGAGCGTATTTCGCGCGATGCTCTTGCGGAGGTCAGGCAGGCGGTAAAAGGATACCGATCGTCAGGTCTCGACAGTGAATTTCAACGTGCTATTGAAACGCTCCGCACCGCCGGCCTGGGAGTGGAAACCTCCAGCGAACCCGTGAGTCTGACCGCTACACAGGAAAGCGTGCTCGTGCTCGCTCTTCGGGAAGCTGTTACCAACGTCGTGCGTCACTCGCGAGCGACCTCGTGCGAGATTCATTTTCGGCGCACGTCATCCGGCTGCGAGCTACGCATCGAGGACAACGGCTCTGGCGGCAACGCTCCGGAAGGATCCGGATTGAGTGGGATGCGCCAGCGAGTCGGGACACTTGGCGGGACGGTGGATCGTAAGGCCGGCGAAGGAACGCGGCTCGTCATCACTTTGCCCATACAGAACATTCGCTCCATGGGCGCGGCATGAACATCAGGATTGTCATCGCGGAAGACCAGGCGATGGTGCTTGGCGCCCTGGCTGCCCTGCTCGAGGCCGAAGGCGATATCACGGTTGTCGGACAGGCCCGCAACGGTCGCGAAGCGCTGCGCATGGTTCTGTCGGAAAAGCCCGACGTGCTTCTCTCCGATATAGAGATGCCGGAGCTGACCGGGCTCGAACTCGCGGCCGAACTGAAGCGTGAGCGGGTGCCCGTGCGCGTCGTAATATTAACCACCTTCGCGCGTACAGGTTATCTGCGCCGCGCGCTTGACGCGGGTGTTTCCGGCTACCTGCTAAAAGATTCGCCGTCGCAAACATTAGCGGAGGCGGTGCGGCGCGTTCATGCCGGCGGCAGGGCTATTGCTCCGGAACTCGCAGCGGAAGCCTGGGGTGAAGTCGATCCATTGACGGAACGTGAACGCCAGGTTCTGCGTTTTGCCGGCGACGGCGCTACGGGTGCCGAGATCGCTCAAAAATTAAGTCTTTCGGAAGGCACGGTTCGCAACTATCTGTCGGAAGCGATCAGTAAGCTTGGTGCTTCGAACCGCACGGAGGCGGCGCGGATAGCACGTCAGAAGGGATGGTTATGATACGAGGTGATGGCCATCGACCCCTCGGCTGTGATCGCTCCCACGGCCCGCGTTCATCCCGACTCCAATGTCGGCGCACAGACCGTAATCGGCGAATATTGCGTGATCGAACAGGACACGTCCATCGGCGCGTTCTGCCGGCTCGAACCATACGTGTACATCAAGCGCTGGACGACCCTGGGTGAACGGAACGAGATCTCGGCGGGAACGGTTCTCGGTACCGACCCTCTCGACAAGATGTTCACGGGCGAGCGAAGTTACCTTCGCATCGGGAACGCGAATAAGATCCGCGAGCACTACACGATTTCGAGAGGCACGCAACCCGAGAGCGTGACGTCAATCGGCAGCGGCAACTACATCATGACGTCGGGCCACATCGCGCACAATTGCGAGATTGGGGACAATACCGTAATCGCGAGCTGTGCCCTAGTGGCCGGTTACGTGACGGTCGAAGATCAGGCATTCATTTCGGGCGGTGTGGTGATCCATCAGTACTCCAGAATTGGCCGCCTTGCGATGATCGGCGGGAATTCACGTGTGAACAGCGATGTGCCGCCGTTCTTCATGTACTCGGAGTTCAACGTCGCACCGAAGGGCCTGAATCTGGTCGGGCTGAAGCGCGCCGGTTTCAGTGCAGAGCAGCTCGGCGCTTTGAAGACGGCCTACAAGCTGCTGTACCGGTCGGGTCTGAAGCTCGAGGAGGCGCTAATCCGGATCGAAAAGGAAGTCGGCACGCCGGAAGCGCTGCACCTGGTTGCGTTCGTGCGGTCGAGCAAACGCGGGATTTGCCGAGACTAATTTTCAGATCCACCCACGGACCCAGTAGTAGCCGATGGCCGCGACCTCCCTGCCAAGGATAAGGAAGACGCTCCAGCGCATCCATCTTGGTCCGATCTGCTTATAAACATCAGGAAACGAGCAGGACTCTACATTCATCCCGGCTTTCCGGAATGCGTGCCACGCGCGGAAGGTGTGAAAATCGCTCGTCAGCAGGACCAGTTTTCCGGGAGTGTTCTCGAGCGCCCGTTGCGTGAAGAGCGCGTTCTCGTGCGTCGATTTCGAAGCGGTCTCGACGGTAATGACTGAAGCCGGCACGCCGTTCGCAATCATGAAATCGCGCATCGGTAGAGACGCCGGCATGCCGTTCGGGCCGGCTCCGCCCGAAATGAAGATCCGCTGGAATTTACCCTGGCGCCACACACGGACTCCGTAAACGGCTCGCAGGTAGGACTCGTAACCGATCATGTCCGGAAAAGCCTCTGCTCCGAGCAGGATCAGAACGTCTCCGGCTGGATTATCAATTGGCCCGCAGAGGCGATTCGTTAGCCAGTTATCGAGGGGCGTGAATGTGACGATCACGAAAAGGGCTCCAATGAAGGCTAAGATCCATTGGAGCCACCTCGCGGCATATCGAGCGATTCGCATCAAGCCGTACTATAGCCCGAAAGGACCGCCGTACGGCCACCGCTTTCATCGGGCCAGGACACGGCCGATACCCGAAATACTAATACGTGTAGTTGAGTTCAGAGCGCCGCGTGGTGGACACGGCTTCGCCAAACCCGCCCTTACCATCGCCAGGGAAGAAGAACATGAGGTCGCTGTCACGGGCGGCCACGACGAGATCAAAGTGATCGTCTGCGTTGAAGTCGCCGGCGGCAAGATCAGGAAATCCGTCTTCATTGAAGTCGGCTGAAGCGAGGCCGAGCGGCCGCGCCGAACCGGCATTTAAGGCTGCGACGGCGGCTGCCGAACCACGGTAGATGGCCGGCAACTCTGTGGTTCTCCGCTCCGGCGCTTGAAGGCCGGCCGAAAGCAGCACCATTGTGGCTCGCTGGATTTCGGATTCGCGGCACCTAAGGTTTTGGCCCTATAGGGATTCGCGGCCACCTTACCGATGAATTTGTCAGGGCGGTTTATTCTGTGACCGATATCGACCAAAGCTTGGGAAACAACGAGGATCCGCAGGACACCGCCCGTGCGGCGCTGGAATGCTACATGTCATCGCTGCTGACGTTTGCCGAGTGCATCGAAGTGGCGTGTCCCCCGGTCGGCGTTCAGTACTATGATCAACTGTCCAAAATCCGGCGCCGGCTCGCGTTCAACCACAATCGAGCGACGCTCGAAGAGACGCGCGAGAGCATCGAAGGCACCCTGATGGCGTATGCGGAACAGGCGCAGCGATACTGCGAGACGCGAACAGAGGATCGCGAGGGAGTGCTGGATCTGCTCGGGAAAATCGGCGACGCGGCCGGCGACAAATTCGACACCATTTCGCCGCTGTTGGAAGAAGTTCGAAAACGGCTCGTCAAAGAGCCGGAAACGATCACAATCGATCCGCTTACCGGACTCGCAAACCGCCGTGAGTTGGAACGGCAGATCAAGCTCCGGATCGCGGCTGGAAGACAATTCTGCGTCTTATTTTTCGACATCGACGATTTCGGACAGTTCAACGAGACCCTGGGACACGAAGCGGGGGATCAGATCCTGAAGCAGTTAGCAGATCGTCTGAACACACAGATCCGGGCGCGCGATGTCGCATGCCGCTGGCTCGCCGACGAATTCATCGTCGTGCTGGAATGCGACATGGAGAATGCACGCCGGCGCTCGAACCAGATGGCGCAATGGCTGAGGGGCCCGTACACGATTGAAGAAGAGGGTCGCCCGGTCAAACTGGAGATCCGCGTTTCGGGCGCCGTCACCGAGTGTGGAGAAGGCGATACGCCCCGTAAGATCTGGCTCAGGCTGGAAGAAGATTTCCAACTGCAGAACAACACCGCCGCCGTCGCCTAGTTCTTTGTACTACCTTAAAGTGGAAGGATGCCGACGGGTTGCATACTCTGAAGAGCGCAGGTGTGCTCGTAACGGGCGCCGGCCGCGGAATAGGGAAACGGCTGGCTATCGGATTCGCAGCCGCCGGTGGACGAGTCGGACTCCTGGCCCGAAGCAAGGCTGAGTTGGACCTGGCCGAACTCGAGATTGAGCATGCCGGTGGTTCCGCCCTTCGACTCCGCGCCGATGTGAGGGATTTTGAACAGGTCTGCGCCGCTGTCGACCGCATGCGTGTTCAGTTCGGCACGGTGAACGTGCTGGTTTGCGGGGCAGCTGTCCAGGGCCCAATAGGCCCGTTGTATGAGAACTCAGCGAAGGCCTGGTCGGAAACGATCGAGACCAACCTGATCGGCGTGATGCATGCATGCCGGGCGGTGTTACCCGGAATGATCGACCGGCGGGCCGGCAAAATCATCGTGCTGAGCGGGGGCGGCGCGGCGACAGCGCGACCGAACTTTTCGGCCTATTCGACGGCGAAGGCGGCGCTGGCCAGGTTTGTCGAGACGCTCGCCGAAGAAGTCCGAGACCACAATATTCAGGTCAACTCGATGAACCCGGGCGGCACGTATACCAGCATGACGGACGAGATTCTTCATGCGGGCGACCGGGCGGGCTGGAAAGAAACGGAGGACGCTGTACAGGTCCGGCAGACCGGCGGAATTCTGCCGGAGCGTCAGATTCAACTCGCGTTGTTTCTTGCTTCCGAGCAGTCGAATCACATCAGCGGCAAGCTCCTTCATGTGAACGACGATTGGAAGCGGTTGAAAGCGGAGAATATTCATCCCGAGATTTACACTCTGCGGCGCGTGCAGAAGGTTTGACTCAAGCATCCAACTCGTCGATCATGTGCTGAAGCCGATCGGCGGCCCTTTGATTCAGTCTCCAAATGAAATAGAAGGCCAACGCACAGAAACAGGCGTATAGAGCTACGAATAGCTGACTGTATCGCCATTGGCCGGGCTTTGAGATTGCAGAGTTAATGATAATGACCGCAAGACCAGGGACCAACGGTCCCAGGTACCACCACAAAACACCGCGAAGAAGTTCGACCTGCCGGGAAAGCTCTCTGCGATGGAAATCGATGCACGAAATATCCGAAGGCACCGGTTTGGATGATCCTCGTTTATGAAGCTGGTACGCCACGTACAACGCACCAGCAATACATAGTGCGGGGCCGACGCGCATGAGCGGTTGGGGCACCGTCCAGATCGTGTATCCAAAAAATATGACAACCAGAGCGGCTCCGACGTATTCTCTTGCGTTTCGCCAGCGGATCTTGCGCTGGTACGCCTGGGCTCTTTGATAAATCTGTTCAAGTGACATTTCAATAGGCTCCGTTTTCTGGCTCTGCCAGAGATTTCTCATGTCGTTGGGAGGCTGTTCACCGTCCATGATTTCCTCCTTCATCGTGGAATCGCGATATGAGAATGTTCTTAATGCGGTGAATCTTGGTCGCCACGTTCCCCGGTGAAATTCCGGCGATTTCACCAATTGAGACAGCATCCATGCCTTCGAGGTACGAAAGGATGACCTGGCGATCGAGCGGCTTCAAAGTCCGAATCAGCGCGGTGAGCCGCTCTAACGCTTTGCCGCGATCTAAAACAATCTCGGTATGGTTGCCGGTACCGACTTCTACATCCTCCAGGCTTACGAATTTCCCGGTCCGCCGTCTACGAAGAACGTATGACGTGGCAGTGTTGTGAGCGACGCGATAGACCCAGGTGCGCCTGGAGCAACGGCCGTCGAAACGCTCGAAACTGCGCCAGAGCGCCACATGGATTTCCTGAAGCAGGTCACGCCTGCTGTCGGGTTCGGCCTCGTAGGCGCGGACCAGGCGGTCCATTGCCGCACCGTACTCGGCGGCGGCTTCCTCGTACAGCGCATCCTGTTTGGTCTGTCCCACGTCCGCCTTATAAACAGATAGTCGCGTCGAAAGGAACTTTCTTACACAGTATGCTGGTTCATATGGTGCGCATGAGGTTATTCAGCTTCACTTGTTTTCTGCTTGTTGCGGCTGCTTCGGCCCAGAACAATCGCGGTTATTACCGCTTTCCGGCGATTCACGGCGATACTGTCGTGTTTACCTCCGAAGGTGATCTGTGGAGCGTCGGAGTCGAAGGCGGAGTTGCCCGCCGGCTGACCAGCCATCCGGGTGAAGAAAGTCACGCGGCGTTTTCGCCGGACGGGAAGACGATCGCGTATTCCGCCAATTACGAAGGTCCGACGGAAGTGTATACCATGCCGGCGAGCGGTGGACTGCCCACGCGGCGAACATTTGACGGCGGCGCGCTGGTGGCCGGTTGGACGCCCAATGGAAAGATACTTTTCGCGACCCGCCGGTATGCCACGCTGCCCGACACGCAGCTTGCCACCGTCGATGCCGAGAACCGTATCGAAATCGTGCCGTTGAGCCAGGCGGCGCAAGGGTGCTACGACAAGACCGGCACGAATCTGTTTTTCACGCGAATGCCCTTTCAGGGCAGCTACGCGAAACGATATCAGGGGGGCACGGCGCAGAACCTCTGGAAGTACACGAGCGGCAAGGAAGCGGTGCCGTTGACCGGCGATTTCGCGGGGACTAGCAAGAACGCAATGTGGTGGAACGGACGTGTGTACTTCCTGTCGGACCGCGATGGCACGATGAATCTCTGGTCGATCAATGAAGCCGGCAAAGATCTTCGCCAACATACGAAGCACCAGGGTTGGGACATCAAGGGCGCGGATTTGTCGAACGGGCGCATCGTTTATCAGATGGGCGCGGATCTGCGTCTGTACGATATCGCCGGAGGCGTCGATAAGCCGCTTACGATCGAACTCGCTTCCGATTTCGATCATCTGCGCGAGCATTGGATCGCGAAGCCGCTCGATTATGCAACGTCGGCGCATATTTCTCCGGACGGCAGCCGCGTAGCGTTGATCTCGCGCGGTCGTGCGTTCGTTGCTCCGGTGAAACAGGGTCGATTCGTCGAAATTCCGAGTCTCAAGCCCGGACGTTACCGGGACGCACGTTTCATGGACGACGGGAAATCGCTGTTGATTCTGTCGAGCGAGAGCGGGGAGGTGGAACTCTGGAAGATGCCGGCGAACGGCGCCAGCGGGGGCCAGCAACTCACGAAGGATGCCAAGGTGCTGCGATGGGAGGCCATTCCCTCGCCGGACGGCAAGTGGGTGGCACATCAGGACAAGGACAACCAACTGTGGGTTCTGAATACTTCCACGATGGAGAACAAGCGCATCGCAACGTTAGAGGCATCGAATAACTCGAGCCCGCAGTGGGACGAGGTTCGATGGTCGCCTGACAGCCGCTGGTTGTTGTTCGATCGCGAGTCGACGAACACGTTCAATCAACTGATGCTTTACAGTGTCGAGTCGGGACGGATGACGGAACTCACAACGAACCGTTACGACAATCATGGCGCTTCCTGGAGCGCCGATGGTAAATGGATTTACTTTTTGTCGGACCGCTCGTTGAAATCGGTTGTTCTGAGCCCCTGGGGTGCGCGCGCTCCGGATCCGTTCTTTGACCGTTCCGTGAAGATCTATGCTCTCGCGCTTCAGAAGGGGCTGAGATCGCCCTTCGAACCGCCGGATGAGTTGCATCCCGATAAGCCGGATGCCAAGGCCGACGCGAATAAGAAGGATGATAAAGCTTCCGCCGATAAGAAGGTCGAAATCGATTTGGAGGGAATAGCGGCGCGGCTCCGGGAGGTTCCCGTGCCGGCGGGCAATTATTCGAACCTGGAGGTTGCAGGGAACAGGATGTGCTGGTTGGACCGGAATGCGGCGGAGCCGTTCAAGGCGATCCTGCAATGCGCGGACATCAATAACAAAGGCGACAAGCCCGAGACGTTGATGGAGGATGTGCGCGAGTTCGAGTTCTCGGCTGACGGCAAGAAGATGCTCATTCGCAAGGCGCAGGAATTGGTGGTAGTAGATGCGACGGTGAAGGCTGGGTCCCTGAAAGATCCCAAGGTGCTTGCGGACGGGCAGGTGGACCTCAAGAACTGGACGTTTTCCGTGATTCCGACGAACGAATTCCGAGAGGAGTTCAACGATGCGTGGCGTCTTCATCGCGACTACTTCTATGACCGCAACATGCACGGCGTGAACTGGAAGTCGATGCGGGACAAGTATGGCGAGTTGGTGAATCGCGTGCGGGACCGCGCGGAACTGGACGACCTGATGTCGGAGATGGTCGCCGAGCTTTCGGCGCTGCATACGTTTGTCGGAGGCGGCGATATCCGGCGAGGTACGGACCAGGTTCGTCTGGCTGCTCTCGGCGCGCTGTTGGTTCGAGAGCCGACGGCCGGTGGTTATCGCATCCAGCATGTTTACCGCTCCGATCCGGACCGGCCGGACCGTCTGTCTCCGCTGGCCAAGCCGGGCGTCGACGTTGCCGACGGAGACATCCTCATCGCGATCAATGGACGCGAAGTTTTATCCGTTCCCGATCCGGGAGAACTGTTGCGCAATCAGGCTGACAAGCAGGTCCTGCTACGCGTGCGTCCGAAGGACAAGACCGAGCCACGCGATGTGGTGGTCAAAGCGATAACCACGGGTGCGGAGGCTGATCTGCGGTACCACGAATGGGAGTACACGAGGCGTTTGAAGGTGGAGGAAGCATCGGGCGGCAAGATCGGGTATGTGCATCTTCGTGCGATGGGACCGAATGATATTAACCAGTGGACCGAGGAATTCACGCCCGTGTTCAATCGAGAGGGCCTGATCGTCGATGTGCGACATAATGGCGGCGGCAACATCGACAGTTGGATTCTGGACAAGCTGATGCGTAAGGCGTGGATGTACTGGCAGCCGCGCGTGGGCAAGCCTTACTGGAACATGCAGGGCGCATTCCGCGGCCACCTTGTGGTGCTTTGCGATCAGTGGACGGCCTCCGACGGGGAAGCGTTCACCGAGGGTTTCCGAAGGCTGGGGCTCGGCAAGGTGGTCGGAATGCGAACTTGGGGCGGCGAGATTTGGTTGTCGGGAGGGAACCGCCTCGTCGATCGCGGGATAGCGTCGGCCGCAGAGGATGGCGTGTTTGGTCCCGAGCGTAAATGGCTGATTGAGGGTCATGGTGTAGATCCGGATATTGTCGTCGACAATTTGCCGCATGCGTCGTTTGAAGGCGGCGATGCGCAACTCGACGCCGCCATTGGACACCTGCAGCGATTGATCAGGGAGAAGCCGGTGGAAATGCCGGTAGCGCCGGAGTATCCCACCAAGACGAGATAGCCATGCGGCGCGCCGGCCACCCTGGAGCCTAGGCGGCGTGGTCGGGTTTGGAGCTGCTACGATTCTGGACCAGGCGAGGTCCACCGGGGGACTTTTCCTCGGGCTCATCGTTGTCTCCGCCGACGACGCAGATCGTTAAAATCAGGCGGGCGACATCAAGGCGGACGCCAGGCGGCGTGTTAGGGTCGCGGAGCAAGTGGCGGAGGACCTCGGTTGCTTCGAGGGCCATGGCTTCGAATTGTTGCAGGATCAGGACACGGTTTGTTGTTCTCATTTCGCCTTTAATTTAGAAGCGGCGGTAATGGGATATCGAATGGAATTGCTGTAAATTACTGATAAAGAACAAAAGAAAGTTGAAAGATTTTCGGGAACGGACTTTCGGTCACGCCACGCGCAGCACAACCAGGGTCATATCATCGTGCTGGGGAGCGCCCGCGGCGAACGCCTGCGCGGCCGCCAGAATCTTCGTCATGCATTCCCGAGCTGGAAATCCCTGGCAGGCTTTGGCGAGTTCGATCAGTCTGTCTTCGCCCCATTCCTCATAGCGGTCGTTCATCGATTCGGACACTCCATCGGTAAAGAGCACCACCAGGTCTCCGGGCTGGTGAGCGAACACACCTCGCTGATATGGCCGCGGGAAGAGCCCGATCACGGGACCTCCCGTTTCGAGGCGCAGCACCTCGCAGATGGCGCCGCGGTTGCGCAGGACAACGGGCGGGTTATGACCGGCGTTGACATAGGTCAGGCGGAGCGTCGCAGGATCGTACTCGGCGTAGAATAACGTCGCATACCGATTCTCGGCCGAGGCTTGGCAAACCAGGGTGTTGACGCGGCCCATCAGATCGGCCGGGTCCTGGACCACCGAAGCGAGCGCGCGAAGGGACGCTTCAACGCTTGCCATCAAGAGAGCGGCGCCGACACCCTTCCCCGACACGTCTCCGATTGCGATCCCCAGCCTGCCGCCGGGAAGTTCCAGAAAATCGTAGTAATCTCCACCCACTTCGCGCGCGGGGCGGCAGTGGCCGCAATAGTCCAACCCCGGCGCCGGGGGAAGCCGCTGTGGAAAGAGATGCTCCTGGACTTCACGCGCAATCTCTAATTCACGGTTCAAACGCTCGCGCTGCGCCATCTCCCTTCCAATCGCGGTGGTCAGCCGGGCGACCTCCTGGGCCAGCGCCGTCTGGGCGGCGGATTCCGTTTTGAATCCGTCCAGGGCGGCATCCATGGCTCGTTTTGCGAACTCGTCGGTTTCGATTTCGTGCCAGACGATGAGATAGGGGGCGAGCCGCTCCTTGTCGCGATTGTTGCGTAAGGCACCGGTGACGAGGTGACGCAAGCGGCCGTCCGCGGGAGACGAGATCTGCTCGAGAAACCGTTCGAGCGCCGAACTGCCGGAATCGAAGAGCTGCAGGAACGCTTTGCGAGCTTCGCGCGGGTCCTCCACGGCGAGCCGCCTGAACTTCTCGTGCAAATCCTCAGCCGGCTGCATATCGCCTGGAGCGCAGTTCGAACGCCTCTCGTCCTCCTTCGAGCAGTTCGATGATCTCTTCCCGGCACTCGTCGACCGTGCCACGCTTTTCCACGGCTCCCACGCGGCCATCCGAACTCATCACGAGCACAAGTTCCGCTTCGGCGAGCACGGGAATATTGGCGTTGTGCGTGATGAAGATCATCTGCCGGCGCTTCTTCATCCGCAGCACCGCATTTACAACCGTTTCAAAGATGAAGTGATTGTCGAGGTTGTCCTCGGGCTGATCTATGATCAGCGGATTGTCTCTCCTTGCCAGCAGGATCGGGAGCAGGGCCGTGCACTTCTGCCCGCGCGAAAGGTCGGAGGCGTCTTTGAAATGCGGACGGCCCGAGGTTGCGACATTCAGCTCAATGGCAATGCGGTCTTCGATCGGGGTAATCTCCAGAGCGAGCGGGTCCACGCACTCGCGGAACGCATCCAGGATCTTGCGCGATCTCTCCGATCCGAAATGCGTCAGCTCATCGAACGATTCGAGGTCGTTGGATTGAATGAGTTGTGCGAGCTGCTCCGGCCGCAATTGCATGAGGGTTTGGAGTATCTCATTTTGATTACGCACGCGAGCGCCTTTGAGCCCGTCCACCAGCATCTCCTGGTAGGACATATAGTCGGCGTTTCGCATCACGCGAATTCGCACCCGCTCGCCGGCTTCATGCTGCAGTTCGGACGCAACGTCGTCCCGCATCATGGAAACCTGATCGCGCATCAGAATGTGATCGGCTTTGAGAGACTTGCGTTTTTCGAACAGTGCCTCCAGTTCCTTGTGAAGCTCCGTGCGCTGTTGTTCCAACGCTTCAAGCCTGGCGACTTGCTGCTCGAGTGATGCGCGCATGCGAGCCTGCTCGCTTGCAGCCTGGTTCAGCGCGTTCAACCTCGACAGATCGCCGGCGTGACTGGTGTGGATCTCGGCGACGCTCTGGCGCGCCTGCGCGATCGCGGCCTGGGCTTCACGAATCCTAGTTTGGATGCCAACGAGATGCTTCTCGACAGGACCCATGGCCACCGCAAGCAATTTATCGTAACGGCGCGTTGTTTCGGCGTTCGCTGACTGCTCCTCGGTCAAGCGGGCTGTGAACACCTGCTGCGCTTCTTTGCGTAGACGATCGAGAGTCTCCCCGAGGGCCTTAACGTCGCGCTCGGCGGAGTCGAGTTTCGCGATCTCGCGTTGATCGAGTTGCTGCTGCCGGGACAGCTTGACGAAATCTTCGGCCGATTCGCGGTCGGATGGCCCGAGCGCGCTCAGACGCGCACGAACATCGCCGAGTTCTTCAATCTGTTCCGTCAGGTCGTCATTGTTCGGCGGGCCGTCCGGATACGATCGGCGTTGGTTTCAAGCGCGCGTGCGCTTTCGGCAAGTGAAAGGTGGATGCTCCGCACCTGTTCGCTGCGAAGTTCATCCAGGAGATTACGGCGTTTGTGGCCGAGGGCTTCGTCGGCAATGGCCTCGATCTCGAGGCTGCTGTAGGCGTCCACAGGCAGGAATGTGCCTCGATCGAGATCTACGGTATTTATGGCCCTTCCATCCGATGTAAGGAGCACCGGATTCTGCTTGAGACCCCTCCGGATCGAGTAGCGGTTCGATCCGTCGGCGAGTCCCGTGATGGTCACCAGCGCTCCGCCCGCGAGATTGGCCTGAATCAGGTCGGCGCAGTGCTTGGGCGCGCTCGAGAGGCCGGAAAGTGCAAATCGCACCGCTTCTGCAAGCGTGGACTTTCCACTTCCGCGCGCCCCGATGATGCAAGTCAGTCCCGGAGGAACATTGACGCTCAACCCCGGCAGAAACCCGCCGCTGATTTCGATCTTCTCAACTACCCACATATGTTTGGCGGCTGCCGGCGAGGAGCCTGTGCGAGCGCGCGGCGCTCCGGTTGGTAGCGACCCGGCAGCATTCCCTACTGTACACCGAGACCAGCTGGTGCTGGTCGAGAGGCCTTGCGTGGGGCGGGTTCCGCGATCGCAGGAATGCGGCAGGAGAGCGGTCCGAGGCGGGTTGCCAACCCGCCGCAGGATTCCATCCTGCCCCACAGCACGTCAGGAATCCCGCGCGACTTTGCGCCGACTAGAAAGTCGGCGGCGGGCTGAAAGCACCCCACGGTTGCTACATGGCGGGTTGGCAACCCGCCGCGGGATGCCATCCTGCCCCACAGCCCGTCGAGAATCCCGCGCGACTTTGCGCCGACTAGAAAGTCGGCGGCGGGCTGAAAGCACCGCCCCACGGTTGATGCCATCCTGCCCCACACCTCGCCATAATGAGAGTGAGTTGAAAATCGAGGATCGTATAACCACCGCGGCGGCTGAGAGCCGTGCCGCGAAGATGCTTCGCGAAGCGTTCGAGTCCGGCCGACCATTGACATACATCCGGTCCGCTGAAGAGCAGCGGGTGGCGCGAGTGCTTGCTGAGGTGTCCCAACGTTCTACAGCGCCAACGCCTGTCTGGACCTGGAGCCTCACGGAAGGTATGCGGCGGGAGAACGAGTCTGCCGAGACGGGCGCGCTTGCCCCGCGCGCGGCTCTGGATTTCATCGCCCGGCACCCATCGGGGGGCATCTTTCATCTCAAGGATTTTCACGAGCCGCTGCGGGAATCGGCAGAGATCCGGCGACGTCTGCGCGATCTCTATGATGCCTGTCTCGATCAGGGGAAGTTCGTGGTTATCACGTCGGCAGTGCGATTCATTCCGGAAGAGGTGGAGCGCAGCCTTTTGTACCTGGAGCTGCGGCCGCCCGATGTGATCGAATTGGCCGACTTTCTGGGCGATGAGGTTCGCAATGCGGACGCGCAGATCGATGGCGGCGGCGCGGTGCTGACGCAGTTTGCGCGCGCGCTGCAGGGTTTGACGTTGGATGAGAGCCGGTATGCGCTGCGCCGTGCGCTCGCGTCGAACCGGCGCCTGGGACCGGAGTCCGTGCCGGCTCTACTCGAAGAGAAGCGGCTGCTGGTGAATCGCAGCGGCACGATTGAATTTATCTCGACGCCGACGACTATCTCGGATGTAGGCGGACTCGAGAATCTCAAGAAGTGGCTGCTGGAACGGCGGAAACTGTTTCAGCTCCGCGATGAGTTGAGCAGCGAGATTGTGCCCAAGGGTCTTCTCTTGATGGGGATTCCGGGATGCGGCAAGAGCCTCGCGATCAAAGCAATTGCGACGCACTTCGAGCTTCCTTTGTATCGCGTGGACATGGTCGAGATTTTTTCGGGCAGGCATGGCAAGGCGGAGGGCGCGTTCGTAGCGGCCTGCAAGATGATGGAGGACATGGCACCGGCGGTGCTGTGGTTCGATGAGATCGAGATGGGGATCACGTCAACGGAAACGGGCGGCGAGCAGGGTCGAATCTTCGCGTTCTTTCTGACGTGGATGCAGGAGAAGACGCGCGGACTGTTTGTGGCCGCGACCGCGAACCGGATCGACCTCCTTCCGGCGGAGATGATTCGCAAGGGGCGTTTTGACGAGGTTTTTTTCGTCGACCTGCCGACGGATGATGAGCGCATCGAGATTTTCAAGATTCACCTGGGACGGCGCGGTGTGGATTGGTCGGGGTTCAATCTGAACCAGTTGACGGAGTTCACGAATGGATGGGCGGGGGCGGAGATTGAGCAGTGCGTCGTGTCGTCATTGACCAAGGCGCGGCTGGCGGATCGGGAAGTGACGGAGCAGGATCTGGTGAGTGTGGCTGTGACGATTGTGCCTTTGTCGAGGACGATGAAGGAGCAGATCACGCATATACGGAGTTGGGCGTTTGAGCGGGCGGTGCGGGCGTCGCCTAAGGCAAGATAACGTCATCGCCGCTGATGTTCGCAGATGAACGCGGGATGATTGGACCGGGTTAACTGCTATGAGTGAGTTTGGGCGGGATCTTCGGTTCGGAGTCCGGCTGCTTGCTCGCAGCCCTGTATTCACCGCGACCGCGGCGTTGCTGCTTGCGATCGGCATCAGCGCGAACACGCTGATTTTCAGTGTTGTCGACGCGTTGTTATTGCGCCCACTGCCCGTGGCTGCGCCTGAGAGGCTCGTTCGGCTCATCGAGCTGCATCCAACCAACTTTGTCACCTGGGAGCTGCCTTATGGGCTATGCGAGGCGATGGCCTCCAAGGCGGCGAGTTTTTCTGACGTGTTTTGCGAGGGGGAGGCTGATCTTGCCTTCAGCGATGGCGCGATCACGGCGCGCGAACGCGTGCATCTCGTGTCTGCGAATTTCTTCCGGGCACTCGGCGTTCAGGCTTATCTGGGCCGGGTCCTCAACGCGGATGACGATCGTATGGCCGCGATGAACGGTGTCTTGAGTTATGACTTCTGGGAACGGCACTTCCGGCGCGATCCCGCAATTTTAGGTCGAAGCTTTACGCTTCGCGGGCACGCGATCACGGTGGTCGGCGTGCTTCCCCGCGGGTTGAACGGTGTGACGGTCGACACCGGTCCCGATATCCGCGTGCCGGCATCGCTCGACCGTTTCCTGATTGAACCGATCCCGGATTCAAGGGCGGGTGTGCGTCCGCTGTTTGCGCAGATTTTCGGCAGGCTACGTCCAGGCATCGCGCGCGAGCACGCCGAAGCCGAAGTAGAAACATCGCTGCAACAGACGAACCAGGACTTGCTTGATCAGATCTTTCCGGAGCAGAAACGATCCGGCATGAAGCGCGTCGTGGACACGCACCTGAAGTTGGAATCGATAGCAAATGGCGTGTCTACGCTACGGCCGCAATTTTCGCGCGGGCTCGAAGTGTTGATGGCGGGCGTCGGATTGCTGCTGATGATGGCCTGTGCGAATGTCGCGGGTTTGCTGCTGGCGCGATCGGCAGTGCGTGGTCAAGAGATCGGCATCAGATTGGCGCTGGGGGCTACGTCCGGGCGCGTAGCCCGGCAGCTGCTTACGGAGAGCCTGATGCTGGCGGTGCTTGGCGGCGTGACCGGAATCTTGCTGACATACGCGTGTCTGCCGCTGCTCGTGCGCGCGCTCCCTCCCATACGCGACCGGGCCGCCGTGGTGCAGCCACTCGGTGTTCACATCGACATTGATATGCGTGTTCTCGGGTTTGCACTGGGGATCACGCTCTTAACAGCGGCGCTATCCGGCCTTTCGCCAGCATTGCGAGGTGCGCGGTTCGACGTGGCCAGCACGCTGCGGCCGGGCCGCACGATCACGGGACGGCTGTTTGCCCGGAACGCGGTGGTGGTGGCACAGGTCGCATTGTGCACGCTGATTCTGATTGGCGCCGCGCTGCTGGTGGCGACGTTGGATCGCCTGCGGTCAATGAATGCCGGGTTCGACCGCGATCACGTCGTGACATTCACAGTGGATCCCAGCTTGAGAAACTATAAGCCCGAGCCGTCGGAGGTTCTGAGCGAGAAATTTTTGGCCCAGGTGCGCGGGCTGCCCGGCGTGAGAGCGGCCGGCCTGGCGCGCCTCGGAGTCATGCGAGGAACGGGCATGAAGGCGACCATCGCCGCGGCTGGAACACGGGTCACCAGCAATGATTTTCTGAACACGAGCCTGAACAGCGTGACGCCTGGCTATTTCGAAACGATGGGGTTGCGCATTGTGGCCGGCCGCGACTTCAACCGGCTCGACGAGAATAAAAAGCCGAATGTGTCGAAGGTGATTGTGAACGAGGCGTTCGTGCGGCGATTCGTTGGGGCGCAGAATCCTATTGGTGCGCGTTTCGGATTCGCCGGCCCCAACGGCGTCGCTAGGCCCGATGACGAGATCATCGGGGTGGTGAGCGATGCTAAGTACCGATCCCTTCGAGAGCCGGTTCCACCGACCGTGTACAGCCCGGTTGTGAAGGGTTTCGATTCGGGGTTCATAATGCACGTGCGTACAATGCGCCAGCCGGAGGCGATTATCGGAGCGGTGCGCGAGGCACTGCGCTCGCTCGATCCGGAGCTACCGTTCATTGAAATACGAACATTGCGTGACGAAGTGGAAACGTCGTTGTGGCAGGAACGGCTGCTTGCCTCGTTGTCGTCGATTTCCGCAGCGATTGCGGCGCTGCTGGCGAGCATCGGCTTGTACGGCGCGCTCGATTACCGGGTGAAGTCGCGAACGCGCGAGATTGGTGTCCGGATGGCGCTTGGCGCGGAGCCGGGCCGTATTGTGCGACTGCTGGCGCGCGAGACCGTCGTGATGCTCACGCTGGGCGTCGTGGCCGGCGCAGGTGCTTATGCCGGGTCGGCAGCGTGGATACGACAGGTGCTGTACGAGGTTCGCCCGTGGGAACCCCGTTCGTTATTGGCGGCGTTGCTCGTCATCATCGCCACGGCGGTTCTGGCAGCGGCGCCGCCTGTCTGGCGCGGTGTTCGGATCGATCCGTCGACAGCGCTGCGGGTTGAATAGCAGACCGCCGACTGGAAAGTCGGCGGCGGGCTAAAAGCGCCGCCCCACGTGAGTGATCGGCTGTACGGCTGTGAGGCGGGTTGCCAACCCGCTGCAGGTTAGCCAACCTGCCCCACGTCGACAGCGCTGCGGGTTGACTGAGTTCGAGATTACTTGGATTCGATTGGTTTCTTGGAAATCAACAAGACCGCCGGCTCATTGCCCGGACTGGGCAGGACCTCGATTAATTCCCAACCCTGTGAACCGTTCGTCTTCAACGTATTCTGAAGTGAATGCTGGAACGCCGCCCCCGTTTCGGAAGGTGCGATTTCTAGTACTTGATAATCCCACTTAGCCATAGTCAGCTTCCTTTCGGTAGAACTTATACAGAATACCGCTTTCCAGCACAGTGGGATCCGAAGCTTGGAATTCACGTGACTTGAAGTCGCGG
>JADMIO011283384.1_pt1 | contig 75588 bp, 67 predicted proteins | sample 8958161 | NCBI WGS metagenome assembly JADMIO01 (sample SAMN16585339, study PRJNA669376) | soil metagenome | isolation source: Crop rotation soil | place: USA: Cullars Rotation, Alabama | collected 2011
GCCGCGACTTCAAGTCACGTGAATTCCAAGCTTCGGATCCCACTGTGCTGGAAAGCCGCTGATCTCGCCGCGGGAGACGTTCGAGGAGTACGCGTACTTCTCCTCCTTCTCGACCTCGTGGGTGGAGCACGCGCGCACGTTCGTCGCCGACGCCGTGGAGAAGGCGGGCCTGGGGCCCGACGCGTTCGTCGTCGAGGTCGCGAGCAACGACGGCTATCTGCTGCGCCACGTGGTGGACCGCGGGATCCGCTGCCTGGGCGTGGAGCCCTCGGTGAACGTCGGCGCGGCGGCCCGGGAGGCGGGCGTGCCCACGCTCACGGCGTTCCTGGACCCGGACACCGGCGCCGCCGTGCGCGCCGAGCACGGCCCGGCGGACCTGGTCGTGGCCAACAACGTGTACGCGCACATCCCCGACGTGACCGGCTTCACGCGGGGGCTGCGGGCGCTGGTCGCCGACGACGGCTGGGTCTCCGTCGAGGTGCAGCACCTGCTGACCCTGATCGAGGAGAACCAGTACGACACGATCTACCACGAGCACTTCCAGTACTACACGGTCGCCTCCGCGATCCGGGCGCTGGACAGCGGCGGACTCGCCCTGGTGGACGTCGAGCTGCTGCCCACGCACGGCGGCTCCATCCGGCTGTGGGCGCGGCCGGCCGAGGCGGCCGGCGAGCCCACCGCGCGGGTGGCCGACGTGCTGGCCCGCGAGAAGGCCGCCGGGCTCCAGGAGCTGTCCGGGTACGCCGAGTTCTCGGCCCGGGTCGCCAAGGTGCGCCGGGACCTGCTGAAGTTCCTCGTCGAGGCGGCCGAGCGCGGCGAGACGGTCGTCGGCTACGGCGCCCCCGGCAAGGGCAACACCCTGCTCAACCACTGCGGCATCCGGCCCGACCTGCTCGCCTACACCGTGGACCGCAACCCCTACAAGCACGGCAGGTTCACGCCCGGCACCCGCATCCCGGTCCTGGCGCCCGAGCAGATCGCCGCGGACAAGCCGGACTACGTCCTCGTCCTGCCGTGGAACCTGCGCACCGAACTGGTCGAGCAGCTGTCCTACGTGCACGAGTGGGGCGGCCGGCTGGTCTTTCCCATCCCGGAACTGAGCATTGTCGAGGTCAAGCGATGAAGGTCGTCCTGTTCTGCGGCGGTTACGGGATGCGGATGCGCAGCGGCTCCGCCGACGACGTCCCCAAGCCGATGGCGATGGTCGGCCCCCGGCCGCTGATCTGGCACGTCATGCGCTACTACGCCTACTTCGGGCACACGGAGTTCATCCTGTGCCTGGGCTACGGGGCCCACCACATCAAGAACTTCTTCCTCAACTACGAGGAGACGACGTCCAACGACTTCGTGCTGCGCGGCGGACGGACCGAGCTGCTGTCCACCGACATCTCGGACTGGACGATCACGTTCGCGCAGACCGGCATCGAGTCGCCGATCGGGGAACGGCTGCGCCGGGTGCGCGAACACCTGGACGGCGACGACATGTTCCTCGCCAACTACGCCGACGTCCTCACCGACGCCCCGCTGCCGCAGATGATCGACTCCTTCGCGCGGCGCGACGCCGGCGCGTCGATGATGGTGGTGCCGCCGCAGTCCTCGTTCCACTGCGTGGACCTGGGCGAGGACGGCCTGGTGGGCGGCATCACCGCGGTGAGCGAACTGCCCCTGTGGGAGAACGGCGGCTACTTCGTCCTGCGCCAGGAGGTCTTCGACCACATCCCGCAGGGCGGCGACCTGGTCGCCGACGGGTGCGCACAGCTCGCCAAGCGCGGACGGCTGGTGGCGCACCAGCACCGCGGGTTCTGGAAGCCGACCGACACCGTCAAGGAACGGGCCGCGCTCGACGAGGCGTACGCGCGGGGCGAGCGGCCGTGGGCCGTGTGGGAACGCGACGGCGCCCCGGCGCCCGCCGCGGCGAGGACCGCGTGATACGTCTCGGGGCCGGGCGCCCCGACCGGATCGTCGCCGTGGGCGCGCACTGCGACGACATCGCCATCGGCGCCGGCGGCACGCTGCTGACGCTGTGCCGGGCCCGGCCGGGCGTCCGCGTCGACGCGCTGGTGCTCTCCGGCGGCGGAACCGAGCGCGAGCAGGAGGAGCAGGCCGCGCTCGCCGCGTTCTGCCCCGGCGCCGACCTGCGGCTGACCGTGCACAAGCTGCCCGACGGCCGGCTGCCCGTGCACTGGGACGAGGCCAAGGCCGCCGTCGAGGAGCTGCGCGGCCGGACCGAGCCGGACCTGATCCTCGCCCCGCGCACCGACGACGCGCACCAGGACCACCGCGGCCTGGCACGGCTCGTCCCCACCGCGTTCCGCGACCACCTCGTGCTCGGCTACGAGATCGTCAAGTGGGACGGCGACCTCGGGCGCCCAACGGCCTACCAGCCGCTCCCGGACGAGGTCGCCGAACAGAAGGTGCGGCTGTTGCAGGAGCACTACCCCTCGCAGCGGCACCGGCCCTGGTACGACCGGGAGGCCTTCCTCGGGCTGGCCCGGATCCGCGGCATCGAATGCCACGCGCGCTACGCCGAGGCGTTCGCCGTCACCAAACTCACTCTCGATCTGGGGGAATGACCTGTGCGCGTACTGCTGACGGGACACCAGGGCTACCTGGGCACCGTGATGGCCCCCGTGCTCGCCGCCGCGGGACACGAGGTCGTCGGTCTCGACGCCGGCCTGTTCGCCGACTGCGTCCTGGGTCCGGAGCCGGCCGACCCCGAGGGCCACCGGGTGGACCTGCGGGACGTCACGGCCGAGCACGTGGCGGGGGTGGACGCCGTGATCCACCTGGCCGCGCTCTCCAACGACCCGCTGGGATCGCTGGCGCCGGAGCTGACCTACGACATCAACCACCGGGCGTCGGTGCGGCTGGCCCGGCTGGCCCGCGACGCCGGGGTGCGGCGCTTCCTGTACGCGTCGACCTGCTCGGTGTACGGCGCCGCCGGCGGCGACGAACTCGTCGCCGAGGACGCCCCGTTGCGCCCCGTGACCCCGTACGCGGAGTCCAAGGTGCGGGTGGAGGACGACGTGCACGCCCTCGCCGACGGCGACTTCAGCCCGGTCTACATGCGCAACGCCACCGCCTTCGGGTACTCGCCCCGGCTGCGCGCCGACATCGTGCTCAACAACCTGGTGGGGCACGCCCTGCTGTCCGGCGAGGTCCTCGTCCTCTCCGACGGCACGCCCTGGCGCCCGCTCGTGCACGCCGCCGACATCGCGCGCGCCTTCGCGGCCGCGCTGACCGCGCCCCGCGAGGCGGTGCACGACCGGGCGTTCAACATCGGCAGCGAGGTCAACAACGTCACCGTCGCCGAGATCGCCGGACAGGTCGCCGAGGCGGTGCCCGGCTCCGAGGTGGTGATCACCGGGGAGAACGGGGCCGATCCGCGGTCCTACCGGGTGGACTTCTCCCGGTTCCGCGCAGCCGTCCCCGGCTTCGACTGCGAGTGGACGGTCAAGCGCGGCGCGCTCGAACTCGCCGACGCCTACCGCACCCACGGGCTGACCCGGGAGGCCTTCGAGCAGCGCTTCACCAGGCTGGCCGTGCTGCGCGCGGCGTCCGAGGCCGGCTCGGTCGACGACACCCTGCGGTGGCGCCGATGACCGCGCCCGGCGACGACATGCACGCGCTGGTGCGGCGGATGTACCCGCTGTGCCGCAGCATCACCGGCGACGGTGTGCGCGCCACCCTGGACATCGTCGGCGAGTACCTCCCGCTGACGGTGCACGAGGTGCCGACCGGGACCCGGGTCCTCGACTGGACGGTGCCGCAGGAGTGGAACATCCGGGACGCCTACATCGCCGGCGCCGACGGGAAGCGCGTCGTCGACTTCGCCGCGTCCAGCCTGCACGTGCTCGGCTACAGCGTGCCGGTGTCGGCGCGGATGCCGCTCGCCGAACTGCGCGAGCACCTGCACACCCTGCCGGAGCACCCGTCCTGGGTGCCCTACCGCACCAGCTACTACCAGCCGCAGTGGGGGTTCTGCCTGTCCCAGGAGACCCTGGACGCGATGCCGGACGGCGAGTACGAGGTGTGCGTCGACTCCACGCTCGCCGACGGCCACCTCACCTACGCCGAGCACGTGGTCCCCGGCGAGGTCAGCGACGAGGTGATCGTCTCCTGCCACGTCTGCCACCCGTCGCTGGCCAACGACAACCTGGCCGGCGTCGCGGTGGCGGTGTTCCTCGCACGGGCGCTGGCCGAGCACAGACCGCACTACACCTACCGGTTCATCTTCGCGCCCGGCACCATCGGCGCGATCACCTGGCTGGCCCGCAACGCGGAGCGGGTGCAGCGGGTCAGGCACGGCCTCGTGCTGGCCTGCGCCGGCGACCGGGGACGTCTGACGTACAAGCAGAGCAGACGCGGCGACGCGGAGATCGACCGGGTGCTGCGCCATGTGCTGGCCTCCTCCGAACGCCCTCACGACATCAAGGAGTTCACCCCCTACGGCTACGACGAGCGGCAGTACTGCTCCCCCGGGTTCGACCTCGGCGTGGGCTCGCTCAGCCGGACCCCGTACGCCGGCTACCCCGAGTACCACACCTCGGCCGACGACCCGGACTTCGTCTCGCCCGAGGCGATGGCGGACACCCTGGCCGTGTGCCGCGAGGCGTTCGCCGTCCTCGACCGCAACCGCAGGTACGTCAACCTCAGCCCCTACGGCGAACCGCAGCTGGGCCGGCGCGGGCTCTACGACTCGCTCGGCGGCCGCAGCGACGCCAAAGAGGCCCAGCTGGCCATGCTGTGGGTGCTCAGCCTCTCCGACGGCGAGCACACGCTGCTGGACGTCGCCGAACGGTCCGGGCTGCCGTTCGACGCCGTCGCCGCCGCGGCCGACGCGCTGCGCGACGCCGAGCTGATCAAGGCGTGAAGCCGGTGACCGCCGAGGGGGAGAATCCGCGGCCGGCGGCGGCGCCGGCCGGATCCGCCAAGCGCGCCCTCCTCGGCCGGCTGTCCTGGGGCCTCGCCGACCAGGCCGCCTCCAGCATGTCCAACTTCGCGGTGGGCATCTACGTGGCCCGCTCGCTGGGGGTGACCGCGTTCGGCGTGTTCAGCCTGGCCTGGGTGACCTACGGCGTGGTGCTGAACGTCTCCCGCGGACTGGCCACCGACCCGCTCGTGGTGCGCTTCAGCGGACCGCCGGACGCGTCCTGGCGGGGCGCGGTGGCCCGCTCGACGGGCACCGCGCTCGGCGTCGGCACCGGCCTCGGCGCGGCCTGCCTGGTGATCGGCCTCGCGCTGGGCGGCAGGGTGGGGCCCGCCTTCGCCTGCCTCGGCGTCATGCTGCCGGGGCTGCTGCTCCAGGACGCCTGGCGGTTCTCGTTCTTCGCCGCGGGCGCCGGCCGCAAGGCGTTCCTCAACGATCTCGTGTGGGGCGTCGCCCTCGTCCCGGCCATGGTCGTCGCGGCCCGCGTGGGCAGCGTGGCCGCCTTCGTGCTCGCCTGGGGCGCGTCCGCCGCGGCGGCCGCCGCCTACGGCTGCGTCCAGTCCGGCATCCGGCCCCGGCCCGGCGGGGCGCGCGGCTGGCTGCGCGAGCAACGCGACCTCGGGTACCGCTACCTGGTCGAGAACGTCAGCCTCAGCGGCGCGAGCCAACTGCGGGCCTACGGGCTCGGCGCGATCGTCGGCGTCGGCGCGGTCGGCGCGGTGCGCGGCGCCGAACTCCTGCTGGGCCCCTTCCTCGCCGTCCTGATGGGTCTGTCGCTGGTCACCGTCCCGGAGGCGGCCCGGGTGCTGCGGCGGGCCCCGCACCGGCTCGGCACGTTCTGCCTCCTCCTCGGCGGCGGCCAGGCCGCCGGCGCACTGTGCTGGGGCGGGGCGCTGCTGCTGATGCCGGACCCGTTCGGCGCGGCCGTGCTCGGCGAGGTCTGGCACTCCGCCGCCCAGCTCGTCGTGCCCGTCACCCTCGGCGTCGCGGGCGCGGGGCTCGGCACCGGCGCGGCCGCCGGGCTGCGCGCCCTCGGCGCGGCCCGGCGCAGTCTGCGCTCCCAGCTGTTCGCGTCCGCCTGCTACGTCGGCGGCGGGCTGGGCGGGGCGGCCCTGGCCGGCGCGGTCGGCTCGGCCTGGGGCGTCGCCGCCGCGACCGTCAGCGGCTCGGCCGTGTGGTGGCTGCAGCTGCGGTCCGCCCTGGGCGAGCGGCACCACCACCCCGTTCCCGAAGTGAGGACCACATGAGCGACCGTCCCAGGCTGAGCATCGGCCTGCCCGTGTACAACGGCGAGGAGTACCTGGCCGAGTCCTTCGACGCCCTGCTCGGCCAGAGCTACGAGGACTTCGAGCTGGTCGTCTCCGACAACGCCTCCACCGACGGCACCGAGGACATCTGCCGCCGGTACGCGGCGAAGGACTCCCGCATCCGGTACATCCGGCTGCCCCGCAACATCGGCGCCGCCCCCAACCACAACCACGTGTTCGCCGAATGCCGGGGCGAACTGTTCAAGTGGGCCTCGCACGACGACCTGTACGCCCGGGACCTGCTGCTGCGCTGCGTCGAGGCGCTGGACGAACGGCCCGACGTGATCCTCGCGCACAGCGGCCAGGCGGTCATCGACGGCGACGGCCGGGTGACGGTCCCCTACGAGTACACCCTCGCCACCGACTCGCCGCATGCGCCGGAACGCTTCCGCAGCCTGCTCTTCGAACCCGGCGGCGACGACTTCTACGGGGTGATGCGGGCCGACGTGCTGCGCCGGGTGAAGCCGCACGACAGCTACCACCACGCCGACCGCACGTTCGTCGCCGAGATCACCCTGCACGGCCCCTTCCACCAGGTGCCGGAGCTGCTGTACTTCCGCCGCGACCACCCCACCCGCGCCGAACGGGCGAACCCCTCCAAGCGCTCCCGCTGCGTCAACCTGGACCCGCGCCGGGCAGGCCTCCTGCACCCGACGCCCCGGCTGCTCGCCGAGTACGTGTGGGGCTTCGCCTCCGCGATCCGGCGGGCGCCGCTGTCGTCGGCCGACCGGCGCGCCTGCTACCGCCACCTGGCCGCATGGCTGACCAGCCGCTCCCGGCCGGGCGCCGGCGAACGGGTCGAGGACCGCGCCCCGGTCGTGCCCGAGGGACTCGCCGTGTCCGTGGACGCCCTCGTCCCCGGCCGCGAGGGGAGGCGGCCATGACACCGGCGGACGCCGCGCCGGTGCGCGTCGGGGTGTTCGGCCTGCTCGGCTCGGGCAACCTCGGCAACGACGGATCGCTGGAGGCCGTCCTCGGATATCTCCGCGCCGAGCACCCGGAGGCCGTCGTGGACGCGCTGTGCGGCGGACCGGAGGCCGTCACCGCCCGGTACGGCATCCCCGCGACGCGGCTGCACTGGTACCGCGGCGAGTACCGGACCGCCTCGCGGGCGGGCGCGGTCGCCGGCAAGGGCCTGGGCAAACTCGTCGACGTCCTGCGCACCGCCGCCTGGGTGCGCCGCCACGACGTGGTGATCGTGCCCGGCATGGGCGTCCTGGAGGCCACCCTTCCGCTGCGGCCCTGGGGCTTCCCCTACTCGCTGTTCCTGCTCTGCGCGAGCGGCAGGCTGTCGGGCGCCAGGGTCGCGCTGGTCGGCGTCGGCGCCGCCGAGATCGGCAACCGGGCGACCCGCACCCTGGTGCGCTGGTCGGCGCGGCTCGCCGCCTACCGGTCGTACCGCGACGCCCCGTCCCGCGACGCGCTGCGCGCGATGGGCGTGGACACCTCGCGCGACGAGGTCCATCCCGACCTCGCCTTCGCCCTGCCGGCGCCCCCGGCGACCGAGCCCGCCGAACCGCCCGGCCGGGTCTGCGTGGGCGTCATGGCCTTCCACGGCGGCGACGACGACCGCGCGCGGGCCGAGGAGATCCACCGGCGCTACCTCGACGGCACGATCCGCTTCGTGCGCGCGCTGGCCGAGGACGGCAGGCAGGTCCGGCTGCTCACCGGCGACGCCTGCGACGCGCCGGTGGCCGCCGCGATCCTCCACGCCGTGGACTCGCCCCTCGTCACCGCCCCCGAGACGGCGTCGCTCGCCGACCTGATGCGGGAGACGGCCGCCGCCGACGCCGTGGTGGCGACCCGCTACCACAACCTGATCTGCGCGCTGAAGGCCGGCACGCCGACGCTCGCCGTCAGCTACGCGGCGAAGAGCGACGCCCTCATGGCCGAGATGGGACAGGGCGCGTTCTGCCACCCGGCCCGCGAGGTCGACGCCGACCGGCTGCTGGAGCAGTTCCGGACGCTGGAGAAGAACGCGGCGGACGTCCGGCGGACCCTCGCCGAACGCAACCTGGTCGCCACCGAACGCCTGCACCACCAGTTCGCCGTCCTGACGGCGGCCCTGTTCCCGCCGCCCGACCCCGCCCACGCCCAGCCCGCCCGGGAGAGCGCATGAAAGCCACCGAGGTCCCGGCCATCGCCGGCGCGTACCTGTTCGAGCCGACGCCGTACGCCGACGAACGCGGCTTCTTCAGCCGCACCTTCGACGCCGACGTCGTCCGCTCGGCGGGCCTCGACCCGGACGTCTTCGTCCAGGACAGCCTGTCCCGCTCGGTGAAGGGCGTGCTGCGCGGCCTGCATCTGCGCTCCGGTGCGGGAGAGGCCAAGCTGGTGCGGTGCTCCTACGGGCGGATCTTCGACGCCGTCGTGGACCTGCGCCCGGACTCGCCGACCTACCGCAACCTGGCCACCTTCGAGCTCTCCGACGAGACGCAGCTGACCCTGTACATCCCGGCGGGCTGCGCGCACGGCTTCCAGGCGCTGACCGACACCGCCGACGTCTCCTACCGGATCGACCGCCGGCACGACCCGGCCGAGGACGTGACGATCGCCTTCGACGACCCGGAGATCGCCGTGCCCTGGCCGCTGCCGGTCGCCTCCATGTCCCGGCGGGACCGGGAGGCGCCGAGCCTCGCCGAGGTCCTGAAGCACCTGCACCAGAAAGAAGGTTGAGGCCAGCGTGGACACCACACACACCACGGCCGCCGCCGACCCGGGGGAACTGCGCCTGCCCCGGTCGCGGCGGGCCAACGAGCGGCTGCACGCCATGGTCCCCGGAGGCGCGCACACCTACGCCAAGGGCGACGACCAGTACCCGGAGAACGCGGCCCCGGTCATCAGCCACGGCCGCGGCGCCCACGTGTGGGACGTCGACGGGAACCGCTACATCGAGTACGGCTCGGGCCTGCGGTCGGTCAGCCTCGGCCACGCCCACCCGCGGGTGACGGAGGCGGTACGCCGCGAAATCGACCGGGGCAGCAACTTCGTCCGGCCGTCCATCGTGGAGGTCGAGGCCGCCGAACGCTTCCTGGCCACGGTGCCGACCGCCGAGATGGTGAAGTTCGCCAAGAACGGCTCCGACGCCACCACCGCCGCGGTCCGCCTCGCCCGCGCCGCCACCGGACGTCCCCGCGTGGCCCTCTGCGCCGACCACCCCTTCTTCTCCACCGACGACTGGTTCATCGGCACCACCCCGATGGACGCCGGCATCCCGACGGCCACCACCGACCTGAACCTCTCGTTCCCCTACGGGGACCTGGCCGCCGCGGAGGAACTGCTCACCCGTCACCCGGGCGAGGTCGCCTGCCTGATCCTCGAACCCGCCACCCACACCGAGCCGCCCCCCGGCTACCTCGCCGGTCTGCGCGACCTGGCCGACCGGCACGGCTGCGTCCTGATCTTCGACGAGATGATCACCGGCCTGCGCTGGTCCGAGGCGGGCGCCCAGGGCCTGTACGGCGTCGTCCCCGACCTCTCCACCTTCGGCAAGGCCCTGGGCAACGGCTTCGCCGTCTCCGCGCTCGCCGGACGCCGCGACCTGATGGAGCGGGGCGGACTGCGCCACCCCGGCGAGCGGGTGTTCCTGCTGTCCACCACCCATGGCGCGGAGACGCACTCCCTGGCCGCGTCGATGGCGGTGCTGACCACCTACGCCGAGGAGGGCGTCACCGCACGGCTGCACGCCCTCGGCGAACGGCTGGCCGCGGGTGTCCGCGAGGCCGCGTCCGCCATGGGCGTCGGCGACCACGTCGTGGTCCGGGGCCGGGCCAGCAACCTGGTCTTCGCCACCCTCGACGAGAACCTGCGGCCGTCCCAGGAGTACCGCACCCTGTTCCTGCGCCGACTGCTGGCGGGCGGCGTGCTCGCCCCGTCGTTCGTGGTGAGCAGCGCGCTCACGGACGCCGACATCGACCGGACCGTCGACGCGGTGGCCCAGGCGTGCGCGGTGTACCGCAAGGCGCTGGACACCGCCGACCCCACCCCCTGGCTGGGCGGCCGCCCGGTGAAACCGGTCTTCCGCCGCACAGCGTGACAAACCGCACCGCCGCCCCGGCACGAGCGGGGGCGGCGCCCGGCAGCCGCCCCCGCGGCCAGGGAGTCAGCGAGACGGTCCGCCGCCGCGTCCGCCGTACGCCGTGCCGTCCGCCGTGCCGCCGTGCCGGCTCGCGTCCGGGCTGCCTTCCAGGCTCATATCCGGCCTGCCGTCCGGCCCGCCGTCCGGTCGGCGGACCGCCCGGTCGATGAGCCATCCCGTCGCAGGCACCACCGCCAGCGCGGTGCAGAAGCCGCCCAGGGCGTCGGTCGGGTAGTGCGCGCCCAGAGCCACCTGCGCCCAGCCCATCGCGGCGCCGGCGACCAGCGCGAAGCCGAGCACGAGTGCCATGCCGGCCGTTCTGCCGAGCCCGAGCCGGCCGGTCGCGAGCAGTGCCACCGCCAGGGCGAGCGCGGTGGCGAACGTGGTGTGGCCGCTCGGGTAGGAAAGGTTGCCGTCGCCGTGGATGGTGCGCCCCACCAGGTGCTTGAGCAGCGTCGCGACCGCCACGCCCGCTCCGGCCCCGGCCACGGTCAGCACCGCCGCCCGAGGACGCCGCACCAGCAGACAGCCCGCGACGAGGGCCGTCACCAGCAGCACCGACCCCACGGGCTCCCCGAGGAAGTCCAGAGCCAGCGCGAGACGCCGCCACGGCGGACCCACGCCGTCCGCCTCCGGGCTGCTGAGCCGCCTGTCCACACCGCCGGGCTCGCTGCCGCCGGCGTACAGGATCCCGAGCAGGACGACGGACAGCCCGGCGAGTCCCGCGACCGCCCCGAGCCACCCGCGCAGTACCGGAGGCAGCACCGGGTGCGCCGACCGGCCGGTCACCGGCCCACCCCATCCGGCCTGACGGAGCAAGCCGCGCACACACCGCGGCGGACCGGCATCCGCCGACGCCCACTCCCCACCCACGACCCCCTGACGTCACACCGCTCTTCGACGGCGCCCTCTCCTTCTCCAATGACCGAGAAGGCCGAAGGGTTCCCCGACCCGGGGAAAAGCCCGTGGAAGCGGAGGAGGGCACCCGCGAAGGACGAGCCCACGGGCTGTCACATCGAGGACGACCGCACGCGGTCCCCCATCGTCATGCAAACGCACATGCCAGGCCAGGGAACCCAAGCCCCGGATCATGCCAAGCAACAAGAGACTTTCGCCTCGCACCTGCGGCATTATGGACGGCGCACGCGCACTCACCGGATCGACGACACGGGCGTTGCTCGGCGTCGGGAGACAGCAGCCGCGTCCGTCAGGACGAGAGAGGGAGCACCCGTGATGACCCGTTCCGCGCGCCGGAGCCGCCCGACCCGCCGGCCCCTGCGGGCGGCCGGCACGTGCGTCGCGGCCCTGCTGGTCCTGAGCGCCTGCTCGTCGTCCGGCTCCGGCTCGGCCGGGAAGTCGGACGGCTCGGGTTCGGCCTCCGCTTCGAACGAGCTGTCCGGCACGATCACGGTCTTCGCCGCCGCCTCGCTGAAGGAGAGCTTCACGACGCTGGGCGAGGAGTTCGAGAAGGCCCACCCGGGCACGAAGGTCGCCTTCAGCTTCGGCGGCAGCGACACCCTCGCCGCGAGCATCACCGCCGGCGCCCCCGCCGACGTCTTCGCCTCGGCCAGCCCGAAGACCATGGCGATCGTGACGGACAGGGGCGACGCGGAGGACACGCCCGCCACCTTCGTGCGCAACCGGCTGGAGATCGCCACCCTGCCCGGCAATCCGGACAGGATCACTTCCCTGAAGGACCTCACGAAGTCCTCGCTGAAGGTCGTGCTGTGCGACAGGACGGTGCCGTGCGGGGCCGCCGCCCGGAAGGCCCTGGGCGCGAGCGGGCTCGAGCTCACTCCGGTCTCCTACGAGGAGGACGTCAAGTCGGCCCTGAACAAGGTGGTCCTGAAAGAGGCCGACGCCGCGGTGGTCTACAGGACCGACGTGAAGGCCGCGGGTGACAAGGTGGAGGGCGTGGACTTCCCCGAGTCGGCCCAGGCCGTCAACGCGTACCCGATCACCCTGCTCAAGGGCTCGGAGAACACCGGGACCGCCAAGGCGTTCATCGCGCTGGTGCGGTCCGCGGCCGGCCAGAAGGTCCTGACCGGCGCCGGGTTCCTCCGGCCGTGACCTCCCCGCCCCCGGACAAGGCCGGCGCCGCGGACACCGTGACCGATGGCCCGCCCCGCCGCCGCGTCCGCAGATCCCCGGCGGGCCGCGGCCTCGGCGGCGGCGCCCCGCTGCCCCTGCTGCTGCCCGCGCTGATCGGGCTGGCGTTCCTGGTCCTCCCCCTCGTCGCCCTGCTGATCCGCGCCCCCTGGCGGAGCATGCCCGACCTGCTGACGAGCACCGAGGTGTGGCAGGCGCTCCAGCTGTCCCTGGTCTGCGCGACGGCGGCGACCGCGGTGAGCCTGGTGCTCGGGGTGCCGCTGGCCTGGCTGCTGGCACGGGTCGAGTTCCCGGGGCGCGGCCTTCTCCGGGCGCTGGTCACCCTTCCGCTGGTGCTGCCGCCGGTGGTCGGCGGCGTCGCCCTGCTGATGGCGCTCGGGCGCAACGGGGTCATGGGCCGGTGGCTGGACTCCTGGTTCGGGATCACGCTGCCGTTCACCACCGCCGGGGTCGTCGTCGCGGAAGCCTTCGTGGCGATGCCGTTCCTCGTCATCAGCGTCGAGGGCACCCTGCGCGCCGCCGACCCGCGCTACGAGGAGGCGGCCACGACGCTCGGCGCCTCGCGCTTCACCGCGTTCCGCCGCGTCACGCTGCCGCTCGTCGCCCCCGGCATCGCGGCCGGCGCGGTGCTGGCGTGGGCCCGGGCGCTCGGCGAGTTCGGCGCGACGATCACCTTCGCCGGCAACTTCCCCGGCCGTACCCAGACCATGCCGCTCGCCGTGTACCTGGCGTTGCAGAGCGACCCGGAGGCCGCGATCGCCCTCAGCCTCGTCCTGCTGGCCGTCTCGATCGCGGTGCTGGCCGGGCTGCGCGACCGATGGATGACCGCCTCATGAGCGACACCGGGAAGAGCGCACGCGCCGCGCGCACCGCACCGGGACCGGCCGACGCGCCCGCCGCGGCCGGGGAGGGACTCGACGCCCGGCTGCTGGTCGAGCGCGGCTCCTTCCGCCTCGACGTGGCGCTTACCGCGGCGCCGGGTGACGTCGTCGCGCTCCTCGGCCCCAACGGCGCCGGCAAGACGACCGCGCTGCGCGCCCTCGCCGGTCTCGTCCCGCTCACCGGCGGCCACCTGCGCCTGGACGGGGCCGAGTTGCACCGCACGCCGCCGGAGTCCCGCCCGGTCGGCGTCGTCTTCCAGGACTACCTGCTCTTCCCCCACCTCACCGCACTGGACAACGTGGCCTTCGGGCCGCGCTGTCACGGCGCGACCAAGGCGCAGGCACGCGCGCAGGCCGCGAGGTGGCTGGAGCGGATGGGCCTCGCGGGCCACGCCGGCAGCAAGCCCCGCAAGCTGTCCGGGGGCCAGGCGCAGCGCGTCGCCCTCGCCCGGGCCCTGGCCACCCACCCGCGCCTGCTGCTCCTCGACGAGCCGCTCGCCGCCCTCGACGCCCGCACCCGCCTCGACGTCCGCGCGCAACTCCGGCACCATCTGGCCGAGTTCGAGGCGGTGGCCGTGCTCGTCACGCACGACCCGCTGGACGCGATGGTCCTGGCCGACCACCTCGTCGTCATCGAGGACGGCCGTATCGTCCAGCAGGGCGGCCCGGCCGACATCGCCCGCCACCCGCGCACCGACTACATCGCCCACCTCGTCGGCCTCAACCTCTACCAGGGCGAGGCACGGGGCCACACGGTCCACGTCGAGAGCGGCCCCGGCACCACGACCGGGATCGCCACCGGGACCGGGACGACCATCACGACCACCGAGGACCTCACCGGCCCGGTCTTCGTCGCCTTCCCGCCCAGCGCGGTCACCCTGCACCGGGACCGCCCCACCGGCTCCAGCGCACGCAACCTCTGGCGGTGCGAGATCGCCGGCCTGGACGCCCGCGGCGACCGGATCCGCGCCGACCTGACCGGCGAACTCCCCCTCGCCGCCGACCTCACGACGGTGGCGGCGGCCGAACTCGGCCTGCATCCCGGTGTCGCGGTCTGGGCGACGGTCAAGGCGGCCCAGACCCACGCGTACCCGGCCTGAGCGTCCGGGCGGAGGCGCGGGGTCCGCGGCCGCACCGGACCGCCGCCCGGGACGTGCGGTTCACGGGCGCGGCCCCGGAGCGGGCGGAGGCTCACGCCGGTGACGGGCTTGCGGCACGGCCGTGGACCTGGCGTACCAGCGGCCGTCGTGGGCTTCGACGCGGATGGGCCGCCCGAAGCACCCGGTGAAGTTCTCCGACGTGAGCACGGATTCCACGGGGCCGGAGACCAGTTCACGGCCTTCCTTCAGCAGGAAGGCGTGCGAGGTGGAGGGCGGCAGCTCCTCCGGATGATGGGTGACGGTCACCGTGGACAGGCCCGGCCTGCCGCTCGCCAGGCGGTGCAGTGCGTCCACCAGATCCTCCCGGGAGGGAAGGTCGAGGGCGTTGAACGGCTCGTCGAGCAGGAGCAGCGACGGGTCGGACATCAGGGCGCGCGCGATGAGGATCCTGGCGCGCTGCCCGCCCGAGCAGTCGCCGAACGCGCGCCCGGCGAGTTCCTTGCAGTCCAGCTCGGCCAGGAGAACCCGGGCCCGTTCCCGCGTCGTGGCGTCGTAGGCCCCCCACAACGGCTGCACGGTGCCGGTCGCGCCGGTGAGGACGACGGTGTGGGCGGTGGCCTCCGGGGGAACCTTCTGCGCGGCGTCGACGAAGCCGATGCGCGCGCGCAACTCCCGCACGTCCACCCGGCCGAGGCGGGACCCGAGGACGTCCACGGTTCCGGCCGTGGGATGGATCAGGGCTGCGGCCAGGCGCAGCATGGTGGTCTTGCCGGCCCCGTTCGGCCCGAGCAACGCCCAGTGCTCGCGCCGGTGGACCGTCCAGTCGACCGAGTCCAGGACCACTTCCTGGCCGGTCGTACGACGGTGAACGCTCACCCCCGACAGGGCGATGACGGGGCGCGAATCACTCTCACGGGCGAGGGAGCCTTCCATCCGGGCAGCCTACCCAGCCGCCACAGGCCGGAAGAGGGGTCGCCCTTCCGCACCCCGTTCCGTCCCCACCCGGGACGGCGCGACGACCCGCGCCGCCACCTGGACGAGGACCTGCTACGGCCGGTACCCCGACGCGCTGGCCGTCTCAGCGCTCCCATAGGTGAGGTGACGTCAGAAGCGCGAGTCGTACGAAAACCCGCCGGTAGCAAAGTATTTCGTGTCACGAGGCTAGACACGAGCAACGTCCGTATCCGTTAATCCATCCCATGTATCACTCGAGAGGGTCGATCGAATCGAGACCGCGGCGGATGAACCCGTGACCCGCCATGCCCGCCGGGGCCGTACGCGGCACTGACGTTCGCCGGAACCAGATGATCATCACTCTCTCGATTCTTTGCCCGACACTTCGACCATTGTTCGAGATGACGAACGCATCGTCGATCGGACAACCCCGAGGCCGAGGTGGGGCGCATCAACAGTCCGGAGCCTCCGACGGGGCCGGCCGGAACCGCTCACCCAAGGAATGAGACCCCCCATGCGCAGACGTGGATTCAGCCGCAGGCCCGTGTTCGTGGCGCTCGCGGCCCTCGTGGCTTCGGCGGCCACGATCGTTTCCCACCCGGCTCAGGCGGCCACCAGCGGCGCCTTGCGCGGCGCCGGGTCCGGCCGGTGCCTCGATGTGTCGGGCGCCGGCCAGACCGACGGCACGAACGTGCAGATCTGGGACTGCTACGGCGGTACCAACCAGCAGTGGACGCTGACGGACACCAACCAACTGACCGTGTTCGGCAACAAGTGCCTGGACGTCCCCGGTCACGCCACCACGGCCGGCACCCGGCCGGTGATCTGGTCCTGCAACGGCGGTACGAACCAGCAGTGGCGGGTGAACCCCGACGGCACGGTCGTCGCCGTGGAGTCCGGGCTGTGCCTGGACGTCAGCGGCGGCGCCACGGCCAACGGCACGGCGGTGCGGCTGTGGAACTGCACCGGCGGCGCCGGCCAGAAGTGGTCCGGCCTGTCCGGGGCGTCCAACTCGTGTGCCCTGCCCTCGGCATACCAGTGGACGTCGACCAACGCGCTGACGCAGCCGGCGAACGGGTGGGCCTCGCTCAAGGACTTCACCACCGTGACGTACAACGGCAAGCACCTGGTCTACGCGACGTACTCCGACGGCAACTGGCACTCGATGGGCTTCACCCCCTTCACGAACTGGTCGGACATGGGCTCGGCCGGCCAGACCGCGATGAGCCAGTCGGCGGTGGCGCCCAAACTGTTCTACTTCGCGCGCAAGAACATCTGGGTCCTAGCCTCCAACGGGTGGGGCACGGCCTGGCCGTTCGTCTACCGCACGTCGAGCGATCCCACCAACCCCAACAGCTGGTCCGCGGCGCAGCCGCTGTTCACCGGCAGCCTCCCCGTAGGCGCGCCGATCGACCCGACCCTGATCGCCGACGACCAGAACATGTACCTCTTCTTCGCCAACGACAAGGGCGGCATCTTCAAGTCGACCATGCCGGTCGGCAACTTCCCGAGCAGCTTCGGCTCGTCGTACACGACGGTCATGAGCGACACGGAGAAGAACCTGTTCGAGGCGCCGGAGGTCTACAAGGTCCAGGGGCAGAACCAGTACCTCATGATCGTCGAGGCTCGCGGCGCGAGGGAGGACCGCTTCTTCCGTTCGTTCACGGCCACCAGCCTGAACGGCCCGTGGACCCCGCAGGCCGCCACCGAGAGCAGCCCCTTCGCGGGCAAGGCCAACAGCGGCGCCACCTGGACCAACAGCATCAGCCACGGTGACCTGGTCCGCAACAACCCCGACGAGACCATGACCGTCGACCCCTGCAACCTTCAGTTCCTCTACCAGGGCCTGTCCCCCGACGTCCCGCAGGGCACCGACTACGTGAAGCTGCCGTACCGGCCGGGCCTGCTCACCCTGAAGCGCTGACCCGCTTCACCTGGTCACCCGCTCGCGACCGGGCGCCCGAGGCCCGCACAGCGCCTTCCGCCGTGCGGGCCGGGAGGGAACTCCCCCGCCCGGGTGTCCGGGGTCAGGACGGGTCGCCGTACTGCAGGCCGCGTCCGTTGGTGCCGACGTAGACCCGGCCGTAGGTGTCGGGGTCGCCGGTGATGACGCCGACGCCGCCGATGGCGCCCCACTGGTGGGCCTGGTCGTTGACGCGGAGCCAGGTGGCGCCCTGGTCGGTGGAGCGGAAGACCCCGCTGACGTCCTTGACGGACCCGATCAGGTACAGCGCCTGGTAGTCGGCGCCCGGCTTGGCCTTGCCGAAGCCGAGGGCGGAGGCGGACTGCACCGTCTTGAGCGTGGTGAAGGTGCGGCCGCCGTCGGTGGAGTGCAGCAGCCCCTTGCCGGAGCCGGCGATCCACAGGTCTCCGGCGATGCCGGGGACCGCCGTGAGCCGGCCGGAGGGCAGGCCGGTGGCGCGAGCGGTGAAGGTCGCGCCGCCGTCGGTGCTGGCGTGGAGCGTGCCGCCGGACAGGGAATAGAACGTCCTGGCCGAGGAGCGGTCGGCGACGACTGCGGCGTCAGTGCCCAGGCCGCCGACCCTCGACCAGGTGGACCCCTTGTCGGTCGAGCGGTAGGGGGCCTGGCCGGCCTGCGTCCAGACGATGGTGGAGCCGTCCGCCGCGAGCGCGACACGGCCGTCCTGGGCACTGGCGACCGGCTCAGCCCTGAAGCCGTTCCAGCTGCTGCCGCCGTCGGTGGAGTAGGCGCCGTCCTGAGCGCCGCCCCGGCCGACGCGGACCATGACGGAGGGCTTGGACTGGGCGAGGTCGATGTCGGTGCTGTTGGTCATCATCGGGTTCTGCAACCGCCCGGAGGGCACCTGGGTCAGGGAGTCGTGCCGGAAGCCGCCCTGGTCGCCCATGGACGTGATGACGCTGGCGCCGCCGGGCGGGGCGATCGCGTCCAGCAGCGCCGTCTCCTCCAGTCCCCGGGCGCCCATGCTCCAGTGGCTGGTACCGCCGGTGTCGGACGCGGCCGCGTCCGTGCTGCGCAGGATGCCGTTGCCGGTGCCGTACAGCACATGCCCGGAGTCGAAGGGATCGATGGCCAGGGCGGTCATCCAGTGGCCGGTGTGGGTGCCGACGTAAGGAGCGGCGGAGGCGTCGCGCACCGACCTGTCGGCCAGCGCCTTCCAGGTCGTGCCGCCGTCGGTGCTGCGGTAGAGCTCGTCCTGGGGATACCAGCGGCCGAGGGTGGTGACCATGACCGTGGACGGCTTTCGCGGGTCGACGGCCAGACCGGAGAAGCCGTAACTGCCGCTGGACGGCGTGATGTTCCTCCACGCGCCGCCGGCCGGCGTGTACTTCCACACCGAGCCCCCCGTCACGCCGTTGGGCCCGAGGTTGTCGGTGTACGTCAGGTACAGCGAGCCGTCACCGGAGAGGACGCCGTGCTGCGGCAGCCGGCCGGTGGGCTGCCCGGCGACGGCCTGCCAGCTGCCGCCGCCGTCGGTGGAGCGGTACAGGGAGGTGGACCTGTCGCCGACACCGACGTAGACCGTCTTGCTGCCGGCCGGGCCGAACGTCACGAAGGAGATTCCCCCGCCGCTGCTCGCGCCGTCCTTCACCGGGAACGAGGACACCTGCCTCCATGTCACGCCGAAGTCGGTGCTGCGCCACAGGCCGTTCCTGCGGGTGCCCAGCAGCAGGGTGCCGTGGTTCGCCGGGTCGACCACGAGCCGCTCGCCCGCCCCGCGGCCGTCCTCGTTGCCTCCCACCTTGAACGGCAGATCGGTGCGCTGGAAGGTACGGCCCCGGTCGGTGGAGCGCAGGATCGCCCCGTTGCCGGCCCAGTCGTTCGTGTAGGTGCCCGCCCCGAGGTACAGCCGGCCGGGGTCGACGGGGTCGGTGGCCACCGAGTCGATGCCCAGCAGGTTCCAGTCCTTCTCGCCGATCCAGTCGGTGAGCGGGATCCACTCCTCGGCCCCGGTGTCCCAGCGGTAGGCGCCGCCCATGTCGGTGCGCGCGTACAGCAGGCCCTTCTCCTTCGGGTTGAACACCAGACCGGTGACGTAACCGCCGCCCACCACCTGGGCGTTCTTCCACCTGTACGGTCCCGTCGCGGCCGTCGTCCGCGCGCCGCCGGTACCGGCCGCCCCGTCCTCGTCCGCCTTCACCAGCTTCCACTGCTGATTGGCGGTGCCCCGGCTCGGATACTGGATGAGCCCCGTGCCCTGGGCCGTGGAACCCCCGGAGACGTCCAGGACCAGACCGCTCCGGCGGGAGGTGAGGGTGACGGCGTCGGAACCGCTCACCTCGCTGATCTTCCACTCCTGCGAGGGGGCGGAACTGTCGGTCTGCTGTTCGGCGGCGGCCCCCTGAGCGGTCGAGTCGCCCGCTATGCCGAGCACCTTGCCGCTGTTGCGGTTCACCAGCTCGTAGTAGCCGTCACCGGCCGACCTCAGCTTCCACTGCTGGTTGGCGGTGTTCTGGTCGGTCCACTGCTGGATCCGGGTGCCGTCGGCGGTGGAGAAGCTGCTGACGTCCATCACCTTGCCACTGCGCACGGAGACCAGCCGGTAATAGGCGCCGCCGTCGACCGTCGCGGCCTGCGAGTCCTCCTGCGCGAACAGGAGATACGGCACGAGGACGGCGGGCACACCGAGCACCAGGCCGGTGGCGGTCCAGCGGCGGCGGTGACGCCCGCGGCGCCCGTCGTTCGTGGGGTGGTTCATGGGGCGGCGTTCTCCTTGCATGCTGTTCACGGGGAAATCCGGATCCCTGCCGCCGAACCGGCCGGATCCGCTTCCTTGTGGTCACAGGCCACGCAAAGGGTTGCCATGATCTTGAACCTCTTTCCCGGCCGCCCCGTGATGCGGCGGGAAGACGGCCAGTGCGCGAGGTGTCCAACACCTGGAGGGGTAACCGGCGTCCGGCGTCGACGGCGATGCCCCTGGCCAGGGGCCGAGGACCGAGCCGGCATCCTGACCGCCTCGCTCACCGACCGATCCATGGAACGCGGGGCCGAACCCACTGTTCAGAGACGGAAGGTGACGGGGCGTATGGGAACCTGCGGCACTCGGGGGCCGAGCGCCCGCTCTGCACCGGCCCGTCTCCGCAGGCGCCCCCACCCCGCGAACCGGCGGGGGGACACAGCCTTTCGGATGGCGACGTGGCGCCTACCAGCAGGCACGCATGATCGTGTCAGGCAGTCGCCCCCGCCGTTCGCCCTCCTGGAAAATCGCCGATGCCGCGATCAGGGAAGCGCGGCGGAACTCCGGGTCCGGGCGGGGTTTTCCGCATTCCCGACCTGCATCCGTCCACCGCGGCCCGAAGAGGCAAGGGCTCCGCTCACCGCCGACGCCGTCCCGCTCCCGGACAGCCGAGCACGTCGCCGCGCGGAGGTCGGCAGCCCGCCGACGTCACCGGCGGAGTCCCGGCGTTGCCTCCGAGCGGACTCGCCGGGGCCTCTCTCATCCCGCCCTGCCCCTCGGAGCCTCGTCGGTGCCGGTCCGCGCCTGTGCAGGTGAGTGCTCCTCCGCCTGTGCGGCCTGTGCCGTGGCGAGCGGGCCCAAGTGCTGGGCGGCGCTGTCCAGCAGTCCGAGGTCGGCCTTGGTGTGCGCGATGGCGGCGTCGATCAGGACGGCGACCAGCGGCTCGTCGGCGTGGGCGCGGCGCTGCCGGCCCAGGCCCGCGAGCTCGGACAGGTACGTCTGCCGCTGCGCCTCGATCAGGGTGGCCAGGGCCTGCGGACCCAGCGCGACAGCGCCGAGGAGCTTGAGGAACAGCTCGTCGCGGAAGCCGCCGACGCGCACCCAGGCGGTGGTCGCCCACGAGCGCAGCTCGGCCTCGCCCGCCTCGGTGAGCGTGTAGAGGTTCTTGTCGGGCCGGTCGGTCTGGGCGACCTGCGAGCGCGAGACATAGCCGTCGCGGACCAGCCGTTCGAGGATCTGGTAGAGGTGACCGATGTTCAGGCCGCCCCACTGCGGGCCGACGGCCTCCTCGAACCGGGCCTTGAGTTCGTATCCGTGATTCGGTCGCCGGGTCAGCAGCGCGAGCACGGCGTGATGGAGCGGCATACATGTCCCTTCTACATTGTGACAACATACCCCTGAATTGTCGCAATGCAGGGGCGGCGACGCAGGTGCCGCGATGTACGAGGGCGAGGTTGCATCCATGGCTGTGAGCGTGGCGTTGCGCGGGGTGAGCCGCCGGTATCCAGGGCTGACCGCCCTGGACGGGATCGGCCTGGAGGTCGCGGCCGGCGAGGTGGTGATGCTGACCGGGCCGTCCGGCGCCGGCAAGTCCACCGTCCTGCACGTGACGGGCGGCATGGACCAGCCCGACGAGGGGCACGTCGAGATCGACGGCACACGACTGATACCCAGGGATCTGGACCGTCATCGGCGGCGTGTCGGCTTCGTCTTCCAGCGCTTCCACCTGCTGCCCGCGCTGACCGCGCTGGACAATGTGCTCGCCCCCGTCCTGCCGCGAAGAGTGGACTTCGACCGGCGTGCGCGCGGCATGGAGCTGCTCGAAGCCGTCGGCCTGGACCAGCGGGCCGACGCCCTGCCCTCGCAGTTGTCGGGCGGCCAGCAGCAACGCGTCGCCGTGGCACGGGCGTTGATCAACCGGCCGGGACTGTTACTGGCCGACGAGCCCACGGGCAACCTGGACAGCGTCATCGGGCGGGAGATCATCGACCTGCTGATGTCGCTGCGCGAGCGGTACGGGATGACGATGCTGATCGCCACGCACGACGTGGAGGTCGCCGCGGGCGGCGACCGGGTGGTGCGGTTGCAGGACGGCAGGATCACCTCGGACCAGCGGATCACCCCGTCCGGCGACGTGCTGCACCGGCTGGGGGGCCTGCGCCCGTGATGGCGATGATTCTCGACCAGCTACGGCGGCGGCGCGGGCGCGCGCTGGCCCTGGCCGCCGGAATCCTGGTGGCGGCGACCAGCTTCACCCTGCTGACCGCGACCGTGAGCACGAGCCAGGCGACCACCGTGGGCACGGTACGGAAGAACGCACGCTCCGCGTACGACGTCCTGGTACGGCCGCCCGACTCGCAGACGGACGTGGAGCGGCGCAGCGGTCTGGTCACGCCGAACTTCCTGTCCGGCACGTTCGGCGGCATCACCGTCGACCAGTACCGGCGCATCCGCGGCATGGCCGGGGTCGACGTGGCGGCGCCGGTCGCCAACATCGGCTACCTCATGGTGGCGAGCACCGTCACGGTGGACGTGTCCCGCTTCCTGGACGGCAAGGCGTCCCGGCAGATCCTGCGCATCCGCCCCACGCTCACCTCCGGACTGGGCAGCTACCGCACCTCGGACGAGTACGTCTACCTCACCCGCTCCCCCCTGACCTCGGCCTCGGAGTCGGACGGCCTCTTCGAGTCCGACACCCTGGAGACGGGTGCGGTCGACAAGAGCACCCGGCGGTACCGCATCAGGGGGAAGTACGACGTGTGCTTCTACTTCAACCGGGACAAGACCGAGCAGACCCAGTTCAACCTGGACCTGCCGCTGAAGCCGAACATCATCGCCGAGGACCTCAGGGACAGGTCGCCGTTCGACCCCGACCTGAGTTCGCACATGAACTGCCAGTCCGGGCAGGACAAGGCCACCATCGACATCCCGGTCAGCTACCCCGTGCTGCTCGCCGCCATCGACCCGGTGGCCGAGGACCGCCTGGTGGGCCTCGGCGACACCATCGCCTCGGGCCGGATGCTCACCGAGCAGGACAAGCCGTGGAGGGTGTCCGGCGCCAGGAGCGTCCACGGACAGCACGACCGCTACATCCCGGCGCTGCTCAGCGACACCCCTCTGACCACCGGCACCCTCGACGCCACCGTCGAGCGGCTCGACGTCGGCGACCCGGCCGGGCTGCCGTCGAAACTGGGCAACCCGACAGCCGCCGGCTTCGTCCGGAACCTGCACGGCACCACGGTGGGCCGAACCCGCGTCGACCTGGGCAAGGGCTACCGGAAGGCACTGACCGAGGACTCGATCGACACCGGCAGCTACTGGACGGTCGGCCCGGTCACCTACCGCCGGACCTCCGGCGGCGACCTCGCCGCGCAGTCGCAGCCCCCGCAGAAGCCCGGCCTGTGGATCACCAACTCCAACCGGCAGCCGTTCCCCAACGTCCCCGAGGAGAACCACCAGGGCACCCAGTACCGGAAGGTAACCAGTCACGCCGCCACGAACTGCATCGGACTGGGCACGTGCGACGGCGTCGACTCCGGACGTCTGCCCAATCCCTTCGTCCACCTGGTCGGCCGCTACGACACCGGCAGACTGCCCGGCTTCTCGCCCCTGTCCGACACCCCCCTGGAGACCTACCAGACGCCGCAGGTCACCGGCGCGGACAGCGCGACCCGAGCGAAACTCCACGACCGGCCCCTCCAGCCCGACCGCAACCTCGGCGGCTACGTCAGCCCGCCGCCCACCATGCTGACGACGATGGACTCCATCACCGCGCTCACCAAGAGCCGCCGGGTCCCGAGCCTCCAGGACAAGGCCCCGGTCAGCGCGATCAGGATCCGGGTGGCCGGAGTGACCGGCGTCGACACCGCCTCCCGGGCGCGGGTGAACGCGGTGGCCGGGAAGATCCGGGCCACCTACCCCCGGCTCCAGGTCGACGTCACCGTCGGCAGCTCGCCCGCGCCGCAGACGGTGGCACTCGGCGACACGGCACAGGTGACGGAGCGTTGGGTCGCCAAGGGCGTGGCACTGCGCATTCTCCGGGCGGTGGACACCAAGAGCGCGGTGCTCTTCGTGCTGGTCCTCGTCGTGTGCGCCCTCTTCATCGGCCAGGCCGCGCTGGCCTCGGTGCGCTCACGGCGCACCGAGATCGGCACGCTGCGCTGCCTGGGCTGGAGCGGTGGGGAAGTGCTCCGCCTGGTCCTCGCCGAACTGGCGCTGATCGGCCTCGCCGCGGGAGCCGTGGGCACGGTGCTCGCGTACGTGCTGGGCCGGATGCTCGGCCAGCCCGAAGCCGGCGCCAAGTCACTCCTCGTACTCCCGGTGGCGCTCCTCCTGGCCACCGCGGCGGGCCTGATCCCCGCCTGGCTCGCCACCCGGCTGGGCCCGATGGAAGCCGTCCGGCCCCCGGTGACGGCGGCCCGCCGAGCGCACCCGGTGCGCTCGGTGGCCGGACTGGCCATGCTCAACCTGCTGCGGGTGCGGGGCCGCACGCTGCTGGGTGCGGCCGGGCTGGCACTGGGAGTGGCCGCCTTCACGGTGCTGCTCGCCCTGACACTGGCCTTCCGGGGCGAGGTGGCCGGGTCGCTGCTCGGAAGCGCCGTGGTGGCGCAGGCGCGCGAGGCCGACTACCTCAGCGTCGCCCTGTCCCTGCTGCTGGGCGCCGCCGGCGCCATCGACGTCCTGGTCATCTCGCAACGCGAACGCGCCGCCGATCTCGCGGTGCTGCGCGCGACCGGCTGGACCGACCGCGAGCTGGCCAAGCTGACCCTCTACGAGGGAATCGGCCTGGCTCTGCTGGGCGGCCTGTCCGGTGCGGTGGCCGGCCTGGCCGGGGTGGTGGCCCTCGGCCGGGGCGTGCTGCAAGGCCACCTGTTCCCGGTCGCCGGCGCCGCCCTGCTGGCCACGCTGGCGGCGACCGCCCTGGTGGTGACGGCCCTGGCGGTGCCGATCCGCAGACTGTCCCGGATCGCCCCCGCCCACCTGCTCGCCACCGACTGAGCCGAGCCGGCACCGTCGGCCGCTTCACAACCGACCCCGGCCCATGATCTCGGGCCGGGGTCTTCCGGTGGTGTGCCGGCCGTGCCGGCGACGGGACAGGCGCGGTCCATGGCCCGGTGACGGACTCGGGAGGCGGCGGCCGTGACCGAACGCATCCGTGAACGCGGCCGGACGTCATCACCGCACGAAGCCTCGTTCCGCCCCGGACCTCACGGCGTCGAACGTCAGGAGACCGGGAACCAGGTCGAGAGGCGCTTGGCGATGGCCGGCACATCGATGTCGTCCTGCGCGACGTCCTCGACGAACGGGCCGGCGACGGAGACAGGCGGCGGGACGGCACCGGCGCTGACGCCGTTGAACCGCAGGAAGACACGCATGGCGAGCCAGGCGGTGCGCTTGTTGCCGTCGATCAGCGCGTGATTGCGGGCAACGGAGTGCAGCAACGCCGCCGCCTTCTCGTGCGGCGTGGGATACAGCTCGGCCCCGAACACGTTCGTCCGGGGTCGCTCGATCGCCGACACCAGGAGGCCCATGTCGCGCACGCTGTGCTCGGTGCCGTTGACCGTGCGGGCGATGGCCAGGATCTCGTCGATCTGGACGTAACGCACGGTCGTCACTTCAGGTAGTCCAGAATTTCCGCATCGCTGTCCATCAGCTCGGCCAGAACGTCATCGACCTTCAGCTCGGCCCGGTCCTGGGCGTCACGGATGGCCTCGATGGCCAGCTCCTGCTTGCTGCGCCCCTCCCGACGAGCCCGCTCGGTGAGCTTCGCGTCAAGGTCGTCGGGAAGTCGAAGTGTCATCGCCATACAGCCATGATACCTGCGCGGTATCACGCTCGTCCGAAGCCGTCGCCCACACATGCACCTCGCTCACGCATCCGCAGGTCAGAGCGCCTTGTCAGCAGGCTCCAGGATCGCGACACACTCCACGTGATGCGTCATCGGGAACAGGTCGAACGCCCGCAGCGTCCGCACCCGGTAGCCGCCGTCGCGGAAGTACGCCAGGTCCCGGGCCAGCGCGGCCGGGTCGCAGGCGACGTAGGCGATCTTGCGGGCGCCCAGCGACGACAGGTGCTCCACCGTCTTCTTCCCCGCGCCCGCGCGCGGCGGGTCCAGGACGATGAGGTCGACCTCGGTGATCCCGGTGCGCGGGAGGACGCTCTCGACCTTGCCCTGCTCGATCCGCACCCGGTCGAAGCCCGCGAGGTTGTGCCGGGCGTCCTCGACGGCGCGCTTGCCGGACTCGATGCCGAGGACCGCGCCCTTGTCGCCGAGGCGGTCGGCGAGCGCTCCGGCGAAGAGGCCGACGCCGCAGTACAGGTCGAGCGCCATGTCGCCCTTGCGCGGCAGCAGGCCCTGCATGACGGCCTTGACGAGGGTGTCGGCGGCCTGCGGGTGGACCTGCCAGAAGCCGCCGCTGCCGACGCGGTAGGTCCGGCCGTCGGCGCGCTCGCGGACGAAGGCGCGGCCGTGGACGCGGTGGATGCCGCCGTCGTGCTCCTCGACGCGCATGACGGAGACCGGCCGGTCGAGTTCGACGAGCGGCAGGCGGGCGCCGGGCCGCGGTTCGAGGATCACCATGCGGTCCTGGGAGCCCGTCGCGGCGATGGCGTCGACGGATTCCATCCCCGACCAGTCGCGCTGCTCGATCCCCAGCTCGCTGACGCCTTCCGCGGCGATCATGCAGTGCTCGATCGGCTCGACCTCGTGCGAGCGATGGCGTCGCAGGCCGGCGTTGCCGTCGGCGTCGACGGCGTACTGCACGCGGGTGCGCCATTGCGGGACCTGTCCTGCGGGCAGCTTGTCGCCCTCGGCCGGCATGACGGTGCCGTCCCAGCCGGCTTCCTCGGGCGTGAGGCCCGCGAGCCGCTGCAACTGCTCGGCGATCACCTCGCCCTTGAGGCGGCGCTGCGCGCCGGGCTTGGCGTGCTGCCAGTCGCAGCCGCCGCAGCGGCCGGGCCCGGCGTAGGGGCAGGGGGCCTCGACGCGGTCCTTGGACGGCTCCAGTACGCGCACGGCGTCCGCCCGCAGGAAGCGCGCGCCCTCCTCGCCGTCGGTCACCCGCGCCACGACCCGCTCGCCGGGCAGCGTGTGGCGGACGAACAGCACCTGTCCGGCCTCGGTGCGGGCGATGCAGTGGCCGCCGTGGGCGACGGGCCCCACCTCGACCTCGTACTCCTCGCCGACGAGGGACGCCGCCTGCGACTTCTTCGGTTCTGCCTGCATGGCGGGGGGACTCCACAACGTCGAACGAGGAACGGCCGGACAACAGCCCACCAGTCTACGTGGCTGTGGTCCGGCCGTTCACCACGCGCCGATGTGGAGGGCGGGGTGCGGGGCGGGTGTCAGTGCGGGGCGAGGGTCAGTTCTTGTCGTCCGGTCCCGGGGCGCCCGGCCTCGGCGCGCTGCCGGAGCCCGGGGCGGGAGCCGACGCGGAGCCCGACGGTTCCTTGGGGCGGCCCACCTGCGCGGGGCCGCGCCGCACCGAACCCGGGGCGTTCCACTCCGAGCGCCTGCGGGCCCGCTTCTTCGCCGCCTCGGACGACTGAAGCTGGTAGGGGACGGACGTGACCATGACGCCCGGCGTGAACAGCAGCCTGCCCTTGAGCCGCAGCGCGCTCTGGTTGTGCAGCAGGTGCTCGTACCAGTGACCCACCACGTACTCGGGGATGATCACCGACACGGCATCGCGCGGCGACTCCCGGCGCAGGCTCTTGACGTACTCGATGACCGGCCGGGTGACCTCGCGGTACGGCGAGTCGAGCACCTTGAGCGGGACGTCGATCCCGCGCCGCTCCCACTCCGCGCGCAGGGCCTTCGTCTCGGTCGGGTCGACGTTGACGGTGAGCGCCTCCAGGGTGTCGGAGCGCATCAGCTTGGCGTAGGCGAGAGCGCGCAGCGTCGGCCGGTGGATCTTGGAGATCAGCAGCACCGAGTGGACCCGCGAGGGCCGGACGCTGTCGTCGCTGGGGCCCTCGGGGGCGGCGATCTCGGCGGCGACGCCGTCGTAGTGGCGGCGGATCGCGGTCATCACCCCGTAGAAGATCACCATGCCGAGCAGCGCGACCCAGGCGCCGTGCGTGAACTTGGTGATGAGGACGACGACCAGGACCAGCCCGGTGAAGAAGGCGCCGAAGGTGTTGATGGCCCGCGAGCGGACCATGTGACGTCGCTCGGCCTGGTCGGTCTCGGTGGACAGGAGCCGGTTCCAGTGGCGGACCATGCCCGTCTGGCTGAGGGTGAACGACACGAACACGCCGACGATGTAGAGCTGGATCAGCCGGGTGGAGTCGGCGCCGTAGATGACGACCAGCAGCATGGCCGCGCCGGCGAGCAGCACGATGCCGTTGGAGAAGGCCAGGCGGTCGCCGCGGGTGTGCAGCTGACGGGGCAGGTAGCGGTCCTGGGCGAGGATCGAGCCGAGCACCGGGAAGCCGTTGTAGGCGGTGTTGGCCGCGAGGAACAGCACCAGGGCGGTGGCCGCGGCGAGCACGATGAAGAAGAAGCTGTTCTTGCCGAAGACGGCCTCGGCGACCTGGGTGATCACCGGGTTCTGCACGTAGTCGGCGCCGACGCCGACCCCGTTCTTCAGCAGGTCCGTGGCCGGGTTCTCGGCCATGCGGACCTTGGTGACGAGCGCCAGCACGATGATGCCGCAGAACATGGTGACCGCCAGCAGCCCCATCGCCGCGAGCGTGGTCGCCGCGTTCTTCGACTTGGGCTTGCGGAAGGCCGGCACGCCGTTGGAGATCGCCTCGACTCCGGTGAGCGCGGCGCAGCCGGAGGAGAACGCGCGCAGCAGCAGGAAGACCAGCGCGAAACCGGCCAGGCCCTGGTGCTCGGCCTTGATCGTGTACTGCGAGGTGGGCGCGCGCATCGTGTCGTCGAGCACCAGCCCGCGGAAGGCGCCCCAGGCGATCATGATGAAGACGCCCGCGACGAACACATAGGTGGGGATCGCGAAGAGCTTGCCGGACTCCTTGACGCCGCGCAGGTTCATCAGCGTCAGCAGCACGATGACGGCGACCGCGCAGGCCACCTTGTGCTCGACGACGAAGGGGATGGCGGAGCCGAGGTTCTCGATGCCGGAGGAGATCGAGACGGCGACGGTGAGGACGTAGTCGACGAGCAGCGCGCTCGCCACCGTCAGGCCGGCCTTGGGGCCGAGGTTGGTGTTGGCGACCTCGTAGTCGCCGCCACCGCTGGGATAGGCGTGGACGTTCTGCCGGTAGGAGGCGACCACCGTGAACATCAGCACGACGACCGCGAGGGCGATCCACGGGCTGAAGTGGTAGGCCGACACGCCCGCGATGGACAGGACCAGCAGCACCTCCCCGGGCGCATAGGCCACGGAGGACAGCGGGTCGGAAGCGAAAACGGGAAGGGCGATGCGCTTCGACAGGAGCGTCTCTCCCAGTCGGTCGCTGCGCAGTGCACGCCCGATCAGAATCCGTTTGGGCACGTCGGTCAGTTTGGACACAACAGAGGATCGTAGGCCTTCGAACACGGGACCGCCCACCCTCCCCCGGGCTCAGCCGGGTGACAGGTCCCCGCGTCTGCCTCCCGGGTGAAATCGGCCGGGCCCGGGTTGCGGATTCCGCAGCCTCGCGGATCGTCATGGCTATATGACAATCCCCCGCCCGCTGACGCCCTCCGGAGGCTCCATGCACACCACCGCGGAGATCATCGGCGCCGTCGGCACCCTCGTCGGCCTCGGAATCCTTACCTTCCTCAGCGTCTGGAGCATCAGCAGGCGCTAGCCGGGCCCGGAGCGGGCGAACCACGCGCCGACCGTGCACGGGGGTGCCCTGCGAGGACCGCGCCTGTGTAGCTTGGGCGGCGGTCTGAGACCCTGTTCAGGGCCGAGCGCCATGGCCAGGCCGAAAAATTTATGGACTTCTTTACTTGTTGACCTCGGAAGGACGGTCGTGCACATCGTCATCATGGGCTGCGGCAGAGTGGGTTCCGCTCTCGCGCAGACCCTGGAGCAACAGGGGCACACGGTCGCGGTGATCGACCAGGACCCCACCGCCTTCCGACGACTCGGCTCCGGTTTCGGCGGCCGCCGTGTCACCGGCGTCGGCTTCGACCAGGACACCCTGCGCGAGGCGGGGATCGAGGAGGCCGGCGCGTTCGCCGCCGTCTCCAGCGGTGACAACTCCAACATCATCGCGGCCCGCGTGGCCCGCGAGATGTTCGGCATCGAGAACGTCGCCGCGCGTATCTACGACCCGCGCCGCGCCGAGGTCTACCAGCGGCTGGGCATCCCCACCGTCGCCACCGTCCGCTGGACGGCCGACCAGATGCTGCGCCGGCTTCTGCCCTCGGGCGCGGAGCCGCTGTGGCGCGACCCCACCGGCGGCGTCCAGCTCGCCGAGGTGCACACCGCCGCGTCCTGGGTCGGCCACAAGATCAGCACGCTCCAGGAGGAGACGGGCGTGCGCGTGGCGTTCCTGACCCGCCTGGGCGAGGCGATCCTGCCCAGCTCGCAGACGGTCCTCCAGGAGGGCGACCTGGTGCACGTGATGCTGCGCACCGACGAGGTCGAGAAGGTCGAGGCCTCGTTCGCCGAGGGTCCCAAGGAGGACGGTCACCGATGAGGGTCGCCATTGCCGGAGCCGGCGCCGTCGGACGGTCGATCGCCGGCGAACTGCTGGAGAACGGCCACGAGGTCCTCCTCGTCGACAAGGCGCCGACCGCCATCTCGGTCGAGCGCGTCCCCCAGGCCGAGTGGCTGCTGGCCGACGCCTGCGAGATCACCTCCCTGGACGAGGCCGCGCTCCAGCGCTGCAACGTCGTGATCGCCGCCACCGGCGACGACAAGGTCAACCTGGTCGTCTCGCTGCTGGCCAAGACGGAGTACGGCGTCCCGCGCGTCGTCGCCCGCGTCAACAACCCGAAGAACGAATGGCTCTTCAACGAGTCATGGGGCGTGGACGTGGCCGTGTCGACCCCGCGTCTGATGTCGGCCCTGGTCGAGGAGGCGGTGAGCGTCGGCGACCTGGTCCGGCTGCTCCGCTTCAGCCACGGCGACGCCAACCTCGTCGAGCTGACCCTGCCCGAGGAGTCGGCCCTGGCCGGCACCCAGGTCGGCGACGTGGAATGGCCGGAGGACACCTCCCTCGTCACGATCATTCGCGGCACCCGCGTCCTGACCCCGACCCGCGAGGACTCGCTGGAACCGGGCGACGAACTGCTCTTCGTGGCCGCCCAGGCCCGAGAGGAGCAATTGGAGGACCTGCTGTCGGTCCGCAAGGACGACAACACCAGGAGCTGAGCCCGGCGGTCCGTTCCGTACGACGACGGGGACGGCCGAGGGATCGACTTGGGGGGCGCCTGGAGATCTCCGGGCGCCCCCCAGGTGGTTGCCATGGCAGCCGCAGTCGCGCTGTGCGCCGCGCCGTCGAGCTTTCAGCCGCGCGAATTGCGCTGGCAGCCCGACGGTTGCGCTGGAAGTCGGTTGGCCGCCCCGTCAGTCGGTTGGTCGCGCCGTCGGCCGGACGGCTGAGCTGTCGGCCAGACGGCAGCTCCTGAGGCGATCGGCCACCCCGGCACCGGGAACTATCCCTCCCGACGGTGCCGCCCGCCGGCCTCCGATGCCTCAGCCGCAGTCCCCGCGGCAGCGGCGGCGGCCTCCGCCTTCTCCGCCGCCTCCATCTCCGCGAACACGTCGATCGGCGCGGGCGCCTTCGCCAGGAAGACCCAGGTCAGCCAGACGGCGAGCAGGAACGGCGGGATCTTGAGGGCTACCAGCACCCAGCCCAGCTGCTCGGTGTCCGCCCACAGGTAGAGGGGGAAGAGGATCGCGCACTTGGCGAGCAGGATCAGCCCCCACGCCCAACTGGCTTTGGCGTAGGCCTTCTTGCGCCCCGGGTTACGGGTCCGCCAGGAGAGGTTCTCCTTGAAGACCGGCCCCAGGATCAGCCCGATCAGGGGGACCCCGCACAGGGTCGTGATGATGTAGGCGAGCGCCAGGCCCAGCGTGTAGAGCATGCCGGGCAGGTAGAAGGCCTTGGCGTTGCCGGTCATCATCGCGAAGACGACGCCGAACGCGACGCCGAAGACGCCGCTGAACGCGTGCTTGACCGTGTCCTTCATCGCCAGGCGGACCACGACCAGGACCAGCGAAACCGCGAGCGCGGCGATCGCGGACATGTGCAGGTTCTTGTTGATCGTGAAGATCGTGACGAAGACCAGGCCCGGCACCACCGTCTCGACCATTCCGCGGACCCCGCCGAACGCCTCGAACAGCGCGGCCTCGGTCACCGCCCGGGCATCGGCCGCGGCCGTGTCCTCCGCGGTCGTGTCTTCGGTCGGCTTGTCGAGCGACGTCACCGGCTACTCCCTACCCAGGGGTCTCAGTTCGTACTTGGGGTTGAACAGCACCCGGCGGCCCCGGCTCATGGAGACCCGGCCCGATGCTATGAGCTTGCGCCCCGGTTCTATGCCCACGATGGAGCGCCTGCCCAGCCACACCACGTCGAGTGCCGCGGTACCGTCGAACAGCTCGGCCTCCAGGGCGGGGACTCCGGCGCGCGGCCGCAGGGTGACCGTGCGCAAGGTACCAGTAACGGTGACGATCTGCCGGTCCCGGCAATCCCCGATCCGCGTGCAGCCCGCCGTCTCGGCGTCCTCACGCAGCTCCTCGGACTCCAGGTCCTCCTGCGACGTGGAGAGCCGGTCGAGCATGCGCCGGAACCGGCCCACCGGCTTTTCGGAACGAGGAACAGCGCTCATATCTGAAGCGTACCGGGGCCTGCCGACAGACCCGTACCCGCGCCGGTCGCCCGCCTCCCGGCCCAGGCGGGACCTACCGTTCGAACCGGTACCCCGTGCCGGGTTCGGTGACGAAATGCCTCGGATGCGAGGGGTCCTCCTCGAGCTTGCGTCTGAGCTGCGCCATGTACACCCGCAGGTAGTTCGTCTCCCTCCCGTATGACGGCCCCCACACCTCCTGGAGCAACTGCCTCTGTCCGACCAGACGGCCGGTGTTGCGCACCAGCACCTCCAGCAGCCGCCACTCCGTGGGCGTCAGCCTCACCTCCTTGCCGGCCCGGTGCACCTTCCTCGCGGCGAGGTCGACGGTGAACCCGTCGGTCTCCACCAGGACCTCGGCCCCGCTGCCGTCGGCGGCTTCGGCGCGGTGGACGGCGGCCCGTAGCCGGGCGAGCACGTCGTCCACGCCGAACGGCTCGATGACGTAGCCGTCCGCGCCCGCCCCGAGCGCCTCGGCCCGCGCCTGCTGGGCCTCGTCCTCCCGGTCGTCCTGGCCCCCGCCCTCGCCGACGCCTCCACCCGAGTCGTCAGCCTTGCCCGAGGAGTGGCCGGCGGACAGGAGCAGGATCGGCGCGCCGGTCCGGGCGCGCAGCTTTCTGATCGCCTCCGGTCCGTCCATGTCGGGCAGGCCGGGATCGAGGAGGACCACGTCCGGGGGGCGGGCCGCGGCGAACCGGAGCGCGGTGACGCCGTCGTGTGCGGTGTCGACCTCGTAGCCGCGGGCCCGGAGTCCGGTCACCAGGGCGCGCGCGGTCTGCGGCTCGCCGTCGACGACGAGCACCCTCGCAGGGGCCTGGGGCGTCCCCCCGGCCGGGCTCTGCATGCGGCCTGCCTCTCGGGTGTCGCGGGTGTCATGCGTTCCACGGGCGCCACGGATGGTGCGGGTGTCGCGGATGGTGAGGCGCCACAAGGGACGCGGATGTCGGGTGGGTGCGCATGCGGAGGCCTGCTGACGCCTTCCGTGTGCCATGGGCTCATTGTCTTCCTGTCTTCGCTGTCCGTGCGGCGTGCGGCGTCTGCCTGGCGACCGGCGCCTGCGGTACGGGGGGCGGGCCGAGGGGCGGGGCGCGCCGCCGACGCACCCTCGACGCCGGCGGACCTCGTGGCCCCTCAGCCCTTCATCGGACGAGCCCCCCGCATCGGTTCACGCGGGGTTGTCCCCGTGGGTCAGGGTCTCCCAGGCGACGAAGAGGTTGTTGCTGCCGGCCGGGCGGTTCCGCAGGGTCAGCGTCTGGGTGTTGCTCATCGCGATGCCCAGCCGGTTGTGCAGCGCGTTGTAGCCGACCTCGGTGACGGGGCCGAGTTCCTGATTCAGGGAACCGCCGCACAGCCAGCTCGGGACGGCGGCGCCGAGCTGGTACTTGGCCTGGAAGCCGAGCGCCTGCCTCAGGCGCTCGCCGACGTCGGTGCCGTACAGGTCCTGGCCCTGGATCCGGCTGGTCTCGGCGACGTGGGAGATCGCGGAGACGCCGTACCCGGTGTGGGTGAGATCCCGGCAGGTCTCCTGGGTCAGCCCGGTGACGAAGGTGCTCTGTCCCTGCCAGTAGGCGACGATCTTGGCGCGGGTGTTCAGGTTCTGGCTGGGCACGGTCTTCGGCAGCTCGCCGTCGGAGGCGAGGTAGACGTAGGCGGCGGTGCGGGTGCGGAACTTCGCCATGGCCTTGTCGTACGAGGCCTTGTCCTCCAGGAAGACGGAGATGCCGACGGCGGCCTCCGTCATCGACAGCTCCCAGTTGCCGTTGGAGTTCGAGCCGTTGATCACCTCGGGCAGGTACACGTCGCGCAGCATGGCCGCGAAGCGCGCGGAGTTCGCCCAGTTGCCCGGGTACGTGTACTTGACGATCTCGGCGGCCCTCGGCCACGTCGAGCCCGCCCAGCCGGTCTGCAGCGGGGCGTTGCTGTTCGTGTGGTCGGTGATGACGCCCGACCAGGCGTCCATCAGCGCGATGGCCTTCCTGGCGTACCGCTCGTCCCGTGTGATGTACCAGGCGAGGGCGTCGGTGTAGGCGGCGAGAGCGTCCTCGCGTTCGTCCGTGCAGCCGTAATTCGGGTTGGAGTAGGACCCGCACTCGACGACGGCGCGGGGCTTGGGGGTGCGGTTCAGGTCGGCATACTTGCTCGCCAGGAGCTGGTCGAAGGCTCCCTTCCACGGCTGGGCCGAGGCGTCGACCTTGGCCCGGACGAAGTCCAGTTGCGCCCGGGAGACGGTGACTCCGGGGTGGACGAACGTGGCGGGGGCGGCTTGTGCCGGCGGCGAGTTCGGGGACGCCAGGGCGCCCACGACGGCCAGCGAGGTGAGGGTCACGAGGAATGCGGCTCGACGCACGGAGGCTCCGTTCCTGTTCCTGTATGTGAACACAGAGCGCCCTTATGAACTCAGGCGTTGAGCAGAGACCGTAGGTCCAGACCAATAAGGCGTCAAGCCTTCCTGCACGCGGAAGTGTGGGCGGCGGGAGAACGACGAAGGGCCGCACCCCGGTGAGGGGTGCGGCCCTGTCGGCCGCGCGTTCCACCGAGGCGCCGGGCGTCGGCGCCTTCGGTGGGTCGGTCAGGTGCGGGTCAGCGGACCTCGGTGATCTCCGGTCCGCGCTGGAGCTGGCCCATGCCGCCCGAGAAGCGGGAGCTCTCGTCCTGCTGCTGGATGCCTTCGGGCACCATCTGCGCGTCGTTCGGCAGCTTGAGGACGATCGGGTCGCGGGGCGCCATCGGGCCCTCGCCGCGGACCACGACCGTGTCGCGGAAGATCTGCTCCAGCAGACCCGCCGCCTGCGGCTGCACCGCGCCCTGGCCCGAGATCACCCCGCGCAGGAACCAGCGGGGGCCGTCCACGCCGACGAACCGCACGACGTGGAAACCGCTCGTGCCGTCCGGCAGCTGCACGGGGACCTGCGCCCGCAGTTCCCAGCCCAGCGGGCCCTCGACCTCGTCGACGATGCCACCCTGCTGGGTGATGCCGGAGCCGATCTCCTCGCGCACCTCGCCCCAGATGCCCTCGCGCTTGGGGGCGGCGAAGGCCTGCAACTGGATGGCGCTGTCGCGCAGGACGACCGTCGCGGCGACGATCGCGTCACCGGCGACCTCGACCCGCAGCTCCATGCCGTCGACCCCGGGCACGAAGAGACCGCCGAGGTCCACGCGGCCCTCGGCGGGGTCGCGCACCTCCGAGTCGTCCCAGGGCCCGTCGGGCCGCGGCTCCGGCTCGAGCCGTACGCGCTCGCGCTCGCCCTCTACGTCGTCCGCCTCAGTGTCGACACTGTCGACGACCTGCTCGGCCTCGCCGGCCGCGTCCTCGGCGGCACCCTTCTTGTTGCGACGTCCGAACACGTCACTGTCCTTCCCGGTCGGATACGACCGAAGCGTATCGATTCCCACCCGTCGCGCCGCCCACGGCGGCCTGACCGCTTGTACCGCTTGCGCCGCCCACGGCGGCATGGCCGCCGGTGGACCCGAAGCCCCCTGCGGCCCGCGCCGAACCGGGAAGCTCCGCCACCTCCTGGAAGCGGACCCTCTCGACCTGCTGGACGACCAGTTGGGCAATCCGGTCGAAGCGCTCGAACCGCACGGACTCGCGCGGGTCGAGATTCACCACGATCACCTTGATCTCCCCACGGTACCCGGCATCAACCGTCCCCGGGGCATTCACGAGGGCTACACCGCATCGGGCGGCCAGCCCCGAACGCGGGTGCACGAAGGCCGCGTACCCCTCGGGCAGGGCGATCGACACCCCCGTGGGCAGTACGGCCCGCTCCCCCGGCGCCAGTTCCCGGCTCTCGGTGGTGCGCAGATCGGCCCCCGCGTCCCCGGGGTGCTCGTACGCCGGAAGCGGTACGTCGGGGTCGACGCGCCGGATCAGGACGTCCAGCGGGGGGCGGCTCACGGGTTCACCTCGAAGGCGCGGGCGCGCCTGATCTGGTCCGGGTCGCTCATGGCGGCCCGGATCTCCTCCTCGCGGCCGTGCTGCACGAAGTGCTCGACCGCCACCTCCACGAAGAGCGCCTCGGCACGGACGGCGAGGGGCCCGTCGGGGCCGCCGATCCGGCCGGCCGCACGCGAGTAGATCTTGCGGCGGGCCACGGCCGTCACCTCGGCCTCCAGGTACAGCGTGGCGCCGACGGGAACGGGCCGCACGAAATCGGTCTCCAGCCGTCCGGTCACCGCGACCGTGCGCAGCAGCCAGTTCAGGGAGCCGAGCGTCTCGTCGAGGGCCGCCGCAAGGATCCCGCCGTGCGCGAGTCCCGGCGCGCCCTGGTGGGCCTCCCGCACGGTGAACTCGGCGGTGACGCTCACCCCGTCGCCGGCCCGCGTCTCCAGGTGCAGCCCGTGGGCCTGCCCGCCGCCGCATCCGAAACAGTGTTCGTAGTGGGCGCCCAGAAGCTCGCCGGGCGCGGGAGCGTCGGGGTGGCGCACGGGTTTCACGGCGTCGGCCGGAGGCTCTAGAGCTGCGGAAGTACCACTCACAGCCGCAGACCTTACCCGCGCGTCCGCGATATCCGGACACCGTGCCAAGCTTGGCTCCATGCAGCTCTCCGCCGCCCCCTACGAAGAACGCCTCACCGCGCCCCGCTCGTGGTGGTTCGTCTCGTTCCTCGTGGGCCTGTCCATGGCCCTGATCCTGTTGCCCTTCGGCACGCTGCCGTTGCTCGGCGGCCTGGTCGGCGGCACCGCCGTCGCGGCCGTGGTGGCCAGCTCCTACGGTTCGCTGCGCATCCGGGTGGTGGGCGACTCCCTGATCGCGGGCGAGGCGAAGATCCCGGTCGCCGCGCTGGGAGAGACGCAGATCCTGGACGCCGAGGAGGCGCGCGCCTGGCGCACCCACAAGGCCGACACCCGCGCCTTCCTGCTGCTGCGCTCGTACATCCCCACGGCTCTGAAGGTGGAGGTCACCGACCCGGACGACCCCACCCCGTACCTGTATCTGTCGACCCGGGAGCCGGAGCGCCTGGCGCAGGCCCTCGCGGCGGCGCGGGAAGCGGCGGCGTAGCGGACGGCTTGAGCGGCGGCGCAAGAGGGGGCACAGCCCCGGCCGCCGCCTACTGGACCACGGTCGTCGGCGCAGCGGCTCCGGGCCGGCGGCGGGGTCAGCGCCCGGGCTCCTCGGGGCTTCCGGGAATCTCTCCCATGATCAACGGGTCCGCCGGTTTCTCCAGCGCGGGAAGTCCCTTCAGCTCGTCCCAGGGGACCTGCATTCTGCGCAGGTCGGCCCGGACTTTCGCGGCGACCCTTCTGGTGTCACGCCGGTTCATGACCGCGCCGACGACCGCGCCCACCATGAACGGCATCAGGTTCGGCAGGTCGCGGACCATCCGCTTCATGATCTGCTGGCGCAGCTCGCGTTTCATCTGGCCGCCGAGGGCCGAGTTGATCGTGGACGGCTTCAGCACGTCGACGCCGCGTTCACCCGACCACGAGCGCAGGTAGGCGGTGCTGCGGTCCTTGAGACCACCCGGCGGGCGCAGGCCGTAGACCTCGTGGAGTTCGGCGATCAGTTTGAGTTCGATGGCCGCGACGCCGGTGATCTCCGCGGCCAGCTCGGTCGGCATCGCGGGCGGCACGGGCAGCATCGCCGCCGCTCCGATGCCCGCGCCGACGGTGGACGTGGCGTTCGCCGCGCCCGTCACGAGTTTGTCGGCGATCTCCTCCGGCCCGAGCCCCGGGAACTGCCGTCGAAGCGTCTGAAGGTCCCGTACGGGGACCCGGGGGGCGAGGTCGATGATCCGGTCGGCCAGGTGTCCGAGGCCCGCCCTGGCCCGTTTGCCGCCCTGTCGGGCGCCTTCCCGGGCCAGGCCCGTGGCCTTGTCCCGGATGACCGCCGCCCGCCGCCTTGCGACGGGGGCGGCGTTCCGCGCCGGCGCCGGGAGGTCACCCCGGTCCGCCGCGGGTTCGAGCGAGGCAGATCCCGCCGGGACTGCTCCCGTGCCGGATGAGCCTCGCTCGTCGTCACGCACGCCGTGAGGGCCGTCGGACGGCCCTTTGTCCGTTCCCCACAGGGGGAAGCGGCGCTTCCGAGGTGGGGTCGAGCCAGTCACGGCCGACCCCGCCTCAGTCGCAGTCGCGGCAGATCGGCTGGCCGTTCTTCTCCCGGGCCAGCTGGCTGCGGTGGTGCACCAGGAAGCAGCTCATGCAGGTGAACTCGTCCTGCTGCTTCGGCAGCACCCGGACGGCCAGCTCCTCGTTCGAGAGGTCCGCGCCGGGCAGTTCGAGGCCTTCGGCGGCCTCGAACTCGTCGACGTCGACCGCGGAGGCGGACTTGTCGTTCCGCCTCGCCTTCAGCTCTTCAAGGCTGTCTGAGTCGACGTCGTCATCGGTCTTGCGTGGGGTGTCGTAATCGGTAGCCATTTCGCCTCTCCCCCTCTGGGTTTTTGCGGTGTCTCCAGCGCACGTAACGCGTGAGAGGCCGGACTTGTGCCCGCCTCGAGGCGGAGATTTTGCCTCACATCAAGGTCTGTTACTCAATCGACACCCAACCGAACTCCTCACGAGTGATCGGCTTGGATGGCGAACGGGACCGTACACGGTCCGATTGCCGCACTTCAAAGGCGCCTCACCGTGTACTTCCCGTGATCAGGACCCTCGAAAACCCGGATTTTCCGGGCTTTACACGGGCACCATGATCACGGAGAGTAGATGGCCGGAAATTCGCCCCTGTGATCGATCACACATGAGGCGGTCCGCTGTCAGCCCGGAAAATTCCGCGCAAAGCGAACATCCCCGTGTGTGTCGCGACATGATCTCAGACAGGGAAGGTGACCCGCATCACGAGTCCACCCCCCTCACGCGGCTCGGCCACGATATGGCCGCCGTGCGCCCGGGCCACGGACCGCACGATGGACAGACCGAGCCCGACCCCCTTGTCGCTGCCCGTCCGCTCGGTACGGAGCCGACGGAACGGTTCGAAGAGATTGTCGATCTCGTACGCCGGAACGACCGGACCGGTGTTCGACACGACCAGAACCGCCTGGCCGTGCCGGACGTCGGTGGTCACCTCGACCCAGCCGCCCTCGGGCACGTTGTACCGCACGGCATTCTGCACGAGATTCAGCGCGATCCTCTCCAAAAGGACGCCGTTGCCCTGAACGACCGCGGTTTTCTGCTCACCGCGGATCGTCACGCCCTTCGCCGCCGCCTCGGCGTGCACCTGGTCGACCGCCTGCTCCGCGACCTCCGCGAGGTCGACCGGTTTGCGCTCGACGATCTGGTTGTCGCTGCGGGCGAGCAGCAGGAGGCCCTCCACGAGCTGCTCGCTGCGTTCATTGGTCGCCAGCAGCGTCTTGCCCAGCTGCTGGAGCTCCACCGGGGCCCCCGGGTCGGAGAGGTGCACCTCCAACAGGGTGCGGTTGATCGCCAGCGGTGTTCTCAGCTCGTGCGAGGCGTTGCCCACGAAGCGCTGCTGGGCGGTGAAGGCGCGCTGGAGGCGCTCCAGCATGTCGTCGAAGGTGTCGGCCAGCTCCTTCAGCTCGTCGTCCGGGCCGTCCAGCTCGATACGGCGGGACAGGTCCGAGCCCGCCACCGCGCGCGCGGTGCGGGTGATCCGGCCGAGCGGGGACAGCACGCGGCCGGCCATGGCGTAGCCGAACGCGAAGGCGATGATCGCGAGACCCAGGAGGGCGAGCAGGGAGCGGCTCAGCAGGTCGTCGAGGGCGTGCTGGCGCTGGACGGCGTCGCACTGCTTGAGGAACGCGCTGAACTGCGCCTGGCTGGTCGCCGCGTCCAGCTGAGGGCAGGTGGGGCTGGAGACGTCATAGTCGCTCCCGGTCACCGTGAACGCCTGGCCGCTGCCTTCGTGCAGGGCCTGCGCCGCCAGCAGGTAGATGATCGACAGCAGCATGATGCCGGCGATCAGGAACATGCCGCCGTACAGCAGGGTCAGCCGTATGCGGATGGTCGGGCGGAGCCAGGGGAAGGGCAACTGGGGGGTTCGGGGGTCCCAGGTGGGTTTGGGGGGCGCCTTGGGGGGCGCGGGCATGGACGTCACGGCGGTCAGATCCGGTAGCCCGAACCGGGAACGGTGACGATCACCGGCGGTTCGCCCAGCTTGCGGCGGAGCGTCATGACCGTCACGCGCACGACGTTCGTGAAGGGGTCGGTGTTCTCGTCCCACGCCTTCTCGAGGAGCTGCTCCGCGGAGACGACCGCGCCCTCGCTGCGCATCAGCACCTCCAGGACGGCGAACTCCTTGGGCGCGAGCTGCACCTCCTTGCCGTCGCGGAAGACCTCGCGGCGGTTGGGGTCGAGCTTGATGCCGGCCCGCTCCAGGACGGGCGGCAGCGGAACGCTGGTGCGCCGGCCGAGCGCGCGCACGCGGGCGATCAGCTCGCTGAAGGCGAAGGGCTTGGGAAGGTAGTCGTCGGCGCCGATCTCCAGGCCCTCGACCCGGTCGCTGACGTCGCCGGAGGCCGTCAGCATCAGCACGCGCGTGGGCATGCCGAGTTCGACGATCTTGCGGCAGACGTCGTCGCCGTGCACGAGGGGGAGGTCGCGGTCGAGGACGACCACGTCGTAGTCGTTGACGCCGATGCGCTCCAGGGCGGCCGCACCGTCGTACACGACGTCGACGGCCATGGCCTCCCGGCGCAGTCCGGTGGCCACCGCATCGGCGAGCAGCTGCTCGTCCTCGACGACGAGTACGCGCACGTCGCAGTCCTTCCTGTGTCCACCCGGGCAGCCTTGTCGGACGCACGCGGGCGGGGGTCTCGGTGAGTGTTGCGTCCATCCTGCCCTTTTCGGCCGTAAGTCGGCGGTAAGACGGGTGGGAGGTGGATGAAGGGCGGGTGTGAGGCCCGGGAATGCGAGATTTTCTCGTGCGGTTGAGGTTTCCGTGGAGGGACGCAGGGGGAGGACGGCTTTACACCCCGCGATCACGCTCTGCATGTGCCGCTGCACCATGTGGCACTCCGCGGTCCGCTTGCCGCAGAGCGGGCGTGGGTGTCCGGCACCGTCGCCGCCCGGCAGGGCAGCGCTGGGCACCTGTGAGAGACGTGATCGCCCCTTCCCAACCCGGCACACCCCCGTGCCAACGACCCACGACCCAGGACGAGGGGGCGCAGCATGGACGCATTCACCGCAGGACTTCTGCAGCGCATAAGGGCGACCGAGACCGACCTGACGCGGGCTCGCGACGAGGGCGACGACTTCCTCGTCGAGGTGGAGCAGGCCGAGCTCGACGACCTGCGTCGCCTCGCCGCCGAGCACGGTGTGGAGGTCGGCGCGACGAGCGTCTAGCGGTAGGCGCGCACGCGCCTGGGGCCCCGGCGAATCCAGCGCCGGGGCCCCTCCGCGTGTCCGGCCGGGGCCGGGCGGGTCCGCGCTTAGTCGTGCCAGGCTCCGAAGTCCTCCAGCAGGCGCTGGAGGGGCTCGAAGACGCCCGGGGTGGCGGCGATCGCCAGATCGCGTCCGGGGCGCTCTGCGGGCCGTCCACCGGTCAGCGCGCCCGCTTCCCGGGCGATGAGGTCGCCCGCGGCGAGGTCCCAGGGGTGCAGGCCGCGCTCGTAGTAGCCGTCGAGCCGGCCGACGGCCACGTCGCACAGGTCGACGGCGGCCGAACCGCTGCGCCGGATGTCCCTGAGGAGCGGGATGAGCCGCTGCGCGACGTCCGCCTGGTGGGTGCGGACCTCGGTGACGTAGTTGAAGCCGGTCGAGACCAGGGCCTGATCGAGCGGGGCGGCCGGCCGGCAGGCCAGGACGCGCTCCCCCGCCCAGGCGCCGGCCCCTCGCGCGCCGGCGCCGCGCACGGCGTGGAACGTCTCGCCGCGCATCGGGATCCCGACGACGCCGACCACGGTCTCGCCGTCCTGCTCGGCGGCGATGGAGACGGCCCAGGTGGGCAGTCCGTAAAGGTAGTTGACCGTGCCGTCGAGGGGGTCGATCACCCAGCGGACGCCGCTGCTGCCCTCGCTGGAGGCGCCCTCCTCGCCGAGGAACCCGTCGTCGGGGCGGCGCTCGGAGATGATCCCGGTGATCAGTTTCTCGGCCGCGATGTCCATCTCGGTGACGACGTCGATGGGGCTGGACTTGGTGGCGGCGACCGCGAGGTCGGCCGGGCGGCCGTCGCGCAGGAGCTCGCCGGCGCGGCGGGCGGCCTCCCGGGCGATGGCGAGCAGTTCTGTGTGCAGGGGGTCGGTCACGCCGTTCCTCACGCGTAGGGGCTGTCGGCGCCCGCTGCGGCGGGCTTGGGTGCACGGGCGGGGCAGCAGCCGGCCGGGCACAGGTGGTGGCTCGGCCCGAGTGCCCCGAGGGCGCACGGGGTGACGTCCAGGCCGTTCTCCACCGCGGCGCGCTCCAGGACGAGTTCGCGGACGGCTGCGGCGAAGCGGGGGTCGGCGCCGACGGTGGCCGAGCGGCGCATGGGCAGGCCCAGCTCGCGGGCCTTGGCCTCGGCCTCGGTGTCGAGGTCGTAGAGGACCTCCATGTGGTCGGAGACGAAGCCGATGGGGGCGACGACGACCGCCGGGACGCCGGCCGCGTGCCGCTCCTCCAGGTGGTCGCAGATGTCGGGCTCCAGCCAGGGGATGTGCGGGGCGCCGGAGCGGGACTGGTAGACGAGCTGCCACGGGTGGTCCACACCGGTGCGCTCGCGGACCGCGTCGGCGACGAGGCGCGCGGTGTCCAGGTGCTGCCTGACGTACGCGCCGCCGTCCCCGTGGTCCTCGACCGGGCCGGAGGCGTCCGCGGCCGAGGTCGGGATGGAGTGGGTGGAGAAGGCGAGGTGGGCGCCGTCTCGGACGTCCTCGGGGAGGTCGGCGAGCGAGCGCAGCACGCCGTCGATCATGGGTTCCAGGAAGCCGGGGTGGTTGAAGTAGTGGCGCAGCTTGTCGACCCTGGGCGGCTGGAGGCCCTCGGCCTCGAGCGCGGCCAGGGCGTCGGCGAGGTTCTCGCGGTACTGGCGGCAGCCGGAGTACGAGGCGTAGGCGCTGGTGGCGAGGACGAGGACGCGGCGGCGGCCGTCGGCGGTCATCTCGCGCAGGGTGTCCGTGAGGTAGGGGGCCCAGTTGCGGTTGCCCCAGTAGACCGGCAGGTCCAGGCCGTGGCCGGCGAAGTCCTTGCGCAGGGCGTCCAGCAGGGCGCGGTTCTGTTCGTTGATGGGGCTGACCCCGCCGAACAGGAAGTAGTGCTGCCCCACCTCCTTGAGGCGTTCCTTGGGGATGCCGCGCCCGCGGGTCACGTTCTCCAGGAACGGGACCACGTCGTCCGGGCCTTCCGGGCCGCCGAACGAGAGCAGGAGCAGGGCGTCGTAGGGGGTGGCATCGAGCGCGTCTGGCATGAGTCGATCCTGCCACCCGGCTCCGACAGGCGGGAAACGGCCGGGGCCGGGCGCGCCCCGCGCGCGAGCCCGGCCCACTGGGGTGCGTTAGGGTTGCCTAAGTTCTTGTGTCAGCTGTATGAGGCGCAGTCGCGCCTTACGCTTCTGCCGGGGCCCGGTATGCCGCGCGCCGAGCCCTGCGGAGCCGCCCTTTCGTGCCGCGCCGTGCGTCCCGCGCGCGTGACCGGACCACCGGAGATCCCTGTGCCCAGCCCTTACCGCGCCCTGTTCGCAGCCCCCGGCTCCAAGGGTTTCTCCGCCGCGGGGTTCCTCGGCCGGATGCCGCTGTCGATGATGGGCATCGGCGTGGTCACGATGGTCTCCCAGCTCACGGGCCGTTACGGGCTCGCCGGCGCCCTGTCGGCGACGATCGCGCTGGCGGCCGCGGTCCTCGGGCCGCAGATCTCGCGCATGGTGGATCTGCACGGGCAGCGCCGGGTGCTGCGACCGGCGACGCTGGTCGCCCTCGCGGCCTCGGCCGGGCTGCTGCTGGCCGCGCACTTCGAGTGGCCGGACTGGCTGCTGTTCGTGTGCGCCGTCGGGATCGGCGCCGTGCCCAGCCTCGGCGCGATGGTCCGGGCCCGCTGGGCGGCCCTGTACCGGGGCACGCCGAAGCTGCACACCGCGTACTCCTTCGAGTCCGTGGTGGACGAGGTGTGCTTCATCTTCGGGCCGATCATCTCCATCGGTCTGTCCACGGTCTGGTTCCCGGAGGCCGGGCCCCTGCTGGCGGCCTGCTTCCTCGCGGTCGGAGTCTTCTGGCTGACCGCCCAGCGGGCCACCGAGCCCGCGCCCCATCCGCGCGAGCAGCGCGACCGGGGCTCCGCTCTGCGCTCGCCGGGTCTGCAGGTCCTGGTGTCCACCTTCGTGGCGACCGGAGCGATCTTCGGAGCGGTCGACGTGGTCACCGTGGCCTTCGCCGACGAACGCGGCCACAAGGGTGCAGCGAGCGTCGTCCTGGCGCTGTACGCGGCCGGTTCCTGTCTGGCGGGCATCGTCTTCGGCCTGCTGCGGCTGAAGGGGTCGCCGGAGCGTCGCTGGCTGCTGGGCGTGTTCATGATGGGCGTGAGTATGATCCCCCTCCTACTGGTCGGAAACTTGCCGTTCCTGGCCGTGGCGCTGTTCGTAGCGGGCCTGGCCATCGCTCCCACGATGATCACCACCATGTCCCTCATCGAAGAGCACGTACCGCGCGCGCAACTGACCGAGGGCATGACCTGGATTAGCACCGGGCTCGCGGTCGGGGTCGCGCTCGGCTCCTCCGTAGCCGGCTGGGTCATCGACGCGGCCGGGGCGCGGGCCGGGTACGGGGTTCCGGCGGTGTCCGGGGCCGTCGCGGTCGCGGTCGGTTTCCTGGGCTACCGTCGGCTGAGCAGGCCGGCTCCGGGTCGGGGAGGCACCGTTGAGCAGCACAGCGAGCGCGAAGAACGGCACGTGGCGTAACTGGGGCGGCAACGTCGTCGCCCGCCCCGCGCGGGAGGTCATGCCCGCCTCCGTCGACGAGCTGGCCGAGGCGGTCCGCCGGGCCGCCGAGGACGGCCTGAGGGTGAAGGCGGTGGGAACCGGCCACTCCTTCACGTCGATCGCGGCAACCGACGGCGTCTTGATCCGCCCTCAACTGTTGACCGGCATCCGCAAGATCGATCGCGACGACATGACCGTCACGGTCGAGGCCGGAACGCCGCTCAAGAGACTCAACCTGGCCCTGGCGCGCGAGGGTCTGTCGCTCACCAACATGGGCGACATCATGGAACAGACGGTCTCCGGGGCCACCAGCACCGGCACCCACGGCACCGGCCGGGAGTCGGCGTCCATCGCCGCCCAGATCAAGGGGCTCGAACTCGTCACGGCGGACGGCTCGGTGCTCGTCTGCTCCGAGAAGGAGAACCCCGACGTCTTCGCGGCCGCCCGGATCGGCCTGGGCGCCCTCGGGGTCGTCACCGCCGTCACCTTCGCGGTGGAGCCCGTGTTCCTGCTCACCGCGCGCGAGGAGCCGATGCCCTTCGACAGGGTCCTCTCCGAGTTCGACGAGCTGTGGGCCGAGAACGAGCACTTCGAGTTCTACTGGTTCCCGCACACCGGCAGCACCAACACCAAGCGCAACAACCGCAGTGCCGGCCCCGCGAAGCCGGTGAGCCGGGTCGCGGGCTGGATCGAGGACGAGTTCCTCTCCAACGGCGTCTTCCAGGTGGCCCAGTGGGTCGGGCGGGCGGCGCCCCCGACGATCCCCGCCATCGCCCGGCTCTCCAGCAGGGCCCTGTCGGCGCGCACCTACACCGACATCCCCTACAAGGTGTTCACGTCGCCGCGCCGGGTGCGGTTCGTGGAGATGGAGTACGCGGTGCCGCGCGAGGCGGTGACCGAGACGCTGCGCGAACTGAGGACGGCGATCGACCGGTCGGGGCTGCGGATCAGCTTCCCCGTCGAGGTGCGCACCGCTCCCGCGGACGACATCACGCTGTCCACCGCCTCCGGGCGCGACAGCGCGTACATCGCCGTCCACATGGTCAAGGGCACGGCGTACCAGGGGTACTTCACCGCGGCCGAGCGCATCTTCACGGCGCACGAGGGCCGTCCGCACTGGGGCAAGGTGCACACGCGGGACGCCGAGTACTTCGCCGGCGTGTACCCGCGCTTCGCGGAGTTCACGGCTCTGCGGGACCGGCTGGACCCCCGACGCCTCTTCCAGAACGACTACCTGCGCAGAGTCCTGGGCACCTGACGCGGCCTCACGGGCGCGTCGTGCGCGCGGCGTCGGCGGCCCCGTCGCGCCGCTCGGACGACGGCGTCCCGGCCCGGCCGGAAATCGTCGGTCCGTGGCCCGAAGATCGCGTGAAGTGTGCCACGCCCAAGATCGGGAAGGCGCGTGACGGAGGGCCTGAAGTCCTCTCTTGCCAGAAGTCGGGTGGCGCGCCAATCCACGCACGTGGCCCAAATGGAGTACTGTTGCGAGCCCTGGGCCCGGTCTCCCGCCAGGACGTCCGGGGCCTCGCTGGACCGCCTGGAGGGGACTAGTTGCACAGGGTGACGGTGTTGGTCACTTAGCGTGGCGAATAGGTAACCGTGCCATAACGGCGACGCAGGGCCTGTGCCCGACACGCCGGGCAACTCGGCAAGGTTGTGGCAGGCTGCACCCGGGCAGGCCACACTCGACTAGCGGAAGCAGCGACGCACGTGACGTCGGCAGGCACCACCCGGGAGGTCCCCATGCCCGAACTGCGTGTCGTGGCCGTCTCGAATGACGGCACACGGCTGGTGCTGAAGGCTGCGGACAGCACGGAGTACACGCTTCCGATCGATGAGCGTCTGCGCGCCGCCGTACGCGGCGACCGTCCCCGCCTCGGCCAGATCGAGATCGAGGTGGAGAGCCATCTCCGCCCCCGCGACATCCAGGCGCGTATACGCGCCGGTGCGACAGCGGAAGAAGTCGCGCAGATGGCCGGCATCCCCGTCGACCGTGTGCGCCGTTTCGAGGGCCCTGTGCTGGCCGAGCGGGCCTTCATGGCCGAACGCGCCCGCAAGACCCCGGTCCGCCGGCCCGGCGAGAACACCGGTCCGCAGCTCGGCGAGGCCGTCCAGGAACGGCTGTTGATCCGGGGCGCCGAGAAGGACACCGTCCAGTGGGACTCGTGGCGCCGCGACGACGGCACCTGGGAAGTCCTGCTGGTCTACCGGGTCGCGGGCGAGCCGCACTCGGCGAGCTGGACGTACGACCCGCCCCGGCGGCTCGTCCAGGCCGTCGACGACGAGGCGCGTTCGCTGATCGGCGAGTCCGACGACCTGGCCGCGCCGGAGCCCAGCTTTCCGTTCGTGCCGCGTATCGCACGGCTGCCCCGCGACCGCCCGCTGGACCGCACCCTCGACCGGCCCAGTCTGCCGCCCCCGTCCGAACCGGACGACGAGAGTGCCGGCGAGCGCGAACGCGACTCGCTGACCAGCCTGTTGGAGGCGGTGCCGAGCTTCCGCGGCGACATGGTCGTTCCGGAGCGGCCGACGGCCGAGCCCGTCACGGAGGAGCCCGACGAGCAGGAGGCCGTCGCCGAGGAGCCCCCGGCGCCCGCCGCCTCCGCCGGTTCCGCCTACGCGGACGTCCTCATGCCTCGTTCCGTCGGCAGCCACCGCGACCGTCTGGTCGGCGCCACCGACCGTCAGGCCGAGGCGGACGGCGTCCGCCCGGGACGCCGGGCCGCGGTGCCCAGCTGGGACGAGATCGTGTTCGGCACCCGGCGCAAGAAGCAGGAGTGAGCCCTCCGGGGCGACAACTCCCCCGGGGCGCACACCGGTTCGCGAGGCGCCTCGTGCATGTGTGAGGGCCATGTGTGAGGGCCGCACCCGGACAAGGTGCGGCCCTTGCGCGTGCCCGGCTCCCCGCCCTCGCCGGCCGCCCCTCGTCCGCCCGTACGAGAGGTCACGCGAGACGGATCACCGACGGTTCAGCGCGGGTCCGGGCCCACGGCGACCGGCCGGGACGGGTCCGCGGACCACTCCGACCAGGAGCCGACGTACAGAGCGGCCGGAATGCCCGCCACCGCGAGAGCCAGCACCTCGTGGGCGCCGGAGACGCCCGAGCCGCAGTAGACGCCCACCTCCACGCCGTCCGACGCCCCCAGCGCCTTGAAGCGGTCCCTCAGGTCGTCCGCAGGCAGGAAGCGGCCGTCCGGGGCGACGTTGTCGTTGGTGGGCGCGGACACCGCGCCCGGGATGTGCCCGCCGACCCGGTCGATCGGCTCGACCTCGCCCCGGTACCGCTCCCCCGCGCGCGCGTCGAACAACACGCCGGAACGGGCGAGGTCCGCCGCGCCGTCCGCGTCGAGCAGGCCGGTGGCGCCCGGCGCCGGCTCGAAGTCGCCCTCCTTGCGCGTGGGGACGTCGACCGACAGCCCGCCCTGCCACGCCGGCAGCCCGCCGTCGAGGACTCGCACGTCCGGGTGCCCCGTCCACCGCAGCAGCCACCACGCGCGGGCCGCCGCCCAGCCCTGCCCGCCGTCGTACACGACCACCGGCGTGCCGGCCGAGACGCCCGCCCGGCGCATGGCCGCGCCGAACTCCTCCAGATCCGGCAGCGGATGACGGCCGCGGTCGCCCGCCGGCCCCGCGAGGTCACTGTCCAGGTCCACGTAGACCGCGCCGGGCACATGTCCCGCCTCGTACGCGGCCCGGCCGTCGAACGGCGGCTCCCCTGCCGCCTTGGCCACGCTGAGCTGCCAGCGGACGTCGAGGACCACGGGGGGATTCGCCCCGGTCAGCTCGCCGGCCAGTTCCGATGCGGTGATGATGGCGTTCATGTCCCCCATCCTCGCGTACGGGGTGGCCCCGCCGCTCATGTCCGGCTACTCTGCTCCGCCGGACACGCTCGATCACGAGGCGTGCGGGAACGGACACGTGCCGTACAGGCGATCCACCTACGACGACCAGCGCGCGTGCACCGGTGAGAAACCCCGATCAGGCATCCTCCGAGGGCTGAAGCGACGCGGCCGCCACGAGTGGCCGAGGAGAGAGTGACGATGACCGAGGCAGGTGGGCCGGCCGGCCCGGCCGGCACAGCACACGCACGCTACGCGCCCGGTACACCCTGCTGGGTGAGCCTGATGGCGCACGGGTTGACGGCGACTCAGGCGTTCTACGGTGAGCTGTTCGGTTGGGAATTCCAACCCGGTCCGCAGCAGCTCGGCCCCTACGTGCGGGCCATGCTGGACGGCCGCGAGGTGGCCGGCATCGGGCAGCTGGCCCCGGACCGTCACCTCCCCGTCGCCTGGACGCCCTACTTCGCCTCGGACGACGTGGACTCCACCGCCGAAACGGTCCGGCTGTGCGGTGGCACGATCGGCGTCGGCCCGCTGGAGGCCGCCGAAGCCGGACGGCTGGCGATCGGCTCCGACCCCTCCGGCGCCGTCTTCGGCGTCTGGCAGGCGGGCGCCCATGTGGGCACCGAGATCACCGGCGTCCCCGGCACGCCCGTCTGGTACGAGCTGACGACCTACGAGACGGCCGGCGTCCGCAAGTTCTACGCGACGGTGTTCGGCTACGAGGAGCAGGCGGCGCCCACGGCCGACTTCGATCACGTGACCCTGCGCGTCGGCGGCCGCCCGGTGGCCGGCGTCCACGGGGTCGGCGCGGCGCTGGCCCGGGATCTGGGGCCGCACTGGACGACGTACTTCCAGGTGGCGGACGTGGACGCGGCGCTCACGCTCGTGGCCGGCCTCGGCGGGCGCGTCCTGGAAGCGGCGCACGACAGCGCGCACGGGCGCGTGGCGGCCGTGGCCGACCCCGAGGGCGCGCACTTCTCCCTGATCCAGGACGCGCGCTGAGCATCCACCCCGGCCCGCCGCCGAGCCGGGCCGGGGCCGTCGTCCCGATCGGGCCGGACCGAGGGCGCGAGGCCTCGTCGCCGGCGCGGCGCCCGGCCGGCGGGCCCGGCAGGCTCTAGACCTGCTGGACCGGCAGCACGTCGGGCGACAGGGCCGCCGCCCGCGCCGACGACGCCGTCATCCGGCGCCGGTGGTGACGTCGGCACAGGACCTCGTAGCCGATCGTGTCGGCCTGGTCGACGTCCCCGACGACGACCTGCGCGCCCTCGACGACCATGACGCCGCCCACGGTGCGGGCGTTGTGCGTGGCGCGGGCGCCGCACCAGCACAGCGCCTCGACCTGGAGCACCTCGACGCGGTCGGCGAGTTCGACGAGCCGCTGGGAGCCGGGGAACAGCTTGGAGCGGAAGTCGGTGGTGATGCCGAAGGCGTAGACGTCCATGCCGAGATCGTCGACCACGCGCGCGAGCTGGTCGATCTGCTCCTCGGCCAGGAACTGCGCCTCGTCGGCGATCACGTAGTCGGCGCGGCCGCCCTGCGAGAGGTGTTCCACCAGGTAGGCGTAGAGGTCCTGGCCGTCCTCCACCTCGACCGCGTCGGTGACCAGGCCCAGGCGGGAGGACAGCTTGCCCTGGCCGGCGCGGTCGTCACGGGTGAAGATCACGCCCTCCAGGCCGCGCGCGGAGCGGTTGTGCTCTATCTGGAGAGCCAGCGTCGACTTCCCGCAGTCCATGGTTCCGGAGAAGAACACCAGCTCGGGCATGGGGAGTCGAGCGCCTTTCGGTCAGGGAGAGGGAACTGCGGGGCGAGGCGGTTGCGGCGTCAGGAGCGTACTTCGAGCAGGGGGACGAACTGCTCGGCAGGGGTCATGGAGCCGTGGTTGCCGACCATGGCCGACTCCTTGGGCTCCCGCTCGGAGGCGACGATCAGGACGTCGTCCCGGGCGGCCGCGATCACGTCGCCGAGGCGCGCGTACACCCGCTCGTCGACCTGCGGACCGAACCAGCCCGCGGCGATGGCCTCGTCCCTCGATGCGATCCAGAACTGCTCGCCGAGCACCTCGCGCCAGCAGGTCAGCACGTCGTCCGCGGCGCCCGGCACGGCGTAGACATGGCGGGCGCGGCCCTCGCCGCCCAGCAGGGCGACGCCCGCGCGCAGCTCCCAGTCCGCGTCGAAATCGATGCGGTGCTCGTCGTCGAAGGGCACGTCGACCATGCCGTGGTCGGCGGTGACGTAGAGCGCGCTGCGCGGCGGGAGCTGCTCGGCGAGACGCTGGACGAGACGGTCGACGTACATGAGCTGGCCACGCCAAGTGTCGGAGGCGACGCCGTAGCGGTGTCCGGCGCCGTCCAGTTCGGCGTAGTAGGTGTAGACGAGGGAGCGGTCCCCGGCGGCGAGCTGTTCGGCGGCGAGGTCCATGCGCTCCTCGCCGGTGAGCCGCCCGTGGAACGTTCCGCCGCTGAGCGCGATCTTGGTGAGCGGGGTGTTCTGGAAGGCGGGGGCCGACACCTGCGCGGCGTGCACGCCCGCCCGGTGGGCGAGCTGGAACACGGTCGGGTACGGCTGCCACGCGCCGGGCGCGGTCCACGGCTGCCAGCGGAGCTGGTTCATCAGCTCGCCGGTGTCGGGGTTGCGCACGGTGTAGCCGGGCAGGCCGTGCGCGCCCGGCGGGAGGCCGGTGCCGACGGAGGCGAGGGAGGTCGCGGTGGTCGCCGGGTAGCCGGCGGTCAACGGGCGGCCGGTGCCGCCGCGCGAGCTGCCGAGCAGGGCGTACAGGTAGGGCGCCTCGTCGCGGTGGGCTCTGATCTGCTCCCAGCCCAGGCCGTCGACGAGGAAGACGCAGTTGCGGTCCGCCGGCGTGAGTTCCGGGATCGCCGCGGTCATGCCGGGCACGGCCATGCCGGCGGCCAGCGTGGGCAGCAGGTCGGCGAGGGAGCCGGAGCCGTACTCGGGTACGGGGGCGGAGGCCACGGCGAGCGGCTCGGGGTAGTCCCAGGAGGGGGCGGACCGCTCCATCAGCGGGTGACGTCCGCGGTGGCTTCGGAGAGCGACTGCGCGAAGGCGAGAGCCTGGCGCACCGTCTCCGGGCCGTCCCCGGCCTCGCTCACGCGCAGGCTGAGGTCGTCCGCCGTCGAGCTGCCCGTGTAGCCGTGGTCGGCGTCGCAGTTGGGGTCGCCGCAGGCGGCGGGCTCCAGGTCGATGCGAGAGACGGCGCCCCAGCCGATGGTGAGCACGACCTCGCGGGGCAGTGCGCCCGGCGTGTACGACTCCGGGTTGGCGACCACCCGGCTGAGCACGACCGAGGAGATCCTGCCGAGCTTGACCGACTCCGTGGACGTCGTGGCGTACGGCGTCGGGGAGGTGCTGTCGGCAGCCTGCTCGTCGGTGTGGCTGACGATGAACCGGTTGCCGGTGAGCACGAGCACGGTCACGTGCCGGCGCACCTCGTTCTGGTCGAACGTGGTCTCCTGGTGGACCAGGAACGACCGGATCGGCTCGCCGCCCACGGCGGCCTCCACCGCCTCGGCCACGAGGGCCGGGTAGTAGCCGCTGCGCTCGATCGCCGCGCGCAGCCCCTGGGTCGTCGTACTGGTCTTGGCCATGCCCTCATCCTACGGGGACCCGCTGACTGCGGGGCACCGCTCGGGCGGGCTGCGACGGGCCCCGACGGGCCCGGGGCGTCCGTGGCCGCCCCTTCGGCGTCCCGGCCGCCGGGGGCGTGGCCCGCGTCCGGGCGAGTGCCGTGTCGTCCGTCGGCTCAGTACGCCGGCAGGGTCCGCGGGCCGAGGTCGTCGCGCGCGGGCGGTGGCGCGAGGCGGACCGACGCGCCGAGGACGCTGACTCCGTGGGGTGCGACGACGACGGGTTCCAGGGTGACGGCGACGACCTCGGGGTGGTCGTCCACCAGCCGTGAGACGCGCAGCAGGAGCTCTTCCAGGGCCGGGGTGTCGACGGGCGTCGAGCCGCGCCAGCCGAACAGGAGCGGGGCCGTGCGGATGGAGCGGACCAGCGACGTGGCGTCGCGGTCGGTGACGGGGACGAGCCGGTGCGCCATGTCGCCGAGGAGCTGCGAGGCGGCCCCCGCGAGGCCGAAGGACAGCACCGCTCCCGCCGCCGGGTCGATGACCGCGCGCACGACGGTGTCGACGCCGCGCGGGGCCATCGCCTGGACGACCGGGCGGAGTTCCTGCGGCTTGCCGAAGAGTTCCGTCAATTCGGCGTAGGCCCTGCGCAGTTGGTCCTCGTCGGCCAGGTCGAGGCGCACGCCGCCCAGGTCGGCGCGGTGGCGCAGGTGCGGGGCGGTGGCCTTGAGGGCGACGGGGTAGCCGAGGTCGCGCGCGGCCCGCGCGGCCTCGTCGGGGGTGGGGGCGGGGATCGCCGGGCGGGTGCGGACGCCGTAGCGGCCGAGCAGCTCGCAGGTCTCCTCGGCGCCGAGGGTGAGGCCCTGTCCGCGCGCGAGGAGCCCGTCGATCAGCCGGGCGGCGCCCTTCTCGTCGATGTCGTCGTACTCGGGGACCTTGCCGGGGTCGGCCGCCTCGCGTCGCCACTGGGCGTACCTCACCGCCTCGGCGAGCGCGCGGACGGCGCGTTCGGCCGCGGGGTAGGCGGGGATGAGGCGGGCTCCCTCGGGCGCCTCGACGGCGGCCGGCTGGGGTTCGGTGGCGTTCTCGGCCGCCGCACGCGCGCGTGCGGCGCCTTCCGCGCGGGGTGCGGTGCTCGCGGCGGCGGACAGGGCGGCCGCGAGGCCGCCGATCTCGACGTGCACGACGAGGACCGGCTTGGCGGGGGCCGCCGCGGCGGCCGAGCGCAGGGCCTGCGCGAGTTCCGCGTCCCCGGGCGAGCGTTCGCCGATCGCCGGGATCGCCGTCACGACCACGGCGTCGCACGTCTCGTCGGCCAGGGCCCGCGCCAGTGCCGCGTGGAAGTCCTCCGCCGAGGCCTCGGTCGTCAGGTCCGACGGCGGCAGCGGGCGCAGTCCTTCGGAGAGGCACGCGTCGTAGGTGAGCAGTCCGAGGGACTCGGAGTTGCCGAGGATCGCGACCCTAGGGCCCGGCGGCAGCGGCTGGCGGGCCAGCAGCAGGCCGGCGTCGACCAGTTCGGTGATGGTGTCGACGCGGATCACGCCCGCCTGCCGCAGCAGCGCCGACACGGTCGCGTGCGGCAGCCGGGTGGCCCGCACGGCGTGGCCCTGCGGGGCGGAACCGGCGCCCTGGACGACGACGAGCGGCTTGGCCGCCGCCGTGCGCCGCGCGAGGCGGGTGAACTTGCGGGGGTTGCCGATGGACTCCAGGTACATGAGGGCGACGTCGGTGTCGGGGTCGTCGTACCAGTACTGAAGGACGTCGTTGCCGGAGACGTCCGCGCGGTTGCCGGAGGAGACGAAGGTGGACACGCCGGTGACGCCGGTGACGCCTCCGCCGCGCCGGTGGAGGCGGGACAGCAGGGCGATGCCGATGGCGCCCGACTGGGCGAACAGGCCGATCCGCCCGGCCCTGGGCATCTCCGGGGCGAGGGAGGCGTTCAGGCGCACCCGCGGCGAGGTGTTGATGACGCCGAAGGCGTTGGGTCCGATGATCCGCATGCCGTACGCGCGTGCCTGGCGCACGAGCCGGCGCTGGCGCTCGCGGCCGTCGGGGCCGCTCTCGGCGTAGCCGGCGGAGAGGACGACGAGTCCCTGCACCCCGTGCTCGCCGCATTCGGCGACGGCCTCGGGGACGTGCTCGGCGGGAACGGCGACGACCGCGAGGTCGACCGGCTCCGCGACCTCCCGCACCGACCGGTGGGCGGGCACGCCGTCGAGTTCCTCGATGCCGTCCGGGAACGCCTTGTTCACCGCGTACAGACGGCCCGTGAAGCCGGCCGCGCGGAGGTTGCCGAGGACGCTGCGGCCTACGCCGCCCGGGGCGCGGCCGACGCCGACGACGGCGACGGAGCCCGGCGCCAGCAGCCGTCCCACGGAGTGCGCCTCGGCGCGCTGCTCCCGCGCGCGTTGCACCGCCAGGGAGCGTTCGGTGGGTTCGAGGTCGAACTCCAGGCGGACGACGCCGTCCTCGAAGCTGCGTTTCTGGGTGTAGCCGGCGTCGGTGAACACCTTGATCATCTTGGTGTTGGCGGGGAGCACCTCGGCGGCGAAGCGGCGGATGCCGCGCTCGCGCGCGACGGCGGCGATGTGTTCGAGGAGCGCCGAGGCGACGCCGCGGCCCTGGTGGGCGTCCTGCACGAGGAAGGCGACCTCGGCCTCGTCGGCGGGCGAGGTGGCGGCCATGCCGTCCGGCCCGATGCGGTCGTAACGTACGGTGGCGATGAACTCGCCGCCCACCGTGGCCGCGAGCCCCACCCGGTCCACGAAGTCGTGGTGCGTGAAGCGGTGGACGTCCTTGGCGGACAGGCGCGGGTAGGGCGCGAAGAAGCGGTAGTACTTCGACTCGTCCGACACCTGCTCGTAGAAGCTGACCAGGCGCTCGGCGTCGTCGGCGGTGATGGGGCGGATGCGTGCGGTGCCGCCGTCGCGCAGCACCACGTCGGCCTCCCAGTGGGCGGGGTACTCGGGCCGGTCCGACGCGCTCTGCATGGGCCCCAGAGTACGGCTCGCGTACGACAACGGCGCGAGGCAGTCTGTGGGGGACGGACGCCGGATCGAGGCCGCGATCCGGCGACCGCGGCGGGAGAGGCCGGACCTGGCTCTCCCTCACACGCGCCACGTGTGGAACACTGGTCTAGACAACCTGAACCTGAAGGGCAGCATCACATGGCTGAGCGCCGCGTCAACGTCGGCTGGGCCGAGGGCCTCCACGCCCGCCCCGCTTCCATCTTCGTCCGGGCCGCCACGGCCGCAGGCATCCCCGTGACGATCGCCAAGGCCGACGGCAACCCCGTCAACGCGGCCTCCATGCTGGCCGTCCTCGGCCTGGGCGCCCAGGGCGGCGAGGAGATCGTCCTCGCCTCCGACGCCGAGGGCGCGGACGCCGCCCTCGACCGGCTGGCCAAGCTGGTCGCCGAGGGCCTCGAGGAACTCCCCGAGACCGTCTGAGCACGTCGCCTTTTTCGGCGAAGGGCCCGTCCGAAATCATCGGGCGGGCCCTTCGCGTTTCCCGTTCACGGACGCCATTTCCGTTCACGGGCAGGGAAAAACAACCCCCGTGAATTGTTCCCCCTCTTTGTATACGGCCTCCGCGTTAATTCCGAATTCCCGACGTGTTTACGGGATGTTGCGAGGTCCTCACACGGTCGGCGCGCCCCGGGCCGCCGGGAAAGCGCAGTCGGTGCGCCGGCGTCGAGCGCTCGGTGTGCAGCGCCGTGATCGCCCGCGCGCGCTCCCCGTCCCCGCGCGTCACCGCGTCCACGATCGCGCCGTGCTCCGCCCAGGACTCCACCGGATCGGCCGGGGCGTCCACCGTGTACATCCAGGCGATCTTGTGGCGCAGCTGGGTGAGCATCGACGTCAGGGCGGGGCTGCCGCAGGACTGGGCGAGCGTCTCGTGGAACCAGCCGCCCAAGGAGCGCAGGTCGTCGCTGCTGCCCCTCCTGGCCCGCTCCTGACCCAGCCGGACGAGTCCGCGCAGCACCTTCAGATGGGCCTCGGTGCGCCGTTCCGCGGCCCGGCAGGCGCCGAGCGGCTCCAGCAGCATGCGCATCTCCAGCAGGTCTTGGGCCTCCTGCTCGGTCGGCTCCGCGACGCACGCGCCCGCGTGCCGGCGCGTGACCACGAAGCCCTCGGCCTCCAGCGTGCGCAGCGCCTCGCGGACGGGGACGCGGGAGACCCCGTAGCGACGGGCGAGGAGTTCCTCGGTGAGGCGGCTGCCGCGCTCGTAGGCGCCCGCGACGATGTCGTCCCGGACGGCCGTGCACACCGAGTGCGCCGGAATACGCATGACGGACCTCCGCCTTAATCCCCGTGAAACGCCGACGAGCGACGCGCTTTCATCGACTCTATTGCAGCGGACGGGAATTTCCGACGGCGGGCCGTAATCCATGAATGTTTTTTGGACGGAGCGCCCCGGGAAACGGCAAAGCCCCGGCCGAAGGGCCGGGGCTCGACGATCTGCCGTCGTGCGTCGGGTCAGACGTTCACGCCGTGGTTGCGGAGATAGGCGACCGGGTCCATGTCGGATCCGTACTCCGGCGTGGTGCGGGCCTCGAAGTGCAGATGCGGGCCGGTGACGTTGCCGGTGGCGCCGGAGAGGCCGATGCGCTGCCCCGGGGTGACCTGCTGCCCCACCGACACCTCGATGGACGACAGGTGACCGTACTGGGTGTACGTCCCGTCGTGCATCCGGATGACGACCTGGTTGCCGTAGGCCCCGCCCCAGCCGGCCTCGACCACGGTGCCGGAGCCGACCGCGTGCACGGTCGTGCCGCTGGCGGCGTGGAAGTCGATGCCGGTGTGGCTGCCGGAGGACCACAGCGAGCTGCTGGCCTGGTAGCCGGTGGAGACGTAGGAGCCGGCGATCGGCACCACGAAGGTGTTCAGGCGCTTGCGCTCGGCCTCGCGGGCGGCACGCACGCGTGCCTCGCGCTCCTCCACGGCCTTCTTGGCGGCGGCCTGCCGGGCGGCCTCCTCGAAGGCGGCCTGCTTCTGCACGGCGACCTGGTCGTCGATCTGCTCGACGACGGACTCGCCGGCGGCGACGACGGGGATCAGCCCGGTCTGCTCGGGGGTGGGCTCGGCGGCGAAGGCCGGGGTCGAGGCGACGGTGGCCATCACACCGGTGGTGGTGAGCGCCGCGACGCCCGCCGCGCGGACGGTGGTGCGCTGCATCCGGCTGGGCCGACGATGCTTCCCGGTGGCGCAGGTGAACGCCATGAAGTCAGCGGTGTCCTTTCCTTCCCTCTCGCCTACCGGGTTAGCTGACGGGTTCGGAGCAGGAAGGTCTCCTACGGACCCCCTCGCGCGTGCGCGGGCGTCCGATTCACCCCAGGGACTTCACAAGTGGGTCCCCGGCTCCCCTGGCTCGCGCCATGCGGGGACTCGGCGATGGCTGTCCGGTGCCGCGGGTGCGGCGCGGTGCCTGACGAACAGCCCGGATGACGCTAAGCGGCGCGGGTTTCAATCCTCAAACGAATCACGGGTTTTGTAGCGCATCCCACAGCACAGACGGGCGACTCCACCCCAATTCGGACACATGAGGGTCTCAATTCCCTCACGCGGAGGCCCCGGTGACGCTCACGTCGACCGGGGCCCACACGCGCGTGCCGTCACCGTGCTACTCCGCGGAGACGACCTTCACCTCACCGATGCCGAGGGCCTCGACCGGCTCCCGGATCTGCGCCGCGTCGCCCACCAGAACCGTCACCAGCCGGTCCACCGGGAAGGCGTTGACGGCCGCCGCGGTGGCCTCGACCGTGCCCGTCGCGGCGAGCTGCCGGTACAGCGTCGCCTGGAAGTCGTCGGGCAGGTGCTGCTCCACCTGGTCGGCGAGCGTGCCCGCCACGGCCGCGGCGGTCTCGAACTTCAGCGGCGCCACCCCGACCAGATTCTGCACGGCGACGTCCCGCTCCGCGTCGGTCAGGCCCTCGGCGGCCAGGGTGCGCAGCACCTTCCACAGGTCGTCCAGCGCGGGACCGGTGTTGGGGGTGTCCACGGAGCCGCTGATGGCGAGCATCGCGGCGCCCGAGCCGTCCGGCGCGGAGCGCAGGACCTGCCCGAAGGCGCGGACCCCGTAGGTGTAGCCCTTCTCCTCGCGCAGGACGCGGTCCAGGCGGGAGGTCAGGGTGCCGCCGAGGCAGTACGTGCCGAGCACCTGCGCGGGCCACACGCGGTCGTGCCGGTCCGCGCCGATCCGGCCGATCAGCAGCTGCGTCTGGACGGCGCCGGGGCGGTCCACGATGACGACCCTGCCCCTGTCGTCGGCGGTCACCGGCGGCACCGGCCGCGGCTCGGCCGCGGAGCCCGTCCAGGCGCCCAGGGTGTCGCCCAGGAGCTCCGCCAGGCCGACGCCGGTGAGGTCGCCCACGACCACGGCGGTGGCCGTCGCCGGGCGGATGTGCCGGTCGTAGAAGGCGCGCACGGCCGCGGAATCGATCTTCTCGACCGTCTCCGCGCTGCCCTGGCGCGGGCGCGACATGCGCGCGGTGGCCGGGAACAGCTCCTTGGAGAGCTCCTTGGCGGCGCGCCGGGCGGGGTTGGCCAGCTCGTGCGGGATCTCGTCCAGGCGGTTGCGGACGAGACGCTCCACCTCGCTGTCGGCGAACGCGGGGGCGCGCAGCGCGTCGGCGAGCAGCCCAAGGCCCTTGGCCAGCCTTGAGGCCGGCACCTCGAGGCTGAGACGGACGCCGGGATGGTCGGCGTGCGCGTCCAGGGTGGCTCCGCAGCGCTCCAGTTCGGCGGCGAACTCCTCGGCGGAGTGCTTGTCGGTGCCCTCGGAGAAGGCGCGCGCCATGATCGTGGCGACGCCGTCGAGACCGGCCGGCTCGGCGTCCAGGGGCGCGTCGAGGATGACCTCGACGGCGACGACCTGCTGGCCGGGGCGGTGGCAGTGCAGCACGGTCAGACCGTTGTCCAGCGCGGCGCGCTCGGGCGCGGGGAACGCCCACGGCTTGGCCTCGCCCGCCCGGGGCTGGGGGTGGAAGTCCATCGTGGCGAGCTCGGTCACCGGGCCGCCTCCTCGTTCTCGTCCTGGTCGGCGGGGGCTTCGGCGGCGGTCGGCTCGTAGACGAGCACCGCGCGGTTGTCGGGGCGCAGACGGGCCTTGGCGACCTCCCGCACCTCCTCGGGCGTCACGTCCAGCACCCGCTGGACGGCGGTGAGGGCGAGCTGCGGATCGCCGAACAGGACCGCGAAGCGGCACAGTTCGTCGGCGCGCCCGGCGACCGTGCCGAGGCGGTCGAGCCACTCGCGCTCCAACTGGGCCTGGGCGCGCTCCATTTCCTCGGCCGTGGGGCCCTCCTCGGCAAACCGGGCGAGCTCCTCGTCGATGGCGGTCTCGATGACGGGCACCTCGACGTCGCCGGACGTCTTCACGTCCAGCCAGCCCAGGGAGGGCGCTCCGGCGAGGCGCAGCAGGCCGAAGCCGGCCGCCACCGCCGTGCGGTCGCGGCGCACGAGCCGGTTGTAGAGGCGGGAGGACTCGCCGCCGCCGAGGACCGTGAGCGCCAGGTCCGCGGCGTCGCACGCGCGCGTGCCGTCCTCCGGCAACCGGTAGGCGGCCATCAGGGCGCGGGCGGGAACCTCCTCCTCGACGACCTCGCGGAGCTGCTCGCCGATGACGTCGGGCAGGCCGCCGTCGCGGGGGGCGGGCTTGCCGTCGTGACCGGGGATGGAGCCGAAGTACTTCTCGACCCATGCGAGGGTCTGCTCCGGGTCGATGTCGCCCACCACGGAGAGCACCGCGTTGTTGGGCGCGTAGTACGTGCGGAAGAACGCGCGCGCGTCCTCCAGCGTCGCCGCGTCCAGATCGGCCATCGAGCCGATCGGCGTGTGGTGGTACGGGTGGCCCTCCGGGTAGGCGAGAGCGGTCAGCTTCTCGAAGGCCGTGCCGTAGGGGACGTTGTCGTACCGCTGGCGGCGCTCGTTCTTGACGACGTCGCGCTGGTTCTCCATCGACTCGTCGTCGAGCGCGGTGAGCAGGGAGCCCATCCGGTCCGCCTCCAGCCAGAGGGCGAGCTCCAGCTGGTGGGCGGGCATGGTCTCGAAGTAGTTGGTGCGCTCGAAGCTGGTGGTCCCGTTGAGGGACCCGCCCGCGCCCTGGACCAGTTCGAAGTGCCCGTTGCCCTTGACCTGCCCGGATCCCTGGAACATCAGGTGCTCGAAAAGGTGAGCAAGGCCGGTACGCCCCTTGACTTCGTGGCGTGAGCCGACGTCGTACCAGAGGCACACCGCCGCGACGGGGGTCAGATGGTCCTCCGACAGCACCACGCGCAGCCCATTGGCCAGGCGGTGCTCGGTCGCTGTCAGGCCCCCGGAGCCTGCCTGGGCTGTGGCCGTGTGACCCATGGGCATGTACGTCCCTTCCGATCGCGGACGCGGTCGTCGAAACCGCGGTTTTCCTGCCGGTCCTGCCACTGTATGCAAGCGTGCGGACGGTCGGCGAAGTTCCCGGGCGACGTACGCCGAGAGCGAGATCGCGTAGCCTGCGGGCAGCCGTGGAGGAGGTGCCTTCGCGTGCGGGCCCGGACGGCCCACGCCGGGTCCTCGCCCGCTCTGTCAGTGCCACGGTCCACAATGGTCCGCATCAGATCCCGTCACACGCCCCAGCAAGGAGCCGGCAGCGATGGCCCGCCGCAGCACGAAGACCCCGCCGCCCGACGACTCGTACGAGGAGCGCATCCTCGACATCGACGTCGTCGACGAGATGCAGGGCTCCTTCCTCGAGTACGCGTACTCGGTCATCTACTCCCGCGCCCTGCCGGACGCCCGTGACGGCCTGAAGCCGGTGCACCGCCGCATCGTCTACCAGATGAACGAGATGGGCCTGCGCCCCGAGCGCGGCTACGTCAAGTGCGCCCGTGTCGTCGGCGAGGTCATGGGCAAGCTGCACCCGCACGGAGACGCGTCGATCTACGACGCCCTCGTGCGCATGGCCCAGCCCTTCTCCATGCGGCTCCCGCTGGTCGACGGCCACGGCAACTTCGGCTCGCTGGGCAACGACGACCCGCCGGCCGCCATGCGGTACACCGAGTGCCGTCAGGCTGCGGCGACCAGCCTGATGACGGAGTCGATCGACGAGGACACGGTCGACTTCGCGCCCAACTACGACGGCCAGGAGCAGGAGCCGGTCGCGCTGCCCGCCGCCTTCCCGAATCTCCTGGTCAACGGCGCCTCCGGCATCGCCGTCGGCATGGCCACCAACATGCCGCCGCACAACCTGGGCGAGGTCGTCGCGGCCGCCCGCCACCTCATCCGGTATCCCGGCGCGGACCTCGACGCCCTGATGAAGTTCGTTCCCGGCCCCGACCTCCCCACGGGCGGCCGCATCGTCGGCCTCTCCGGCATCCGGGACGCCTACGAGAGCGGTCGCGGCACCTTCAAGATCCGCGCCACGGTGGCGGTGGAGACCGTCACGGCCCGCCGCAAGGGCCTGGTCGTCACCGAACTGCCCTTCACGGTCGGCCCCGAGAAGGTCATCGCGAAGATCAAGGACCTCGTCGGCTCGAAGAAGATCCAGGGCATCGCCGACGTCAAGGACCTCACCGACCGCGCGCACGGTCTGCGTCTCGTCATCGAGATCAAGAACGGCTTCGTGCCGGAAGCGGTCCTGGAGCAGCTCTACAAGCTGACGCCGATGGAGGAGTCCTTCGGCATCAACAACGTGGCGCTGGTCGACGGACAGCCGCTCACGCTGGGCCTGAAGGAACTGCTGGAGGTCTACCTCGACCACCGCTTCAACGTCGTGCGCCGGCGCAGCGAGTTCCGCCGCACCAAGCGCCGCGACCGGCTGCACCTGGTCGAGGGCCTGCTGACGGCTCTCGTCGACATCGACGAGGTCATCCGGCTGATCCGCTCCAGCGACAACAGCGCGCAGGCCAAGGAGCGCCTCATGGAGCGCTTCTCGCTGTCGGAGATCCAGACCCAGTACATCCTGGACACGCCGCTGCGCCGCCTGACCCGGTTCGACCGCATCGAGCTGGAGGCGGAGAAGGAGCGGCTCAACGAGGAGATCGCCGAGCTGACCCGGATCCTCGAGTCGGACGCCGAGCTGCGCAAGCTGGTCTCGGCCGAACTGGCCGCGGTCGCCAAGAAGTTCGGCACCGAGCGCCGCACGGTGCTGCTGGAGTCCTCGGGCTCCACCACCGCGGCCGTGCCGCTGCAGGTCGCGGACGACCCCTGCCGCGTACTGCTGTCCTCCACGGGTCTGCTGGCCCGCACCGCGAACGCCGAGCCCTTCGCCGACAGCTCCGAGGACACGGACGGGCGGCGCACCAAGCACGACGTGATCGTCTCGGCCGTCCCCGCCACCGCGCGCGGGGAGATCGGCGCCGTCACCTCGGCGGGCAGACTGCTGCGGATCAACGTCGTCGATCTGCCGCAGCTCCCCGACACCGCCTCGGTGCCCAACCTGTCGGGCGGCGCCCCACTGGCGGAGTTCGTCTCCCTGGAGGGCGACGAGACGGTGATCTGCCTGACCACGCTCGACGAGTCCTCCCCGGGTCTGGCCATCGGCACGGAACAGGGCGTCGTCAAGCGGGTCGTGCCCGACTACCCGTCCAACAAGGACGAACTGGAGGTCATCGGCCTCCGGGACGGCGACCGGATCGTCGGCGCGGTCGAGCTGCGCACCGGCGAGGAGGACCTGGTCTTCATCACCGACGACGCCCAACTGCTGCGCTACCAGGCGGCGCAGGTGCGACCGCAGGGCCGTCCGGCGGGCGGTATGACGGGTATCAAGCTCACCGAGGGCGCCAGGGTGATCTCGTTCACGGCAGTGGATCCGGCGGCGGACGCGGTCGTCTTCACCATCGCGGGCTCGCGCGGAACGCTGGACGACTCGGTCCAGACGACCGCCAAGCTCACCCCGTTCGATCAGTATCCGCGCAAGGGCCGGGCCACCGGCGGCGTGCGCTGCCAGCGGTTCCTGAAGGGCGAGGACTGCCTGTCCCTGGCCTGGGCGGGCCCCGTACCGGCCAAGGCGGCGCAGAAGAACGGTCTGCCGGCCGACCTCCCCGAGATCGACCCCCGCCGGGACGGCTCGGGCGTGTCACTGCCGAAGACGGTCGCCGTGGTGGCGGGACCGGTCTAGACCGGGGCTTCGGGGCCTCGCCGGCGCCTGCCTCTCCGGTTCACTTCGGAGTTCCGGAGCTTCCGGAACTCCGAAGCTCCGGCTCTCCGGCTCTCCGGCTCTCCGGCTCTCCGGCTCTATCGGAAGGTGCGGTCCCAGGGGCCCTCGGGCCACCCGGAATCCTCGGGTTCGCCGGGGACTCCGGGGTCGACGAAGTCCCCGGGATCGTCGAAATCCCCCGCTTCGTCGGCAAGTCCGCTGGTGCCGGGATCCCCGGATCCGTCGTCGCGGACCTCGGAGCGCCCGGCGTCCCCGGGGTTCTCGAGATCCTCGGGGTCCTGGACGTACCGAAGCACGCCCCACATCTCGTGTTCGCCCGCGGGCGGGGCGTCGCTCACACAGGCCTCCAGCGCTTGGCCGAGGGCGGCGGCGTCGATGCCGGAGCCGATGAGGACGAGCTCGGTGCGGCGGGGGTCGTCGCCGGACGGCCAGGGCTCAGGATGGAACCGGAGGAAGCGTCCGACAGCGTGTACGGCATACCGGTTGACCGGATCATGTGGACCGAAGTCAATGTATCCCTTGATCCGGTACAGCCCTTCCGGCCGGCTGTCCAGGAAGTCCAGCAACCGTCGTGGCGCCAACGGCACTTCGGAGGTGAACGAGAGGCTGTCGTAGGCGGTGTGAAGGTGCTCGGCGTGGTCGTCCGCGTCACGGTCGTGCAGGTCGTCGAAGGTCAGCTGCCCGACGCGCTCCTCACTCGGCCTGCAGTCGAAGAGGAACTCCGGGTCGATGCGGCCGTAGGTGGCGGGGACGACGGCCGCGCCGTCGGTCAGCGAACGCACCAGCTCCAGTACCCGGCCGGCGTCGGGCGCGCGGTCGAGCTTGTTGACCACGACCAGGTCGGCCAGGCCCAGGTGCCGGTCGATCTCGGGGTGTTTCACCCGGGTGTCGTCGAACTCGGCCGCGTCGACGACCTCGACGAGTCCGCCGTACACGATCCGCGGATGGTCGGTGGCCAGCACCATCCGCACGAGTTCCTGCGGCTCGGCGAGACCGCTCGCCTCGATCACGACGACATCGATGCCGAGGCCCGGACGGGCCAGTCGTGCGAGGTAGGCGTCGAGCTCACTGCTGTCGACGGCGCAGCACAGGCATCCGTTGCCGAGGGAGACCGTGGAGTCGCCGAGCGCGCCGGCCACCGCCATGGCGTCGATCTCGATGGCGCCGAAGTCGTTGACGATCGCGCCGATCCGGCTGCCTCCGCTGCGGTGCAGCAGATGGTTGAGCAGGGTCGTCTTGCCGGAGCCGAGGAATCCGGCGAGCACGACGACCGGGATCTGCTGCGGACTGCGGCTCTGTGACACGTACGACCTCTCTCGCGCCTGCTTCTGCACCGGTTCGCGGCCCGGCGCACCCACGGGACGGGCCGCGGCCCAGAATACGAGCCGACCGCTCCGCCGCGGCTCCACGCCCGCCGCGCGCCACCGGCCCCGCCTGCCGCGTCCGGCCGACGGCGATCCGGCGACGGTCCGCGCACCGCCCTGGAACTCCGTTGTCCACAGGCACGGATTCCACACCTGCGCCAGTCGATACCGTGATCCCCATGCGCGATCAGGAAACCGGCCCCGGCCACCCCGAACGACGGCTGAGCACCAGGGAGGCCGCCGACCTGCTCGGGGTGAAACCCGACACCGTCTACGCGTACGTCAGCCGCGGGCGGCTGAGCAGCAGACGCGCGCCCGGCGGGCGGGGCAGCACCTTCGACGCCCGGGAGGTCGAGGCTCTCGCGCGGCGCACGGGGCGCGAGGGCGGCGGTCTGGGCTCGGAACCGTCCGTGCGCACGCATCTCACCCTCATCGACAGGGACCGCTACTACTTCCGGGGCGTGGACGCGGTCACCCTGACGGCCCGTCACTCCTACGAGGAAGTCGCCGAGTGGCTGTGGACGGGCCGGCTCCACGAGGGGGCCGTCTTCACCGCGCCCGAGGCGTCGGTCGAGGCCGCCCGCCGTGTCGTGGACGCCCTGCCCGAACACACCGGCCCCACCGACCGGTTGCGGGTCGCGGCCGTCGCCGCGGCGGCCGCGGACCCGCTGCGTTTCGACCTGTCCGAGGAGGCGGTACTCGCCACCGCGCGCGTCCTGATCCCCACCCTGGTCGCCGCTCTGCCTCCCAAGCGTCACACCCACCGCGACGGCGACTCGATCGCGGGCCGTCTGTGGGGGCGGCTCAGCGAGCGGCCCGCCGGCAAGGCGCAGTTGCACGTCCTGGACACGGCTCTCGGTCTGCTCGCCGACCATGATCTGGCCGCCTCGACGCTCGCGGTGCGCGTCGCCGCCTCGGCCCGCGCGCACGCCTACGCGGCCGTGTCCGCCGGGCTCGGCGTGATCGAGGGGCCGTTGCACGGCGCGGCCGGCGGGCTCGCCCACCGCATGCTGCTCGACGTCCTGGACCTCGGCAGCGCGGGTCCCGTGGTCGCGCAGGAACTGCGGGCCGGCCGTCGCATCCCCGGTCTCGGCCATCGGCTCTATCCCGGCGAGGATCCACGCGCGGGTGCCCTGTTCGCCCTCCTGGAGGAGATCCCGGAGGCCGCGCCTGCCCTCGCCGCGGCCCGGGACGTCGTGGCCACCACCGCCCGCCACGCCGCGCTGCACGCCAACGTGGACCTGGCCCTCGCCGTCCTCACCGCGTCGAGCGGGATGGAGGCCTCGGCCGCGGAGACGATCTTCGCCGTCGCCAGGACGGCGGGCTGGATCGCGCACGCCCTGGAGGAGTACGGCGAGCGCCCCCTGAGGATGCGCCCGAGCGGACACTATGTCGGCCCGAGGCCGCCCCAGCCCCTGCCCGGGTGAGATCGGGCCGCCAGGGGGCGTCGCCGGACGACCCCTGGCGGCCCGGCCGCAGCACGGCCGGACATCCGGAGACCCCGAGCACGCGGAGCACCCCGAGCACCCCGAGCACTCCGAGCACTCCGAGCACTCCGAGCACTCCGAGGCGGGTCTGCCCGGGGGTCCTCACGCACCTCCACGCGGCCGCGCGGATGCCGGGGCGGACGCGCGGAGCGTGGTCGGCCGCGGGGCGCGCCGACCTGCGGGTTCTTGGCGGGCGCTGACCGTGATCTGCCGCTGCGGCCGACGGTCCCCGGCCGGCGGCCCCAAGGGCGTCGGCCTCTGAGTGCCGAATCCGCGGACCTCGGCCAGACGTCGGCCCCCTGCGGAAGGGTCTTGCCGGACTCGCCTCAGGACGACTGTCGGACCGGGCCGGAAGTCGTCCGGAGCCGAGTCAGGTTAGGCTCACCTCTGTGAGTACGTGCGCGACCGTCTCGCGGGACCTCGACGAGCCCCTCTCCGGAACCGCGGCCACGGCAACCACCTGGCTGCTCCTGGAGCAGCCCGGCCCCTGGGGCGCCAGAGCGCTGGTCTCGAGCCACCTGGACCCCTCCCTGGGCCGCGCCCTGGAGGCGGCCGCGCAGGGCACCGGGGTGCGCATCGCGCTCATCCGGCGTCCCGGCCCCCACGCGGACTTCGGCGCTCCGCCGCTGCGGCAGGTGTACGCCGCCCACACCGTCCCGGGGCGGGTGTGGCTGCACGGCGCCGCGACCCACGATCCGCGCCGGTTGCTGGACCTCGATTTCGCCGCGCTCGGCCAGGGCGACCACCGCACCTTCGACGACGCGCTGCGCGGCAGGCCCCACACGGGCGACCCGCTCGCGCTCGTCTGCACCAACGGCAAGCGCGACCGCTGCTGCGCGCTCCTCGGCCGTCCGCTGGCCGCACAACTGGCCGCCTCGGGGGTGCGGGGCACATGGGAGGTCACCCATCTGGGCGGCCACCGCTTCTCCCCCGCCGTGCTGGTCCTGCCGCACGGATACGCGTACGGCCGCGTCGAGGCCCACACCGTCAGGGAGGTCCTGCACGGTGTCCAGGACGGCCGGATCGTCCTGCGGGGATGCCGGGGCAGTTCCGCGTGGGAGCGGCCCGGCCAGGCGGCGGAACTGGCGGTGCGCGAGGCGACCGGTGAGGACGCGGCGCAGGCCCTGAGCGTCGTGCGGACCGCCGGTGGCGCGCCGCGATGGGAGGTGACCGTCGCGCACACCGACGGGCGCCACTGGGAGGTCGTCGTGGACCAGGTCGCCGCGTCGCCGCCTCGGCCGGAGAGCTGTGGTGCGTCGGTCCTCGGCGCGCCCGCGCGGATGGACGTCGTGGCGGTGCGGGAACTGACGGGCGCGGCATCGGCCGGCTGAGCTACGTGAGCGATGCGGGTGAGCGCGCCCTGGGCAGGGCCGCTCCGGGCGCGAGGACCGGGGTTTTGTCGGCCTCCGCGGGCTACGAGGCTTGCGCGCGAACATGACGAGCATGACGCCGTCATGCATGGATGCGGCCGAACCGTTTCCTCTTGAGTCGGTCAAGAGATGCGCATCACTCACCCCTACGGTTGTGCGGCCCCGTCCACGTACCGTCTTGGGTATGAGCCCCACTCCCCCCGCCCGCCGCCTGCGCCTCGGGATGCCGCGGCGCATGTTCTCGCAGCTTCTGCTCATGCAGCTGGCGATCGCCGCGGGGGTCGTGGTCCTCGCCACCGGACTGTTCCTCGCCCCTCTCGGCGACCAGCTCGACGACCAGGCGATGCGCCGTGCGCTGGCCATCGCACAGACCACCGCGGCGGTGCCGCAGATCGCCGAGGACCTCCAGCATTCACGTCCGACGGTCGACGGGCCGGTGCAGCAGGAGGCCGAGCGGATCCGCAAGGCCAGTGGCGCCGAGTACGTCGTGGTGATGGACCCGCACGGCATCCGCTGGTCGCACCGGGAACCCGCCGAGGTCGGCGGCCATGTCTCGACCGACCCCGGCGACGCCTTGCGCGGCAAGGACGTCATGGAGATCGACAGCGGGACCCTGGGCCGCTCGGCCCGCGGCAAGGTCCCGCTGCGCGACGACCAGGGCAAGATCATCGGCGCGGTCTCGGTCGGTATCGAGTACGACAGCGTGCGCGCCCGGCTCATCCACGCGATCCCCGGTCTGTTCGCCTACGCCGGGGGCGCGCTGGCGGTGGGGGCGCTGGCGGCCTGGCTCATCTCCCGGCGGGTCCAGCGGCAGACCCGCGACCTGGCCTTCTCCGACATCTCCGCGCTGCTCGCCGAGCGCGAGGCGATGCTGCACGGCATCCGGGAGGGCGTCGTCGCGCTGGACCGGGCCGGCCGCGTCCGCCTGCTCAACGACGAGGCGCAGCGCCTGCTGGGCATCGGCGACGAGGCGGTGGGCGCGCTCCCCGACGCGGCACTCGGCGAGGGACGCACCGCCGACGTGCTGGCCGGCCGGGTGGACGGCACCGATCTGATCGCCGTGCGCGGCCAGCGCGTCCTGGTCGTCAACCGCATGCCCACCGACGACGGGGGCGCCGTCGCCACCCTGCGCGACCGCACCGAGCTGGAGCAGCTCGGCCGTGAACTCGACTCGACGCACGGTCTCATCGACGCGCTGCGGGCCCAGGACCACGAGCACGCCAACCGGATGCACACCCTGCTGGGCCTGCTGGAACTGGAGATGTACGACGACGCCGTGGAGTTCGTCGGCGAGGTGGTCGGCGATCACCGGGCGACGGCGGAGCAGGTGACCGAGAAGATCGGTGATCCTCTGCTCGCCGCGCTGCTCGTCGGCAAGGCGACCGTCGCGGCCGAACGGGGCGTCGCCCTGTGGGTCTCCGACCGGACCCGGCTGCCCGACCGGCTGGTCGATCCGCGCGGACTCGTCACCGTCGTCGGCAACCTGGTGGACAACGCGCTCGACGCCGTCGCGGGCACGCCTCACGCGCGTGTGGAGGTCGAACTGCGCGCCGAGGGGCGTACCGCCGTGCTGCGGGTGCGGGACACCGGCCCCGGCATCCCCGTCGAGCAACGCGAGCTGGTCTTCACGGAGGGCTGGTCCACGAAGAAGCCGCCCGCCCACGGCAAGCGCGGCATCGGGCTCTCTCTGGTGCGCAGGCTCGCCGAGCGGCAGGGCGGCAGCGCGGCGGTGGGCGAGGCGACCGGTGGGGGCGCCGAGTTCACCGTCGTCCTGCCGGAGGCGTTGACGGAGCCCGGCGTCCCGGCCGGCCCGCCTGGGCCGAGGTCCGGCCCGCAGCCCGTCCTGACCGCCCCGGCGGCGGGCGCGGGCACCGTCGAGGAGGGGTCGCGGTGATCGAGGTCCTGGTGGTGGACGACGACGCCCGGGTCGCCCGGGTCAACGCCGCCTACGTGGAGAAGGTGCCCGGCTTCCGGGTGGCGGGCGAGGCCCACAGCGCGGCCGAGGCGCTGCACCGTCTGGCGACGCTGCCCCGTGTGGACCTCGTCCTGCTGGACCACTACCTGCCCGACGAGACGGGTCTGGAGGTCGTCCAGGAGATGCGCCGGCGCGGTCACCAGACCGACGTGATCATGGTGACCGCCGCGCGGGACGTCGGGACGGTGCAGGCCGCCATGCGCCAGGGCGCTCTGCAGTATCTGGTGAAGCCGTTCGCCTTCGCCGGTCTGCGGGCCAAGCTGGAGGCCTACGCGGATCTGCGCCGCACCCTGGACGGCGGCGGCGAGGCCGAGCAGGCCGACGTCGACCGGATCTTCGGCGCGCTGTCGGCCCGGTCGGAGCCGGGTCTGCCCAAGGGGCACTCCCCCACCACCGCCGGACTCGTACGGCAGGCGCTGATCAGCGCCGAGGGGCCGCTGTCGGCCCAGGAGATCGCCGACCGGACGGGGGTGAGCCGACAGACGGCCCAGCGCTATCTGAAGCTTCTGGAGCGCACGGGGAGAGCCCGTCTGACCCTGAAGTACGGCGACGCGGGCCGCCCGGAACACCGTTACGTGTGGGCGACCCGCGCCTGAGGGCGCTCGATCCGTCAGCCCGTCGCCTTCTGGACGAACTCGGTCGTGTACGTCTTGTCGAGGTCGACCTCGGCGTTCTGGATGTTCGGGTTGAACGCCTTGAGGACCTTCTCCACCGTCTCCGGGCCGTTCTTGGGCATCACGCCGTCCGTGGTGAACATGGGCAGCGTGTTCTTGATGGCCACCGAGTACAGCATCTTGTTGCCCTGCGAGTAGTCGGCCGGCATCTTGTCGGCGATGTCGCTCGCGCTGTGGGTGGACATCCACTTGAGCGTCTTGACGAATGCATTGGCCAACTTCTGGACGGTGTCCTTGTGGCTGTTGACCCAGCTCGTCTGCATGTACAGGCTTGACGACGGGTAGGGGCCGCCGAGCGCCTCCTGGGATCCCTGCGGCGTCCGCATGTCGAGGAGGATCTTCCCGGCCTTCTTGTCCAGGATCGTCGCCACGGTCGGGTCCGTCGTCATGCCTCCGTCGATGGCTCCTTGTTGCAGCGCCGCGATGAAGGTCGGCCCGGCCCCCACGGCGACCGGGGTGAACTCGCTGACCTTGACGCCGTTCTTGACGGCGAGGTACTTGGTGAGGAAGTCGGTGGACGAGCCGAGGCCGGTGATGCCGAGCTTCTTGCCCTTGAAATCCTTGGGTGAGGCGATGTCGTCCTCGGCCTTCGTCGACACGATCTCCACCTCGCCGGGCGCCTGCGAGAACTGGACGACGGACTCCACCTCCTTGCCCTTCACCTGAAGGTCGAGGGTGTGGTCGTAGAAGCCGACGGCGCCCTGGACCTGGCCGGAGACGAGCGCGGTCTCGGCCTGCACACCGGCCGGTTCGCTCAGCAGCTCGACGTCGAGTCCCTCGGCGTCGAAGTAGCCCAGGCGCTGGGTGAGCATGGCGGGCAGGTAGATGACCTTGTCCAGGCCGCCGACCATGATCTTGACCTTGGTGCCCTTGCCGTCGCCCTTGCTGTCGGCGCCGGAGGACGCCGTGGCGGCGTCGTTGGCGCAGGCCGTGAGCGAAGAGAGGGCGAGGAGACCGGCGGCGGCCACGGCCGCGTATCTGGTGGGTGTGCGCATGGCGGGGTTCACGTCCTTGTGAGAAGGCGCTGCGGAAGGCTGCGAGGTTCGCGGAAAGGGACGGCGGTGCGGGGGACGACCGGCGCGGAAGGCAGGGCACGCCGGGGCGTCCCGGACGTCCGGGTGTTCGAGGCCGGTCGAGGTGATCGCGGCCGATCCGGATGATCGCGGGCGGTCGGCGCATCGCGGTCGGGTCGGCGGTGGTCCGGGTCGATCAGCGGGTCGTAGGCGGTGGGGCGGCGGTCAGCCGTCCGAGCCCGAGGGCTTCCAGCGGAAGATGCGGCTCTCGGCGAACGTCAGCAGCCCTTCGGCGACCAGGGCGACGACGGCGAGAATGACCATCGCCGCGTACACGCCGGCCGCATTGAAGGTGCCTTGGGACTGGGCGACCAGGAGCCCGATGCCCTTGGTCGCGCCGATGTACTCGCCGACGATCGCGCCGATGAGCGCGAAGCCGAAGCTGACGTGCAGGCTGGTGAAGATCCAGGAGGTGGCGGACGGGATGACCACCTGGAGGGTCACCCTGCGGTCGCTCGCGCCCAGGATGCGGGCGTTGGCGACCAGGTTGCGGTCGACCTCGCGAGCGCCCTGGAAGGCGTTGAAGAAGACCGGGAAGAACACCAGGACGACGGCCGAGGCGACCTTGGAGGCCGGGCCGAGCCCGAACCAGATCACGAAGATCGGGGCCAGCACGATCCTGGGTATGGAGTTGAGCACCTTGATGTATGGACCAAGGATGTCGGCGAGAAAGGTGATCCGCCCGAGGGCTATACCGCACACGACACCGGCGACCACACCGATGATCCAGCCGAGCAGTGCCTCGTAGAGCGTGTACCAGATCTGCTCGCCGAGTGAGCCGAGGGCGGTCCCGTGCGTGAGCCAGGTGTAGATCTGGTCCCAGATCTTGCTCGGCATCGAGAAGTTGAACGGATCGATGACCTCGGCGCGGGACAGCCCTTCCCACAGGGCGAGCACGGCCACCAGGAGCAGGACGCGGAAGACCGTGACGACGATCTTGCGTCTGCGAGCGGCACGCGCGCGTGAATGGGCGCGATCCGGTGCCGGGACGGCGTCGGCCACCGGTTTGCTGAGAAGGTCAGGCGACATTGGCGGCACCTCTCTCACGGGTGATGCGGACCTCTTCGCCGAGGGACTCCCATATCTCGCGGTAGATCTCGATGAACCGCGGCTCCAGACGCACCGACTCGACCTTGCGCGGCCGGGGCAGGTCGATGTCGAAGACCTGCTTGACGGTCGCGGGACCGGCGGTCATCACGACGACCTTGTCGGCCAGCGCGATGGACTCCTCCAGGTCGTGGGTGACGAACACGACGGACGCGCCCGTGCCCTCCCACAGCTCGAGCAGCTCGTCCGACATCAGGGCCCGGGTCTGCACGTCGAGCGCGGAGAACGGCTCGTCCATGAGCAGGATCTCGGGATCGTTGACGAAGGTCGCGGCGAGGGCGACCCGTTTGCGCTGGCCACCGGAGAGCTGGTGCGGGTAGCGGTCCTCGAAGGCGGCGAGTCCGACCCGGCCGAGCCACTCACGGGCCCTGCTCTTCGCCTCCGCCTTCGGCACACCGCGGAAGCGAGGGCCGGCCATGACGTTCGACAGGACCGTGCGCCAGGGAAACGTCGCGTCCTGCTGGAAGACGAAGCCGACCTTGTCGCCGACGCCACGCACGGGCTGCCCGGCGACCAGGACCTCACCCTGGGTGGGCTCCTCCAGGCCGCTGACCAGGGTCAGCGTGGTGGACTTTCCGCAACCGGTCGGTCCGACGACGGCCACGAACTCGCCGTGGCCGACGGTGAGGTCGAGTTCCCGCACAGCGGTGTGCGGAGCCCCCGACGGGGTCCTGAAGACCTTGCTCGCGCCCCGCAGCTCGATGGCGGGGCTGGTGTGTGCGCTCATGGCCGGGGACGGTAGAGGTGACCCGCGAGACAGCATCAGCCTTGTGAGCGCATGCGCTTCTTTTGCTTGCAAAGCCCTGTTGTGCTCGTTTTGCTCGCGCTACAACAGCGAAGCCGAAACACGGGCGCGACGCCCGCCTGGCCCTCAGGAGAGAGGCCCGATGATTGACGTCCTGGTGGTGGACGACGACTTCCGTGTCGCCGAGATCAACGCCAAATACGTGGGGAAGGTTCCCGGATTCCGGGTCGCCGCCCGCGCACACAGTGCTGCCCAAGGGCTCGCCTGCGTGCAACGCGGGAACATCGACCTGGTCCTGCTCGACCACTACCTGCCCGACGGAACCGGCCTCGACCTCGTCCACCGCATGCGGGAACAGGGGCACGGCACCGACGTCATCATGATCACCGCGGCCGGCGACGTGACGACCGTGCAGACCGCGATGCGCCTGGGCGCCCTGCACTACCTGGTCAAACCGTTCACGTTCGCAGCGCTGCGCACCCGCCTGGACTCCTACGCCGCCCTGCGCCGCACGGTGGACCGGGTCGGCGGCCACGGCGTCGCCGGGCAGGAGCAGGTCGACCGCATCTTCGGCGCCCTGCGCACCGGCCCCGGACCGTCTTCGCCCGGTCTGCCGAGCGGCCACTCCGAACCGACCGCCGACCTGATCTGCACCGTCCTGCACCGCGCGAGCCGCCCGCTGTCGGCCCACGAGGTCGCCGCCGCAACCGGCCTCAGCCGCTCCACCGCCCAGCGCTACCTCCGCCAGCTGGAACTGGCCGGACGGCTGCACCTCTCGCTCAAGTACGGCGACACCGGCCGCCCGGAGCACCGCTACGCGTGGGTGGCGCCGTAGCGGGCCTGCGCGCACCCGGGCGCTTCCACCGCCGGCGGCACGGGGCAGCGCCCCTCACGCGGCCCCCGCCCCGGTCAGGGACCGCACCTCGGCCTCCGCGTGCTTGGCCTCGTCCGCGATCTCGGCCGAGGTCACCGTGCCGAGCCAGCCCGCCACGAATCCCAGCGGGATCGACACCAGACCGGGGTTCTGGAGCGGGAAGTACTGGAAGTCCACGTCCGGGAAGAGCGACTCGGGGCTGCCCGACACCACCGGCGACAGCACGACAAGCGCCAGCGCCGGGACGAGACCGCCGTACACCGCCCACACGGCTCCCCGCGTGGTGAAGCTCCGCCAGAACAGCGAGTACAGCAGCACCGGCAGGTTCGCGGACGCGGCGACGGCGAAGGCCAGCCCCACCAGGAAGGCGACGTTGAGATCGCGCGCCAGCAGGCCGAGCCCGATCGCGACCACGCCGACGCCGACGGCGGCGACCCGCGCCACCGTGACCTCGCTGCGAGGCTGCGCGTTCCGCCGGCGCAACGAGGCATAGAGGTCGTGCGCGACCGACGCCGACGAGGCGAGGGTGATGCCGGCGACGACGGCGAGGATCGTGGCGAAGGCGACGGCCGTCACGACCGCGAACAGCACCGTGCCTCCCGTGGAGTCCGCGCCGCCCCCGAGGTCGAGTGCCAGCAGGGGCACCGCCGTGTTCCCGGAGGAGTTCGACCCGCGCACGGCCTGCGGGCCGACGATGGCCGCCGCGCCGAAGCCGAGCACGATCGTCATCAGATAGAAGCCGCCGATCAGCCCCTTTCCAGCACATTGGGATCCTAAGCTTAGAATTCCACGTGGACAAGTTGTCGCG
>JADMIO011019986.1_pt1 | contig 75587 bp, 68 predicted proteins | sample 8958161 | NCBI WGS metagenome assembly JADMIO01 (sample SAMN16585339, study PRJNA669376) | soil metagenome | isolation source: Crop rotation soil | place: USA: Cullars Rotation, Alabama | collected 2011
AATTCCAAGCTTCGGATCCCACTGTGCTGGAAAGGGATTCACGTGCGTTACCAATACTCATTCCTCTCCTTAAAGACGAAGATGTGAGTTGGATCGTCCCGTGGGCACTGGGCAAGATCGGTGATCGGGATGCAGTTCCTAGCCTTCTCGGATTACTGGCCGATCCAAGTCCCGACCTGCGGGTTCTTTTCGATTCATGCCCTCGAACAATTGAAGGCACAAGAAGCTCTGCCTCAGCTGAAAATGCTGACTCAGGATGGCGAGACGATCCACTTTGACGGGCTTGGAACGGTAAGAGAGGCAGCGACGGCTGCAATAGCAAAGCTCAACGCAATGCAGTGAATGTGGCCGTGAGGTCCGCCGTCAGAGGTTGTTCCGGGCAGATGACTGCGCATGCGGAACTTTGCTGATCCTTCCCCTGGCAGCCAGAGGGGGCTAGCCCGGCCGGATCCTAGACCGGACTTGAAACTAATGGTATGGTCCGTCGCCTCAAGCCCGGGAGGGTATAAGAGGTGAACGAGGAGGCGGTCCATGGAAATTGCGACGGTTGGTATTGATCTGGGCAAGACAGTATTCCACCTGGTGGGTTTAAACGCGGCTGGCGAAACGATGGTTCGGAAGAGTTTCTCGCGGGCCCAGCTCTTGCGTTTCACCGGCATCCTGAAGGTCGGTTTGATCGGGATGGAGGCTTGCGCGGGGTCCCATTTTCTTGGTCGCGCGCTGCGCCAGCAGGGGCACGAGGTGCGTCTCATGCCAGCCCAGTACGTGAAGCCTTTCGTAAAGACAAATAAGAACGACTACATCGACGCGGAAGCGATAGCCGAAGCGGTGGGCCGGCCGCGAATGCGCTTCGTGCCCATTAAGAGTGATGAGCAGTTGGATATGCAGTCCCTGCACCGTGCGCGCGAACGCTGGGTACGGAACCGGACCGCCTTGCTGAACCAGATCCGGGGGCTGTTGCTGGAGCGCGGAATCACGATCAGAAAAGGGCGCCGCCATGCGGAAGAGGCTTTGCCGACCATTCTGCAGGATGCGGAGGCCAACCTGACGGGGATGATGCGCCAGCTGCTGGCACGGTTGATGTCAGAGCTCAAGCAGCTGGACGTTCAGATCTCTGAAATCGATGCAATGATCGCCGGAAAAGCTGACGATCACGAAGCCTGCCAGCGGCTCATGGCGATTCCCGGCATCGGCCCGATCACGGCCACGGCCATTGTCTCGGCGATCGGCAACGGCGCGGAGTTCCGCAAGGGCCGGGGTTTCTCCGCCTGGCTGGGCCTCACGCCAGCCGAGCATTCCACCGGAGGCAAACAGAAGCTCCTCGGTATCAGCAAGCGTGGTAACTGCCATCTGCGCAAATTCCTCGTACATGGGGCACGATCGGTAATGCAGTGCCGGGAAAAGCAGACCCCTGGTCTAAAAGCCTGGCTGGGGGAGTTGGTTTCGCGATGCCATCCAAACGTGGCCACCATAGCTCTGGCCAACAAGATGGCACGCATGGCGTGGGTCTTATTGGCCAAAGGAGAAACATATCGGCCAGCGTTGCTAAAAAGCAGTTTGGAAGCGGCTGCGCCGCAACTGGTCGCATGAGTTTTCTGAGGCATCGGGCGATCTTTCGTCCGGTGATTGTTTTGCCCGGAGACGAAGTGTGACTTTACTTCGCCCCCGGTTTTTCTCACCGTCTCGATGAGTCGCAGCCGGGTATTCCTTGGCGGGTTGGTCTCCACCAGCGCCCGCCTCCGCTTTCCCGGATGCCATCAGAATGCAACACCATCAGCATGCCGGTCGAGGGATTTACAACGATCGGCAGGACGAATCTGCCAGGTCTGCTGGCGAATGAGGAGATGGCGAAAACGGTCGAACCCGGCGCTCTTGAAACCTGTGATGCGGAACAAGCCCTCGAGGCTGTGAAACTAGTGAGGACGAGAGCGCAGCGCATTCCATCATGTGCCCAGAGCATTTGCTCACCAAAAGGCCGGATACATTTGCGTAGACCACCTGTCATCGAATTTTTCGTTTGCAGCACGGGCGACGGACCATACATTCCGCATCGGCCACCATCCACCAAGAATCCGAGCCTGTCCAACTGATCATTCTGCAATACGACGCATATCCGTAAATGCGCTATTCGCAACGAAGAGCAGCTATGGGGTCAACGGCGAGAGCGCGGCGTGCGGGTGCCAGGCAGGCAAGTATCGCCACCGCGACTAGAAGCAGGGATACAGTGAGAATCACGATCGGATCATGGGTTCCGTTCTCGATGAATCGGGCCATAATTCGGTTCAGACCGAAACTCAGCGCGAGACCGGCAGTAATTCCGAGCCCCACGCTGCGTCCGGCGGAGAGTACCACGATTCGCAAAACGTCTCGACGTTGGGCACCGAGGGCAACCCGCACACCAAGCTCGTTAGTCCGCTGCAGAACGGTGTACGACAAAACGCTGTATAAGCCCACCGCCGCCAAAATCATCGCCAGTGCGGAAAACGCACCGAAGAGCATCATAATGAGTCGCACCCGTGCATACTCCGGCTCCCTCTGAATCCAGTCCTGGAGGTCTCTTGCGTTCCCAGCAATTTGCTGGTCCGGATCGATGGCGGCAACCTGCTTTCGGACACTGTGCAGCGCGGCCAGCGGTTCGCCCTGAGTGCGAACCAGTATTTGTGTCCCCGGCCACATGAGGAGAGTGAAAGGCGCATACACTGCCGGCGCGACCGGTCTTGCAAGTCCATCGTCGAGCGAATCCTTGACCACGCCGATAATCTGCAGCCACCCGTCGCTCCCGCTCGCTGCAAGTCGATAGGGAGGCACACTGGTCAGGCGCGGTATACGAATGGATCGTCCAAGTGCCTCTCCGCCCGTCAGGTATCGCTTTACGAATGTCTCATTCACTAGAACCAATGTGGCGCCCCGCGCGATTTCACTCTCCTCCCAAAGCCGTCCGGCGAGCAAGGGAATTTGCAGCGTGGCGAAATATTCCGAGCTTATGAATCCGACGTGCACTTCCTGTGTCTGAGCTGCCGGCTTGCCCTGCATGTCAAACGGAAGGACCCAGTGGCTGTCCGGCGGAATGGAATAGAAAGAGATTCCCGCCGCGATCACGCCTGGCGTTTCGGCTATCTTCTCTTTTACGTGGCGAAAGAACTGGGCCCGGTCAGCCCAAGTCGTGTGTTCATCTTCACGGAGGGGGATAACCACCGACATCACATGCTGCGGATCGTAGCCAAGCGACACATGGTTCAGGCGCGTGAATCCCCGGATCGCTGCGCCTCCGGCCGTCATTAACAACAGGGTCAACGCAATCTGACCCGCGATCAACGCCGTATGCGTCCTCCTGCTTTTCACGTTTCCTGTCAGTCGTCGTGTGCTCGCCTGCATAACTTGGATGATCTGCGGTTGCGCCGACTGTGCCGCAGGGACAAGGCCGAATACAACACCGCATAGCAGGGCAACAGTGACACTGAAGCAAAGAACGGGAAGATTGATATGGAAATCTGCTTCATGAGGGAAGGAGTATTCGGGAAGCCACGACACAATCAGCCCGACCGACCGAAAAGCAACCAACACGCCCAACCCAGCCCCGGCTAGGGAGAGGAGCAGCGATTCTGTGAGCAGTTGCCGCACGATGCGAGATCGGCTCGCTCCGATCGCCGAGCGGATCGCAAACTCATGTCGGCGAGCCGTATTCCTAGCCAGGAGTAAAATCGACAGGTTTCCGCACCCGATCGCCAAAAGAAGCGCAACCGCTCCCAAGAGCAGATACATCGTCTTTCCCAGACTGCCCACATGGGTTTCCACAAAGCGGCGCACGCTGATCTTCAAAGACTTGGGGAAAACGTTCGGTGTTTCGTGATCGAACTGGTGGTAGAGCGCACTGAATTCAGCTTCGGCTGCCGCAGTACTCACTCCCGGCTTCAGTTTCAATAAGAAGTCGTACCCGCTCCGAGGGTCAGTTGCCAGGTTCAGCGGGAGGTAGATGTCTCCGTCTTGCCAGGCGAAGCGCGGGGGCATCACCCCGAGGATGCTGTAGCTCCTATGCTTTAGCTCGATGGATCGCTGTGATACTGCCGTCGCCAGAACTGGTAACTCAGGACGGCAACAGGAAGGGGATCTTGTCCGTCAGGTGCATCGGCGGGCCCAAAATACCGGCCCAGCATCGCCGGCATGCCAAAAAATTGGAAACCGGTGCCCGTGAACATCACGGCGCGCACGTCCTCGGGCGCTTCAGTTCCCGTTGTTATAAGAGGCGAATGGTCGATGCCAACTACCTCCTCTACCGCATGTGTCCGTCGCAGTTGCCGAATGTATGGTCCGGCAAGTCCCCAGACTTGCTCCTCCCCGGCTTGGTTGGGCATCCAGACCTGACAGATCCGATCCATCCCGGCATACGGCCATGGATGGAGTATCGCGTCGTAGAGAATGCTGTAGACAACAACCGTGGCGCCGATTCCAGTGGCGAGCGACAAGACTGCGGTAAGCAAGAATCCGGCGTTGCGGAGAATCTGCCGGAATGCGAACCGAAGATCGTGGAGCAGGATCTGCATCAACGCCTCCTTAGAAGAAAGAGGATTTGAACGTCGAATGATTATTACGCCTGAGATCTCCGAGAGCCAGTCAGGAAGGCCTAGCAGATATGACGAGATTTCAGAAAAGAACGCTTGCGCATCCCGCAAGGTTCATGTCTCTCGTGAATCCAACTCGACTCGGTGAGGTGACGCGGTAGTATTACTGCGTATGGAGAACTTTGCCGCCCTTTCGCCTATGACGGCCGACCCCAAGGGCCGGGCCTGGGACACCGCTCGGGACCGAAACTTCTCAATTGGCGACGACTCGCCAATTGACTCGTTTGAGCCGTGATTCCGGGTCAATCTGAATGGAGTGCGGTTTTGCCGGTCGAGCGTTTCTTCGCGATCTCAATCATCTTCTTAATCGTGGGGGATACATTCTCTACGTATAGAAGGGTGCTCGCGATCTCTACCACTTCGCTGTAGTTGCCGGTCTTGAATCGCTCTTGCATTCTGTCTACTTTGTCTGTATCCCCGACGGCCTTGGCCATGAACTCGGCATTGGCAGAAGCGGATTGCCGAGCTTCCTTTTCAGCGACTCTACGCAGCACTTCGCCTGCTCCAGAAAGAAAATCATCGGCCAGGGTAACGTCGTGCGCCAAAGCTCGGAAAGCATCCACGGGATCGTCGCTGAAACCGGGATATCGGCAACTCTCCCACATTCCGAGTTCTCGCATGTACGCCTCGTGAGACGCACTCAGGTCAGCGATGTGGTATCGCACCATTCCCAGCGAGTAGCGGAAGTGAAGCTCAAGGCGGCGGTTCCCTCGCACAAATTCGCCCCACGCGAACGTACCTCCCGAACCAGTGCCCGTGCCCCGAATCTCGAAATTAAATCCATGGGTCGCAAGCACAGCTTGCAGGGATTGCGCTCCCTTCCGTAGAACTTCAGCCTTTTCGTTCATGGGTAATCGCTCACCAGTCGGGGATCATGCTAATGGAATAGCTCGGTTCCGGTCGAATTACTGCGCACTCTTCGTTAACGGAGTAGTAAACAGTTCGAACGATTTTTCGTGATCAGCGATATCGGGACTGCGGCCCTGGACGGTGGATTTGGGCATCGATGACGCCCACGGAGAGGATACGTCCTGAAAGTCGGGCAGTGTTTACGAATGCATCCATGTCACCTGCCCGAATAACGGGCGGCGCGCTCTGTTGAATTCCAGATCGGCAGCAGCCGGCTTCTGCATAAGGACGCGTCGGCGACTTTACGTCAAAGTGGATAGTTGACCACATCCCCGTCTTCAGATAGCTATGCTTGTGTACAGAGTAAGCTTCGCAGTTCTAAACAAACTACCTGCTTGATTGAGCATGGTCCATGATGCGCCGGCACGGCACACGTATGGCCCATCCGCCCACGGAGAGCGCTTACTGCGGCAGTGAGAGTCAACAGGATTCTATGGGCGGTTCAGCACATCCGAATCCTGCCGCAAGCTTTGCATTACGCGGAGTTGATCCAGCAATTTGGGGGAGATCTGCGAGTGGAATGAAGTGATGTTGTCCAGGAGGGGGCCGTGCTGAAAACCCCGTGCCGCTGCCTCATATCGCAAGTCGCACTGAACAGCGGCGAATACAGCCGATTCACGCGCTATGCTCCAAAACTCTGCCAAACCGAACCAGACAAAGCACGCCTGCAGGTAGTTGCGCAGGGGCAAGCGCACGCCCGTCCAGGGAGACACAACCACGGCATGATTGGTCCGCAGATCGTCGCTCGCGACCCACGGCTCGCAGGTCTCGTGCATGTAAAGCAGCGAGTGAATGGATTCATGCACGAGAGCTTCGGCCATCGTACCGGGGTCAACGGCCGGCAAATGCACGTTGCAGAAGATGGAGCGGCCAACGTATTCACCTGTAGATCCCGATGAAAACTTCCCGTCGGCGTCCACGATCAGATTGGCAACCAAAGTGAATCGGCGGACGAATAAAGCCAGCCGGCCATCCACGCTCTCGAGTCCATCCATCGCTGCCGCGAAGCATCCCAGCGCTTTCGACTTAAGCGGAAGATCTGTATAGCACGACAGCTGGAGCGACTGGTCCAACGCGTTGGCGGATTTGAAACACGTTGCAGCAGGACTGGCAACATCGACTGTCACGCCGCAAATCGGCGGTTGCGCACTCATGGCGCCCTGCTGGCTCACATAGAAATCGCCGAGAGCCGACCAACCGCTGAAGTCTTGGGCCTCGACGCCCTCCGTGGCACCGCCGCTTCGAATCCGTTCGATTGCGAGCACGTCGGCGAGATAGCGCCAGATGTCGCGGTCGTCGCAGCCACCCGGGTGGTTCCAAAGTAGCCGGCTGGAAGTCTCAGGCGCCGTCAAGACGCGATGCAGGCTCACGGCGTCAGTTTCAGTAAGAAGCTTTTGGATCTGTTCCCCGCGAGGGGGGTCTGAGACGTAGAGTTCGCACAGCTTCGCACCGAGTGCTTGAGCGAGAACCGAGGTGTAGTTTTCCTCGGCAGTCCGCAGCGAGGTCTCGTCGGAGAACTGCCAGCGGAGCGTGTCAATGACGTTGTCCAGCATCGATGATGGTCTCCCGTATGGAGGTGAACTAACCGGCAACCGTGGTCAGACCGGCGTTCTGCAGGTCAGACGCCACGCGCTGCCGAATATGGCTGAGAACGGCGTACAGATCACGGCAGTGCACGCTGGGATTCGAAAACCCGGCAGCCAGACTGTATCGATGCGGAAGGTATCCGCCGCCGCACACATGCCTGTATTCGCAACTGTTGCAAACAGCAGGCAGGAGGTCCTGGTTCTGAACGCCAATCTGGTACAGAGGCACGTTCCAGATGGCCTCGACCTCATTCGTCCTCACATCCAGTCCCGTCCGAGTGATCCCATTACCGCAAGTGCGCAGCGTATCAAGCGGCTCCCAGGTTCCATCCGACTCCACCATGATGTCTGTGACTGGATCAGGACCGAGGCCATCGAAGCCCCAACCGCGGCCGAGCAGCAGGCTCATGGCGGTTTCGAACCAGCGGATGTGGGGCGGTGATGCAAGTGCATACCAATAATCGAACAGGTCGCAGTAGTATTTCGCCAGCGTGCCCGCGGGCCAGGGCGGCAGGTTGTCGTGGTGATACTCGGGCCAGAGGAAATCGATTCGGCCAACCCCAAGTTGAAGAAAGTGCTTCAGGACTTCCGTCCCGCGTATGGCTGGATTGGCGACGGTCAGAATGCCCCACGTGGCAGGATAGGAGCGCGCCAGCAACTCGATCGCACGTCGTACCTGCGTATACGATCCACGGCCGGCGTGATCAATGCGCACCAGGTCGTGAATCTCAGGCGGCCCGTCGGCGCTGATGCCCAGCAGAACGTCGTAGCTGGCCAGCAATTCCACCCATTGCTCATCGAGCAGAACGCCATTGGTTTGCAATGCGACCAGGAACGGTACCCGCGCGGACTCAGCCGTTTTCCTAGCGAGTTCCAGGAACCAGGCTATCCACTCGCGACCTATGAGCAACGGTTCGCCGCCGTGAATCCCAAGCACGATACGATTCAGTTCATGCCGGCGCGCATACGCGCCGATCCGCGCCAGCGATGCTTCCGCGATCTCCCGTGACATGAAGCGCGGCCGGGATGTGTACGTGGTGTCACCCTTGTTATACATGTAGCAGTAACTGCAGTTCAGGTTGCAGCGCCCGGCTACCTTCATCACAAACGTTGTGCCGAAGTAGTACTCGCCCAGTTCAGGGATGGATTTAAATTTAATAGTCTGCAAGGGAACTCCGTTATTGGCTCACGCGCTTCAACGTGCTCAGCAAAGGAGTGACAAAGGCTTTGCCCGATTCAGTGTATTTGCTCTCGTCTTCAAGAAGCGGGCGAATCTGGAGCACATCGGCAAGAATGGCTGAGCTCTGCTGTGAGCAGTAGGAGGCGAGCTTCTGGTCGAAGCCGGCCAGGTCGCGGTAAAAGGCGAGCACATTGATGAACGCGTGTGCACCCAGCAGGATGAGATCCAGCTTTCTCATCTGCTTGGGGAATGGGGAGAAATACATTTCGTCGTCCAACGTAAGCGGTCCCAGCATCGGGACTAATCGAAAGTACTGGTGGGAGCACTCGTGGATCAGCATTTCGCAAGTGGAGATCGCAGAATGAGGCCCGGGTGGAACACGGGCAATGCCGAGCGTTCCCCAGAGCCACTCCAGGCTGCCGCTATTCAGGCTGCCGTCAGGCGAGTCAACTACCTGGAGATAGCGGCACACCTTCTCCACCCAGCGGCGATACAGCGGATTTACGCGCTCCAACAGCTCAAAGGCACTTTGTACCTGTACCGAATCTTGGGTTGAAATCTCATCAACCAAGTGCAGGCCAAGGCTCCAACCCTGCAGCATGCCCAGCGTTTGGGAGTCCACGAGCCACATATCACGCGAGCCCAGTTGAGGCAGCAGGACTGCTTCAGAACTTTGGTAAATCGCGGAAGAGTCGCTGCGCTGCAAGGTCATCGTTCTCCCCTTAGTGACAACGCTGACAGCGTTGCCACGAAAATTCACACGCGAAACGCTCGGCACAAGAACGTTATGCAACACAATTGCGCGTGGTGTGTGGACCTCGAACTCTGTATTCGCCCCGGGTTTGTGCGCCATTGCATTCACCCACAACCCAAGCATCTGATCGGCAGCCTGTTCACGACCTACGTCAGGAGCCAATCCGGCGAAGCAGTCGCGCATGGAAGGGCACCAAAGCGCGTCGAAAGCAGCTCCGGGCGAGAGTTCGTCAATCAGACGGAGCACTTCACCGGCGCCTGCGTCCTGGTCGCCCTTATCCTGCAAAACGCCGAGAATCACGGCTCCGATCTGGGCGACCGCCTGGTTAACGGCCTGCTCGAAATCAAGGCTCACGGGGATCGACAGTTCGGCAGCGAGTACTTTTCCTGCAACTACGGAACTCAGCATGGTATTCAAATCCCTGGCACCGGGGTCGGCGAGCGGACGCAGCTCGCCGACCCCGGCCCATTCACTTGCTTGTTTGGCTATTGAAGCGAATGGATCGATAGCAGCCGCTTCCCGCGCATCATCTCGGGACAGCAGCTACACTCAAACCGAATCGATCATCCATGCTCAGAGAAAGTCAGCCGGCCGAACTTGGTGGAGGCCATCTGATTCGACGGTCCCTGCCCGGATTTCACAGACTTCAGAATTTGCTGCAGAATCGGGTTCAAGTCCTTAATTCCAGCCTCGAGCCCCTGACCTTTGGTATCGGTCGAGACTACGATGCGTGCATCGGGATAGCTCGTTGCGTCGTCCACGAATCCTCCTGGGGTTGGCGGCTTGGAAGCCGCGGGGGAGGGCCTTGAATCTTTCGGCCCAGACACACGGACGCACAACTCGCGGCATCCGCAAGCTTCAAAGGGACGTTGTTGCCAGCGTTCACGTTTGGCTTCGGACTGCCGCGCGATCGGGTGAACTCGCACGACCGAAAGAGATAATACACAGGCGCGAGACCGGCTGTCCAAATCTGGCACGCCTCACGTTATTGAGTGAATGCAGCCAGCATCCGCAGGAATAGCTCCGCAGCAAGCGTTACCGCGCCATGCAGATGGTTTGACTGAGACTAGAGTCGATGCCAAGTTCCCAATATTCACTCAGCACTCCGCGATATGGGACGCCCGTGAGGGAACCAATTTTCAGGTGCCTTCGTAAACGGCCGGGAAGGGGGTCCGCCTTGAAGTCCTATCACCTGAAGAGCACCTTTGCTGTTTACCTGTTAGCCGCCCATTTCTGCGCCTCGGAAGTCCTGCCGCCCCGAGTGACCGAACGAGAGGTGAGAATCGGAACCGGCGAGTGGGCAGTGGATGCCACCCTCACAGTTCCTCCAGGAAAGGGGCCGTTCCCAGCCGTGCTGTTGGTCCAGGGCTCCGGCATGGGCGATCGCGACATGACGATCGGGCCCAACAAGATCCTGCGTGACGTCGCGAAGGGATTCGCCGAACGCGGGATCGTCGTACTCCGCGCTGAAAAGCGTCTCGCGCAGCACGTCGATTTATTCCGGACACAGCACATCATGCCCGACCTCAAGACCGAATTCATTGACGACTCGGTCACGGCCGTTCACCTGCTCCAGAAAATGCCGGAGGTGGATCCGAAGCGTGTCTACGTGTTCGGCCACAGCCAGGGTGCAACCTTCGCCCCGCAGATCGCCCACATCGCCGGAAACACCGCGGGTGTGGTCATCGCCTGCGGCTCAACACGCAAGCCGGGCGAAATGATGCAGGATCAGGCGAGGCATGTTCTCGCCCAGCCGAATATCAGCCCGGAAGAACGAAAAGAGGCGCTGCATGTGTCCGAAGAATCGAAACAACTTGAGCACCTGCCCGCTGACGACAACCAGTTCGTCATGGGAATGCCTTCATCCTATTGGCGCTACTTCTACGACTATGATGCTGCCGCTGAAGCGGCCAGGCTGACGGGCCGCGTGCTCGTCATTCAGAACGGACGCGACTACGAGGTGACCCAGAAAGATTTCGCAGGTTGGAAAAAGACGCTCGAAGGAAAACCAAACGTCACGTTCAAGGTCTTTCCGGACTTGAATCACGTATTACAGGAAGGTACGGGCGTGTCCACTCCCGACGAATACGAAAAGCTTGGTGGGGCTTCCCCGAAGTTTATCGCGTACGTCGCAGCCTGGCTGCTCGCGAAGTAAATCCGTGCGAATACGCGGATAGTAGAGGCTCTCACTTCAATCGAACACCAATTGCGGATCCGCTCTTGGGAACTTTTCTCACCCTGCACCGTATTGGTCGAAGTACTCTTTGCCGGATGGAGGTCGGGCATGGGACAGAACCCTGGTATCCGCGCACCAAAGAACCGAGTTGTCGTCTTCCTCGTCGCCGTTGCAATCCTCAGCGTTATCGCCTCGATCGTCGACTCGCGCGGCGTCTTTGGACGCGCAGGCAGCATGGTTTACATGTGGTGCCCCGGGCTCGCCGCCATCGTCACCAGCCTGGTCACGAGGCGGTCCCTCAAGGCCATCGGATGGACAACGAAGCCGAAATGGCTGGGAATCGGCTGGCTGTTGCCGATTGCATTTGGATTCGTTGCCTATGGCCTTGTCTGGATTACCGGACTGGGCGGGGTGCCAAAAGACTCCTTCATTGTGAATGGAGGCATGACCATCGGTATGCCGGGCAAGCCGGCGTGGCAGATCATTGTCGCTGCCTTCGGCTACATCTCGGTCCTCATGCTCCCTCCATCCATGATTACGGCCCTCGGCGAGAAAATCGGATGGCGCGGATTTCTCGTCCCTGAGCTCACCGGCTGGGTCGGAGCGCGCGCAGCCTGCGTGTTCAGCGGCGTGGTTTGGGCGCTGTGGCACATGCCTGCCATCCTGTGGCATGGCTACGGCGGTGAAGGCGGCACGCCGAAGGCCTACCAAGTCGCGTGCTTCACGGTGATGGTAATGCTCTCTGCAATCGTGATGGGCTGGCTTCGCCTGAAATCGGGTAGCGTGTGGCCCAGCGCCCTTATGCACGCAACCCACAATGCGGTCATTCAGAATTTCTTCGACCACATCACCGCCCCCAAGGCCCACACCGCCTGGTTCATCGGTGAGTTCGGATGTGCGCTGCTGCTCCCCATGGGCCTCATGGCCTGGTACTCCTGGCGCGATCTGAGATCCGTTGAAGCTGTAAGTGCCGCGCAACCGGCCTTGCTGACCCGCCGCGCCGCAGCGTTACGGTGCGGATAATCTAAAGCCCACAACCGAGAGCCGCGGAGACGACCCATTGATAGACTTGCGACCCCTCAATTGGGTTTCAGTTGAGACGGTTACGAATGAGTGCAACACTGTGCGCGGGCTCCTTAAAAGACAGCGTCTGCAGTAGTCCGACCCATCAGACAGATCCTATCTCCCGCGGATCCCCGACGCGCTGCGCTGATGACCTGTCTGCCGTCCCATACCCTACCCTCTTTTCGACACCGGCTCGCTAGCAGGCCCGCCCAGTTGAGCTATCCAGCGAATTCCTGCCGCAACCCTGGCATTGGAGGGGAGTTAGTCTTTGGCCAAAGAGCCGACTCAGGAGTTCTGTGTCTACTTTCCGTGCATTCCCCCGTCATCCCTCCAGCCCCAGGAGCCCACTCGATGCCCAATTACGTTTACCATCTCACGTCGTCTGCGACGGCCTTGTTGATCAAGGCAAGCGGTATGTCATCCACCTTTTCGAGGACTGGCGAAGCCAGGGCCCATCCTGAAGGTGCCTTTGCGAAAGACAGAGAATTAAAAAGCCCCGCAAAGATCTTGAGTTTTGTGATTGAAGGCCTGGGGCACCTCCTCAACGCAGGTGTAACGCTCGAGCAACTCGCAAGCGAAATAAATTCCGTCCCTTTGTCGCAGTGCCCCACAGCCTCCGGCGTGGTCGATAACCATTCAGACGACAGCAACGCGAGAAGCGATTGGCACAAAAAGCAGTTGGCGGAATTCAGGGAGAAGTACTTTCCCACTGCGCAGGCATGTCCGAAGGCGGTGAAGGGCCGCGGAGAATACTGCGCACTGGAGCCATTAAAAAGGACCAATTACCGGAAGGAAAAGGGGCCAAAATTCCAGCAGGACTATCCCAACCACTTCGTCTGCAAGCTAGGGGTGATTTGTAAGGATCTGTATTACGCCGTATAGGAATCGCTCACCACGCGTGGTATCTACTTTACGAAAGAAGAGTGTGCCGAAGACGGCTATAGGGAATATGCCAAACACCTCGGGGGCGACACCATCGTGATTCTCCGCGTCATCAAGGAGAAATTGACGAACCCTCACCAGGACCCTAGTGAGTACAAGGCCATTCGCAGTGAAGGCAAGGTCGAGGTGGGCGATATTCAGATTTTCAACGATCATAAGAGGTTCCTGAACAAAGAAGCCCGCGATTCGGATGCCAACTGGGTTGCCCTCGGTGTATGGAATCCGATCCACTGACCGAATTCCCGAATGAAACTTAACAACTTTCGAACGTGCCCGGCCACCCAGCTCTCACGGTAGGCTCGCGACTCAGTACACCAGTCCCCCGGACAGTCATATCTCGTCTATCGATGTCGCACGCCAGCAGGATACGTCCCGGAAAGTCGGGCAGTATTTACGAATGCATCCATTTCACTTGGCCGAATAACGGGCGACGCGCTCTCGTGGTCGGAAGCTTCGCGGTCCTCGGCACAAGGGCGCATCGGCGACTTTACATCCAGGTGGATCGCCGATCCAAAAGCTCATCCTCTTAAACCCGCAAACGCACTATACAGCACGAGAAATCTGTCTCGACGAGTGCCTCGGCGTGTTGGGCAACAATTGACCGGTGACAACCGGGTTCCGCAAAGAATTTGAAGGTGTATGACGCGGCATCGAAATCAACGGATTTTGTCCGCGACCATGAGGGTCGACGTCGCGTGGACCATCTCATAGAGGAGGGTGCGCCCGTCGCGCGATACGCTGATTCCCGATGACCAGATCTTGGCCTGGCCTTCAGGCTCAAGGACAGTTGTAACTCCGCGCGATTTGAAATCGTAATACTTGATTGCGGGCCGAGGAGACGCCGCGACATCGTAAAAATATATTCCGCTCTCCGATATGTCCCAATATCCTAAATACCAGGGTTCCGGCAGATTTATGATTCGTTCTTCCTCGCCGCCGTCGAGCGGCATACGCCAGAGGCCCGAGCGGAAGTGCTTTGCGTAATAGAGGTAGCGCCCATCGTAGGATTCGACCCCAAAAAAACCGCCATGCTTTGTGACTTGGGTCAACGTGGAACTCGCGAGGTCCTGCTTCCACAATTCGTATCTCCCCGCGCGATCCGACGCAAAATAAACCGCCTTTCCATCGCGTGACCAGATGGGCACATCGTTCTCGTGCTCACCACCCGTGAGCGCACGCATGTTCCGGCCCTCGGCATCAATCATGAAAATCTGGGCACGATCGGCGGGTCTGCGAACAAAGACAATCCACTTCCCATCGGGCGACCAGCGAGGAGTGCCAACCAGTTCACCGGAGAACGACGTCAACTGCAGGGTATTGTGCCCCGCCGCATCGCTGGTCCAAATGTTCCTCGCACCCGACAAGCCAGACTGAAATACAACGCCTGTGCCGTCCGGCGAGAGTCGAGGACCGTCCATTTCCGCGGGCTGTTGCAGGATCGTTTCCTGCTTTACCACTCTACCGCCGGAGGCTGCAAGATGCGCCCGACGGATCGAATAGTTCTCAAAATGGGAATCAACGTAGGCCACACGCCGGCGGTCATGTGACAACACGGAGAGAGGCATTTGTCCCGGGAATATCTTCGCAAGTAATGCATCATTCTCTGCCTCGATGGGGCCCCCGTTGATCGATACCCTCCAGAGTCTTCGGCCGCCGACGCCCTCTCTGTCCGACGTGAATATCACGCTTTTGCCGTCAGGTGCCCACACAAATTGCCCTACTAGTCTTCCCTCCGACGTCAGGCGACGAGGAGTTCCTCCCTGAAAAGGAACAATGAAGAGGTCCCTCACGCGAATGGTCGATTCCTTCACGAACGCCACGTTTTTGCCGTCCGGGGACAGCATTGGGAGATGAAAGTTGTCAGAGTTGGAGTGCGGCGCGGTCAGGCACCACTTCTTCCCCGTATCGACTGTGAGCGCCACAATACCCATTGAGCCCCCCGCGACGCAGGCATCAGAAAAGAGAAGGGACTTGCCATCCGGTGTCCAGACCGCTCCCGTCGCTCCCCAGTCGCAGGCCACATCCGCCACCCTGTGCTCTGGGCCGCCCAGCGTAGGGATGGTGTAGAGCGAGCCACGGTTGTCTTCTCCGCATCGGCCAAAAACAAGAAGGCGCCCGTCGGGAGACCAGTCGACCAACGCGATCATGCCCCCTTTGGTATGCGTGATCTGCAATGGTCGCCCGCCCTCTATTGGCTGCACATAGATGTTCCACTTGCGAAACTCCGGGCTGTTCCAGGTAAACGCGATCTGGGTGGCGTCCGGGGACAGTGCGATACCGAGGAACTGGCCCGGAAAAGTCATCAACGGGACGGTCCTTACGGAAGTTGCAACCGTTGTTGCCCGTTCGGAGCGAATCCACCCCCAGGGGCGGGAGACAAGGAGCGCAATCCCGATCGCTGCAAGCAATACCAGACTGCCCGCCAGGAGTTTTCCCCTCGTCGGAAAGTAGCAGTCGACGGAACCTGCTGTTTGTCGTAATCGTGGTCCCGGGAGGGCGGCGCTCCGGGGGTTAAGGAACCGGGCGAGCCGGCTTCCACCCTTCCATTGCTCTCTATCTTCGCGATGAACCGGTAACCGCGCCGGGGGATCGTCTCGATAAATCGAGGCCGATCCGCATCGTCACCCAGTGCCGCTCGTACCTGGTTAATGCAGAAGTTGATGCCACGATCGAAGTCGACGAACGTGTCGTCTCCCCAGACGCGCTGCTGAATCTCCTGGCGGCTTACGACCTCTCCCGCGCGCTGCGCCAGCAAAAGCAGGAGAACAAACTGCTTTGGTTGCAGTCTGAGAGCCACACCGCGCCTTCTCAACTGCTCCGCATCTGGATCCAGTTCGAAGGGTCCGAAATGAATCTGGCCGTTCTTACCCCCTGGCAAGCCCATGCCAACACCTTCCATTGGTGTTGCGTGCACTATATGCCATTTCCTCACGTTCTGTTAAGCACTAGTCATGAAAGCACTTCGGCGCTAACACACTGCAAAGGCAAAACTAACTCGACATACGCCGAAATTCGAAGTATCTTCCGCTGATTGAAAGAGCCCAAAGCGAACGGGAGGGTCCATGAAAAAGGCCAATCGACTTTATCCCTTCGTCACCGGCCTCGTCTTCCCCGTTTGCTCCGAAAACGATGTCCGACGACATCACTACCCATCGAGGAGTGCGGCCCTGATTCGGGAAGGGAGCCTTCGAATGGGTATTGCACGTGGTCATGCGAGCGAATTCAGTCAAACGAGAAAGTTCATGAGAACTACAAATCTCAGCAATCCGGGGAAGAGTGGGTTGAAGGCTTTTGCTTACCCCACTGCCCTCGCTGCCTGACAATTCCCGCTTCAGTCCAACCAGGACACTGGGAGTAGAAATGACGCCAATGAAGAAGACAATGGAATTTACACGCAGTCTCGCGGGCCCGGTATACAACGCAGCTCGCGGCGCATGGAACAGTAGCCGGCCACGAGCGAAATTGGCCGTTATCTCCGTCCCGCTCACCGCCGTGGCGATTTCGGTTTTTGCAGCCTCAATGGCCCTTCCTACGCAAACCTGGGCGGACAACGACGATGCGGTCAGCACCTTTACCGTCGATGTGTCGCTAACCCCCGTGTTCAAGCAAAATGACGTGGATCCGTCGGAAGGGCAGGAATCGTTTTCCAAAGGCGACACTTTCTTTCAGGAGGGAACGATTTACCCCGCCGGTGTGCTTCCGCGCGGCAAGGCTAACAACGATCCCAATGAGCCTGGAGGGATCGGCAAGTATCTAGCGCGCGGAGTTTTTACCGAAGACGTTGCGGATTTTGTAAAGGCGGCCGACGGTCTCCCCGGTGCGAAGCCCGATGCCGGTTTCGTGACGGAGATCTATTCCTTTCATGAAGGGCAGACAAGCATCATGAGCGACGGGATCTGGCCAAATCCGACCTTTTCCGCCCGTCGGGTAGTGCTTGGCGGAACGGGAAAATTCCGGGACATAGTGGGCGAGACGAGAGAAGAGAACCTCGGGGAAAACGTTTATGGTTTCTGCAATTTCCGAATAACCTTCCTCGTCAAGAGGGTTACCCGTCGGGACTAATGCGGTGGCAGCGCTGAAAAGGGTTGCGCGTTCAAAGAGTCGCAACTGAGAACGGCTGAGGACTTCCCGGCTTGCACTTCGATTCCCTCGATCCCGCTACTCTCCGTCTCTCCAATCGTCAGGTGCGCTGAGCACTTGTGACCTTTAACTCGCCACGCCGCGTGAAGTTATGTCCTCTGCGGGACACATTGTGCTTCAAGTGACCTCAATGAGCAACGACTTCGCCGGATCCGGACCTAACCTACCGCGCCAGGAGGAATCTCAATGTATCGCATTTTCGAATCAGCAACGCGAATGTCTGCTGTTTGTGCCGCAGTTCTCGCAGGTCTCGTCTTCACCGGGGTCGGACGAGCGGCCCCGAACCCAACATGCACCGTCGAGGTGGCGGCTGGGCAATCCATTCAGAACGCGATTGATGGGACCACGACCGGCGCGACGGTATGTGTCGGTCCGGGCACTTACCAGGAGAACCTGCTCATCAATAAAGATGGCATCACTCTCAAGGGCGCAGGACCCGAGAAAACGGTCCTTGAACCGCCAGCCCAGCCAAGGGCGTACTGCCCTTCTCTAAATATCGAGCCTATTGGCCCTGAGGACCTCGGCGTCAATGGCATCTGTGTCGCTGACCTCGACCCGCAGGGTAACGTGCTTCGGACAGTAAACGACGTGCGCGTGACGGGCTTCACGGTGCGGGATTTCTCGGGAGTTGGCATCGTCTTCGGCGGTACAAACCGGATCCGCGCGGACCACAACGTGGCGGCGAGCAATAAGGGTTACGGCATCACTGCCTTCCTGTCTACACACGGCCGCTTTGAATACAACACGACCTATGGCAGCGGTGACGCCGGCTTTTACGTGGGCAACTCACCAAACGCCGACTTCACGGTACGATACAACACGGCTTTTGCCGACCTGTGGGGGGTCCTCGTGCGGGATGCGTCCGTGGGCACTGTATCGGACAACCTGGTGCACGACAGCTGCTCGGGTCTGGTCTTCCTGAACACGGGCACCACTACCGGCGTGCACGACTGGCGGGTCTCCAATAACATCGTGACGCACAACGACAAATTCTGCTCAGCAGAGGACACGGAGCTGCCGTTTTCGCTCACCGGCGCAGGTATCCTGATCGGCGGCGGCGACCACATCGTGCTTCGTGCGAACAGGGTGTTCAGGAATCACCCGGGTGGTGAGCCCAGTGTGGTCAATGGCGTCCCGCTCGCCGGAGGTATCGTGGTCATCTCCACGGCCAACATCTCCGTGTTCTCGGGATTCTACGGAGGCGTGGCGGAGCACAATATCATCGTAAAAAATGCTGTACTTGACAACCAGCCGTTCGACCTCGTCTACGACGGCCTGGGCACGGGAAACCATTTCTTTTCCAACAGGTGTGAAACATCGCTTCCCGGCTGGCTGTGCCGACATGAACGGTAGGATCTCAGGGCTGCGTTTGCGGATTCAGCAGTCCGGAATCGCGCACCAGGGACGCCATGGGATCCTGTGGATTTGGCAGATCGCTCCCGTTCCCCGAATGATGTCCGGACGTCAGTACCCTGCGAGATGTCCGGCCGGATCGAAGAGGGAGCCTTCGTGTGGATACAGATTTTCGTTTTGCGATCGGAATCAAGACAAGGGGAGAACCTTTATGAGAACTACAAAGCTCAAGAATCTGACAGTTCAGTGCCGGTGGTACGGAACTACTGAACGATGCGGGCGCGTTCAACGCGGGCACCAACTTCTGCTCGGCGCATGGAAGCAAGTTGGGCCGCGGAGCTACGACCTCGTGCATGAATTTTTTATTTTCGATGAGAATAATCCGAAAAGGCCGTCGGAGTTTCCATTGAAATCACACCTGACTGTTAGCCGGGACGGGAACCGGTTCGCGGGTACCTGGACCCAGGATGATTATGACCTTTACGGATCACTCATGCCGGGAACTCACTTCGATGGCACGATAAGCGGCACGTGAATTAATCCTGGACCCGACTATCCGTTCCCCTTGCCACTCTGAGACGCGTTGTGGCAATTGGCCTTGTCCTGTCGCCTGCGTGTGCTGACAAGTTCGCTCCGAAGTAGCGGCCTTATTCTCACAGTCGGACCACGACAAGACCCGGTGAAACGGCTGACTTGAACCTTCACACCGCTCGTCATCCGGCAGGGCCTCGCTCCGACGGTCCGCTCAGAATGCGGAACCAATTACCAATCCGTCAATACACTTCGCCTGGTCGTCGATGACAAATGATTCCGGGTGAGAACTCGAAAGAATTAGCAAACAGCTTCTGCTTAATTTGCGCATGATCGCCAAACCATTCATCGACACATTGCCCTTGTGGCTCGAAGAGCTGTTCACATGTCCGTAGAACGGGCGACGCGCTCTCTCTTGATCGCCCGCTTCGTGGGCGTTCGGCACAAGGGCGAGTCGGCGACTTCCCATCAGGGTGGATCAATCACTCCCGATTCAATCGACCACTTGCCCAATGCTCGACTCCGAGGTATTCGAAGCGGGGAACTGATCACGTGATCCTGGGATGAAGTAGATGCACCAGCTGTCACAATCAGCTTGACAACCGCCTAAAATTTAGAATACAGCATACTACATAGGTATCACACCCTCCTTGGTCAGCAACGAGTCGTGGTTTGCCTTTGGACGTCTTTTTCAAGGAATACTGGCGCGATTGCCGTGCTTCACTCGTCTATTACGATATTGACCCAGGAAAACTCGCGCCGGGGCGTTACAGGGCTGAAATCCACCGCAGGTCAATATCACGCTTTCGTGTCGACCCAAAGCTGTCGAGATACTCTCTCCGATGAAGTTCAGCAGAGGCCCGTGCACGCGGGGCAAACGAGCAGGCAACACGCCGCAAACTTCTTAGCAGATCTCAAAAGGCCGTGTCAGCACATATCACCTCGGGAGGCAACTATGCAGAATCTGATTCAGAACCTCCGGTTCAGTTTCCGCATGCTGACCCGAAATCTTGGCCTCACTATCACCGTTCTGATCACGCTCGCGCTCGGCATCGGCGCCAACACCGCCATCTTCACGGTCGACTATGCGACTCTTCTCGCTCCCCTGCCCTATCCCAATCCGGACCAGCTCGTGATCGTCTGGTCGAGAATTCAGAACTTTCACAACGGCGTCTCCGCCGGCGATTACCTGGACTGGAAGCAGCAGAGCACGGTCTTTCAAGACCTTTGTGCGATGAGCGGAGGCAGCTACAACCTCGCCACCAAGGATCAGCCGGAATATGTAAACGCAAGCCTGGAAACATTCAGCAAGCACCAGATGGTCGGCGCGCCGCTCCTGATGGGCCGCTACTTCCTCCCGGAAGAAGGGGTGGCAGGCGGCGACCACGTGGTCATCCTCACGTACAAGCTGTGGCGGAAGCTGGGCGCCAACCCTCAGATCGTCGGTACAACCCTGCGCCTCAACGACGAGCCTTATACGGTGGTGGGCGTGGAGCAGGATGGCGCAAACGCTCATGGAGAGCAGACGCAGCTTATTCTTCCGCTTGTATTCAAGCCTGAACAGATCAATCACGACTTCCACTGGCTCAACGTCATGGGCCGTCTCAAACCAGGCGTGACCATCAAGCAGGCGCAGCAGAACATGGACGCGGTCACCGCGCACATCGCCCAGATGTATCCGAAGAGCAACCAGGGCTGGGGCTCCTACGTGGAGCCGCTCAAGAACGACTACATGCCCAAAGATCGCACCAAGATGCTCTGGCTGCTGTTGGGCGCGGTCGGCTTCGTCCTGCTCATTGCGTGCGTGAACGTGGCGAATCTGCTCCTCGCCCGCGGCATGGTGCGGCAGAAGGAGCTGGCCGTGCGCAGTGCCCTTGGAGCCAGCCGCAAGGCCGTCTTCGGCCAGCTGTTAAACGAGAGCCTTGTTCTTGCCCTCGTCGGCGGCGCGCTTGGCGTCGGCGTCGGCTATGCCATGCTGAAGGGCCTCGTCGCAGCCATGCCGCCCGACACGCTTCCGACCGAGGCCGACCTGCGCCTCAACATTCCAATTCTGCTCTTCACTCTTGCCGCTACCACACTCGCCGGCCTTCTCGCCGGCCTCGCCCCTGCTTGGTACGCATCCCGCGTCGATCCCGCCGAAACCCTGAAGGAAGGTGGCCGCGCCGGGAGCGGCACTGGCAAGCAAGTTCTGCGCCGCATTCTCGTCATCGGCGAGTTCGCACTGGCGCTGGCGCTGCTGGCCGGAGCCAGCCTCACCATCCACAGCTTCTGGAACCTGGCCCACGTCGATCTCGGCATCAAGACAGATCATCTTCTCACCTTCTATCTTCCGGTTCCCGAATCGCGCCCCAAAGATCCCGAGCAAATGACTGCGTACTATCGGGACATCCTCGCCCATATAGCCGCCGTTCCCGGTATCTCCCACGCCACCGCCATGACCGGTCTGCCTCCCTATGGGGCGGGGTTCGGGATGCAGTTCATGCTCGAAGGAGGCCCAACCTACGCCGATCCTTCCCAGCGCCCCGGCACCGGATTCGGGATGGTCACTCCCGACTACTTCAATACGTTTGGAATCAAAGTGCTTTCGGGACGCGCCTTCACGGACCAGGACACATCAGCCACCATCAAGGTAGCGATGGTCAACCAGGACTTCGTGAACAAGTTCCTGAAAGGCAAAGACCCGCTTCGTCAGCGCGTTCTGGTCGAGCAGCTCATCCCCGGCGTCACCAAACTGGGACCATACGCCGCCTGGCAAATTGTAGGCATCTTCAATAACGTGCACGCCGCTGGACAGCGTGATGAGAATCCGGAGATGCTCATCCCCTTCTGGCAGATTCCGTGGTCGCAGGCCGGCTTCGGCGTGCGTACGCGGGAAAATCCTTCCACGATGGTGAGGAGCATAGCCGCTGCGGTGCACGCGGTCGACCCTACGGTTGCCGTCGCCCAACCGAGGACCATGGATGAAGTAATCGACTTGTCGATGGCCGATCAGCGATTCACGCTCGTCCTCTTTACCACGTTTGCGACGGTGGCATTATTCCTCGCCGCGCTCGGCATCTACGGTGTCATGTCCTTCTCCGTGGCTCAGCGTGCGCATGAGATTGCTCTCCGCATGGCTTTGGGCGCCACGCGCGACCGGGTCATCGTCCTCATTATTCGTGACGGCGTGCTCCTCTCTGTCATCGGACTGGGCATGGGCCTCATGGGTGCATACTTCGTCGGCCGCGCTATGCGGAGCATGTTGTTCGACGTCCAAGCCCTCGACTTCACTGCTTTCCTCTCGGTGGCAGTGGTTTTGCTCACCGCAGCTATTGTCGCCTGCTTTCTACCAGCAAGACGTGCCGCCTCCGTCGAACCGATGCGCGTCCTCCGCACGGAGTAGTTAGGGCGGTAGCAATTTGAAGCATTTCGACATCCCCATGCCATGAAAACATGAAAACCAGGGTTGCCGAACTTTCGCCGCGCCACTTTAGTGTGCTGAATCGCAATCGGCATGGAGGAGCAGCCAGAAGAGCGTGTCGACGACTCTACGTCCAAGTGGATCGCCGGAGAATGTGGAAGAGTGATTTGCCCTGAACTCATCAATCTAAGTGGCGGTCTGCCTCAATCGGATCGGCTGGCTCGAATCTTCCGATCCGTTGCCGTCCCCGACGGCCGCTATTCGTAGCGCAGCGCCACCATTGGATCCACGCGTGCCGCTCTTCTGGCCGGAATCCAACATGCCACTACCCCGGTTGCCAGTAACAACACAACCGTGCTCGCCAGGGTCACTGGATCATAGGGCTTCACTCCGGGCCATAACTGTGCCTCAACGGCTCGCCCCAACAACAGGCTAACCACCAGTCCAACACCAACTCCCGCCAGGACTAACCGCAAGCCCTCGATGATAACTAGCCGAAGCACGTTCGCGCGTTCCGCACCCAGAGCCATGCGGACTCCAATTTCATGCGTCCGCTGAGCGGTTGTGTATGCCAGTACGCTGTAAACGCCCACCGTTACAAGAATCAACCCCACACTGCCGAAAATCATCATCATCAGGAAGGCGAAGCGAGGGCCCGCATACCATCTCTGGCTGATCATTTGATCCAGGGACTCGGGATACATGAGCGCCACACCGGGATCGGTCGCCCAAATCGCTTGCTGTACTTCTTCCATCACCGACATCGGCGATTGTACCGACCGAACGACCAGGCTCCGCTGTCCAGATCCTGTCACGGTGTACGGTATCCAGACCTGCGGTTCAATCGGAGCCTGCAGGCCTCCCCTGCCGTAGCCGGGCGCACCCTGATTTGAGACGTCCTCTACTACTCCCACGATCTCGAACGGGGGCTCGCGCAGCGAATCGTCAACTCCCTCGAGTTCCACAAGCTTGACTTGGCGTCCGATCGGGTCTTCGCCGGATAGATACGTCGACACAAACTTCCGGTTCACCACGGCCACTTTTCTCGCACCGCTGATTTCGGCTTCGGTAAACCCTCGTCCCGTCGCAAACGGAATGCGCAGGGCATGGAAGTATGTTTCGCTCACGTTTTGAACCTGTGCACGCCATTGCCTCTCCGGCGGTTTTCCGGATATCTCGATCTTGCTGTCCCGGCTGTTGTTGGGCGGCACCGAACTTGATTCCGCCGCATCCGTCACCCCTGGAATCGCCTTTACACGTTCCAGAACCGGCCGGACAAATGCGCTCACCTGCTCCGCCGTCTTGTAGCGATCTGGCGGCAACAGCAACATCGTCTTGAAGACGTGATCCGCCTGCAGCCCCAGGTTCACCTCGCGCATCGCCAGAAAACTATGCATCAGAAGTCCCGCACCCACCAGCAGCGTCAATGACACTGCAACTTCCACCACCACCGCCGCATCGCGCAACCGTGCCGTCCTGAATCCGCCAATGACGCCTCTTCCTATGTCGCGCAGTGGATCGTTCAAATCGCGGCGCGCTGCCTGCAGTGCCGGCGCCAGGCCGAAAATCAGTGGAGTTAACACCGCCAGCACCAGCGTGAAACCCATCACCTGCGGGTTCAGTCCAATCACTGACTCAGCCGGAATCGAATCCGGCGGCATCGTAGCGACAATGAACTTCAGTCCGCCCCACGCAATCAATACGCCCAATACCGCTCCACCGATTGCCAGTACGAGACTCTCGGCCAGCAAAAGTCGCATCAGTCTTACCTGGCCTGCTCCCAGCACCGCGCGCAGCGCGAACTCCTTTTCTCGTGACGTTGCTCGCGCCAGCATCAAGTTCGCCACATTGACACAGGCAATCAGCAGCAGCAATCCCACTGCAGCCAAAACTGTATACAGCGTGGACTCAATGTGCCCCCCACCTGAGTGACCAAAGGGCACAGCAAACAGCTGGAACTGCGTTGGATAATCCTGCGGGCGCAGTTTTGCCAGGGGATTGACGATGCTGGTCAGGTCGGCAGACGCTTGCTCCACCGTGACGCCGTGCTTTAGCCGTCCCAGGATGAACCAACGCTCCGGCAATCCCGCAAAGCCCATCGACGTTCCCGGGTGTGGAGTCTTCGGAATCCACACATCGGCGTCATACCACGCAAAGCGAGGTGGCATGATTCCGACCAGAGTTCGTGCCGTCCCGTTCAGCACGAAAACCTTATTCAGCACATTTGGATCGCCGTTGAAGTGCGCCTTCCATGCCTTGTAGCGCAACACAAAAACTGGCGGCGCCCCGGGCTTATAGTCTGCTGGTTGAATGACCCGACCGTACAACGCCGGCATACCAAAAAACTCAAACGAGCCTGGTGTCATGTCGGCTCCGTAGAGCCATTCAACCCCCGCGCCATGTTTGTACAGCACGGGATCGTCCGCGGTGCCAATTACGCCGTCAAACGAGTGATTCTCCCCGGCAAACGCCAGAAGCTCGTCGGAACTGAATCCCTGCCGTCCCTCATCAGGACCTTGTGCAGCGCCATGAACACGCGGATAGATAATGTGTGCCGCATCCGTATAAGCGAATGGCTCGAGCAGCACGTTGTCGATGACGCTGAAAATCGCGGTGCTGGCTCCGATACCAAGCCCGAGAGTGAGAATCGCCACCAGCGCAAACCCAGGGTTGCGCTGGAGCTGGCGCAGCGCGTAGCGCAGGTCCTGCCCGAGGCTCGCAACGAAACCTCGCCCACCACGTCCAGGTTCGGCTGCTTCCCGCCGTGCCTCACGCACTGCCCCCGGCCGCTCTTGCGCAAGCATCTCCGCGGCATTCAGTTCCATCAGCACAGCGCGGCGCGCCTCCTCTTCCGCCTCGCCGCCAGCGATCAACTCGTGATAACGGTCGTCGAGGTGCTGCGACAATTCCTCAACAATCTCGACCTCGCGACCTGATTCCAGATTGAGTGACGAGAGGCGCCTCGAGATTTCCAAGCTCCAATCAGGCATGTTCCGCCTCCGTAATCCGGTTCACCGCCTCCACAAAAACCTTCCAGCCGCGGCGCTGAGACGCCAAAATCTTTTGCCCCTCCGATGTCAGTCGGTAATAACGCCGTCGACGCTGTCCGCTCTTTTCAACCCACCGGCCTTGAATCCAGCCGCGTTTTTCCAGGCGATAGAGCAATGGGTAAAGTGAAGCGACATAAAAAGTGACAGCCCCGCCGGAGCGTTGCTCGATCAGCTTTGAAATCTCGTAGCCATGTCGTGGCCGAGCCTCGACGAGCGACAGGATCAAAAGCTCCGCGCTGACTTTCTTCCATTCGAGTTCAGACATTCCTTCTCCCACATGTGGCCTATCCACATAATTGCGTGCATGAGATAGCAAAGTCAACTTTCAAGTGACGAACCGCGAATGCGGACACGGCCGCGCTGGAGATGATGATTCTCGAGTCGCTGCGGCGGCAGCCCGCGCACGGATATGCCCTCGTTCGGCACATCCAGCAGCGCTCCAAAACCTACTGCAGGTGGAAGAGGGTTCCCTATATCCATCCCTGCAGCTGCTGCTTAGGTGCTTAAGCAGAGTGGACGATTTGGTCCACGACCAGTCGAAGCGCGAGAAATCGCGTATGCGCTCACCAACTCGGACAGTTCCTCAAAGATCGGCCGGGATCCCTGGATCCCGGTCCTGTCACGTTGCCGGATAACGGGCGACGCGCTCTCTTGATCAAACACTTCACGAGCCGCGTCACATAAGGACGCGTCGGCGACTCTACGTCCAGGTGGATCGCCGGAGCGTGTGGAAGAGTGGTAAGGGCTGTTGGCAACAGCTGAGGTTTCTGAGGTCGGGCACAGCGCTTTTGGTACGGCCGCGAGACCGCAGTCGCGTCAAAGCAATGATGGGCCAGTGCAACGTTCGTTGCACTGGCCCATCATTTGGACTACCCGGCATCAGAAGCTAAATTTTGCTGCAAGTTGAATCTCCCGCGACACGCGTTGCAGTGTATTGGGCGAGCCTGCCGAAGAGATCGTCCCGAACGTCGACGTGCCGGCTGTCGCATTCGGGTTGTTGAATTGGGGTGTATTGAAGAGGTTGAAGAACTCAGAACGCAACTCCAGCTTTGTCGCCTCTCGCAACGCGATCGTCTTGAAGACCGAGAAATCCACGCTTTTTGTGCCAGGCCCCTGGAGGATGTTCCGCCCCGAGTTGCCCCACTGCTGAGCGCCTGGGTTCGCGAAAGCTGAGGTGTCGAACCATCTTTTTAAGGAGCGCTGCCCCGGCGACAAGGACCCGTTGCCGTTAGTGCCGACAAACTGAGCGCGCGGGACGATCCCATCGGCCACTCCGAGAGAATTCGATCCGGCCAGCACACTGAAAGGTATGCCGTCGGAGTAAGTGAGAATTCCGTTGAGCTGCCAACCCTGCACCAGGGGCCGGAGTATTCCCGAGCCTCTGAATGGCAGGGTGTAGTTCACGCTGCCCACAAACCTGTTCGGAAGGTTCTGATCAGAATTTCCATAATCATCACGCTTGTTGTAGGAATTCACAATGTTGCCGGGATTGTTCGAGTTCTCATCCAGCGAGTGGCTGTAGGTGTACGAGAACTGGTAATTGAGATTCTTCGATCGGCGCTCGGCCGTTACCTGCAGACCGTGGTAGTTGGAAAGAAGGCTCGTTTGAAGCTGCCAAATCTGTGAGAAGAACGGATATGGTCTGCGACTGGCGATCGGAGTTGTCCCAGGTGTGGCTTGGTTGATGTCCAGGAGACCATCGAGATGAACGCCCACGTTCCCAATGTATGCAATAGTGATGCGGTTTGACTCGCCGATCTGCTGTTGCACGCTCGCATGCCATTGCTCGCTATAAGGAATCTTGGCGTTCGGATCGATGGTATAGAGCGGGGCTCCCCGCGGAGCGCTGGTGGTCGCGCGCGTATGAACAAAGCCGTCCGAAACCCAGCTAAATCCCGCCGACCCATACGTTGGATTATTGAACGCCCAGTAGTCGATTGCAGGAGCGTTCGCTGCCAGCGTATATGAATTCGATACCTGTGGCGCTTCGTAGTAAATTCCGTATCCGCCGTGAACGGTGGTCTTGGAGGCTAGCCGGTAGGAGAAGCCCAGGCGAGGGGCAAAATCCGTATTGTTTCCGCCGATGCCATTCGCAGAAATGCCATTTGTCCCTACCTGGAACACCTCTGTCGTCGACCGCGAAGGGTCGAACAGGTACATGCGGTTGTTGACTTCCTTCCATGGCCATCCAATGAAGTTGTCATAACGCAGACCGACAGCGAGGGTCAGACGATCGTTGAGCTTGTAATTGTCCTGTGCGTAGAACGCTACATCGAGCTGGCGGAATCCGCGCGCGCCTTGTTGGTACTGGTACACTCCCGACGTTGGTGCACCAAGCAGAAGATCTGCCAGGCCGAGTCCGGTGAAGTTTCCCGTAAAGGCCATCGTGCCGTGCTCGGCAAGGGTCTGATACATGTTGTACTGCAATCGCACAAGCTCAGTGCCAACATCGATCGAATGCTTACCGCGCACCAGCGTGAGGTTGTCATTGAACTGGTAATTGTTGGTGCCGATCTGAGTGGGAGCATTGACGGGATCCCCAATTGAGGTGACTCCAGTGATGCTCATGAACGGCAATCCATCGGTATGCGCTTCATCGCCGGGAACAATGACCCCGGGAATTCCAAGTTGCGTAGACAAGTTCTGCCCATTCGTGAAGTTCTGTGCCGTAATGAAGATTCGCGACCATCCGACACGCGCGGTATTCAGCAGGGTAGGGGAGAAGACATGGGTCTCACTCAGCACCGCCTGATGGGCGGGTTGCTGTGCAGGTCCGCCGACTGTGGCACCGCCGACCGGGGTCGGCAGGAGTCCCGGCTGAAAAATATCGTCATAGGCGTGACTATAGCGCGCGAACGCGCTGTCCTTGCCCGTGATCTGGTGATCAACCTTCACGTCAAAGGCGTTGCCGTTGTCGATGCGCTGGGGACTGTAAAGAAAATTGTTGGCGGTTGTCGCACCTTGGATATTTGGAGTCGTATGGCTCGTTATGAGAGCAAGAATGTTCTGCCCCACCTGCGATTGCTGGCTCGTCAGATAGGAAGCCGGCACTACGTTTCCCGGGAATGGGACCTTCGTTATGGGATCGTGCACCGCTTGCGCATAACGAGAGAAGTCCCCTACCCCCTGAGGACCCCAGACCGGGATGGTATTGACGTACGTGAGTCCCTGGCTCGTCCGCTGGCCGGCGTAGTCCACAAAAAAGAAAGTCTTGGGATCTTTCGCCGGGAACACAGGTCCGCCGAACGTAGCGCCAAAGGTGTTCATGCGGAACGGTGGCTTCGCTCCGCTATCGAAGTAGTTTTTCGCGTCTAAAGCAGAATTGCGAAAGAACTCAAAGACCTCACCGTGGTAGTGGCTGGTTCCGGACTTAAAAACGAGGTTGATCACACCGCCCGCAGCTCGGCCGTAACGTGCGTCCGCGTCGGTTGTCTGCTCACGGAATTCTTCAACGGCGTCGATGGGCGGAAAGATCACAACGCCCAGACCATTGTGGTTCTCGTTGTCTCCGATGCCATCGAGCAGAAAGCGATTGTCGGTCATGCGCTGGCCATTGATCGCATAGGCCGTCGGACCACGCTGCTGCGCGTAGGGAATGAAGCCGGCCATCTGCGATTGCCCCGGAACAACACCAGCCCCCAGTCCAAGCAACTCCGCGAAGTTGCGGCCGTTGAGCGGCAGGTTGTGAACCGCCTCTTCCGTGCGCAGATTCGATACAGTCGCGGTGTCCGTATCGAACTGCACAGTCTCTGCTTTAACCTCAACCGACTGAGTCGCCGGACCAACGATCAGAGTCGCGTCTACGCTGAGCCGCTGACCAACGGCAAGACGAACATGCTTTATGGATCCGTCAAATCCAGGCGCCGTGATCTTGACCACATATTCGCCGGGAATAAGAGGGGGAGATACGTAAATACCTTCGCCGTTCGTCGAAGTAACTGTGAGAAGCCCGGTAGACTCATTCCGGAGCGTAACTGCCGCGCCCTGAACGATCGCTCCGGTACCTTCTTTGACACTACCTGTAATAACACCCCGCTCCACCTGGGCGTTCGCTCCATGGGGAACAAATGCAGATAGAGCAACAAACATCAGCAGAACGAAGAATCTCTTTAGAAGCCGCAGATGTGATTGAACCACAGACATAGATGCCTCCTGATGCGATCAGGGATCGCGTAGCAAAGCGGCACACGGCCGCAATCGCGCCGGGACACTACCTCAGGCGATCCCGCGCGTCACAATGGCAAGTTTTCAAAACGACTGATTACGACGATGTGGTGGCTTGACTAACAACAACGCAAAACGAGCAGACGTATACCCATAAAGCGCGCTCCTTGGCTGGGACGGGAGGTACGGGCAGTGCGCATCATCGCCGTAAGGCGGTGATGCATAGCCCGGCTGCATTCAACGGAAGTGAGGAAAGAAATGGGAAGTTGCAGGCGCGATCAACAACAACAGCCAAACGTCCGGCGGGGAGCCTGAACGAGTACAACAGCGGCCATAGTGTGGCGACTCTGATCTTGCATGATGGGTATCAAGCCACAGAATGCGACGTTTGTCAACCGCGTCTCACAGGCTGCGACAGGCGCGGGATTTTTATGCAGCGACACTTGACACAAGTTCCAGCTCCATGCAACATCTGAATAACTCAGCCGAGCTCGCAGAGCTCTTGAGCAAGTCAGCATGACACTCGTCTTCTCATTCCGCGCTTGTTGTTGTCGCTCGGTCTCTCGCTAAGACATTTGAGCGACTCCGCGGAATTGAGCTGACTGGCCGGTTGTGTTCCGTCCCATTCCTGAATCAAACGCACACGAGTCCGCCTCGTAAGCTCCGCATTGGGCAGCTGCCCCGCTTCCGATCTCAGGAACCAGCTCTCATGAAGCCATTTCATATCATGGCCAAGCCGCACGGGCCGATCTGCAATCTCGATTGCACTTACTGCTATTACCTGGAAAAGGAAAAGCTCTACGCCAGCGCTGGTCGGGGCTTCCGCATGCAGGATGACGTGCTCGAGAACTATGTGCGCCAGTATATCGAGACATATCCGCTGGAGACCGTACAGTTCGCCTGGCAGGGCGGAGAGCCGACACTCTTGGGCGTTCCTTACTTCGAACGCGTGGTCGCGCTTCAAATGAAATACGCAAACGGCAAGAAGATCGAAAATGCATTGCAGACCAATGGGACGCTCCTCGATAACCAGTGGGGCGAATTCCTAGCGCGCAATCGGTTTCTGATCGGATTGTCGATCGATGGCCCGGAAGAGGTGCACGACGCTTATCGCGTGGACAAGGGCGGACAACCTACCTTCGCACGCGTCATGCGCGGCCTCGACCTGCTCAAGAAACACGGCGTGGAGTTCAATACTCTCACGGTCGTCAACCGCAAGAATTCCTATCGAGCGCACGAGGTCTACCGCTTCCTCAAGCAAATTGGCAGCAAGTACCTCCAGTTCATCCCTGTTGTTGAGCAGGTTGCCGACGAGCCCGATCCGAACGGCCTGGTGCTCTTGAAACCGTACGCACGCCAAGAAACGACTGTTTCCGACTGGTCCGTAGAGCCCCTACAGTTCGGCCGTTTTTTACAGCAGATGTTTGACGCCTGGGTGATCCAGGATGTCGGCCGCGTTTTTGTTCAGATATTCGACGTGGCGCTGGAATCTTGGTACGGAGTGCCGCAATCGCTCTGTGTCTTCGCGCCTGAATGCGGACGCGCGCTCGCAGTGGAGCACAACGGGGATCTTTACTCCTGCGACCATTTCGTCTATCCCGAAAACCGGCTTGGAAACATCATGGAGCGAGCGATGGGATCGCTGATTTCATCGCAGCAGCAGGTCCGTTTCGGATCTGCCAAATCCACGATGCTCCCTTCTGACTGCCAGAAGTGCGATGTGCGTTTCGCATGCAACGGAGAGTGCCCCAAGCATCGCTTCACGCAGACCGCAGGGGGAGAGTATGGACTGAACTATCTCTGCGCGGGCTACAAGCATTTCTTCCGTCACATCGATCCGTACATGCGCTTCATGGCCAATCAGCTGAGAAACAATGAAGCGCCGGCGCGAGTGATGGATTGGGCGCGCTCGCGGAGAGGCGCAGCCGGATCAGCCGCTGTCACTCAGAATGCGTATCCCGGCTGTTCCCAATAGCCATTCATCGATTTTTGTTTGAACACCCCTGCCGCATGGGCGGGGGGGCAGGAGAGCACCGGTGGCGAAGTGGCCAACGCTCTGGTCTGCAAAACCAGCATTCGCGGGTTCGATTCCCGCCCGGTGCTCCAAAAGACGAACCCGTCATCATTTGCCGTTGAACTGAAAACTACAGGAGAACCATGAAAGAGAAAAGCATCTTGAAGGCGGTGACATCGACGCTCATTCTTGGATTGAGCGCGAAGTTCGCACTGCACGCACAGGAGGCAGCGCCCTATCAGGGGGTCGTCGGTAGAACGCTCGCCGAGTCGAAGGAGTGGTGGGCCGAGCCCGCCAAAGCACCGGCCGGCGCACCAAACGTGGTGTGGATACTGTTGGACGATGTGGGATTTGGTGCGTCCAGCACCTTCGGGGGACTCATCTCCACACCCACATTCGACAACCTGGCCGCGAACGGATTGCGCTATACCAACTTTCACACGTGCGCAATCTGCGCCCCCACCCGCGCCGCTCTGCTCACTGGGCGCAACAGCGCATCCGTACATGAATCCGGCTTCTCGCATACCGTCCTCTCCGCCGGATTCCCGGGCTGGGATGGTCGGGTTCCTTCTTCTGCCGGAACCATTGCTGAGATCTTGCGCGGCAACGGCTACAACACCTTCGCGGTGGGCAAGTATGGCGTGACTCCGGACGAAGAGGCGACGGACGCAGGCCCGTTCGACCATTGGCCGACTGGTAAAGGTTTCGACCACTTCTTCGGATTTCTCGGCTCGCAAACGGACCAGTACAGGCCGGACCTCGTCGAAGATCAGGCGCACGTACGTCCTGACGGCAGGCACTTGAGCGATCAGATCACCGATAAGGCGATCGCGTATATCGACCGGCAGAAGAAAGCTGCTCCGGACAAGCCGTTCTTTCTCTACTACGCTCCGGGCGCCACGCATGCTCCACACCAAGTGGATCGATATTGGAGCGATCAATATAAGGGCAAATTCGACAAGGGCTGGGACGCCTATCGAGAGGAAGTGTTCGAACGACAGAAGAAGCTCGGCGTCATTCCCGCCGATGCGAAGCTTCCAGACCGCAATCCTGACATCAAGCCCTGGGATCAATTATCACCGGACGAGAAGAAGCTTTACACACGATTCATGGAAGTGTATGCGGGGTACCTGGCGTATACGGACTTTGAGGTAGGCCGCCTGGTCAATCACCTGAAAGAGATTCATCAGTTGGACAACACGCTTGTGTTCGTCATCATCGGCGATAACGGCGCGAGCAAGGAAGGCACTCTGAATGGGGTTGTCGATCAAGGCTTCGCCCAGAAACCCGTATCAGAACAAGAGAACATAAGCTACAACCTGAATAAGATCGGCGAGATTGGCACGCGGGCCGCCACCAATGGGAATTACCCGCTCGGCTGGGCGCAGGCGGCCAATACTCCTTTCAAATTCTGGAAGGAAGATGCGAACAGCGAAGGCGGCACGCACAATCCGCTCATCGTTTACTGGCCTAAGGGGATCAAGGACCGAGGGGGAATCCGCACCCAATACGGCCATGTGATCGATATTCTCCCCACGACGCTCGACCTTGTGGGCCTTAAGGTGCCTGATGAGATCAAGGAGGTCAAGCAGCAGCCGGTTGAAGGGACGTCGCTGGCCTACTCGATTGATGACCCGAAGGCGCCGTCCCGTCACACCGTGCAGTATTACTACATCTACGGCTCCCGGTCGATTTATGACCACGGGTGGAAGGCGGAACTACCCTATCCAAACGCCTTTGTCACCGGAAACGCGGCGAGCAAACAGGCCTTTGATGAAAGCGCGTGGGAACTCTATAACCTGAACGACGACTACACCGAACGCATCGACCTGTCCAAAAAGAATCCTGAGAAGCTGGCGCAGTTGAAAGCCGAATTCGAACAGCAGGCCCAGGAGCATCATCTGTACCCGTACATCACATGGGACGATGTGTTCAACGTGCGAATTCACCGCACCAAGGACTCCAAACCATTCGCCGAAGCAGTGAAAGACGCAACCAAAGGCACCGATAGCGAATAGCATTGCGGTCCGCAGTCCCGAGCTTCACTAAACAGGCCTGGTCTCGCGGCCAGGCCTGTCAACTGCGACAAGATCATCGTCGCGCGCTTGGTCACTTCAGGCCCACAAACGAGGGTGCACTCCAACCGCCCTGCAGCCGTCTGAACACTGCCATGCGATTCCGCGCAGTTCCGAAGCTGAAGAACGATCTTTCTTGCGGAACCTCAGCTATTGCTGACAGGCGTTGTACTCATTCACCGTGATTTGGACTAGCCCGATTGGATCGGTAACGAGAAGCGCATCTTTCGTCAGTTGTCGCATAATCGCCGATGCGCTCATTGAGGGATGATCGGCGACGATATGTGGCCGGACTCCCCGGTTTCCGAACGGCCAAGTTGACGGAAACGGGCGACGCGCTCTCTTGGTGCAGGTGAGATGGTTACCACACAAGGACGCGTCGGCGACTTTACGTCAAGGTGGAGCATTGAATCGCCGTTGAGCGGACAGAGCCAAGCTCAATGAGTGGTAAGGCCTGCAGTCAACACTTGAGACGATACCCGGTCCTCACCCAGGCAGAGTCGGGGTTATTCATTTCGAATGGCAGCCAGCGGGTCCACTCGCACGGCTCGCAGGGCAGGAATGCTGCAGGCGGCTACGGCAATCACAAGCAAGAGAGTCGACACCGCCACAAACGTCTCCGGGTCGTTAGGCTGGACGTGATAAAGCATGCTCGTCATAAGGTGCGTGATGGCGAATGCGCCAGCCAGGCCGATAATGAGGCCGCCCAAGGAAAGAAGCACCCCATGACGGACAACCAATTTCATCACGTGCCGCTTCTGGGCACCCAACGCCATGCGAATTCCAAGTTCGCGCGACCGCACGGTCACTTCATAGGAGAGCAATCCATACAGTCCGATGCACGCAAGTATTGTCGCCAGCATGGCAAAGAAGCTTGATAACCGCGACAGCAAACGCTCCCGAAAGTGCGTTCGCGCGATCTGCTCCGTTTGCGTGCGGACATCGAAAATCGGTAAGCGGCTATCGGCGCTGGCGATAATATCACGCACCGCTGTGACCAGCGCCGTGGGATCCCCGCGGGAACGCAATTCGAAGTACGCGTGACTGGCGACGAGCGGAGTGTACATGGCGGGCCTGATCTCCCGCTTCAAGTCCTTGTACTTCGTGTCACCAGTGATGCCCACGATCCGAAATCCGGGATGCAGCACAGCGTGAGGGTCGTCGTTTTCGGCGTTCCCGATGTGCATTCCCACCGGATTTTGTTTGGCGAAGAATCTGTGTGAGAAGGTCTCGTTGATGATGGCCGGGACCGGGGCGACCGCCGCCGAGGAAGATTCGGCATGCGATGGAACAGGATGCGTGCCGGTGCTCACAGTCGCCTTGTCGGCGGCTGACTGTTCTGCCGCTTTGACGATGGCGTTCGTCTGTTCGGCCGAAGTAAAGTCCGCGGAGTTGAAAGCGCGACCCGCCAATATTGGAATTCGCATCGCCGAAAAGAAATCGGGGCCCACGCTCAGCATATCGGTATTGATATTGGTTTTGGGCAGCGCGCCATCAAGATGCACTTCGTCAGCTGAATAACCACCACTCAACAGCGGCTCGTCCGAATAGCTGGCGGAGACGACACCCGGCAGGGCCGCAAACCGCTGTTGCAATTTGCCGTACAGGTGCATCATCTGCTGGTCCTTGTATCCGGCCATGGTCGGATTGATGCCGAACAGCAGTAAGTTGTTCGTGTCGAACCCGGGGTTGATCGCCTGCACATTGAGCAGAGTGCGAACCAGCAGCCCCGCGCCGGCCAGGACAACCACGGAGAGCGCCACCTGCAACACAACCAGGGCGTCGCCGTACCGGATGCTTTGGCCAGTATGTGCGCCGCCCGGAACAGACGAAGCATTTTCATGGAGGGTCCTGTTTAACTCCAGGCGTGAGCCACGCAGTGTTGGAAGTAGTCCTGACAGGATTCCCGTGGCCAGTGTGATCGTAACCGTGAAGGCGAGAACGCGCATATCCGGCGCGATTACAAATGAAAATGGCTCACCTAGTCCGCTCTCAACCATTTTGGTCATGGCGCTCACGCCCAGCCAGGCGAAGACTATCCCGAGCGCGCCTCCGGCGAGCGAGAGTAGAACGCTTTCCGTTAGGAGTTGGCGCACAATGCGGGCACGGCCGGCTCCGAGAGCCTGGCGCATCGCCATTTCCTTCTGCCGTTTTGCCGAGCGCGCCAGGATCAGTCCAGCTACGTTCGCGCAAGCAATGAGCAAGACAAAGCCCACCGCCGCCATGATCACATTCAGCATGGGCGCGATGTCGCCGCTTTCGCCGCTTAGGGCCCGGTGAATCGGCACAAGCGTAATCTGGGGCGCATCGCTCTCTGTGAACAATGAAGTCCCCACCACCTGGCTGCGAAAGATGGCAGTTGCCGACGCCTGCGCCTGCGCCACTGACACGCCTGGCTTGAGGCGCCCCACGATAAGCACCCAGAAGGTGGACGGTTCGGCAAGCCTGTCCTTGTTTCCCCACCACTCGCTTTTCACCCGGTTTGCCAGCCCGAGAGGCATGAAGAAATCTTGTGATTTGCCCGGCGTGAGGTGATTGAAGTTAGGTTGTGCAACGCCAACGATCACGGCCGCCACGCCATTCAGGCGAATCGTGCGGCCCAGGGCAGAGCGGTCGGCGCCAAATGCGCGCTGCCAATATCCATGATTCAACACGATCACCGGCGCAGCCATGGCAGCGTCGTCTGCCGGCCCCAGCGCGCGGCCCATGAAAGTCTTTAGACCCAGCAGGGAGAAATAGTCACCCGATACATATTCGCCGCGTGCAATGCTGGCCGGTCCATTGCCGCTGAAATCCACTTCCAGCGGACCGGCGAACGCAGCCACTCCTACAAACGCGCTGTTCTGTGCGCGCAAGGCCTGAAAGAAGGGTACTGAAACCGAACAGTGGTATGCTTCGCCGCAATCGCCGTAGTCGCTCTGGCCCCAGAACTTCGGATTGTGACGAGCCGACCAGCTGCAAATAACCAGGTGCTGCTGATCCGCAACCGGCAGCGGGCGGAACAACACCGCATCGAGGGCGCTAAAGATCGCTGTATTGGCGCCGATACCCAGGGCCAGGGTGACGACTACGATCGCAGTAAACCCCGGATTCTTGAGAAACTGGCGGATGCCGTAGACGATATCGCGGCGAATATCCTCCAGTTGCACGAACCCCCATCGCTCCCGGCTCCTCTCCGCCGCGAGGCGCGGGTTGCCGAAATCGAGTAGCGCCCGACGACGGGCGCATTCCGGTGACGCGCCGCGCGCAGTGTATTCTTCCACCTTCAGTCCGACATGCAATTGCATCTCTTCTTGAAGTTCGCGCGCGTGCGCTTCCCGCCTCAGCCACGACCACAATCTACGCATGAATTCCATCGCGTCACTCTCCCGGCGTCGCCCTATGCCTCCATCACCCGTACGATCGCTCCCAGCACCGTTTCAAACTCGGCTTTCTGGAATTGCAACTGGTTCCGCCCAGCCGCGGTGAGCTTGTAATACCGCGCGCGACGATTGTTCTCGGTCTGCTTCCATTCCCCTGCAACCCAGCCTTTTGCCAGGAGCTTTTGCAAAGCCGGGTACAGAGTTCCTTCCTCGATGTGGAACACGTCGCCTGAGATCTGCCGCAGCCGCTGCGCGATGCCATATCCGTGCATGGGTTCCAGCGAGAGCGCCTTCAGCAGCAGAAGCTCTAAGGTTCCAGGAAGAAGCGATTTCGATTCCATACCATAGGTAATCTACCCTAGGTACCCTAGGTATTAAAAGAGGATTGTGACGAACGGATTGCTGTGAATTTTTGCTGGACAGTAGTCGATTTTCGCCGATGCGCATTTCAAAGACCTGAAAGTCTGGTGGAAACGTGCGTTGCCCTGTTGGCAGCAGTTGACAGCCGGATCGCTGGACGCAAGCCGACTTCCCAGTAGGAATTCTGTGGCCTGGCGAAGACCTGCTCGGCTTTGATCATTGCGTTAGCGATGATTCGCTCGGAATGTCGAATCATCGCGCAAAAGCTCGTTTAGACTCGCAATGTGGGCGGGCGCGCAAACGGCTTCTTCAAAGCAATCTAAGTTTGGCTAAAATCTCCTGAAACTGAGGGTCTCTCCGCAGTGGGTCCAAACGCGGTTCCACGGCGAGAACCAGCAACGCCCAATCGCGATTCTCAAACGCCTGTTGCATGTACCTCATCGCTATCTCTTCTTCGTCGAGGGCGAGGTGAATTACGGCAAAGTTATAGGCGGGCACGAAGGCACTCCTGGACCTCTCCTCCAAACGCCGTAGGATCTGGCGGGCCTCGTTTCTCCGACCAGCGACTGCCAAGCTATATGCCATTTCGGTCAACCCAAGCGTACTGTCGGGCATTGATTCAAGGATCTTCTCCGAGGCTGCAATGGCTTCCGTGTGCATTCCCTTCTGCGAATAGACTCGCCCCAGCCAAAAATGAGTCCTGACATAGTTGGGATCTAACTGCATGGCTTTTTGACCCTGCTCAATCGATTCATCATAGTTCCGGGCGTAGTACAAAGTTCGAACTACTTCCGCATTGTTAGGCAAGGATAGGGGATCCAGCCGCATGGCCTCGTTCATCTGTTCCCATGCTTCGCGGTGACGTCGGGTCTCACCAAGGAGAGCTGCATAGAGGCGGTGCGCCATTGAGTAACTGGGATTCAGGGCGATGGCTCGCTTGTACTCATCCTCTGCGCCAGACCAGTTCCATTCCAATAGACCCAGCGCCGCGGCTAGCGAAGTATGCGTCTCCGCCAGATTGCCACCCAGGGATACAGCCCGGCGCGCCGCCTCCAGTGCCTTAGGCTGTCCCTCACTCGCTGGGATGGAATCCATGACTACGAGGAAACTATATGAGTCCGCTAGCCCAGAGTAGGCTTCGCCAAAGTTTGCGTCTCGCTCGATGGCGTGCTGAAAATAGCTAATCGCTTTCCGGTATCCTTCCGGCGTAAATTGATTCCAGAAGTACCGCCCACGCAGATAGTCTTCGTTTGCCTCAGCGTCGAGATGATGCGGGTTCGCACGGTCTTTGTAACTCGGGCTCAGTTTCACTCCAATCTGTTCCGCTACCGCCGTTGCCACCTCTTCCTGCAATTCAATGGAATGACTGATCTGCCGGTTGTAGCTGCGTGCCCACACATGCACCTGGTCATGCACCCGGATCAGTTGCACGGTGATCCGTACCTGATCTCCATCCCGCCGAACGCTGCTCTCGAGAACATAGCCGACGCCCAATTCGCTTCCAATCTGTTCCACGCTCTTCGAAGTATGCTTGTAGGCCATCGATGTGGTGCGCGCGATGACCCCAAGTTGCTCGGGACTTAATGCCCCGAGTTGCGCAATCACCTCTTCGGTCAACCCATCACTGAAATAGTCCTGACCTGGATCCCCGCTAAGGTTTTGGAAAGGGAGCACGGCCAACATCACGGGTCCCGCACCAAGAATCTGACCAGCGCGCATTCGCCGCCAGCCGTGATAGAAGATCACAGCAAGTGCGACTACAAGACAGGAGATGAGAATCGTAACGAGAAATCGCGGCCGAGTGCTCAATCTTTGATCAACAGGGCCGGTCTCAACTGCCGGCGTGGCGGCCGGCGCCGGAGACTCAGCCTCAACCGGCTGCCCCTCCCCGGAGAGCACCGGGCAGATGAAACGATAGCCGCGCCGGGGAATGGTCTCAATGTACCGTGGTCGCTCGGAAGAATCGCGAAGGACGTCGCGAAGTTTTTTAATAGCCGTATTCAAGCCATCGTCAGAATCCACGAAGGTACCCGCCGGCCACAGTCTGTCCTTCAACTCCTCGCGGCTGACGACCTCGCCCCTTCGTTCAACCAGCAGCAGCAAAACCTCAAGGGGCTGATCCTGGAGGCGCACCCAGCTGCCGTTCCTCCGCACTTCGCGGGAGCGGGGATCCACTTCGAAGCCGTTGAACCGCAGCGTACGACGGTCTTGCGCATTGGCTGCCATCGAACTCCCGAGAGTTGCGGAAAGCTGGGAACGGAGAAAATCCCCGGTTGCGCGGACATGAGGAGGTCACCGGCTGGTGGCCGAACAGCAATGAGGCCTTCGGCCCTTCAGCCTTGGAAAGGCCAAGTTTAACTGATTTAAGACTTTGCCGGTCCGGAATTATTCCGGAAACAGTCCAGCCCCGGTCCATTGACGGCGGCGAAAGAGTGCATGAGACTCACACCACGTAATTGGGAGTTCCCGTTCCCGCCGCGCGAGCCCAGCGCATTGATTGCTGTAGTCGCGACGCTTGGCGGCCCCGCGTGCCAAGACCATCTCAACGACGGCAAGTGCCAGCCGACCTAGGCATGTGGCACTTCCGGTTCATTTCCGATGGAGTCAGCTCCGGTATCCCCGGCGCCGTGCCAAACAACCACCTTGGGTCAAGAGACTCGGTGACAAACCTACTTAGGAGTTACCTCATGAAAACAATTTCGCTCCGCTTATCAACGCTGATCGTGGTTCTGGCAATCGGCTTAACGCTGTCGGCCTCTGCTGCCAACCCCATCATCGACTGGAATCAAATCGCCCTGACTACTGCGCTAACCACTCCCGGGACACAGATATATCTCACCTATGTCAATCTCGCCATGTACGACGCGGTGAATGCGATAGACGGGCGATATCAGCAGTACGCACCCGAATTCCACGGCCCTGGAGATGCCTCCAGGGAGGCAGCCGCAATTTCGGCAGCTTACCAGGTCCTGTTGTACTACTTTCCCGCCCAGGCGGCGGCCTTGCAAGTCCAATATGATGCAGCAATTGCTGCCATTCCCGATGGTGAAGCGAAGGGAAACGGCATTACGGTCGGGCAAGTCGCAGCCGCGAGCATCGTGGCCTTGCGGGCAGGGGATGGAAGGGCTGCGAATGTCACCTATACTTACCCTTCCTCTCCCCAACCAGGAGTCTGGATCCCAACCCCACCAGGTTTTGGACCGCCCGTAACCCCATGGGTAGGACAGATGGTTCCTTTCACCATGCAGAGCGCTTCCCAGTTCCTGCCGGTGAACGGTCCGCCCTCCTTGGGCAGCCGCCAATGGGCCCAGGAGTACCATGAGGTCAAACTACTCGGCGCGGCAAACAGCGGAGTCCGGACACCGGCACAAACAGAGATTGCCTTGTTCTGGACGGCGAATCCAGTCGCCACCTATTTTGGCGCCTTCGGGCAGTTGGCGCTGGAACGCCATCTCAACCTCTCGAAATCCGCTAGATTGCTTGCCATGCTGTCGGTAGCTTTCGCGGATGCAGGTATTGGTTGTTTTAATGCCAAGTATCACTTCAGCTTCTGGCGTCCAGTAACTGCAATTCCAAACGGCGATATAGACGGGAATCCGGAGACCGAAGCTGATCCCACCTGGCTCCCGCTCGCACCAACCCCGCCCCATCCGGAATTCCCCGCTGCTCATGGGTGTGCCACCGGCGCGATAGCCAAAACGTTGGAGAATTTCTTTGGCACGCCTAATGTCAAATTCTCTGTATACAGCGCTGCCACCCGCACAACTCACACGTACTACAACGTCGGCCAATTGGAAACGGAAGCCTACTGGGCTCGCATTTACGCCGGGTTTCACTATCGGCATTCCCTAGACGAGGGATTCAAGCTCGGGCACCGGGTGGCGAAACAACTCAATCAAAACTTCTTTCAACCTCGCCACGCAAATGAACAGTGAGGTCTTCTGACGCGTAGTCTCCGGTACACTTCGCTCAATCTCATTGGAATCGGCGAGGTTTGCAACGTTCCCGCCGATTCTCCTCGATCGTCTCACGAGTGGGCGCCAAGTCACCGGCGCCGCTCCTGCCTCAACGCATCGCGGCCCGATGCGATCAGTACCAACAAACGGGGTTCTGCTTCAGCAAAACGCTGGACTGGCTGCAGAATCTCGGTTTATGCCAAATCGCCAAACCTCGTCGACGTTTTGGCTCTGAGGACAGAAGAGCTGCTCCCATGCCCATATAACGGGCAACGCGCTCTCACGATCGAACACTTCACGAGCCGCGCGGCATAAGGGCGCGTCCGCGACGATACGCCCACGATCGGCGGCAGCGTGTGACGCTCAGGCATAATTGTTCGCGTGACCGACTCAGAGGAAAAACCGGCGACACCTAAGGCGCGAAAGAAATTCCGGCACTGGAAGCTCTTCAGCAAGCAGCTTTCCCCCGCCTTCGCTAAAACACAAGATCGTCGTCGGCGCGGAGTCTGCATCGCTTGTGGACAGAATCCATGTCAATGCAAGAAACCAACAGACACATGACTCGGAGGCGAATATTCGGCATACTGACGAGTCGGCGACAAACCGACCATGATGACATTGAAACTGGAATAAGATGGAGCAACATGCCTTCTTTAGACTGGCTCCGCAAGTGGACGGACAAGATCAAGCAGTCGCGTGGAAACACGTCGGCATCCGTCCAGTGCGATGAGATTGGGCTGACGCTAATCGTCGCGCAAGCCGGGCGTGCTGACCAGACCCAGAGCGTCGCATGGGATCGCGTAATGGACGTATTCGGTTTCAAAAGGGACTGCTTCGCTGTTGACCAGATATGCTTGGCGATTCGCAGTGGCAACCCTGAACAAATAGTCGAAGTCACCGAGGCCGATGAAGGGTATGCGTACCTCATCGAGCAACTTCCAAAGCGTCTTGCTGGGTTGCCCGTTCTAGAAGACTGGTGTCGGCGAGTGCGCTTCCTCCATTTGAAACGCAGTGGACAGAGCTTTATCGTCGCAACATGTGAAAGCGGTAGGAAGTGCAATGAGGATGCTTTGGTGTTGGCGCTGCCGGGCTGAGATGCCGATGCTCAATGAGGCTGAATTTGAATGCATCAAGTCGATATTCTGGTCGTCACCTCTCACGACAAGAGCAGAGAGAATCTGTGCCGAGTATGAGAGAGTGACGGGTTTCAAAGAATCGAATATGAACGCCATCTTCCATCATCGACTCTCAATCTATGGCGAACCATGCCACTTCTGTCGCAAGCCTCTGAGAACTCCGAAGGCGAAGCTGTGCGGGAGTTGTATGCAGCCGGTAAGAGCGGATTGCTCCACGCCATGAAAATTATGGTCGCAGTAGGGACGACCATTGCTGATCGCCCCCTGCTCAGATCCGTACGAGCGCTTTTACGCATACGGCTCTTATGAAGGATGAGTGGCGTTGAAGCGCACATCGGGATATGGATGCAGGACTTTGGCGCGTGGTATCCATCGTTCAAATAACGGAGTGAGAGTCTCCCACCTTTTGCGGGCGCGTTGGCTGCGGCTCGCGAGAACCTGGAACCACAACCGATTGATACGCTGCCTGAAGGTGTCCAGCTTTCGCAGATTTCCGGGCACTGCGTGGTATTGGTAGTAGCCGTTGACGACCTTCCGAAGCCATGCACCGACCTCGCATGGGCGAGCATGCATCCGGCGGCGAAGTTCGACCTTGATGGCCTTCAGCTTCGCAACCATCCGCTTCTTCGCCGTAATGCGCCCGACGGTGAAGGTATCGGTCTTGAGGCGTCGCCCACAGAAGTGAGTAAAGCCCAAGAAGTTGAACGTCTCTGGTTTTCCCGCGCCGCGTTGCTGCCGGTCTTTGGCAGCGTAGCGCCCGAACTCGATCAGCCGGGTCTTCTCCTGATGGAGTTCCAAGCCGAACTTCGCGAACCGTTCCTTGAGGTCCTCAAGAAACCGCACCGCGTCGGCTCGGTACTGGAAGCCCAGCGCCAGTCGAGTCGCCCGGGGGAGTTGCACCCCCAGGCGCTCACAGATTCCGGACTTGAACGTCTCGGCTCATCCGGCTCTTATCGTCCAGTCGCCGCTCGACGCAGCAATGGCCAATGAGCAAAGAGCCGTGGGTCTCTTGAAGCTGTCTTGCTGACCCAGTGCCCTGCCCTTTGTCGATGCCGTCTCAAGCGTTTGTATTTCGCCATCGCCCAATTCGCTAAACATTGGTCCAGATAGCGAAATGTCGGATAAAGTGCTGATTTGTAGTAGCGACCGTAGTAGGTAATCCAACCGCGAATAACCGGGTTGAACATACGTGCCAGGTCGTCTATCCACTTATCAATACGACAACGCAACTGCCACCTGCGAATTTCCTCTCGAATTGCTTTCGTTGCAGCATTGTTAACACCCGGACTGAAATTGACGAAGAACTTTCCAAAACGATTCTTCGATCGCCTGGCTCGAAAGCTATAGCCAAGGAAATCGAATGATTCATTCTTTGAGTTCCCTCGCCGATCATCATCCTTGCAATAGACGATCTTCGTCTTCTCAGGATGAAGCTGCAGTCCGCATTCAGCAAAGCGCTTCGCAAGCGCATCTTTGAGGATCTTCGCCTGCGACTCATTTATGCAATGGCAGAGAGCATCGTCAGCGAACCGTTCAAAGGGAATGTCCGGATGATTCCGGGCCATCCACCTGTCGAACGTGTAATGCAGAAACAGGTTGCTCAACAGGGGTGAAATTACTGACCCCTGCGGCGTCCCTCTTTCTCGGGGTTCGAGGGTGCCATCTTCCAGCTGAACAGGCGCTTTGAGCCACCGTTCAATATAGAGCAACACCCAAGGACAGTCGGTATGCTTTCGCACCGCACGTAGAAGCAATTCGTGAGAAATCGTATCAAAATAGGATTTGATGTCGAGGTCGAGCACCCAGGCAAAACGCCAGCAGCGCTCTCGCGCAACTCCAACCGCATCCAATGCCGATTTCCCAGGTCTGTATCCGTACGAGTCGGGATGGAAGTGCTTCTCCAGTTCCGGCTCAAGATACCCCTTGACCACCGCTTGGGCGATTCTGTCGGAAACAGTGGGAATTCCCAATGGCCTGAATCCGCCTCCTCGCTTTTCGATGTTCACGCGCTTCACCGGCGGCGGGAAATAACTGCCAGACGACATCCGATTCCAGAGTTTGTAGAGATTGTTTGCCAAGTCCCTTTCAAACTCTTCGATCGTCTGATCGTCGACTCCGGCTGCACCCCGGTTCGCCTTTACCCGTTTATAAGCATCCCAAACATAAAGCTTCGGAATGCTCCACGACCTTGCTTTATCCAAAGGGCTCCTCCCGTTGCCGGTTGACCATTCGTTAAAGCTGAACGATGTCGCGCCTTCGCTCCAGTCCCGTTACAGGACCTTCATCACTACTACACGCGACTCCGCCCCTGCGCCCCGCTTCGGTACTCTGACTCTTACGGGTCGGCCGCTTGAGTCTCTCCCTTGGCATCGGTGTGCAGGTTCCCACGTTCCACACAAGAGCCTGAACCGAGTTCACGCCGCCTTCGTGCCGGACGCCGACTGGGCAGTAAACAGGTATCCCCCAGACTTATCCCAGATTAACGACTCCCCTCTGGTTCTGACGTCGTCCCTACGCTTTCGACAGGTCATCAGCGGTTCGCTTGCGCTCGTCTCCTCGGCCCTCACCTGACAGGATCAAGTCCTGCCTTTTACCGAAACGCGCACCACCTCGGCCATTGTGCCGAAGCAGCTTCCGGTGGTTTGAACCCACATCCTGCAAAGCGGGTTCGAGAGGCCGTCTCTCATCTCTCGTGCAGCACGGCTCGAAGAAGTTTTCTCAGTGCATGAATCCTCCTTCGCGCCTTCGTGGCGCACGATCGTCGGCGTAGCGAACGATGATGACATCGCCCGTGGCCACCTTTCTGCGCCAGACATCCGCCCACAGGTCGAAGCAGTAGTGGAGGTACACGTTGGCGATCAGCGGTGAGACCACTGCCCCCTGCGGCGTACCCTTGCTTGTCTCCGACCATTGGCCGTCCTCCGATACACCCGCCTGAAGCCATTTCTGGATCAAGCGGATGATTCTTCGGTCGGCCACCCTGTGCTCGATGAACTTAACCGCCCATTCGTGGCTCAAATTGTCGAAAAAGCCGCGGATGTCGGCGTCGAGCATCCAGTTCACCTTCTTTCGCGTGATCCCCACAGAAAGCGCATCCAGCGCCTGATGTGGGCTGCGCCCCGGACGGAACCCGTAGGAGAAGCCCTTGAAGTCGACCTCATAAATCTGGTTGAGGATCGTCACCACGGCCTGCTGGACGATTTTGTCTTCCAGCGACGCGATGCCCAGCGGACGTTGCCGTCCGTCAGCCTTCGGTATATAGACTCTCCTTGAAGGTTGCGCCCGGTACGCTCCACGGTGAACCCGGCTGTGAAGATCAACAAGCCGATCCTCCAGTCCGGTTTCATACTCCTGCCATGTCATGCCATCGACTCCCGGGGAAGCCCCACGCTTGAGGGCGTGGAAGCTGTCGCGCAGTAGATCGACGCTGAGATGGTGGAGCAGAGCGGTGAACCGTTCCTGTTTCCTTTCCCTTGCTGCTTTACGCACACCGTCCAGCCCCTGGGACATGCTATTCCCACTCTGTGTCAGGAGCATGTGTGGCTGATCGATGTTCTCCTTCATCTGCGCCCTTCCCTCCCCGGCCTCCGCAGGAAGTTGCCCTCCTTTGTTCGGTCGGTTCACAGGTGTCGGGTCGGAGGTGGCGCACCGGGTTGCCCCAGTGCTAGCCACCGTCCGCCGCTCAAACTGGGCGTGCAGTTTTCCCGCACCCAGCTTTCACGAAGACGCAGTCTTCTGAGAGGCCAAGGAAGGAATTAACCTAACGAGGTTGACCAGCCCGTATTCGCCGTAAAGCCTGGACTCGGGCAGTTGTTTCCAGCCCCAGGACCGCCATCGCTTATGACGATGGGACCAGAGCCGATGCACGATCCAACGGTCAAGCCGGTTGAAGAGTTTCCGGACGTGGGCGCGTTTGTAGTACTCGCCCCAACCCCGCAAGAGTGGATTCAGCGCTGCGATCAGTTCCGGGGTGGTGAGAGGCATTTTGCGCTTGGTTCGTTGCCGCACCTGGTCCATGAAGCGACGGATCGACTTCTCCTTCGGGTACGCATAAAGCGCACCTTCTCGGACCTGGCTACGAATCTTGTTCGCGGGAAGATAGAGCTTCTTCTTCCCGCGCTTGATTTTGTAGCCCAGGAACTCAAAACCGTACTGGACATGGACCACGCGCGTCTTCTGCGGATGTAACTCCACGCCCAGTTGCTTCAGGATTCGGCGGGCAGCGTCTATCGCTGCTCGCGCCTCTGCTGCAGACTTGCAAGTGATCACCCAGTCGTCAGCGAACCGCGTCAACTGATACCCTCTCTGTCGCATCTCCCGATCAAATGGCGTCAGAAGGATGTTACTGAGAAGAGGTGAGACCACTGAACCCTGCGGCGTCCCGCGCTCGGTGGGATAGAACCGCCCTCGTCCGTAGCTTCCAGCCTTGAGCATTGCCCGTATCAGGCGCAGCACGCGGCTATCCGCCACTCGTTGAGCTACCAGCGTGAGGAGTTTATCGTGGTCAGCGGAACCAAAAAAGTCTCGCAAATCCGCATCGACGATCCACTCCGCACCGGCCTGGATTTCCTGCCACACTTTGCGCAAGGCGTCCTTCGGAGATCGCCCTCGCCGATAACCGAAGCTGGCGTCATCGAATATCGGCTCGAAAATAGGTGCCAACCGGTTGAGTAACGCCTGCTGGCACACGCGATCATAGATCGCGGGGATGCCTAACATTCGATACTCGCCCGGCTTGTCCCTCTTTGGGATCGGGTGCTGGCGTACGGGTAATGGCTCGTAGAGATCTCCTTTCAGCTCACGATGCAGCCGGTCCATTTGCGAACTCAACTGCGCAGCGAAAGCCTCCAGGGTCTGACCGTCTACGCCTCCACTGCCCCGGTTCTCCTTCACTTTCTCCCATGCCATCTCCAGATTCTTCCGCTTGTACACCTTATCGATTAATGAATGGACCTTCCTGGCATCCGTCGGATTGATCCAGTCCGACAGTCTCCTCGGACGGAAATGTACGGGTATTTCACTCATGGAACTGATCCACCTTTCCGCCCTTACTCACTGCCTTCCTCTCTCTTTCCAACCGTCTTCGCCGGCTGCCTTCCCCGACCCAATTCCGTCGCCGGTTGCCCGGTCGCCTGGCTTTCGCCATGCTTCAGGTACTGTTCAGCCGTCCGACTACTGGCATGGCATCGCTCGCCATTTCGCTCTCGCTTATAGGTCTGCTTACTCCGCTGCCACACGGAGACCTTGCCAGTCCTCCTGAGGTCACGCACTGCTCTTCCCTACCGTGCCGTCCGCAAACACCTTGGTGCGGTGGGTGAATGAGAACGCCTTCGCCCCCATAGTGCGGGCTCGACCTTGCCCCACCTTTGGCCGACCGGTTCATCGTCGGGGTAGCCCCCATCGATTACGGCCCGGTAGTTCTCCTCATGCCCTTCGGATTCCACCTCACGATGGACACCCTGCCCTCCGGAGAATTGCTCCTCCGGCCAGCGACGCGTTAACGCCGCTTTTGGATATAGCGCTCCTCATCCGAGCGCCAGAGGGACTTGAACCCTCCTGATCAATGCGCTGCTCAGCGCACACTACGGCGCAGTCCGACTTCTCCAACACGTGCATGTCCGTCGTGCGGCTGAGCGCCTTCACGGACCGGCCTTCCCCTGATGGCAAAGGCGTGTTGGAGATCTCCCGGTTCTCGTGCATGTTGTTTCTTAGCGTGCACGGGCTCTAACGACTACGCAGGACCGGACAGCCACTCGCGTCTCACGCGGCTGCCGTGTTGCCTTCCTCCTACTCACCAGGGAGTCGGCATCCTGATTTAGCAGTTTTTCGGAGCTCAATCACCCGGCCCACCAATGCCTCGGTCTACGCTTCGTCACACACCTCGCGATGTGCCACGCAAGACTAAAGGTCAGGATGGAGTCGCTTTCTCCTTTCCTGTGGGGCTCTTGCATCCCCTACAACATGCCGGTTTAGCCCGGCGCACGGCGAGCGACTGCGGACACTTCCGTAGCCAGACTATGGAAGGATGTCGACCAAACGATCTGAAGGACAAATGATAGGCTCAGGAACGAGGTGCTATTGGATTGTGCCAGTCGGGTATGTTCTCCCGATGGTTGCAACACCGAGCGACCAGACTTGGTCGGGCGTTTGTTTTTTGGTGGCCCCGCACGTCGGACAGGTTTTCCTTTCCCTCTCCTTGATGTGATGACAGTTCGGGCACGGCTCTTGGGTGAGCTTCATCAATCCTCCTTTATAGTTATGGGCGGGGCGAGAGTTGTAAGGTACCACGCGTCGTCATGGATGCAGCGAAAGAACACGAGAACTTCGCCGTCCTCACACGTTAGCTCGTCCCCGAAATTATGATTTGCAAGGCATGAGCCATCGCAGGCGGATGGAGTGGGCATGGTTCACCTCCGGCGTTTGAGGAAATGCAATCAGTGAGCTATCCGGAAACCGAGGGGAACGGAGTCTTATCTACACAGTTCTCCAACGGGTATGGGTGTGGCTTTGACGCTCAGCAAACAGCCCTGAAATGCGAGCAAACTTCGGTCACGCACAGGTGAACCCGCCAAAGCTCGCGCCGCGGAATCTGGGAGATCGGGCGGGTGGAATTGATGGTTCGTTCTCTCAAGGATATATATACTTCGCGGCAACAGGGGTTGAGGATTCCAAGCCGCGTCCGACTACACGGATATGGTTGTCTTCGCTGAGCCAAACACCTGCAACGCGGAAAGCCGCTCAAAGGTCATCTGCTCAACGTAGACTTCCACGGACCCGCATGGCTCACCGGTGGTCCGCGCGGAACCGAGGCCAGCGTCCTCATCTTTGCGATTCTTGCGGCGTTGTTCTACATGTTCCACAGGGCGTATCCGGCGAAACCGGCCGCAGACCACGTGCTCACCTCGAAGTAGCTTCCACAACGTAGCCCACTTTAAAACGGGTGCCGCACCTGTTCTGGCGAATTACTTAGCCAGCTCGTAAGTAACTGAGCAAACATCCGTGCGTATTCGATAAGCGACTGGGATCGACTGGCTCGGAAAGTTACCGTCAATTCCGACGGGACTGCTTACGCCCATCCTGTTCGCGGCGACGCGATGCTGTGGCTGGTCCAATACGGCGGCGGATTCCCCCGGCCCCCATCCGAAACGGTGGGATTAACGACGGAATGAGACCCGCGAGGTCGGATGGAGCTGATCCCTTGTGGCGACGTGTGCCGGTCGTCCCACCGATTGAATGCTCCCCGGAAACCAGTGAATCCGCGTCACCGTGTCAAACTTTCTAAAGTGGTGCGGTTTCCCGAGCGAGTACAGCGCCCGATTGCACATAACCTCGGAGTAATGAACGTTTGGGCGACGATACGCTTGTTAGCATTCGAGAACGGAACCACGGGGCCCATATGTTGATTTCCGCAGAGCAGGCATTTTGGCTTTTGGAGTTCTATCGGAATAGTCAGACTCAAATCGCCTTCGGCGGGAAAATTATGGGTGAGGAGGCCGCGTGCGCAGCAGTGATCACCTACGTTTGGCGAGAGTCACAATCCATCGGCATAAAGCTATTCTCTGACGATGGAGAGAAAACGTGGGATCGCTTGATCCCGATGCAAAATGCTACCTTCAACCGGTTGCGGCTAGGCGAGGCGTCCTTTGAACCATTCGAGCAGTCGAACTTCCACTCGGTCATAATCATCAACTTTCCTGATGGGACGACCATGTTTCTGGCTGAAGAATCTGCGCAGCCGTTCTAACATTCCGCAGAGCCGCCTTTGCTTTCGGCATTCGGGCAGCCGGGGCGAGCTGCCAATCTCGGGTCCGCTGCGCGAAAGGTATCCGGTTTAGGTGCACCAAAGGGAATCACGACAGACGCTTTATCTGCCGGTCAGGGACAAAGAAACGGATTAGGTCCGAGTAGGCGAAAATCCGCTCGGACTGTGTCAAGGACACGTTTTCATCTACACTTCTCAGGATGAAGAGACGAACCTTGTGGGCGATGTTCTTACTTGCATCTCTTGCTGGCGCGAGCGAACAAAACGACCGTGCGGTTCCGGTGCTTGTGACAACGTGTGAGTTATACAGAAGCCCGGAGCGATATGCTGGCAAGCTCATCCAATTCAGAGGGGTCGCAATGGGGCGAGATTTAAGACATCTCTGGTTGGAAGACTTTTCTGCCTCTGTCCCTCCACACGGTTGCGATTCGTATATCAGGGTGATCGCGGTGCTGCCAACATCAGTCACTCCGAAACCAGCGTTCGCTCTCACAGAGGATCAGGATTGGCAGAAATTCGCTGCATCATTAGCGTCCATGCGAGTTGAGGCAAATTTCGTCGGAGTGTTTGAACCGTACTACGTGTGGCGTGAAAACAAGCTCGTTCAGATCGTCCAAGACGTACCTTCCGCATTCAGCAAGAACGGCGATTACGACGCAAGGCTCATATTGCGCGACGTTTCGGGCGTTGATGCCAAGCCGATCCCCCGCAAGTGAACTTGGGTTGCGAGAGGATGACTGCCCATCCTTACATGACTTCGGGGTCATGTACGAGTGGGCGACTACCGTCAAAGTGGATCACCGGAGCGTCTGGATGAGTGGTTTGGCCTGAACTCGCTATCTGATCCGGCAGTTAGCAACAGAAGCCGACTTCCCAATCCTTCGGTTGTTGAATTAGCAGAATTATGCCGGGATTATTCCTATGGACATTCCAAAGGATTTTTGGTAGTTTCTATGCAATGTCCAAAGGAGTGCTTTGTGAGCGACAGGAAATCTGAGGTGCTTCAAGGAACACTGGACCTCATGGTCTTGAAAACCCTTTACGCCATGGGACCGCTTCACGGATTCGGTATCGCGCGTCGCATTGAGCAAGTCAGCGATGGCGTTCTCGACCTGAATGAAGGCACGGTGTATACCGCTCTGCTTCGTCTCCAGCAACAGGGCTGGATTGCCTCGAAGTGGGGCACCAGCGAAAACAACCGCCGCGCTCGCTTCTACTCCATCACCAGGCTAGGCGCGAAACAACTTGAGCGCGAAACCGAGAACTGGGAGCGCGTAGCCGGCGTAATGGAGCGTGTCCTCAAGCTTCAGAGGCAGGTGTGAGTCGATGCGAAAGCTTCGGATTCTATGGTCACGGCTGTCAGGGCAGGCGAAGCAGGAGCGCGAAGATATCGCCTTCGATGAAGAAATCCGCAGCCATCTGGATCTCCTCGAACAGCGCTACCGATCGCAGGGTATGAACAAGCGCGACGCCGCCCATGCCGCAAGGCGCCAGTTCGGCAATGTCACCGGACTCAAGGAACGTCAGCGAAGCCAGCGCGGCATTCTATCCCTCTCGGAGTGGTGGCGTGACATACGTTTCGGCCTGCGGATGCTTGCCAAGCGCCCCATATCGAGTGCCGCCGTAGTTGTTGCCCTTGCGCTCGGCATCGGCATGAATTCCGCGGTCTTCACATTTGTCAATGGCCTCCTGCTGCGTCCTCCTCAAGGAGTCACCGGCACCAACAAACTCATCGAGATCTGGTTGCACAATCCCAAAGCCAGTGGCATTCAGGGATGGGGCCCATTCAACTATCCCGATTACGCATACTTCCGCGATCACGAGAAATCCCTGCAAGGTCTTATGGCCTTCGATGGCGATCCTGAAGGTGCGATATGGAACCACGGCGGTACGGGAGAGATACTGCACGCACAATTCGTTTCCGGCAACTTGTTTTCGCTTCTCGGCGTCAACCCAGCCCTTGGTCGCACGCTCTCGGTTGACGACGACAATCTCGCGAATCCACGCCAAGTGATTGTTCTGAGCTATCCCTTCTGGAGGCAAAAGCTCAACGGGGACCCTGCAATCGTTGGCAAGACTTTGATGATGAACGGGACGGCGTTCACAATCACAGGCGTGGCTCCTCCCGGATTCAGCGGACTCATGGTGGGCATCAACCCAGATTTCTGGGCGCCCCTCACCGTGATGTCGCGTTTCAGGCACGAGGTCGCGGAGCGCTTTACCAGCCGCAACTCGTACTGGCTCATCGTCGCCGGAAAGACTCGCTCGACGGCTGACCGCAAAAGCGTTCAGGCGGAGATGCACGTGCTAGCGCAGCAGGTGTATCAGAACAACGGAAGCAAAAACGCTTTCCAGGATGCGATCGTCTATTCCCTCACCCTCGTCCCTGGTCCGTTCCGAGTCTACATTGCCGCCTTTACCGGTGGATTGCTCGCCGTCTTCGCTCTCGTTCTGCTGATTGCCTGTACCAACGCTGCGAGTCTTCTGCTGGCCCGAGCCACCGGCCGCGCCCGCGAGATGGCAACTCGTGCGGCTCTCGGCGCGGGTCGTGCGCGCCTCGTTCGCCAGATGCTGGTTGAGAGCCTCATGCTCGCCGCTCTGGCTGGAGCAGCCGGAATTGCGATCGCCTGGGCCACTTCGCGGATGCTGATGATGCTGAAACCCGCAAACATCCCGGTTACACTTTCAATCCCCATCGACTGGCGAGTTGTCCTGTTCACGACCGCAATCTCCATCGCTACCGGCGTAATCTTCGGCCTCGCGCCTGCGTTGCGTGCCGGCGCTGTTCAAGCCGGCCGCGTTCTCAAGGAAGAGTCGCAGACCGCCGGATTGAAAAAGTCCCGGCTTCGCAGCGCCCTCGTTATCGCGCAAATGGCCGCCTGCGTAGTGCTCCTTGCCGGAGCAGCTCTCTGCGTGCGCAGCCTCATGAATGCGAGCGCCATCGATGCAGGTTTCGACACGCATCACATTGCGCTCGCCACGTTGGACCCGAGCACCCTCGGATACTCGCCGGCCAAGGTGAACGAGTTTTACACCCGCCTTCTCGAGCGTGTTCAACAACTTCCTGGTGTCACATCCGCGAGCTACGCTGCTTTTCTGCCTCTCGGCACATCACGATCCGGAACAGCCATCAGCAAACAGCTCGGTCCCAATCTGGATGAGACCGAAATCGATCTCTATCGCGTGTCCTCCGGATTTTTCCGGACAATGGGCATCCCGCTTCTCCGCGGGCGCGATTTTACTCAGAGAGAGTCAAACAGCTACAAGGCAGATGCAGTTGTCATCAACCAGACTCTTGCGAACAGATTATGGCCCGGAGAAGATCCAATCGGTAAACACCTCGCAATGCACGGCGAGAAGAACATGAGGCTCGTGATCGGCGTTGTAAAAGACGGCAAGTACCACACTCTTGGTGAACCGCCCGTCGCCGTCATGTTTCTCGCAGAACTACCTGCTCAACGCACCATCGTGGTACGCACGAGGGGAGACTCCCGTACGTTGCTCGACGAGATACAGCGCGAAGTTACGATTGTCGACCCCCTCATGGCGGCGACCGACGGTCAGACCATTGAACAGTACATGGCTCTGCCACTCTTCCCTGCGAGAACGGTGGGATGGCTCCTCGGAGTTTCAGGACTACTCGCCGTGGTCATGACCACCATTGGCCTATTCGGCGTGATCGCATATATGGCCTCGCAGCGTACACACGAGATTGGAGTGCGGATGGCGCTGGGTGCGCGTCAAAGCGATGTAGTGAAGCTTGTGATGCGACAGGGCCTGCGTGTCACGATTGTCGGGCTGAGCATTGGCATTGTCGCAGCGTTCGCAGCATCGCGACTGCTTGCCCCCGTGCTCTATGGCATTGACGCGAACGATCCGATCACGATGGTGGCTGTAACAATGTCATTGACTGTCATCGCGCTCACGGCATGCTATTTGCCGGCGCGCAAGGCAATGAACATCGATCCGTCGGTGGCCTTGCGTTATGAATGAACAGCAGCCTCCGAACCCGCGGATCGTTCGATGACGATTCATTTGTTTGACCTCGGGATCTCAATTGCTGACTCGGAGCCGCAGCCCCTTGATGCGTATGTTCAGAGCGAGATGCGTGCCAATTGAGAATTCGTACTCGGAAACGGACTTGTCGTCGATTGGCGCATAATCGCCAACTCGCTCATCGACGGGGCTGTCGCCGAAGATCGGCCAAGACCCGGTCAACTTGACGTAAAACGCCCGACGCGTGCCCCTGAGGACTGCGGGTCAGATGGTCAGATCGCATCGGAGTGAACAGAAACGCGTCGGCGACTTCCCGTCAAGGTGGATCGCGGAACCGGCCCGCCTTTCGGGAGTAACCCGAGATCAGGTAGGACTCGAACCTACAACCCTCGATTAACAGCCGAGAACTGAAGGCCGGAGTAGTAATGTTTTCAACGGAGTACAAAGTAGCAATTGGAGCGATCGGAGCATGTAAGGCGCACAATTCGGCGAAAAATTCGGCGAAGTTCTGGAATCTGAGATACGCGATCGATTTGCGGTAGCAAACTGATCCCCAGCCGCTTCTGAAAACCTGGTCGTGGACAGAACTGATGCGATCGCTTCGGCACCTTCCTTTCCTCTGCCGGAACTCCGGAGGGGTCCCCGGTACGATCGCGGCGAACTCGACTCTCGATGAGTGCTTTGCCCTGAAGTCAACAGTTGAAATCGTTCGGTCTCTCGGTCGCGCCACATGAATCACAATGGCGGACAGAGGCTCACTCGTTTCGGAGAGCAATCACCGGATTGACGCGGGAGGCGCGGCGTGCGGGAACAAGGCATGCGAGGGTTGCCACAGATAGAAGAACGACCGAGACGCCCGTCACGGTTGGGAGATAGTCCGGGCGAAAGCCATAGAGCAAAGCGCTCATCGAGCGCGCCGCAACAGCCGCCAATACTAACCCGACAGCGAGGCCGGCTAAGGTCAATGCCAAGCCGCGTTTGCCAAAGAAGAACAGTATCTGATTGGAAGTCGCGCCCAGGGCCATGCGCACGCCAATCTCGTTCGTGCGCTGGGTCACGGCGTAGGAGAGTACACCGTAGACTCCCAGCGAGGCGAGCAATAGCGCAAGGAGAGCGAATGTGGCTAAAAGCTTAGAGCTTTGCGAAGGCGTCGACAGCTGACGGTCGAAAATCTCTTGGATTGTCCGAACGCGCGCGATCGGCTGATTCTTATCGACTGACCAGATCGCCTGCCGTATTGCCGGAACGAGCGATGAGGGCTCAACGGCCGTCCGGACCACGATCCCGACCGGCCTCGCTCCGTTGGTATCCCATTGATCCGTCTGTTCGTGAAGTAGATACACTGCGGGCCCTAACTTCGCAGTCGCCTCGCGCTCACGAATCTCTTTCACCACGCCGATTATCGTGTACCAATAACCTTTATCACCGATATTTCCTAACTGGAATCGTTCCCCGAGTGCGGAGCGCCCCGGGAAGTTGCGGTTGGCAAAAGACTCGTTAACAATCACGGCCGGGGTGTCGGACTTGCGGTCAAATGTGCTGAAAAAGCGGCCCTCCCTCAGGTGTGCGCCAATGGTTGCAAGGTAGTCACGGCTCACCACCCGAAACAACGCGACCTGATCGGGAACCTTGTCGTCAGGCTGGCCGGCGAGCTTGTAGAATGTCGCTTCTCCATTCTCGGTAAGTGGAATTCGCGAAACCGCTCCGGCGTTCACCACACCTGGAATGGCCCGGACTTTCTCCAGTTCCGCCCCCACGAAAGCCACTCTCTTGCCAAAATCCTGATACCGATCCAGCGGGCTCTCGAATGTCAGCAGTTTCTCGCTCTGGACTCCCAGATCGAGCTGCCGCAGATGTTGAAGGGTCTGAAGTAACAGACCGCTGCTTGTCAGCAACACCACCGCAAGGGCCATCTCGAGGACGATCAGCGAATGCCGGACCCAATGGCCGCGAGCGCCCGTACTGCCGCGCGCTCCTTCGCGTAACCCTTCCTGCAACGCCAACCGCGAACCGCCGAGCGCCGGCGCCAGTCCAAAGGTCAACGCAGAGCCAATGGCAGCCACGGCGGAGATCGCCACCACCCTCCAGTCCAGGGCAAGCCGGATTTCTCCCATTGATTGGGGCGCCAGGCTTTCCAGAAACCGCATCGCCGGCAAAGCCAGAAAGAGCCCAACACCAGCGCCCAATACGGACAGTACCAGGCTTTCGGTTAGAAATTGCGCGATCAATCTCCCACGTCCCGCGCCAATTGCCGCGCGCACCGCCACCTCTCTGCGCCGCGATGCACCGCGCGACAACAGCAGACTCGCGAGGTTAATGCACGCGATTAATAACAGGGCGGTGGAAGCACCGAGCAGGACGATCAGTGCGGTTCGGGATTTGCCTGCCAGTTCCTGCCGAAGCGGTATAACCAATGCCGAGTGCGGACCCCGAAAATCACCGGCGGACACCTGCATGCTCAATGCCCGCATCGACGCTCCGGCATGTTCTTGACTCACGCCGGGCTTCAGACGCGCGACGATGAGCGCATCGTGCCACGCCGGACTCGTGCGCATCCAGGCAGGATACGAGGCAGGCAACCAGACGTCGATATCGCGGGACGGCAGAAAGTAGAAGTCGCGGGGCATAACGCCGATCACTTCGTAGGAAGCGAGGTCCAGGGTGATCCTGCGTCCAATCACACTGCCGGACCCGTTGAAGCGCCGCTGCCAGAGCCCGTAACTGATCACGGCGACACGAACGCCTTTGGCGTCTTCGTCTTCGGTAAACCCGCGTCCGCGCATCGGCTGGACGCCCAGAACATTCCACAGAGTCCACGTTGCTTTGCATGCCGGAAGTTGCTCGGGATCCCCTTCGCCGGTGAGCGTGATCTGCGCCGATTGTGTGGCTGCAAGATCGGTGAATACGGTATTGAGCCGCCGCCACTGAATCCACTCGAACGGCGTGGAAGGGATCTTCGGCTCTCGGGTTCGACTCATGCTCAAGTCATCCCATAACGTGACCAGTCGCTCCGCGTCAGGGTAAGGCAGCGAACGAATTAGAACCGCATCGACGGCGCTGAACACAGCCGCGACCCCCCCGATGCCCAGCGCCAAGGTTGCAATGGCTGTGGCCGAGAACCCTCGATTCCGGCGGATCTGGCGTAGCGCGAAACCCGCATCGCGGGCAACTTGCTCCAAGCGAGGCCATCCCCATTCAACGCGAGCGTATTCTTCAACCCGGACGACATTTCCGAACCCCCGGCGGGCCGCCCATCGTGCATCGTCCTCCGCCAGGCCGCGCTCGCGAAGCTCCTCCGCCTCCTCATCAAGATGGAACTGAATTTCTTCGCGTAGTTCCGCGTCTTTGTCACGCCGGTGCGTTAGCCAACTGAGCTTACGGAAGAAAGAGTTCATTGTGTTTCTCCCTGATCGGCTGGATTGAGAACCAAAAGCATGGCGCGCGAGAACGCTTCCCACTTCGATCGTTCCGCCACGAGTTGTTTGCGCCCGTGGGCGGTTAGCCGATAGAACCTGGCTCGCTTGCCTTTATCGGAGAGGGCCCAGGAAGCCGAGATCCAGCCTCTCGCCTCCAGGCGATGCAGCGCGGGGTACAACGAGCCTGTTTCGACCTGGAGTAGTTCTTCTGAGGTGCGCTGAATGTGCCTGGCTATCGCATGCCCATGTGACGGGCCGGCAAGCAGGGTGCGAAGGATCAGAAGATCGAGCGTTCCTTGCAGAAACTCGACCTGGGAAGGCTCGTCGCGGCGGGTCATTGTGTAGATACTCTACTGCACATTGTGTAGAATATCTACTATTACTTTTCATGGGATTCTTCCAACCGATCCTCGGATGGTGCGCTTGATCCGTCCGTTTATGAACAGTCGTTTGTGCGAGTGAACACATGCCATTCGCCGTTCAGCAGCTTAGTTGATTGTTTTCATTGATCTGCTGGTGACATCGGCTGGTGAGTGAAGTGCATGGAAACTGAGAATCCGGCTTCGTGATTGCGGAGGCAACTGTGAGAGACCTTCTCAATGATCTGCGTTTCAGCATCAGGATGGCCACGAAGAATCCAGGGTTCACAGCTGTCATTCTGCTTTCCCTTGCACTCGGAATTTCGGCTACTACAGCCATCTTCAGTGTGATCTACGAATTGCTCCTGGCCCCGCCTCTGTACAAAGACACTGAGCGTCTGGTGATTTTATGGGAATCGAACCGGGACAAGGGATTGTTGAAGAGTCCGGTTGCTCCTGCAAACTTTCGGGATTGGTCCGAGAGCAGTCGTTCCTTTGAATATATGGAACTTGTTGCGCCAGGTTCCCCCGTGACCGTGACCGGTTCTCAACTGCCAGAAAGAGCAAATATTCAATACGCTACACCTGGGCTGTTCAACCTTCTCGGCGTTCGCCCGGCTGTGGGCAGGTTCTTCCCAACTGAGAAGAGCAACGCCGCAAATTCAGTGGTGCTGGACTATGATTTCTGGAGCAGTCATTTCGCTGGTAATCCAGATGTCATCGGACAACAAGTCACCGTCAACGGGGCCGCTCAGACCATTGTTGGGGTCTTGCCGAAGGACTTTCATTTATTCGATCAGGATACCGATCTGTGGCTGCCAATTGAACGTCCGGATTCGACGTCCCAGGACCGCTCCTTTCGCTCTTGGTTAGTCGCTGTCGGCAAGCTTCGCCCGGGCGAAACACTCCACTCTGCGCAAGCGGAAATGAACTTTCTGGCTCAGCGCATTGCATCCGAACATCCGGAAACCAACAAAGGTTGGGGCATCCGGCTTGACCCCATTCAAGATGCCCAGTTTGGTCATTGGGAACCGGCTCTCTATCTCCTGTTTGGCATTGTCGCGTGCGTCTTGCTGATCTCCTGCGCAAACGTCGCGAACCTTCTTCTTGGGCGTTTCACCGAGCGGGCTCGTGAGCTTTGCGTACGCACTTCGCTTGGCGCCAAGCGATCTCGAATCGTGAAGCAATTGCTGACCGAGGGAATATTTCTCGGAGGTCTCGGAGGCATTCTCGGCGGATTACTCGCCCATTGGGGACTCGATTTATTCCGTGTGGTGGCTCCGGCCGACTTCCCCCTTTTGCAATCGGTCAGCATAAGCCTGCCGATTCTCGCATTCTGCATGGCCATTTCTCTCTTGACCGGCATAATTGTTTCGCTAAGCCCAGCATTCTTCGCTTCACGCTTAGACGTCAACGGGGTTTTGAAAAGCGTGACTCGCGCGACCGTTGGACGTGCATATCGCAGATATCGTGACGCGCTGGTTGTAGCCGAGATCGCTATATCCTTGGTGTTACTATCCGGTGCTGGCTTGATGATTAACAGCTTGCTCCGTTTGTTTCGGACCGATCCAGGCTTTCGTTCGCAAAACGTTCTCACGATGCAGATGTTCCTATCCGGGCCAAAATATTTTGAGTTCAGACCTGAAGGAGTGTCCATTCGGGCGGGCGTTGGAGACTTCTATAGCCGCCTCCTTGAACGGACAGGCGCATTGCCGGGCGTTCAGAGTACCGGTCTCGTGAGCTGGCTACCGGAAATGGGTTATAACACCGGGCGTAGAGATCGAAGCTTTCGGATCGGAGGTCAAAATATTTCACGCTCTGAACTGCCGGTTGCATCCTTCAATGCCGTGAGCGCTGGCTACTTCAACACCCTTCAGATTCCTTTGCTGCGAGGACGCGGCTTCGATTCCCGCGACACAGTGAACGAAACTTGGGTCGCAATCGTCAATCAGGCCTTTGTGGTTCGGTATATGCATGGGGAAAATCCTCTCGGCAAACAAATGACTACAGATGGTCTCAACGAACGTGGCCGTCAGATCATTGGCGTAGTGGGGAATGTTCGCCAGAACGCTCTTGACGAGAATCCCGAGCCGGAGATCTTCGTGCCGTACTTGCAACAGGCAAGCATAAGCTCGGGACACGGTTATCAGAATCGAGTACACATGACATTGGCTGTCAGGACGACTCTTGATCCGGCTCTCGTGATCTCGGAGGTTCGGAGAATTGCAGCGGAAATCGATGCGGCCCAGCCAGTCTTCGGGGCCCAGACGATGTCCGAAGTGGTGGCGAATTCCACATCGTTAAGGCGCTTGTATGCAAGATTGCTAGAGTTGATGGCTGGGATCGCACTGTTCTTGAGCGCGATTGGAATCTACGGTGTAATGTCTCACACAGTTGCGCAAAGAACCGCTGAAATCGGACTAAGAATGGCCGTTGGCGCTGATTCTTCAGATGTCCTTAGGTTGATCTTTTCCCAATGCGCCAAGCTAATTCTTGCGGGTCTCGGCATTGGGCTGATGCTCGCGTTGACGTTGGATCGCGTTCTAAATTCCTACTTGTTCGGAGTACATGCCAACGATCCCACGACGATGTTTGCCTGTTGCGTCCTGCTTGTTCTGATCGCGGTCGGGGCGACCTGGCTGCCGGCACATCGCGCGACTCGTATCGATCCCGTTGTCTCAGTACGATATGAGTGACCGAATTCAACGGCACTCGATAAATCGGATCTATCGAATCGCCTACAAGTGCTTCGAGAAGCGTCAGTTTAGGTAGACAAGGCCAGCGCAGCACGCCATCATCTTCGTTCAAAAACCGCGAACTATTAATTTCTTAATTGACAAGTGCCGGCAACCGACGTATAAATGGCTCGAACTATTAATTCATTAATGGTTTGTCCATGGAGAAAGCGTTGGCAAGAAAAAAGTCGCTCAATCTGACTGAGGCCGAGTTGCCGCTCATGCAGGTGCTATGGGAAAAAGGACGTGCGACCGTCGGCGATGTCGTAGCCTCACTGCCGGCCGATCCACCGCCCGCATACAGTACGGTGCTGACCACCCTGCGCATTCTCGAAGGCAAGGGATACCTTCGGCACTCCAAGGAAGGGCGCGCATTTGTCTATGAGCCTATCGTTGTTGAGGAAGAGGCCAGTCGCAAGGCGCTGGATTATTTAGTAAACCGCTTCTTTGGCGGCTCCTGCGAACTGCTGGTAATGAATCTGTTGAAAAAAGAGACGATCGGCCGCGCGGAGTTGAGACGAATCAAAAAGATGATTGCCCAAAGCGAGCAAGGAGGTACGAGGTGACCCCGCTCAACTTTCTAATGACAACTCTCCTTAACGGGATTTTGGAGGGTGCATTCCTGGCTGTGGCGATGTGGCTTTTTCTGAAATTGCTTCCGCGACTGAACCCGACAACTCGCTTTACGGTTTTGTGGGCAACCTTACTCGCTGTTGTGGCGTTGCTGGTTGGACCGTTTGCCCCAACTGCGGCCACTCCGGGCGCGGATTCACCTGCGAACGCAGTGACCAACAAGCCTGCGCCTCTTGCGCACATCACTATGGTGGAACCAAGATTCAACGCGCAGAGTTCGGACACCGGTTCCCGGTCGCGCCCTCAATTCGTCGGGAAATCAAATCCTAAGCCATTATCTGACCCAGACTCTGAATTACCCGAACGGGCCTCTCAATTCATGGAGGCCCGGACCGCTTCTTCCCAAGGTGAATCGATTCGCAGGGCGGCCCTTCAGCATCCGCTGATTCGCATTCGCTCGGGAGGGATCCTGGGCGGACTTGAGATCGTGTGGGCGCTGCTTTCTTTCCTCATGCTGATGCGGCTTGGATTTGGCTACCGAAACTTGCGAGGATTGAAAGAAGACGCCACACTGTTCCCCAAAGAGTGGCAAATTCGTCTAATAAATCTCAGCCGGATGAACAATGTCGGCCGGCTGACGCAGTTGCTTGTTTCAAGCCGCGTGGCAGCGCCCATGTCGCTAGGATTTCTCCATCCGGCGATCGTGATTCCTCGAACGCTCGTCGACACGCTTTCGGATTCGGAACTGGAACACGTCATCCTGCATGAGCTGGGTCACCTTCAGCGCCGGGATGACTGGACCAATCTTGCCCAGAAACTGATCGAAGCGCTGCTGCCGATTCAGCCGGCGGTTTACTGGATCGGCCACCGCATGTCCATTGAGCGGGAGATGGCATGTGATGATTGGGTCATCCAGGCAACTGGCGAGGCGGAGTCCTATGCGACCTCCCTCACAAGAGTGGCAGAACTTTCGCGTTGGAAACACGCAGATATTCTGGCGGCTGGCGCTACGGGAAACCGCTCGCAGCTCTTCAGCCGCGTGCATCACATGCTGGACAGAACCAGGAACGCGGCTCCGAAGCTTTCGTTCGGTCCGCTGGGTGCAGCGGTTGCCGCAATTGGGATTCTGATCTATGTGGGCGTGCGGGCGCCCAAAGTGATCGCCTTTGCGGGCAGTTCGGCGCAGGAAAATAGCCGGCAAGAGCCGATTTCATCACAAGTTCCTCACGCACCATCGTCCTCACCGGCCGGGCTGGCGCAGGTCGCGGCACCCACTTCGACGGAGCCGGGGCAGTCGCCGATGTCGCCGCTGACGCCACGCACTCTCCTGGTATCAACCTCGACGCCGGCTCCCTTGGCGCCGCTCTCACGGACTGCTCCCGTGGCTGCGCAGCAGAGCGGCGAGACTCATATGAAAATGACAACCCGTGAGGGAACCACCTCCCTCAGCGTGAAGATCGATGGGGCCATCGAGTTCACCGATGACGATCGGGACATCAAGTCCCTTTCTCCGGGCGGACATTTCCGCATGGAGGAAGGGACCTGGCTTTCCGCGCGCGTGTATGACGTGAAAGCGGATTCGGCCGGAAATCTTACCAAGACATACTCGGTGGGCTCGTCCGTGAAACCCCTGGACTCGGAGGGGCGGGAATGGCTGGATCGTTTGCTGCCGCAGCTGATTCGAGAAAGTGGAATTGGAGCGGGACCGCGGGTCGCTCGAATGCTTCGCCAGGGCGGTCCGGAGACCGTGATCCATGAGATTGGATTGATTCACAGCGACGGATCCAAACGCATTTATCTGGAGCAGCTTTTTTCACAAGCAAACCTCAACACCGAGCAATTGGAGGAGTCCGCAAAACTAATCCGCGGGATGTCGTCGGATGGCGACAAAGCGCAGGTGCTCGTTGATGTCGATGGAAAGTACTTCACTCGGGAAGTGCGCCCGAATCTTTTTGAGGCCGTTGAGAGCATTCATTCGGATGGAGACAAACGCAGGGTGCTTTCCGACATCCTTAAGAAGGATGCTGGAAGCATGGACACGCTCTTTAGTGCGGCAAGGGCGGCGCAGCATATTTCGTCGGACGGTGACAAGGCCGAAGTGCTGCTCGAATTGGCAAACCCTTATAGTGAGAACGGCGGTCTTCCTATGGCTTATTTCGACGCCGTGAAATCGATTTCGTCGGATGGGGACCACGCGCGGGTTCTCCTGGCAATGCTGGCGGCACATGGCGACGATCGTGCCACAGTGGCTCGGGTGCTGAGATCGGCCGCGAAGATCTCTTCGGACGGCGACAAAGCCCGTGTCCTCGAAGAAGCAGTTCCCCGGTTTAGCAACGATCAGGCTATCTGCAAAGCGTTCATGGACGCCGCGAATTCCATTTCGAGCGACGGTGACCACCAGCGAGTGCTGGTGGCACTCGTTCACCGCCAAGGAATTGATCGAGCTACGATTGATGAAATTGCGAAGTCCGCGCAGCGGATTTCGTCCGATGGAGAGAAGGCTCGTGTCCTGGTGGAACTTGTGGGAGTGAACGTTGAGCCGGCGAGCGACGACTTCTTCGCCGCCGCTGACTCTATCCATTCCGATGGCGACCACAGTCATGTCCTGTTAACCCTGTTGGACAAGTCCGGCACTTCTTCCGCAATGGCGATCGCAGCGATTCAGTCGGCGACTCGAATTTCTTCTGATGGGGATAAGGGGCGTGTGCTCGTGGATGCGGCACACCGCTATTCCAGAAATCCGCAGGTAGATGCAGCGTTGCGCAAGGCGATCGAAAGCTTGCACTCCACAAGCGAGTATCGAAGGGTCGCTTCTGAAATTGCACAGCGCGAGAAAGGCAATTGACCCTCTGATGTTTGGGAAGCATCGCGGATCGCAATCTCACCAGTGACGGAGATTGGCATCCCTCGAACATTGGGATTGTGCTGGATGAAATCCTCGGCCCCTGAAGGTGTTTCCTCTCCTTCTTGCTTCACACTTCCGAGAACTGCCAACCTCTAAGTCACTCGCCACTCGTCACTCTCCACGATCACGCCACTTGACGGCATGAGTGTCGACGGCCTACCATCACGACCATTGAGGGTAGACCATCTTCCATGGCGAGACAGGCAAAGCAGCGATTGAACCTTCTTCTGGGCACGTGGGAGATGCTCATTCTGCGCACGCTCTGTATGGCCCGGCACACGGGCATCACATCGGAAAGCACATTCAGCGCACCACCAACGACTTCCTGCAGATGCAGCATGGTTCGCTCTATCCGGCGCTTCACCGGCTGAAACAGAAGGGCTGGGTCACCTCCAAATGGGAGACCGCCCCGGACCGCAACCGAGAGTTCAAGTACTTACCGGCTGACGGACAAAGGCAAGAAGCAGTTGGTCGCCGAAGAATCGCAGTGGAAGCAGATGACTGAGGCGGTCGCGCGTGTGATGTGGCCCGCCGCCGAGGAGAGCTGAAATGAGCTGGTGGCAGATCCGGAAACGCAACGAAGATCTCGAGCGCGAGTTGCGCTCGGGCCTCGAATTGGAAGAAGAAGAGCAGCGCGAGAGCGGTCTGCCGCCGGAAGAGGCACGCTACGCGGCCCGGCGCGCGTTCGGCAACGTGACACTCATCCGCGAACAAACGCGCGAAGCCTGGGGCTGGGCGCGGTACGAACGGCTGCTTCAAGATATGCGCTTCGCTGTACGGCAGCTGATCAGGACCCCGGGATTCACAGTTACTGCGGTCTTGCTTCTTTGTCTCGGCATCGGCGCAGTTACGGCCATTTTCAGCCTGGTTGAGGCCACATTGCTTCGCCCTTTGCCCTACAAGGACAGCAAACAACTGGTGGAATTAGCTCGGACATCGCCCCAGTCTGATCATCCGGTCGCCGCGTCGGGAGCAAACTTCCTGGAGTGGCGACAGAGGAGCCACACCTTCAGCGCCATGGCTGCATATGCGGGATCCCGAATGACTCGTTTCGACCCATCGTCTGGTCCTGAAATGGTGCATGGGATGCGAGTCTCCCCTGGCTTCTTCTCCTCAGTTCTTCAGGTTCGACCGCAGTTTGGACGTGATTTCCGCCTCGATGAAGATCAGCCTCAGAGCAGCCATGTCGTGGTCCTCAGCCACGCGGTAGCGGAGCGCTGGTTTGGAGATGCAGGACAAGCTGTGGGGAGGCCCGTTTGGCTCGACAGTCAGCCATTTGCTGTGATTGGTGTTTTGCCGGAAAGCTTTCGATTTGAGCTGACGTCGACCGCCGATCTTTGGGTACCGGCTTCGATTCGCCCGAACATCAATCGTGGCAGCAATGAATGGGCGGTTCTGGGACGGATGTCTGAGGGTGTCTCGATCTCTCAAGCACAGACAGACATGGATCTAATTGGCAAGCAGCTACGAAGAGAGTTCCCTAAGGAGAACGCGGAACAAGGGATCGCAGTCATTCCATATCTAAATTGGATGAATAGAGGCGGAAATGACCGGCTCGCTTTAACTTTCTTTGCCGCCGTTCTTCTGGTCCTACTTATTACTCTCGCGAATCTGGCCGGATTAATCGTCGCGCGGTATCGAGGACAAAGCAAACAAATTGCTCTTCGGATGGCACTCGGCGCCTCTCGCGCACGGATCATCCGAATGTTGCTCGCTGAAAACCTTACGATTTCCTTTCTGGGCGGGCTGGCCGGTGTCGGCCTTGCTTTCGCGCTCACTTCTGTGTTTCGTGCCCGGCTGTCGGTCGTACCTCTGCTTCGCATTGACCTGATTCGTATCGACAGACCCGCCCTCGGCTTTGCGTTAGCGTTATCCCTCTTAACGGCAGTTCTATTCGGGCTTTGGCCCGCCTTATCGGCTTCCCGTCCAGACCTCAACTCGGGACTTAAGCAAGGCAGCATTGCGGCAGCGGGACAGCAAAGTCAGAGCCGGTCGCGAAGTGTACTGATTGTAGTTGAAATTGCGCTATCTTTGGTTCTGGTGACGGGCGCTGGCCTTCTCCTGCGAAGTCTCGTCGGCGTGCTCGAGACAGACCCTGGTTATGATTCCCAGCATGTTCCGACATTCTGGATGATGCCGCCACAACAACGCTATCCGACGAACCAGTCACTCAATGGCCTCTACGACGCGATTCTCGAAAGAGTCGCGGCAATCCCTGGGGTACAGTCCGCGGCAATAAGCAATACACTGCCTCCAATGGGCAATGAGGTCGACGGTACCTTCATCGTGGAAAATCATCCACCTCACGAGCTGAAAGATGCGCCCACCACAATCCTCGACACCGTAAGTCCAGGCTTTTTTTCCACCCTGAAGATTCCTGTCATTCATGGCAGGCCATTCAGCGAAGAGGATAACCATCCTACTTCTCCTAAAAGCGTGATTGTCAGTCAAGGCCTTGCTCAACACTATCTCCCGAGCGAGAATCCCATAGGCCAACACCTAAAATTCGATGCTGACGGTTGGAAGGACTCCTGGACTATCATTGGCGTGGTCGCCGACACTCGCTATTTTGGCTGGGATCACGACGAGGGAATTTTCTGCTATTTTCCATTTGCGGTGCTTGGAGGTAGAGACCGCGTCGGCCTGGCGCTTCGTACGGAGATCGACCCAAACACAATGACCGCGTCGGTAGAACAGGCTGTCTGGTCGGTGGATCGAGAATTGCCTCTGTTTGACATCGCCTCGATGAATCGCAAGGTCTCAGATTCTATCGCCCCGAAACGATTCAATGTATCTCTTCTGGTTTCATTTGCCGCCATTGCGATTCTTCTTGCTGGAATCGGAATATTCGGTTTGATTGCAAATCTGGTGGCGCAACGGAAGCGAGAGATTGGCGTGCGGATGGCGTTGGGGGCGCAGCGCCGCGATGTCGTTTTGAGCATACTGGCGAGTTCCTCTCGGTTGGCGCTTTGCGGAATTGGCATTGGCCTGCCGATCTCACTGTTGGGTGGTAAAGTTCTCCGAGGTCTGCTCTATGGCACAGTTCCAAGCGACCCCGTAATTCTTTCCCTCGCAGCCGCAATCATGTTTATGGTTGCGCTTTTGGCAAGCTATCTGCCGGCGCGCCGTGCCGCTTCGGTTGATCCAGTTCAAGAGCTTCGGGCGGAATGATGGCGGAGAACTGAACCAGTGGCTCCAATCAGGGGCGTATAGTACAGCCAGGCTGCCCACGTGCCTCCTTCCGAGGTCACATGCGACTCGCCCCGCAGTCCGTGTAAGAACTCCAGCACACTGGCTGCTTTGGTTTCGATGATGGATTCAATCATCAGCTTGCCCGCGCTGTTCAACCGCAAGCCGAGACACCAGTCGAGGTTGGTGCACTCCCGATCCTCTGAAGACTTTCAGTCGCTTGCTGAATTGACCATGAGGACGGGAGAGTCCAGCACTTGCATTCGTCAATACCCACCCGGGCGGCCTGTCGCCAGCTTATGCTTAATAGCCAAAGTGCATCTCCGACCGGCTAGGGACGGCTCAACACTAACCAAGACTACCTTCATAGATCAAATCATTCATATCTTAAAGCATTCATAGGATCGACTGCGGTTGCGCTGCTGGCGGGTAGCAGGCATGCCAATCCAGCCACGGCAAGCAGCAGGAATGAGGCCGCGATCAGGGTGAGTGGACCTCCCGAAGCGGTTTCAATCCACTTCGCAATGAGCCGATTAAGCACGAAGCTCAATCCCAATCCAGCGATTACGCCCGAACCCACGCTCACCCCTGCTGACGCGAAGACAATTTTCAGTACGTGATGACTTTGTGCTCCTAACGCCATCCGGATGCCAAATTCATTGGTGCGCTGGGCGACGGAATAGGAAACCACGCTGTAAAGACCGACGGCGGCCAGGATGAGGGCGAGGATGGAAAATGTGGCGAATAGAATCGAAACCAGCCGCGCTCTCGCAAACACCCTCTGGTTGCGGATCCACGATTCGAGCAGGCCATCGTCCCACAAACTGGCCTGCTGGTCGGGATTCACGGACGCGATCTGTTGGCGGACGCTATGGATGATTGCGTGCGGATCGACTCGGCTACGCACAAGAATCTGCGTCCACACCCACATGTTCAGAGTGTAGGGAAGATAAATCGCCGGTTTCACGGGCTTGTCCAAGCCATCGTCGAGTGCATTTCCGGTGACCCCGATGATCTGCAGCCACCCGTTGCTGCCGGGCGCGACGAGCGTTTGCGCCGAATCGCTCTTGATCCCGGGAACTTTGATCGAGCGGCCGATAATGTCTCCACCAGGAAAGTAATGCTTAACGAACGATTCGTTCACCACTGCCATCAAAGCGCCGCGTCCGAGTTCAGTCTGCTCCCACAGCCTGCCGCTTTTGAGCGGGATCCCCAACGTGGTGAAATAGCGCGAATCGACGAAGTTGACGCTCGCCTTCTGGTCTTCGGTCGCCGTCTTACCTTGAATGTCGAAAAGCTGGTTCCATCCGCTTTCAGGCGGCGTGGCATTCGTAGAAATACCTGTAGATTCGACGTCGGGTAAGGCTGCAATTTTATCCCGAAGCTGGGTGAAGTAGTTTGCGCGCCCGGTCCAGGTGGGAAAGGCATTTTCGTGAACTGGAATTCCCACCGACATGATGTTGTGGGGGTTATAGCCAAGATCAACGCGCATCATGCGCACGAATCCTTCGATTGCGGCTCCGGCGGCTGTTAGAAGCAGCATCGTCAAGGCAATCTGGCCGGCAATTAGCACGCGATGCAGCTGCTTTCCGCGAACGCTGCCGGCTACCTTCCGCGCGTTCGATTGCATGACCTGGCCAATCTCCGGCCGCGCGCACTGGAGCGCCGGAAACAGCCCGAACAGCACACCCGTCGCGATGGCCAGCCCCACGCTGAACAGAAGCACCGGCACATGAATATGGAAATCCGCTTCGTTGGGAAAGGAACCCTCCGGTAAATGGGCAACAATCAATCCAAGGCTCCGGTAGGCGAGAAGCACACCGAGGCCAGACCCGACGAGGGCGAGGATCAGCGATTCCGTCAGCAGTTGGCGCACGATGCGCACCGAACTGGCGCCCACCGCGGAGCGGACCGCAAATTCATGTTGACGGGCTGTTCCTCGCGCCAGCAGAAGTATGGAAACATTGGCGCATCCGATGGCGAGCAACAGCCCCACGGCGCCGAAAAGAAGATACAGAGTCGAGCGGATGGAGTGCAGAACCCAGTAACTGAGATTCTCGATGGTTAGCTTTTTGTATTCCTTCGGATAGTGGTCGGGAGTTTGCTTCGCGAATTCCCGGAAATAGGGTTCCAGTTCTGCTGCGGCGACCTCCGGCTTCACTCCTGCCTTTATCTTCACGAATGTACCGTATTGTTCGTTCGCGGCGCCGGAAAGTTTCAGAGGCAGATAAACATCAGGGCCCATAAACCCGAAGTGCTCAGGCATGACGCCGATGATGGAATAGGTCTTGTGCACCAATTGGATGGTCTTACCAACGATGGAGCGGTCCCCATTGTAATGATGAATCCAGAACTTGTGGCTGAGAACAATCACCGGTTGCGGGTCTTGGCCGTCGGGTGCGTCCGAGGGAAGGTAGTAGCGGCCCAGCATGGCTGGCACACCTAGCATCTGAAATACATTGCCGGTGAAATACATCGCCTCCACGTTTTCCGGCACGTCGCTGCCCGTGATCGTGAGCGACCAACCGTTGAAGGCCACCACGTGTTCCAGCGACTTTGCCTTGGCCAGCTCCCGGGTCTGCGCGCCGTTCAATCCGTAGCCCTGCTCCTGTCCGGACTTGTCCAGGAGTGCGATGTTGGCGATGCGGTCGGCGCCCTGGTAGGGCCACGGATTCATGATTACGGCATAAATAATGCTGAAAACCGAAACCGTCGCGCCGATTCCCAGGGCGAGAGAAAGAATCGCCGTGAGGGAAACACCTACATTCTTGTACAGCTGCCGCAATGCGTAGCGGAGGTCCTGAAAAGACGTCGCCATAAAATTTCCTCGCTGCCCGTGCTCAGGCGCGGATCAAATTCTTGTGCGGTATACTTTCGTCTTCATTCAGCGATTTCTGGCTCTTTGTGGAAGTGGGGAATGCCAGCGATGATGACAGGTTCAGATGTTAGACGTACCAATCTTGATTATGCATTCGGGTCGCCAGAGCCGAATTCCAGGTCCCGGGTTGCGTAATTCGTTCCGAAATTGCGCCATCCAAAGCAATAAGCGGCCGCTATTACGGGGAACACTTTGAACGCACGATGCGCAAATGCCAGCTGATCAGCCGGGTGGAATGTTCAGATTCGAACATCTGTTCTCGCCAGCGGACAGCATTGGGCAGGCACGCCGTCCAGCTTATTGGCGCTTCTCTTCCTGGAGTGCCTTACCCCTTCAGTTCCTATTCGGGCTTGCTCTTGTTGCCCAATTTTTCCGCCGCAAGCTTCCGCAGTGGCCAGAGCGTCGGCGGCGCTGACCTTCACATCCGGTTCGACTCCGGTTCCTTCCCAGTCGCCTTTCGTAACCGGTTGATCGGCCGTGCGAAAGGAACGCCAATGGTGAAGTGGTCTCCGGCAGGGATCCCACGCACAGGATGGGCCCCGCCCCCCCCCCGTGGCTTCACCAACAATGGTGGCCCGCTTTTGGGTCTTCAGGGCGAACGTGAACTCCTCGCCTCCGGAAAACGTCCCGTGCGAGGTGAGTACGTACACTGGCTTGTCCATGAAACGCTGCCGGAACCCAGGGCAGTGTCCAGTATTGGTGGGTTTCGTTGTCGTCGCGAGCGGTAAGGTCATTGATGTGGGTCGATTTCCTGAAAAGATGGGGAGCCATGAAATCCACCATGCTGGGATCGCCGCCATGATGAGAACCGGCAATCGTTGCGGCGCTGCAATGATCTTGCGGGCGCGCGAATCCCAACTATTGACTTCCCGACCGCGTCATGCGATTTACGCCGGTGGGAAAGTGAGCGTTCCGGGCGACCCAATGAGAACAGGCTGAGCATGTTTGTCCGTAAGGCCGTGACAGGCGGAGAGAATTGGAGATGGTGATCGCCGAAGGAGAGCCGCTCTCCTCCGGCGACGATTGAGCCGTTCACCAATTGACAGTGGCGGTTGTTGCTGAAGGTGTGTCCGTCTTGTGTGGCGATGATTTTGAGTGGGTTTCCCGTTCCACCGGTGCAGCCCTGCACGTTGATCAGTACATGGAAGGTGCCCAGGGAGTCTGTCCCCGTCATGTAGAGAGGGCTGCGGTTACCTGTGAGATCGACTTCCAAAATGCTGACGGTGGCGTTGGGCGGAAACTTGCTGCCCTGCACCTGGATGGTTCCAGACTGATAAATGGACGCGATGATGGTCGGCGTTGACGGTTGAGGGGCCGGACTTGGACCGGCTCCCCGCGTTACGGTAATTGTTCCCGACCAGGAAACCGGATTATTTGACTCAAGCTGCACGGTCAGGGACACCCTGAAATCAACTGTTCGCGCCGTTCAAGGAAGTCTCAATGAGCGATTTATCCCCATAAGCGGCCAATTATTTCCGGTTTTGAGAGTGTGTAAAATAAAGCGCTCGTCGCGGGCTATGTTGCCCCCAGTTGGTGAACTGAATCATTGACCGTTCCAAAGCTCTCGGTTACTCGAGTTGCGATCTCCGCCAGGGGTGTGGCTTTTGCGCTTTGGCCGGCTCCTGGAGGACCGACGCTCTATTCAAATGATTTCCAGTCTGCGGCCGCTAGGGCAAGTCCGCCATTGCGAACTGGGCTGCTTTCGTCAAACCGTAAGAACCCAGCTGAAAAATAATAAAACACATCTGAACCCCGCGCCAGATCAGGGTTTCCGCTGACCAGCGACGTTCGAAAGATTGGCCGCTTATCTCCGCCTAATCACTCGTCGACTGGTTACTCTTGTTCCCCCAATTGCTGTCACATGTCTGTAGAACGGCCGACGCGCTCTCTTGGTGCAGGTGAGATGGTTACCACACAAGGACGCGTCGGCGACTTCCGAGCCAAGTGCTCGCCTTAGATTGTCAACATCGGTCAAAGATCGCTGGCCACATCCCCGTTTTCGCGGACTGATCCTAACTCACCTGAGCAACTGCATGTAAAATCATCAGCTTGCATCCGAGATTAGCATCTTCATGATTCTACCCGATGTGGTCGAACACGTCAGCTGAGCCGCTGAATCATCGTTCTGACAGGCCGCTCACACCTCCGGAGTGATTGCGGGGCGACATTTGCCATCGCGGCGCCTGTTTACTACTTTCGAACGGAAGAGTGCGCAGTGACTCGCCCGCTGTGGTGGAAACAGGAGGTCGCCCTTATGATGCGCGACCTCGATTTGCGAGACATTCCTAGCATCTCCCGAAGGACCGACGCCGGTCGCAGGCAGTCCACACCTCGCACCGCCAAACAGCGTATCGTAGCCGATCTGGTAGGGCGTCGAGTTGGAGCCGTCTGAAGCTGTAGCGCCCGACCCGAATAGTCTTAGCTAACAGGTGAAACGGCCAGCCCACCCACAATCAAATCGAGCCTGTGACCGGAACTGCTACTCCCTAAAGGTGTCCAAGCTAAACCTGGAACCCTGCAGTAATATTCCTTCCTCAGAGACTGAAATTCCCACAGCGCATGTGAAGAACTAAACGCTGTGTCCAGGTGGGCAAGCGTAGAACACAATCTTTCCGGATTGATGTTTCCGCGAGCTGTCCCATGAGTTGTTACGACGGAAACCGTCATAGAATCGACATGGTGCAGTGCTCCTGCATCCTAAAAGACCTCTTGGCTATTGGACACCTGCCAGGCAATTTCAAGTTTCGACAGACCGGCGCATAGCCGCCGAAACTCATTTGCGGAAAGGTATATTGTTTTTCCTACCAGCGAATGGGAGACCGTGTCTGGCCCCGGACCCGCAGGGCTAGCTGCACGAAAAGACCAGTGGGACATGTTGGCGGACATCCGAAAAGTGATAGAACCCTACGGCTGAGTTCATATCAGCTGAGGCGCGCAGAATATAACACGGGCTCTCTTTCTGGCAGCACGCGGACAACCCAAGAAGCATGACGCACCACACCGGCAGCAAGCGAGCGGATCTTAATTGCAGTAGCGCCGCTATAACCCAAACCATCGAACACGTGATCACCTTGTGTAATATTCTTCCTGTATTCCAGCACGTCGTTCGGCGTTCAATTCGCATCACATTCAATCCCAAACCGCCACGAGGGATGTTCCTCGGCGGTGCAGGCAGTAGTGGATGGCTACTGGCCCGTCAACTTCGGACGGATCGCGACTGACCGTGGCGACGGCGCTTCACTCGGCACCGACGCCGAAAGCCTGGAGATCAGCGAACTGCTTCCCGCCGGTCATCCAGATTCGTCTGAATCGCGCTTTCTCGGCGCGCCGGTGGCAACGTCACCGGATGCGATGCGACGGGCCGATCCGGTTCACTACGTACGGCCGAGCTGCCCTGCGTTCCTGATCCTTCACGGCGGGCCCGATACGCCGATTCCCAGTCAGCAAAGCCAATACTTGTTTCATGCTCTGGAGGATGCCGGGAACGAGGCGAGCTGGTTCTTTTCGAAAACCTGAAGGACAGCTTCTTCAACAACCGTGACCTTGCCGGGAAGAACTGTAAAGTGGGGAAAGGGTATCGGTCGGAAGCTGCTCAACGAAACGCGTCGTGGAACTGCGATGCGGCGGTCCACATATTTTCGATGGTGTCTGGTTTCTCCGATCGCGCCTGTGCTCGCACTCTAACCCAACTCTCGTCCAACGCTAATTCATAGGTTTGCGCAGGGGTTGCGAGAGGGTTCCCGCCGACAGCACTCGAACCGATCGCTGTCGCTTGCGGCATCGCACATTTAGTAATCGATTGCTCATTGCCGATCGCGATTTGCGGGTTTAGAATTTTCCGATAACAAAATCGATGAGTAAGGCGATGAGCGGACGTTCTGCGATGGACCGGGCTTCCGATATCTGCAGGGCGGGAGAAGTGCGAGTAAGACTATCAAATATCTAACGTAATCGATTGCGTTATGTACGAGCAAAGAGGAAGAGATGATGCCAAAGGCGATGCTGGTTTTGCGGGCCGCTATCTGGGTGGCCGCTACGATGCTGCTTGTTCTCACCGCCAGTCGAGCTCATGCGGTCAGTGTCCTGGTATTTTCCAAGGTAGCTCCCGGATCCTACCGGCATACATCGATAGAAGCGGGCGTCGCGGCAATGCGCGAGCTTGGAACCGAAAGGGGCTGGCGGGTTGTTGTTAACGACGATCCCTCGATATTCAACCACGAGGATTTATCGAAATACGATGTGGTGGTGTGGAACAACACAGGCGGCGGACTTCTCAACGAGAAACAAAGGCAAGCGTTTCAGGAATTCATCCAGCATGGCGGCGGCTATGTTGGTATCCACATGGCTGCGCCGGGGCCGGAAGTGACGGAGCCAGACTGGCCCTGGTATAGCCGACTGGTCGGGGCGCGGTTCAAGAGCCATCCTGACGGAACGCCAACGGCGCTGCTGACCGTGACATCGGACCATCCGTCGACAGCTGACCTGCCACACCGATGGAACGACGCAGACGAATGGTATGAATGGGTCAATCAACCGGAACTGCGGTCCGCCGTGTATGTTCTGCTGACCGTGGATGAGCATAGTTATGGAGGGGGAGATGGCTTCCACGCTGTCTCCTGGTGCCATGACTTCGAGGGCGGACGGGCGTTCTACACGGCACTCGGGCACACTCCGGCGTCGTTTGAGGAAAGCAACTTCCGCTCACACCTCGCTGAGGGCATCCGGTGGGCGTCGGAGCGAAGTGGAAATCTTAGTTCGAAAACGATAGAAACATCAGGCCTGATTGTCGACTTAGATGCCGATAAGGGTTTGGGGCTGGAAGGTGGCAATCTTGTCGGCTCGTGGGCGAATCAGGCGGCCGACAGCGGCGCAAAGGAATTCAAGAAAAGAGATGAAGGCCGAAAGGAGGCAGGATCTGGGCGCCCGGTGCTGCGACGCTCATTGGATCTTTCCAGCACATTGGGATCCTAAGCTTAGAATTCCACGTGGACAAGTTGTCGCG
>JADMIO010970503.1_pt1 | contig 75561 bp, 54 predicted proteins | sample 8958161 | NCBI WGS metagenome assembly JADMIO01 (sample SAMN16585339, study PRJNA669376) | soil metagenome | isolation source: Crop rotation soil | place: USA: Cullars Rotation, Alabama | collected 2011
GCCGGCGACGAAGTAGATTGTCTTAGGCACTCGAAGCGATCCGCTTTGTGATTTGCACCGCCAGCTCCAGCGCAGCCGTGGCCTGTGATCCCGAAACTCGTGGCGCGCGGCCAGTCATCGCGCAATCAATAAACGACGCCAACTCGCGCTTGAGCGGTTCCTCGCGTTCAATTGCCACCTTATCCCGCGTGATCCGTCCACCGACGCGCCGGTAAATCTCCCCGCTCTGGTTTTGATAATCGAGCGACAGATAGGCGTCCTCCTGGAACACGCGAATCTTGCGCATCCGCTCGGGGCTGATCCGGCTCGATGTCACATTGGCTACGCAACCGTTTTCAAAACGAATCCGCGCATTGGCGATGTCTTCGCCTTTGCTCAGCACCGGCACGCCGACCGCATCAATGCTTTGCACCGGAGAACGCACCAGATGCAAAATAATTTCGAGATCGTGGATCATGAGATCGAGAACAACGCCGATATCGGTGCTGCGCTCAGGATAAGGCGAGAGCCTGTGCGCTTCGATGAAACGCGGGTGGGTCAGCCGTTCCTCCAATGCGCCTAACACCGGGTTGAATCGCTCGACATGGCCAACCTGCAAAATCAATTTGTTAGTCGCCGCAATCTCCGCCAATTCGCTCGCTTGTTTGGTATTTTCCGTGATCGGCTTTTCCACCAGCAAATGTTTTCCGCCGGCGAGCAATCGATAGCCCACGTCGTAGTGCGTGTTGGTCGGCGTAGCGACGGAGGCCGCATCCACCAGATCGGCAAATTCATCCAGCGTCTTCGCCGCAACCGCCCCGTATTTCTTGGCAATGCTGCTCCCCCGCGCAAGATCGACATCGTAGACGGCGGTGAAATCGGCGTTCTCGATTTCACCATACAGCCTGGCGTGATTGCTTCCGATGTGGCCGACGCCAACGACGCCGACACGCAGTTTGCTCATGATCTGTAGGGGAACGCGTCTGCTTCCCTTATTACCTGGTTCGGGAAGCTCACCGCTTCCCCTGCAATTCGAGTCTTTTCAGGCCACGGAGTCATTTACGCTTTAGCATTTTCTTTTTTCCAGCTTTGCGCAATCCTGACTTCGTGAAAACGAGCCGATCCCGGTTAGCCGTCCAGAAAACGTATAAACTCTACATCGGCGGCAAGTTCGTCCGTGGCGAGAATGGGCGCGTTCTGGCGGCGCTCGATCAACGAAAGGGCGTGCTGGCAAATTTCTGCCGCGCTTCCAAGAAGGATTTCCGTGATGCGGTCGGGGCCGCTCGCAGTGCCTTTGGCAATTGGTCCAAGCAAAGCGCCTACCTGCGCGGCCAGATCCTGTATCGAGCCGCGGAGATGCTGGAGATGCGGCGCGGCGAATTGCAGGAGGAAGTGTCGCGTGCCGATGGCGCCGGAAAATCGTCCTCGGAGGCAGCGTTGGCCGTCGATCGGCTGGTTCACTACGCGGGATGGACCGACAAGTTCAGCCAGATTTTTGGCACGGTAAATCCAGTCGCGAGCTCGCATTTTAATTTCACAACCCCGGAGCCGACCGGTGTTGTGGTTGTTGTTTGCCCGGACGAGCCGCCGCTGCTGGCGTTCGTCTCGCTGGTGATGCCGGTAATCTTAAGCGGCAACACCGCCATCGTTCTCCCCTCGATGACGAAACCTCTGCCGGCGCTCACCTTTTCCGAGATCATCGCCACCAGCGATTTGCCGGGTGGCGTGGTCAATGTTTTGGCCGGAGATCGCGCGGAACTTGCTCCACATTTTGCCACTCATATGGACGTCAATGCGATTGTTGACGCCAGCGGCGACGAGAAGATCGGCGCGGAGCTGGCCAAAGGCGGCGAACTGAATGTGAAACGTTACATCCGCCGTGAACTCGCCCCGGCGCAATGGCGAGGACGCGACGCGGAAAACCCCTATTGGATTCTCGATACCGTTGAGATGAAAACAGCATGGCACCCGATCGGGGTCTAACTCCTGATCGTTGTGCGCGCCCTGATCCTCGTTCTCGATTCCGTCGGCATCGGTCACGCCCCTGACGCGGCACAATACGGGGACGAAGGTGCGAATACACTCGGCCACATTTTCGCGCGTTACCCCGACACCTGGCTCCCAACCTTGTGCGCACTGGGCCTTCCAAAAATTCTCGACGAAAAATATTCCTGGACGCGCAAGAGTTACGGACTCCCGCACCTCGCCAGTTACGGCAAAATGCAGGAACGCTCGGCCGGCAAAGACACCACCACCGGCCATTGGGAAATCGCCGGAACGATCGTTGACGTCGCGTTTTCCGTGTTCGCAAAATTTCCCTACGAGCTCGTTAGGGCGATCGAAGGCGACGCCGGCGTGCGGTTCATCGGGAATTACGCCTGCAGTGGCACCACGGTTTTAGAACAACTCGGCGATGAACACGTCGCTACCGGTAATCCCATTCTCTACACCTCGGCCGATTCTGTTCTTCAAATCGCGGCGCACGAGGAAGTGATTCCGGTCAAAAAACTTTATGAGATTTGCGAAGTTGCCCGGCAGCATTGCGACCAGTATCGGATCGGCCGGGTGATCGCGCGGCCGTTCGTTGGTAAATCCGGAAAGTTCCAGCGCACCGCGAACCGCCACGACTTTTCCATGAAACCGCCACGCACCGTCCTGAACGCAATCAGCGAAGCTGGCCTCCCGGTCATTGGCGTTGGCAAAATCAGCGACATCTTCGCGGGGGAAGGAGTGACCGAATCTCACCCGACGGCATCGAATCGCGAGGGCATGGCCGCTATTGAGAAACTTTGGTCCAAAACAAAGAAGGGACTCGTGTTCTGCAACCTTGTCGACTTTGACATGGTTTACGGTCACCGGCGCGATCCTGCCGGTTACGCGATGGCGTTAGGGGAATTCGATGAGTGGCTCGGACCGTTCACTGATAAGGTTTCCCCGGAAGACCTCGTCATTATCACCGCGGATCACGGGAACGACCCGACGTTTCGCGGTACAGACCACACGCGCGAACAGGTCCCGCTGTTTGTGATGCATAACCGCGAGTCGCGCGACCTTGGCACCCGATCCACTTACGCCGATATCGCCGCGTCGTTAGCCGATTATTTTGAGCTGGAATCATGGCCGGTCGGAACATCGTTCCTCCAGCCGATTCCAGCCTAACAATCGATTATGCACATTCCGGCATTGATCGAAAAGAAGCGCGACGGCGCGGAGCTGTCGAAAGAGGAAATCCAGTTCATCATCGAGGGATTCACCCACGACAAAGTTCCCGATTACCAGATGAGCGCATGGGCGATGGCTGTGTTTTTTCGCGGCATGACCGCCGGGGAAACAAAAAATCTCACCGACGCGATGATGAATAGCGGTCGCGTCTTCAAATACCCCAAGAATTCACCACCTAAGATCGACAAACATTCGACCGGCGGCGTGGGCGATAAGGTGTCGCTCGTGCTCGCTCCCCTGCTCGCGCTGGATGACGTGTGGGTGCCGATGATTTCCGGACGCGGGCTTGGGATCACCGGAGGCACACTCGACAAACTGGAGAGCATCCCGGGATTCAATGTTCATCTCGACGAAAAACGCGTGATGAAACAGCTGGACAAGATTGGCGTAGTGATGGTCGGGCAAACTGCCGACATCTGCCCCGCGGACAAGAAACTTTACGCGCTGCGTGATGTTACCGGGACAGTGCCGTCCCAGGCGCTCATCGTGGCCAGCATCATGAGCAAGAAGCTGGCGGAAAACCTCGATCGGCTTGTGCTCGATGTGAAATTCGGCAGCGGCGCGTTCATGAAAACCAAAGAGCAGGCGACGCAGCTCGCCAAAGCCATGACCGAGGTCGGGAGCGACATGGGCGTAAAGATGTCGCATCTCCTGAGCCCGATGGAAGAGCCGTTAGGCCGGACCGTCGGCAACGCACTCGAAGTCGCCGAATGCGTCGAAATTCTGCAGGGACGCGGGCCCACCGACCTGGTGAAGCTGATTGTCGATCTTGCAGAGAAGGTTTCCGATACTTCACGGGCGAATCTGGAAAAGCGGTTAAAGGACGGCACCGCGTGGAAAAAATTTATTTCGCTAGTCTACGCTCAGGACGGAGACGCTACGGTGCTGGAGAATCTTCTCGACGAACACAAGGCGCCCATTGTGCATCCGCTCAAATCAAAGACGGCGGGCACAATCAAAAAGATGGATGCCGAATCGATCGGACGCGCGTCGGTCATGCTCGGCGGCGGCCGGCAACAGTCCGAAGACAAAATCGATTTTGCGGTGGGAATCTCCGGATTGAAAAAAATCGGCGAAAAGATCGACAAAGACGAACCGGTGATGATGGTGCACGCCCGGAGCAAACCGGCGCTTCAGTCGGTTCTGCCCGTTTTAGAGGCCGCTTTTGCCGTCTGACGATGCCGTTTCGGCTGGCACTTTTGTTTGGCGCGATGGCGGCAACGGCGCTCGCCCAGTCCCCGGCGCCGAAATCCCCGGTCGATCAACTTATCCCGTGGTTGCTCGACGAAGATCGACAATTGCGCGGCGTAGCATTCAGCGAAGTGATTTTCGACGCCACCGGCAAAAAGGTTTTGCCGATCGACAAGACTAACGAGGTCGATCAGCGCGTCATCAAGGCAATTGCCGCTGCCTGCGACGAAACTTTGAAGCGCTTGAACGCGACTGACAACAAGGTCCAGAAAATCGGGCGCATCAACGAAGTAAGTAGTCACTTCGAGGATACGTTGCGCGAGCTGCTGAATTCAACGCCGGGATTGAGCTGCGAGTTTCCCAAAACGGCGGATGGAAAAGAGCAGCGCTCCGGTTACCCCGATTTGCGCGTGGTCGATACCGCAAGCAAACGTGTTTTTTATCTCGACCCGAAGCTTTACGCCGCCGGCAGCCGGGAAAGCAGTTTCCGCACGTTCTATTTCGAACCGAAGCGTTCAACCAACAAAGTGCGCGATGATGCGGTCCATCTCGTCGTCGGATTTGAACACCAGCCTCGGTCCAGCTCCGGCTCGGCCGGCGAACCCGGCGAAGGGAATGTGAGCGGCTGGAACTTCACCCGCTGGGACATTGTCGATCTGGCAAACTTCAAAGTGAAACTCAAAGCCGAGTTTCAGGGAAGCAACCACGACATGTATCGGCCGGAGGCGGTCATCGCCACGAGCGCGAAATAGTTAGGCCGTTTGCAGGATGTGCTTGACGCCGCGGATGGGAATGACCACCCAATCGGGGCGATTGTTGAGTTCGTAGCCGATTTCATAGACGGCTTTGTCGAGAAGATACGCTTCGAGCAAGACCTGGAGGTCGTCGGTATTTTTCGGAACGAAAATCGCGCCGGCTGTCGCCTTTAGATAGCTGTGCAGGAAAAGGCTGCTCATCTGGCGGTACCAGAGATCGGCCCAGCGCTCCAGAAACGGAACGTCTTCCGGCCGCATCGCGGGCTGCCACAGCGCGCTATAGGCCGCATATTGAAACGAGCGCATCATACCGGCGACATCGCGCAGGGCCGAACGCTTGAGTTTGCGTTCACTCAACGGCCGCGCCGGTTCACCTTCAAAATCCAGGATTACGAAATCTTTTCCGGTGTAGAGGACCTGGCCAAGATGATAATCGCCGTGGATCCGAATTTTGGCGGCGTTAGTTTTTCGATCGAGTAGCAGTTTCTCGCGTTCGTGGATCTGTTTCTCGGCCGCGACAACTTCTTCGGCTTCCTTGCGAAACGCCTCCGGGAGATCGGGAAGCTTTTTCCGGAGCAACTCGAAATTCCGGCGAAGCAGCGCCCGCATGTTTTGATAGGCAGACCGCTGGGCCATTGCATTAAAAGCTTCCGGCGCAAACGCTCGATCGTCGCCCGCCGAGGCCAGGGCCAAATGCATCTCGGCGGTGCGCTGGCCTAACAACCTGGCTTTTTCAGGATAAATTCCGCCGACGAGCTCGTCGAACAGCGGACCCGGCGGAGTGATTTGATTTTGCAATTCGGCCTTCTTGCCCAGCACGCGCTCGTAATAGCGGCCGATCGAATCGAGCGTCAGCGTCCAGACATCCCCTTCGCTGGTGATCGCGCTCTGCAACAGGCAGACAACGGTCGGTTCACCCTTTCCGCGCCGATATTCCACCGAGCCACTGAACGCGGGTATATTCGGGAAGTTTGCGCGTTCGGTAAGGAAACGGGTGATTTCCACGTCTGGATTCACACCGTCCTCCAGTTTTCGATAAAGCTTCAGGAAATATTTATCGTCGAAGAGCATCGACGAATTGCTCTGCTCGCCTCGCAGCACTTTGGAATTTCGCGCCGTCTTCGGATCGTTATCGGTAAATCCTGTGCCGATGGTGCCAACCAGGTGACCGTTCTTGGCGTTGGCCCGTTGCTGGCCTAACATCAATTCGAACAAATGCCGTCGAAAATCGCCGTGCCAGATGGCGTCGAACAGGATCGTCTCTTTGTCGCCTTCAAATCGCGCGATGATCGCATCCGGCGCGGTCTGGGCAATGGCACGGGCTTCCCCATCCACGGCAACCTTCACTGGAAGCGCGTAGGTTTCGTTAGGCCCGTCAAGATAACTCACCTCGACGAACCAGATCTGGCCGGCAGCGGGATCGTCGGATAACCCCGATTGCTCGAGCACGCGCATGTGCCGGAGCGTTCGCGCTTTGGCGCCGAACCAGCGACAACTCTGAATGTACTGCGGCAAGACCTCGCCTTCGATAAACGCGCGCTGACCGTCCTGAAGCAAAGTGGCAAGTTCCGGCTGCGCTTTCAGCGTCGGGACCTCTCGCTTTCCATGAGCTCGAGGCGCGTGCGTTTGTGCCTGCACCACAAACCAGTAATGCGAATGCGGTCCGAGCGTGAGAATGTACGGCGTCTTCTTGATCGCCGGAAAGGGATTGCGACTAAACATCTCGACGGGGCGCCTTCCGCTAAACTTCGACAAGTCGAGCTCAACGGATTGCGCGAAGCGCGAGAGATTTACGACAACGAGAACCGTTTCGTCTTCGTATTGCCTGATGAATGCCAGCACCTTTGCATTTTCCGGATATAAAAACTCGAAGGTGCCGCGTGAGAACGCCTTGAAATTTTTGCGCATCCCGACGACGCGCCTCATCCACCAAAGCAATGACGACAGGTTCTTCTGCTGATTTTCAACGTTGATCGCTTCGTAGTGATACTCGGGGTCGATGATGATCGGAAGATGAAGCTGTTGTGGATTGGCCCGCGAAAACCCGGCGTTCCGGTCCGGGCTCCATTGCATCGGGGTGCGGCAACCGTTTCGATCACCGAGGTAAATGTTGTCCCCCATCCCGATCTCGTCGCCGTAATAAATGATCGGTGTCCCGGGCATCGACATGAGCATGGTGTTGAGCAGTTCGATTTTGCGGCGGCTGTTGGCGAGCAACGGCGCAAGCCGGCGACGAATTCCCAGGTTGATGCGCGCAGTTGGATCGTTTGCGTAAACGCGCCACATGTAGTCGCGCTCCTCGTCGGTCACCATCTCGAGCGTAAGCTCGTCGTGATTGCGCAGGAACATAGCCCACTGGCAGTTTTCCGGGATCGCCGGCGTTTGATCGAGAATGTCGATGATCGGAAACCGATCCTCCATCTGCAGTGACATGAACATCCGCGGCATGAGCGGGAAATGAAAATTCATGTGCGATTCGTCGCCGTTACCGAAATAGGTGACGGCGTCTTCGGGCCACTGGTTCGCTTCGGCGAGCAACATGCGTCCGGGAAACTTTTGATCGACGTGCGCGCGAAGCTTTTTCAGGTAGGCATGCGTTTCAGGCAGGTTCTCGCAATTCGTTCCTTCGCGCTCATAGAGATAGGGAACGGCATCGAGCCGTAATCCATCCACGCCCATCGCCAGCCAAAAATCGCAAACTTTTTCAACCGCTTCGTGCACCGCGGGATTATCGAAATTCAGATCTGGTTGATGCGAATAAAAGCGGTGCCAGTAATACGCTTTGGCTACCGGATCCCATGACCAGTTCGAAGTTTCGAAATCTTTAAAGATGATCCGCGTCTCCTGATATTTTTCAGGGGTGTCGCTCCAAACATAAAAATCCCGCTCAGGCGAACCGGGCTGCGATCTTCGCGATTTCTGGAACCACGGATTTTGGTCCGATGTGTGATTGATAACCAATTCGGTGATGACGCGCAGGCCGCGTTCATGCGCGGCGTCTAGAAATGCGCGAAAATCGTCCAGCGTTCCGTAGTTCGGGTTTACGTCGAAATAATTGGCAATGTCGTAACCGTCATCACGCAAAGGCGAGGGATAGAAAGGAAGCAGCCAAATCGCGGTGATGCCGAGTTCCTGCAGATAATCGAGCTTCTCCATGAGCCCGCGAAAGTCGCCGATGCCGTCGCCGTCACTGTCGTGAAACGTTTTGACATGGAGCTCGTAGATGATGGCGTCCTTGTACCAAAGAGATTCGGCTGTTTCGGTTTGGGTGCGCGCCATCAGGTCTACTCTTGGCGCACAATGGCCGCCCGGCAAGTTCGCCCACCCGGTTAGGTCGGTATTTGTTCGAGCGCGCGCTGTGTTTGCAGCCGCAATTGGCCGCAGGCTGCATCAATATCGTGCCCTTTTTCGCGTCGCAGGGTCGCCGGGACGGCGTGCTCCCTCAAAATCGAGAGGAAATGCTCCTGGCGGCTCTGCGACGGGCGCTCCCAGGAAAGACCATGCACCGTGTTGTAGGGAATGAGATTCACCTTTGCCGAGAGACGTCGCGCGTGTTTCGCGAGCAGATGTGCCTGCTCCGGCGCGTCGTTCACTCCCGCAATGAGTATGTATTCAAATGTCAGCCGCTGTTTTTTTCGGGACGCGTAGTAATCGCAAGCTGCCAACAGTGTTTCCAGATCATAACGGCGATTGATCGGCATGATCTGATTGCGAACTTCATCGGTCGCTCCGTGCAGTGAAATGGCGAGCCGAATTTGCAAGGGTTGTTCTGCCAATTTGCGGATCTGCGGCGCGAGGCCGCTCGTCGAAACCGTGATGTGACGGGCGCCAATGCCGATTCCCCAGGGCGCATTAATGATCTGGATCGCCTGCATCAGGTTCATGAAATTTGCCAGCGGTTCTCCCATTCCCATGAACACGATATTGTCGATCTTCTCGCCGGCTTCGCGCTCGATTGCGATGATTTGATCGACGATCTCGTTAGGCTGCAAATTTCGAGAGAACCCCTCCAAACCGCTTGCGCAAAATTTACAGCCGTAAGCGCACCCGACCTGCGTGGAAAGACACGCGGTGCGACGATCGGACCGCGAACCATAAAGCGCGGGCGAGGCCGGAATGAGCACCGACTCAATCAAACTGCCGTCCGCCAAACGAAACAGGAATTTGCGGGTGGTATCCCGCGATCCAAGCACCCGGGCCACCTCCATTTTGCCAAAGTCGAACGCACCCGCCAGTAACGTGCGCAAGTCCTGCGGCAGATCGGTCATGGCGGTAAACGAGTTGACCCTTTTTTGGTAGAGCCAGGAGAGGACCTGCTCGGCGCGATAGCGAGGCTGGCCAAGCGAGGACATTCGTTCCTGCAACTGGTCCAGATGCAGGGACTTGATGTCGATTTGCTCCGAAACGGCCATGCCGAAGGTTAACACCGCCCCTGCGATTTGCACTGGAGGTTAAGGCAATTATGGCTAACGTCCCGCCACATGAAGAACGTGCTCGGTGCTGTCCTGCTGTTGCTGACCATGACAATACTTCTTGGCGGCTGCGCTTCGTCAGAGTCATCCGGAACCCAATCGTCACTGCCGGGTTCATCCGTTCCGGGTGAAAAACGCGACGCTACCGACGTGACGCCCGGAATGGGCCCGGGCGGTGCGAGCGCCAACGTGCATTTCTAGATTCTGCTTGCACCCATAGACGGCAGCAGAAAGATCGAGCGCGATGGAGAATTCGCGCACACCGCTCACGATTGGCTGGCAGGCGGTTAAAGCGAACGCATTGCCGGGCCTGGTAATCCAAGGGACGATGCTGGCGATCCTGCTGGCCTACTATTTTTCACCAGCCAGCGCTGCCATTCTGCACAAACTCGCCGCTTTCAAACAGCAGCACGGTATCGTTTTCGTTATTGTTGCGTCGGTCTGCGCTGCGGCATTGCTGCCCGAATTGTTCGTAATCGTCTTTTTTCAACGCGGCCAAATTCGCAGCCAAAACTTTCGTGACGTCCTGTTTACGGCGCCGTTCTGGGCCTTGGACGGGGTCCTGGTGGATCTCATGTATCGCGGCTTGGGAGCGTGGCTTGGAGAAAACCCTAGCGTGACGGTTGTCGCAGCGAAAATTTGTGTCGATCAATTCGGCTATAACCCGTTCTTCGCCGCGCCCTACGGCATTTGGGGTTACGCCTGGAAGCATTCCGGCTATTCGTGCAGTCGACTGCGACCTTTGCTTACGTGGGAATATTATCGCGACCACGCCGTTCCAGTTCTCATCGCGACGTGGGCAATTTGGATTCCGCTAATGGCAATGATCTATTCGTTGCCGGTTGCCCTGCAGTTCCCCTTGTTCGCGCTGGCGTTGAGTTTCTGGGTTTTACTGATGACCTACATGACCAGGCGATTTGCCGGCAAGCCGGAACGCGACGCGTCATTCGCGTCCTAAGGGCAAATCACGAATACTTAGGTTGCAACAAGCGGAACCAAATCGATGGGCCGCGAAACCCCGCCGAATTTCGGATAGAGAAATTTCGCCGCCGGAGCGATGTCGCGGACGATTGCCCGAGCGCTGGAATGGCCGGCTTGTCGTAAACGATCGAGGGCGTGCTCGAGCAGCAATGTTCCAAAACCGCGATTTCGATACTCGCTGAGAATCGACGGCCCCGGCGCCAGATGGTTATCCGCCTCTGGGTCCAGCGCGAGCAAGGTTGCACCGATGATTCGCGAACCATGCCGAAGCGCCAGGCAGCTTTTGTTGGCGGAAGTAAATGCGACATCGAGCAGCGCCTGCACGCGCTGCATCACTTCACCGATAGCCGGGCTCCAGACCGGGTCGAGCATGAAACAGCTCGAGAACACCTTGCGAAGTTCGGTGGTGTCTTCCGCAGTCGCCGGGGAGATCTGATAATGCTCCGGAAATTCGCTGGTCACCGCCGGTAGACTCGTTAGGTCCCAGGTAAATTGAATCCAGCCTAACGGCTTTACACTGAACCGCGGCGGAGCGATATCAATTTTGCGTGCACCGCGACCGGGCGACAGACCACGGGCTTTGCCCAAGGCTTTAATACGATTCATGTGCGCCGTTTTTTTTCCCTGATTTGCAATCGTAAACCGTGCGTTAAATGCGCGCGGAGTTTCGCCTGAAATGTAGCGAAGCGCGGAGCTGGCGCAAACGAACTAAAGCGATTGCACGCTCTTGTACATCTCGTTGAACGAGTGATAAAGCTCTCGATACTGAGCCACGCCGCGTCGCAGCACTGGCTTGAGATTTCCCAAATCGGCGACATTCAAAACCTGATCGACACTGTTCACAAAGGCGCTCATCGCGTCGTTGCTGGGATATTTGTGGCTCAGCAGCACTACAAAATGTTCGCGGCGACGAATCGACGAACACTTGGCCAGTTCGACGAGGATAGGATTGGTCTCTACTTTCGATCCCTTGAAGTTCTCGTAAATAATCACGACGTCGTAGCTGTAGCTCTTGAGCTTGAGTAATACGTCCTCCTCAAACAAGCCGAGGTGAACCTTGTAACCAATGTCGATCAACTGAGGGACAACGATTTTCTGATATTGCTGATGGTCGACACAGACCAGCGCCGTGTTGTCGCCCAGATCGATAAAGCCTGATTCCTGTTCCTGTTCCATATGATACGTGAAACTTACGAGAACGCGTTCTCCGGCAGATCAAGGCGCAGACCGGAATCGAGGCCGGTGTCGATACCGCGGGCTTTCTGTATGAGATCGAGGCCGCGAGTGATGCGGCCCTTGCGCGAGGCGTAGAGTTTCGCGGTTTCCTCCGTGATAAGATCGCTTTCGAATGAGTTCAAGATCGACTGATCGAAGGTCATCCAGCCAAATGGTGAGCTCGCCTCGATAATTTCGTAAAAATTGCGGTGTTCGCCTTCGCCCAAAGCGATAGTTTCGCGAGTTCGCAGGTTGTTTCCCAGGATCTCGGTGATGAGTTGCCGGCCGCCGCCGACTTTGGGAACGAGGCGCTGACTCACGATGTAACGCAAGGTGTCGGCCAGACGTATCCGGAGTTGTTTTTCTTCGCCTAACGAAAAGAGGCCCAGAATACGGTTGATAGCCTGTCCGGCGTCCACCGTGTGCAAGGTGCTTAACACCAGATGGCCGGTTTCCGCCGCCATCAATGCCACCTCGACGGTGGCCCGGTCGCGCATTTCACCCACCAGAATCACCTTGGGGGCCTGGCGGAGCGCCGCGCGAAGACCGTTGGGATAATTGTTAAAGTCGTGCCCGAGTTCCCGCTGGTTGAATGTCGCTTTTCCTTTCGGGTGCACGAATTCGATCGGATCCTCGAGCGTGATCACATGCACCGGCTGGCTTTGATTGATCTCGTTAAGAATAGCCGCTAGCGTCGTCGTCTTGCCGCTGCCCGTGGCGCCGGTCACCAGGACCAGGCCGGTTTTCTCCTTCGGAATTTCTTTAATGATCGGCGGTAAGGCGAGAGCGTCGACGCTGGGAACTTCCGCCTGTAATTTTCTCAGGACGATCGAAAAATTGCCCTGTTGCCGGAAAACGCTTACGCGAAACCGGGCTTCGCTGCCTAACGAGTAACTGCAATCGCACGAACCGCTCGTCAGATAATCGTAAATTAACCGGCGATTACCCTGCATGATGGTGAGGGCGATCTGCTCCGTCTGGTAGGGTGTGAGCGCATCAATCGGTGGATCGACAAATACCGGCTTGAGTTCGCCGAAATCCTCCACCTGCAACGGATGACCGACCGAAAAATTGAGATCGGAGATGCCATCGTATGTCTTGAGCATCGCCGAGAGAATTCTATCCAGATCGGGTATTCGCATTATTCCTCCGAAGCGTCAGCGGGCGGTTCCTTCAAGAATGGTCGGAACTTTTTCTTATCAATGCACTTGTCGTAAGCTTCCTCGGGGCTGATGCGGGCAAGGCGAAGCAGATCCATGATCGCATCGTCCAACGGTTGGTTGCCCTTCTTCTTGCCGACCTGAATCATGCCGGGGATCTGGTGGGTTTTACCCTCGCGAATGAGGTTCGCGATCGCCACGTCCACCACGAGGATTTCCAGCGCAGCGACTCGGCCCGGCTTGTCGATGGTCTTGAAAAGGTTTTGCGCAATGACGCCCTTGAGCGATTCGGCCAGCGTCGTGCGGATCTGGTTTTGCTGGTGCGTCGGAAACACGTCGATCACGCGGTCGACCGCTTTGGGTGCGCTCGACGTATGCAGCGTTCCAAAAACAAGGTGACCGGTGGCGGCCGCCGTTAGCGCCAGCTCGATGGTTTCGTGGTCGCGCATTTCGCCCACGAGCAGTATGTCCGGGTCCTCACGCAACGCGCCGCGCAACGCGTTCGCAAAAGAGCGCGTATGAACCCCTACTTCGCGGTGCTGCACCAAACAATTCTGGCTGCGATGCACAAACTCGATCGGATCTTCCACGGTAATAATGTGGTCCTGCCGCTGCAGATTCGCGTAATCCATCATCGCCGCCAACGTTGTGGACTTACCCGAACCGGTCGGACCCGTCACCAGGACGAGCCCCTTCTTCAGCATCGGAAATTTCTTCAACACCGGCGGCAACCCGAGTTGCTCCACGGTCAGGACCGTCGACGGAATAAGTCGGAACACAGCGGAAATGCCGTACTTCTGCTGGAAAAAATTCGCGCGGTAACGAGCAACGCCGGGAACTTCGTAGCCAAAGTCGACATCCAGGGTTTCTTCAAAACTCTTGATCTTACCTTCCGGAGCGATCTCGTAGACCATCCCCTTGAGCTCATCGTTGCCGAGAGGCGGGAAATCAACGCGGACCAGATCGCCGTTGATGCGAAGCATCGGGGGATTGTTGGTCGACAGGTGAAGGTCTGAGGCCTTCTGCTCAGCCATCAGTTTGAAGAAAGCGTCAATGCGAGCCATGCGTGGCGGGTCCGATCCGGATGCTAAGAAGCTAAATCAGTGCCATCAGCGCGGGCGATCGACCGCCCGGCCCTGGCACCTGGGCTTTCGCGATTTATCGGCCGCCGTTTTGCTTGCCGGCATCCAGTGTAGAACGCACCTGCCGGAGCAACTTCTCGCGAGAATACGGTTTCGGGATAAATCCGCGCAGCCCTTGGGCGAGCATGGCGCTGATCTTCTGCTCCTCAGCGAACCCGCTGCTCAACACCACATTGATGTTGGGGTTGAGACCGCGCAATTCGTCGAAAACTGCGTCGCCGTCCATCACCGGCAAAAAGAAATCGAGAATAACGAGTCCGATATGCGCACCGATTCGTTCGTAAATCTTCAAAGCTTCAAATCCGTCATGCGAGACGATCACCTTGTAGCCTTCCATGGCCAGCATCTCCGCGGCGAGTTCCGCCACTTCCGCCTCATCATCAACCAGCAGGATCAGCTCGCGTTCTCCCCTCGGATTCTTAACAACGATATCTTTGGGAACTTGATCTGTAATATTCCCGGCTTTGACGCGTTTATTGTCATGATCAGGACCAGCCGCATCCGGGGTCTTGGAAACTGTCGTGCCCGAGGGCGAAGCAGATTTTACGGGCGAAGGGAGCACTGTGAACTGACCGGGAGCAAGCCGCGCCGCTTTCGCTGTGTTGGTCACGCTCGTCAATATGTTGGTAGTGACCTTGTCAAAAAGCGCCTGCGCCGTTTTTGAAGCGAGCTCAACGCGTTCACCCATGAGCTCGACGTAATGTTGCTGGCCTTGATGCCGGCGGGCGAGGTCCTGATAACGCTGGATCTGCTGAAGGATCGAGTTCAACTCTGTGGAAGTGGCTGCAATCCACTTCAGGTCTTGTTGGTCGAGCATAATTGTCGTGTCAGTTCAGGTCGCCCTCGTTTGCCGAAGCCCAGCATTCGCACTCCAAAACGGCGGATAGAGCGAGAGTATAAGCACTCATGCTGAACATAGATCGGCGTGTAAAAACTAGCACGGTTCATGCCGTGCTTTGGTCCCCTTCCCTCGAGCTTTCAGTCGATGGCGGTCCCGGCAGAACGCCGTATTTTTGGTGGTGTTTCAGCACTATCGGAATGGGTTTTACGCAGGACTGTTACTGGCCGGGGCCATCGGCGTGTTTCTTGTCTGGCTATGGCGCCCCGCGCACCAGGTCCAGCGTCACACCGACAATCTGTTAAAGGCGATCGAGCACAGAAAATGGACGTTAGTGGAACATATGATCGCACTGAACTACGAGGACCAGTGGCATAACGATCGCGCCCTTCTCCTGGAACGGATGCGCTTCGCTTTTGTTTATGCTCGTGAGATCAAGCTGACACCGGAACTGCCGATCGTGTGGACTGATCATGGGACCTGGCACTGGCAGAGCCGCATCAAAATCGATGGACAACCAGGAGAAGGCCTAACGATGATTCAAGAACGCGTCAATTTCCTAACGAGTCCGTTCGTCCTGGAGTGGCAGCATGTTTCCTCAAAACCGTGGGATTGGAAACTCGTCCGCGCGAGCAATACCGAGCTCGCGATTCCCGAATTCGCTGAATAGCAGTCCTATTTTCCGAGCGCGTGCCGCAGATCGCTCTTGGCGTGCTCAACCTCTTTCGGCGACGCGTCGCATAACAAAATCGCGCGCAACTTGTCGCCCTGACAATATCGGGCCACGAACTTCTTTTTCGCGTGCGTGCCCCGCATATCGATCCGCGTCGGCGGCAAGCTGAAGTCGCCCACGAAATCCAGGCGGAGATCGAAAATCTCGGTCCAAAAATACGGGATCTGTTCGTAGCGAATCCTCTTTTTGCCGGTCATGTTCGCGCCGGCTATGAGTCCCTGCTCTCGGGCGTTGTCCCAGTGCGTTTGCCGCCTCATCCCACCCATGATCCGGTCCGGATAGAACGCCAGGTCGCCGATCGCATAAATCCCCTTCTCCTCCGTTTCCAGATAATCCGTCACGGGCGATCCATGCGGACCGGACAGCGGCGTATTGCGCACGAGATCGAGATTCGGTTCCGCGCCGCAGGCGACCACGGCCAACCCAGCCTGAACGCGGTTGCCGCTCTTGGTCTGGATATTTCGCAGCACCGTTTTGCCTTCGAAACCGTTCAAGCTTTCGCCCGTTAACATCGAGACGCCATGCTTCGCCATGTAATCGGTCAACCACGCACCGGTGTCAGGATCGACATAACGATTCAGGAGTGTCGTCCCCCGGTGCATCATACTGACCTTCAACTTCATTTGCCGCAGGCTGGCCGCTGCTTCGCACGCCAGCAATCCGCCGCCGATGACCATCACGGTCTTTTCAATGTTGGCCATTTCCCGCAACGCCAGCGCGTCGCGGATGTTCCGCAAATAAATCACGTTGCCCAGGCTCGTGCCGGCAACCGGTGGACGCACCGGCCGGCTTCCCATTGCCAGACACGCCTTATTGAACTCAATGCTCTCGCCATTCGCTAAAACCGCGAGGCGTCGATCGATATTGAACTGGGTGACGATGCTGCCAAAACGCGTCTCGATTTTATGCGCGTGATACCACTTCTCGTCGTGATGCGTGAGCTTCTTCGGTTCCGCTGATTTTTCGCGCATGAAGGTCTTCGATAACAACCAGCGCTTGTAAGGCGGAAAGATCTCGGCGCCCACGAGCGTAACGGTGCCGCGCTTGTCATATTTGCGCAGTCCTTCACAAGCGCTCGCCCCGCCGATCCCGGCCCCTACAATTAAGTAATCGCGTTGAATCATTTGCCGAAAGATAACGATAGGAAATCCGTTCGCGCGCTGGCGAGGGAAATTTTTGCCTCCTTTACAATACTGCCCGACAGATGATTACGGATGCAATGACCCCGGTTAGGTCGGCCAAAAGCCCCGCCGGGATAGCGTGACGGGTTGCTTTGACTCCTACCGCGCCGAAGTAGACCGCAGCGACGTAGAACGTGGTCTCGGTGCTCCCATAGACGGTGGCCGCCATCAGGCTCACGATGTTATCCGCGCCGAGCCGGTGAACAATATCCGTTAACAACGCCAGCGTTGCGCTGCCGCTCAACGGCCGCATGAGCGCCATTGGCACCAAATCGGGCGGAAAACTCAACGGCTTTAGGATCGGAGTAAGCGCGTCAGTCAATAACTTGATACCACCGGCGCCTTTAAACATTCCGATTGCGACCAGCATCGTGACCAGAAACGGAATGATTCTCAAAATCGTCGGAAACGCTTCCTTGGCGCCTTCCACAAACTCGTCATAAACCTTCACTCCTCGCGCCGCCGCGTATAACGGGAAAAAACTCAACAGGAACGGAATCGCGAGGATGGACAGCGCGTTTACCGCCCGCACAAAAATGTTCTGCATCGCGGCATCAGCCGGAGTTGGCATCCGGAAAAATTCCGGCGCTACCATGCGCAAAAAGAAAACGATGAACAAAACCATCAGGGCAAGCATCGCGAGTGATCCCCACAACGATGGCCTCGTTGCCGGCGGCTGCGAGATGTTCGGATCGTCGAATGCAGCTTCGGCCGATGATTTTTCCTTTTGACGCTGTTCCACCCGGTTTCCCTTGGTCGAATCCAGCCGTGGCTGAAAGATCGACATTTTTTCAAATGTCTTGGCAGAAATCACGGCAACAGACGCGGCGCAGAGCGTAGCCAGCAACGCCGTACCAACGATCGCGGTTGGCCGGGTCGATCCGGAAGCGGCCAGAATCGCGATGGCCGTTGCCGGCACCAGTTGGACGGAGCTGGTGTTTATCGCGAGGAAAGTGCACATGGCGTTGGAGGCAACGCCCGGCCGCGGATTGAGCGTTTCAAGATCGCGCATCGCCCGCAATCCCAGCGGAGTAGCCGCGTTGCCAAGCCCCAACATGTTCGCCGCCATGTTCATCAACATCGATCCCATTGCCGGGTGATCGTGCGGCACATCGGGAAACAGTCGCTCCATCAGCGGCCTCAAAGCGCGGGCAATGCGCTGGACCAGACCTGCTCGTTCGGCCAATCTCATTACGCCTAACCACAGCGCCATGATCCCGATCAAACCTAGCGCGATCGTGACCGCGGTCTTAGCGCCTTCGAGCGCGCCGTCGGTTACCTGCTTAAGCTGATCGTTCCATCCGCCAATCGCGACCGCGAGCAGCACCAGCGCCAGCCAGATGTAATTGAGCACGCCTGTTTATAACAAGTCGCTAGGCCTCATCGACAAGTCATTTGTCAACGCCGATCCATTCGCGTCATCGTGTTATTTAGGTTTGTAATCATTGGCCCGCTGCGACATAAAAGCGCCACTCGTAAGACATTGTCCGTCACTATCTAAACAGGAGGAGATCACTTATGAACGAATCGACTACTGCAATTAAAGACGCTACCGGCAATCCCGCCCCTCTTGGTTTGCTCGGTTTCGGCATGACCACTGTGCTTCTCAACATTCACAACGCCGGCTTTTTTGAAATCAATAGTATGATTCTCGCGATGGGCGTTTTTTACGGCGGTATCGCCCAGATCATCGCCGGCATCATGGAATGGCGAAAAGGTAATACCTTCGCCACCACCGCCTTTACCTCCTACGGGCTTTTCTGGCTCACCCTGGTTGCGCTTATCGTCTTTCCAAAGATCGGCTGGAGCACTCCGCCTAACGACACTGCGATGGCAGCATATCTCGCGATGTGGGGCTTGTTTACCCTCGTGATGTTCATTGGCACGCTCCGGCTCAATCGCGCCCTGCAACTTGTCTTCGCCACGCTTACCATCCTCTTCTTCCTGCTAGCCTGGGGCGATTTCAGCGCTGCTTCTGCCGGCTTCAAACATTTCACCGGCTACGAAGGAATCTTCTGCGGTTTCTGCGCGATCTACACCGGCCTCGCCCTGGTCCTGAACGAAGTGAACGGCCGCGTCGTCTGGCCGTTAGGCCCGGTTGCAAATTAATACCAGCGCGATTGGCCCAATCACCCGGCGCCGGGTTATCTATTTAATAACGTCGCCGCCAGCTTCATCGCGGATTCACTCTTTCCGCCCAGCATCCGCGCGATCTCTTCCTGGCGCGCCTTTCCGCTCACTTCCTGTAACTGTGTATGGGTGCGGCCCCGCGCGACTTCCTTTGTCACTACAAAATGTGACGAAGCCGCCGACGCAACCTGCGGCAGATGCGTAATGCAAATTACCTGATGTTCATTCGCCAGGGTTTGCATCTTCGCTCCGACCGCGTTGGCAATCTCGCCCCCGACGTTCGCGTCGATCTCGTCGAACACAAGCAGCGGAACCGCATCTTGAGCGGCCAGCACCGATTTGATCGCCAGCATCAACCGCGAAATTTCACCGCTCGACGCAATCGCCCGCAGTGGCTTGGGCGGTTCACCGGGGTTCGGCGAAAACAACAACTCAACCGAATCGAATCCAGTTGCTGTTGGCTCCGGCAAAACTGTCAGCGCCGCCTCAAATTCCGATTGCCGGAATCCAAGATCGACAAGGTTCTTGCGGATCATTGTTGAAAGCTTCGGCGCCGCTTTGGCTCTCACCTTGCCCAATGCTTCGCCACTGCGATTCAATTCCACGCGCGCTTTCTCGATTTCCGTGGCGAGCCGTTCCAGTTCGGCATCTCGCCCTTCGATCTTCCGCATTCTTTCCTCGGCGCGCGCGCCGAACGCGATCACGTCCGAAATAGAGGGACCGTACTTTCGTTTCAACGTCTCGAATAGAGATACGCGTTGCTCGAGGGCAACCAGTTGTGTGGGATCGAGATCAAGCTTTTCAGCATAAGTGCCTAACGACCTGGCGATTTCCGACAACTCCACCACCGCTGTCTCGTGTCCCTCCACAAACTGCGCAATAGAGGTGTCGATCTTTTCCAGGTCGCGCAGGAGCTTCTGCGTTTCGGCAAGCTGCGACAGGATCGCATCGTCAGATTCGGCGAGTCGTTGTGAAATCGTCGAGGCCAGCTCGATAAGCCGCTTGCTGTTGCTGGCGAGTTTGTAGCGCGCGGTAATCTCTTCTTCTTCGCCCGGCTGCAATTTGGCGGAATGAATTTCGTTGATCTGGTGTCGCAACAGATCGAGCTCCTGTTCCCGCGCCGTTTCTGCCGTATTTAGCGCCGCGTGTTCCGCCACCAGCGATTGAAGTCGAGCGAAGTGCTTTTGGTATTCGGCCAGCTGCCCTCCCGCATGCGCAAAACTGTCGAGCAGGGCCAATTGTTTGTCGGGAGAGAGTAATGACTGGTGATCGTGCGGCCCGTGGAGATCGATCAACTCGTCCCCCACCGCCTTTAACACGGCCAACGTCGTTGGCGATCCGTTGATGAACTGACGATTGGTTCCCGTTGTCGAAAGTGTGCGTTTGATGATCAACTCTCCGCCCGGCTCAATTCCCGATTCCGCGAGCAAATGATTTAGCTTATCCAGAATTTCGCCGTTCAGCACTGCTTCCACCGTGCAGGTTTCCGCGCCGGTGCGAATAACCGATTTGTCACCGCGTTCACCGAGGACCAATTGCAAAGCACCAATGATAATGGATTTGCCGGCTCCGGTTTCGCCCGTCACCGCGATGAATCCCGGCGACAATGCCCATTCCAGCTCTTCAACCAGCGCCAGGTTCTTGATGCGAAGCAGACTGAGAATGGCAGGCACGAAAAGTTGAGAGTTTAGGGTTGAGAGTTGAGAGTGGGCGCGCTTTTGAAGATTTCAGACCCTCAACACCGAAGTTTCAACTCCGAAAAGAGTCGCCACCAGGACGCTCAGCTCGTCCTTACTTTTCTCGGGACCGGCACATCGCAAGGCGTGCCGATGATCGGTTGTGACTGCGATGTATGTCGATCTTGCGATCCCCGCGATCAGCGCCTGCGTTCATCGATCTACCTTGAGACGCCGGAAACATCGTTCGTGGTCGATACCGGCACCGATTTCCGGACGCAGGCGCTTCGAGCGAACATTCGAAAGGTCGATGCGGTTATTTTTACGCATTCGCACACGGATCATATCATGGGCTTCGACGATCTCCGCCGGTTTGCCTATGCCCGGGGTTATATGCCGGTCTACGCCGCGCGAAAAACCATGGACGATCTCGAGCGCGTCTTTCGTTTTGCATTCAAAGCCGAGAACCCGTTTCCCGGCTATCTGAAACCGGAACCGCATCTCGTCGACGGGCCATTTTCGTTAGGCAACACCGAGATTACCCCCCTTCCCGTCCCCCACGGCAATACCACCGTAAATGGTTACCTGTTTTCGCGGGGTGGCGAAAAACTGGTCGCCTACCTGAGCGACTGCAGCGCGGTCCCCGACCCGATTGTCGATCTTATTCGGGGGGTGAGGACGCTGATTATCGACGCGCTGAGGCACAAGCCGCATCCAACCCATCTCTCGGTCGATCAAGCGCTTGAAGTCGCGGCCCGGGTCAAACCTAACGAAACTTATTTTACCCATATCGCCCACGAATTGCCGCAGGCAGCGGAATCGCAGCTTCCCGAAGGCGCGCACATCGCGTATGACGGTCTTCAGCTGCGTTTTTAGCATGAGATATTGTCGATCCGGAGTTCCGGTAGTTTTAGCAATCCTCCTCGTTAGGCTTGCGTCTGCCCAGGAGCAAAGATCTCTCCCGGAATCGACCGTTGTCATTTACAACAAGTCCGTTTCTGAATCCGCGGACCTCGCAAAATTTTATGCGCAACGCCGCGGCATCGCGCGAGATCATCTCGTCGCCGTCGAATGTTCCGCCGACGAAGAGATCGGGCGCGAAGAGTACGAAACGACGATCGCTCAGCCCATTCGCGACATTTTTCGGCAACGCGGCTGGTGGAAGTATCGCGTATCGGACGGCAAGGAATCAGTCATCGATAGCACGATCCAGTTTGCAGCGGTCATAAAAGGCATGCCGTTAAAGATCCGGCAAACTGTCATTCCTTTTGGCGGGGATCAGCCGGGTGAAGGACCCATCGCCGATCGGAGCAGCGCGGCGGTCGATTCCGAGCTCGCGACGCTCGCATTAAACTACAAGCAAATCTCCGGTGCGACCGCGAACCCCTATTATCAAAGTTTTCGCGGCGTTCGTGATTTTGAGAATTCCATTCTTCTCCTGACCTGCCGCCTGGATGCGCCAACCAGTGCAACTGTGCGACGCATGATCACCGATTCAATCAGCGCGGAAAAGAACGGCTTGTGGGGGCGGGCTTACGTCGATGCGTCGCATAACCTCGCGCCTGGGGCGTCGTTAGGCGATGCCTGGATGCGCGAAATCTGCGATCAGCTCGCCAAGGTCGGTGTGCCGGTCGTTTACGACAATTCCCCCGGCGTATTCCCTTCCGGCTATCCCGCGAGCGACTGCGCCCTTTACTACGGCTGGTATACCGGCCAGGCCGCCGGTCCGTTCGCCGATCCCGATTTTCGCTTCGTGCCGGGGGCCATTGGCGTGCATATCCATTCCTACAGCGCGAATTCTCTGCACGATCCAAATGCAAACTGGGTCGCGCCTTTGCTCATGCACGGAGCTGCCGCGTCGCTGGGCAACGTTTACGAGCCCTATCTACAACTCACCACGAATTTGAGCGCCTTCAATGATCGCCTCTTGCACGGTTTCACCTTTGCCGAGAGCGCCTATATGGCGACGCCTTCGCTTTCCTGGATGAACGTTATGGTGGGAGACCCGCTCTACCGTCCCTACGGCTCCTGGATGCAACTCGAGGCGCGTGACTACGTCCGGGCCCCTAACGAATGGAAAATGTATCATGATTTTGCCGTTCGCAACATCTCCCGCGCCGCGCCGGATTATCGCACTCGCGCGCGACTGGTGGCCAGCCGTGCCCGAAACGGCCTGATACTCGAAGATCTGGCAGGAATGGAAGCGCGTGACCAAAAATTCAGCGCCGCCGCCAGTCTCTTCCAGCAAGCCCGCGCGACCTACAGCAAGCGAGACGATATCTTGCGCGTCGTCATTGAGGAAGTGGATGCGTTGGTCAGAGACAATCGCAAGAAACGCGCGGTCGACCTTCTGCGCCAGGTTTTACGCATCGTGCCGGACGCGCCGGCAACGCCTTTGCTGCGACAGATGGAGCAAAGCCTGACCGCGCCCCCGCCCGCTCCTACGCCGGGGCCATCACCCTAACGAATAATACCGCGCTCGCTCTGCTCGATGAATTCGAGGATCTGCGCGATTTCCTCACGGGGCGGCAATTCCTTCCGCACCGCCTCGATCGCCTGCCGCGTGTTGTATTTTGAGCGATAGATCAGCCGAAACGCTTCCTTAATCGCCTTGACCGCCTCTGCGGGAAAATTGCTGCGCTCGAGCCCGACCAGGTTGACCCCGCGAATTTCGGCCGGGTTGCCGTCGGCGATCATGAATGGCGGCACGTCCTGGACGATCTTGGAGCATCCGCCGGTGATCGCATAACGACCAACTCGACAAAACTGATGCACTGCGGTGAGACCGCCCATGATCGCGTGGTCGCCCACCTGCACGTGACCGGCCAGCGTCCCGTTGTTTGAGAACACGACTTTGTCGCCGACGATGCAGTCGTGCCCGATGTGGCTGTAAGCCAGGAAATTTCCCCCGCTGCCGACGCGCGTCTTTCCTTCACTCGATGTGCTTCGATTCACGGTAACGAATTCGCGAAAGGTGTTGCCGTCGCCGATCTCCAGATAGGTTGGCTCCCCTTTATACTTCAGATCCTGCGTCTGTTGGCCTATCGAGCAATACGCGTAAAACTTGTTCTCCTCGCCTGCCCGCAGCGGGCCGGCAAGGGTCACGTGATGTTGCAGCCAGCAGTTTGCGCCAACCACGACGCTTTCGCCGATGATGCAATACGGACCGACGACCGTTCCGCTTCCAAGCTCCGCCGTGGGATGAACGATGGCTGTTGGATGAATCTGTAAGTCGCTCATGCTGCAAATGACGAATGGTCCGAGCCGGACTGGCATTGAATGACGAATGACGAAAAGAGTTGGTGCTTCATCATTCCTTCGTCATTCCTCATTCGAGCTTCGTCATTTTCTCACTTATCAAGGAAGGTGAACATTAACTCACCCTCAGACACAACCGCGTCATTCACCACGCAATGACATTTCGCCTTGGCCAATCGATCGCCGCGATGCTTCGTGAGTTCGGCGTGAATGTAAATCGTATCTCCCGGCAAAACCGGCTTGCGGAACTTTACGCCATCGGCGCTCATGAAATAGCCGATGCGACTGGCGCTCTTTGAGAGTTTGAACAATAGGATGCTCGCAACCTGCGCCATCGCTTCGACCTGAAGAACACCCGGCATCACCGGATGCCCTGGAAAATGTCCGGGAAAAAAGGGCTCATTGATCGTGACGGTTTTCACCCCGATGCATTTTGTGTCTCCCTCGAATCCGACAATGCGATCGACCATCAAAAACGGGTAACGATGCGGCAAGATCGACATGATCTCGTCAGAACCCAGGCCGCCCTCGCCTGGCGGCAGCGGTTTCGGCATGGCGATCGCCGCACGTCGCGATTGTTCCTTGGACAGGGCACGCGCGAGTTCCGCATTGGCAGCATGGCCTGGCTTGACTGCAATCACATGACCCCGGATGCGCTGCCCGACCAAAGCCAGGTCACCAATAATATCGAGAATTTTATGCCTAACGAATTCGTCGTCGAACCGCATCGGCTCTTTACTCAGGACTGAATCGCCCCGGACGACGATGGCGTTTTCCAGGCTTCCGCCTTTGATCAGGTTCTTGTCCATCAACGGCTGAACATCCTCGTAATAAACAAAGGTGCGCGCCGGCGCGATCTCGCGCTCAAAAACTGCCGGTGTCACCTCGATGGAAAGATATTGGGTGAACCGATTACCCGGTCCGGCCTGGGTGCAGGAAATTCGGAATTTCGAGTCCGGCAGCAGGATCAACATTGCCCCGGATTTGGATTCGATATGCATCGGCTCACGCACATCCAGGAATTTTCGCGCCGCTTCCTGGGGAACAATGCCGGCGCGCCGAATGACCTCCACATACGGTTGGCCGCTTCCGTCTCCGATCGGCGGTTCGTTAGCATCCATTTCGACGATCGCGTTATCGACGCCCATCGCCGATAGCGCGGCTAACACGTGTTCCACCGTATGAACGCGCACCGAGCCCTCACCAATCGTGGTCGCGCGCTCGACCGTCTTCAGGTTTTCGATCTTCGCGTCGATCGTCGGCTCATCCTGCAGATCTTTGCGTTTAAATTTGATCCCGTGATCGATCGGCGCCGGGTGCAACTTCAATGAAACCTTCGCGCCGGTATGCAGCGATGTGCCGCTGAATCCGGCGACTTTCCCGATGGTATGTTGGAACTCAGGCGTGGCAGCCATGCGCGCTAACTAACAAAGCGGTTCATCGAGGTCAATTGCCCTGCTTCAATTCGATGTCACCCGCATCGAAGGCCATCATCTTGTCCACGTTCGACACGCGAATTTGCGCGATCGCATCGCCGCCATCCGCCCAGACATCGAGCGCTTTGTCTCCGCTCTTCGTTATGCCAACACGTGTGACCTGCGGCGCCTCGATCACGGTCACCAACGGCAGGCCATCGCTCGTTTTCAGAACGATCTGCTCATCTTCCAGAGCCGCTACCACATCAACGTTAAGTTTTGCCGTTTTCGATAACGGATTGGACACCAGCTTCACCGTTGCATGGCTGGCAGCGTTCAAATCCGCCGGCGGCGAATCACTTTTCGCGATGGTCTCGATTTTTAAATGGCCCACCGCATATCCGCGCGCGCGATACTTCGCAGCCGGCAAATCTTCGTCATGATCGTTTTTCCCATCCCATTTCGCGATTAACGAGTCCGCGCCGACCTCAAATTCTTCGACGTCGCCTTCCTGAATAAGCACGCGCACCAGTTTTCCATCCCGATCATAAATGCCAAGGCTGATGGTGCCCTCCATCGGCGGTGGCAAAAAACTGATCTTCACGCTCCGAGCAGGCGTTTGCGCTGCCGAAGCGGCCGGTGTGGGCGAAGGCGAAACGATTTCAGTGGTTGCCGGCGACGCCGCAACCGTTTCGGTCGCAGTTGGCGTTGCCATTGCCGTTGCCGTTGGACTCGGCGACGCTGGGGCAGGACTCTCTTCCCCATAGGCGAAAGCGCAGCCAAGGAACATAATCCCCACCGCCAGTCTGATATTTCTTGTCATGTCGAGCGAAGCCGGGACATCTCTAATTCCTCGACTTCGCTCGGAATGACAAGAGGTCAAGCAAAGTATCGCCAATCGACATCCCGGAACAGATTATCCCGCGACTCGCATTCCCCCAAAAACGCAAGATCGACACGGTCCGAGGCCAACTGATCGTGCAAGGCGTTAAACCTGGCCAAATGATCTGCCGTGCGCCTGGTTGCGTATTCAGGCGCGGTGCCGGTCTTGATCAAGAACGTCCAATCACTGGCTTGAGCGAGCAACAACTCCCGGGCCAGCTGTTTCAACACCCGCTGAAACTTCGGTTTTGCTTTCGCGGTATACTTACGAGCCAGCGCGGTCATTTTTCGCGCCGCCGCATGCGCCTGAGGATAAATCCACGCGTTTTTCGGATTCAACCACACTTCCAGGTGACCGTTTTCCCCCCAGCTCGATGCCGCTGGCTGGATGGTCTGTTGAGTAGGATGCGCCCGCAGGAACTCGGTCGGAGTCGTTAGGCGAAATTCGGATTCGGCTGAAGCCGTCTTCCGAATCACCAGCTCGAGAAAACGCGGCCCTTCAAACCACCAGTGTCCGAACAACTCGGCATCGAACGGCGCCACGATGATTGGGTCAATATCTTCCTCAGCCAGCGCCCGCAATTGCCACCGGCGCTGCTCGACAAAATGCATTGCGTGATCATCGGCCGCTTTTTCCGCTGCCTCGCGATCATACAACTCTTTTTCCGGGCTCTTCCCGGTGATTCGGTGATATTTCACTCCGGAGAATTTCCGCATCCCACGCGCGACCGGCCCCAGATGTTCCAGCGAAAGGTCCCACCCGATGTCGCGATAAAACTCTCGATAATTGGGATCGCCGGGATAACCGGCTTCTGCGCTCCAGACCTGGTGGCTCGATTCGCGATCGCGGGCGAAGGCCGCGACTCCGGCTGGAGTATAACAAGGCGCGTAAACCGCCCGGCGCGGACGCGGATTTCCAAACATTAATCCGTGAGCATCCAGCACGAACCAGCGAAGATTGGCTTCCGCCAGTATTTGGTCCATGCCCGAAGCGTAGGCGCACTCCGGCAACCAAAAACCTACGGGGTCGGAATCGAACACGTCCTGATACACATCCCGCCCGGTGAACACCTGTGCGCGTTGTGTTTCGCGCTGATGCAACGGCAGGACCGCATGCGTCGCCGCTGACGCCATGATTTCCAGTGATCCGGTTTCGCGCATCTTACCAAACGCCGACAGCAGATCGCCTTTCCATTCTTCGACAAAGAACCGCCTGCTCTCAGTAAAAAATGCGCAATAAAACTGCGCCAGCCCGAACAGTTGGGCATCGTCCCGTGTCCGATCGCACTCGCGCGCCATGAGGTCGATCAGAAGATCGACATGCTGGACATAGCGCTCGCGCAGAAGATCGTCCTGCAACATCGCGCACAGCGTCGGCGTCAATGACATTGTCAGCTTGAACGGCACCCCGTCGGCCGTCAGTCGCTGCATCATCTGCAACAAGGGAATGTAGGTCTCAGTGATGGCTTCGAACAGCCATTCCTCCTCGAGGAAATGCTCGTGTTCCGGATGCCTAACGAACGGGAGATGGCCGTGAAGGATTAAGGCGAGAAAGCCCATTGCAGATCTTAGATTTCAAATTTCAGATTGGCAGCGCAAGTCTTGCCTCAATCTGAAATCGACAATCTGCAATCTACAATTACAGAGTTCGGCAGAAATCCTGGAACCGATCGAGACCTTTTTTGATGATGTCGATGCTGGTGGCGTAACTCAGACGCACGACCCGATCGTCACCGAACGCAGCGCCCGGCACCACCGCCACGTTCGCTTTGCTCAATAAACGATCGGCAAAGTTTTGCGAGGTGAGCCCGAGCTGGCTGATATTGACGAGAATGTAGAATGCGCCCTGCGGCTTGACGGCGGTCACGTTGGGAATTTTTGAGACGCGATCAAACATGTAGTTGCGACGCATATCGAATTCCTCACGCATGTCGGCGAGCGGTTGCTGATCGCCTTTCAATGCGGCGAGCGCACCACGCTGCGCAAACGAGTTCGGGTTCGAAGTGCTGTGGCTTTGAATGGAATCAATCGCCTTGGCCACCGCTTCCGGCGCAGCCAGATAGCCTAACCGCCAACCCGTCATCGCGTACGATTTGCTGAATCCGTTCACGGTAATCGTGAGGTCGTACGCTTCCTTCGATAAGGAAGCGATGCTCACATGTTTCACGTCGTCGTAAACGAGCTTCTCGTAAATTTCGTCCGACAAAATGTAAATGTCTTCCTCCGCCGCCACGTCCACGATCCCCTGCATTTCTTCGGCCGTATAAACCGCACCGGTCGGATTCCCGGGACTGTTCAGGATCAACATCTTCGTGCGTGGCGTCATCGCGTTCTCAAAATCTTCCGCGCGCATTTTCCAGCCGTTTTTCTCGGTCGTTTGCACCATCACCGGCTCGGCTCCGGCCAATCGCACCATGTCGGGATAACTGACCCAGTAGGGTGAGGGAATAACGACTTCGTCCCCGGGCTGGCAGGTCGCCAAAATCGCGTTGTAACAGGAATGCTTCGCGCCGTTGCTCACGATCACCTGGCTGGCGCGGTAAGTGAGGCCGTTGTCCGCCGCCAATTTCTCGGCAATCGCCTGGCGCAATTCGGGAATACCGGAGCTGGGCGTGTATTTGGTGAAGCCGGCCTGCAATGCCTCGATCGCCGCCTGTTTAATATGGTCCGGCGTATCGAAATCCGGTTCGCCCGCGCCAAAACCGCAAACATCGATGCCTTCGGCTTTCATCGCCTTGGCTTTGCTGTCGATGGACAGCGTCAGGGACGGAGTCAGTTGAGCGGCGCGTTCGGAAATTTCCATGTGGGTGTCAGAGGTGAGCGTATTCAGGAGCGCACATTATTGGCGGGCGTAAAAGTTTTCAATCAAAGGTTTGAAATTGTTTTCGTCGACGCGAACGATCTTCATCTCGCGCTGAGCGTTCTCAACTGAATCCGAGGCGTGGGCCGCGTTCACCATGATCGTTTGGCCGAACTCCTTCCGGATCGATCCCGGCGGCGCCTTGGCCGGGTCGGTCGGTCCCAGGACCTCGCGGATTTTGCGCACTGCCTCTTCTCCCTGGTAAACAATGGCCACACACTTCTCGCTGCCTGGTTGTTCACGCTTGTCCGGCGTCATCTGGCTGGGCCGGCCGCCGGCCATGAACTCCACGATGTCTTCCCATGCGTTGCGGCCTTTGCTTTCGCCCAGTTTTTCCTGCAACACCGGAAGCACCGGCCCGTAAAATTCCTCCGCCTGGGCCACGCTCATCTGGTGCACCTTGAACCCGACGATATAAAGGCCCGTGCGGGAAAAAACTTCGATCACGCCGCCCGGCCGCAGATTGGGAAATTTGAAATTGTCGGGCTTAATCAAAACCAGCGTCTTCTCAACTTTCGCCGCACCCGGATATTCGATCGCTTTTTCCAGAATCCCGCCGTCGCTGTCCGAAAATTCCGCCCACAGTTTCAAGTCGCGTTCCACGCCTTCCGGACGGAAATCTGAGAGCACCGCCGGTTCGAAATAAGTCACGTTGCCGGCGTCATCCGTCACGTAATCTCCAAAAGTATCGCGAATCGTCTCACCGCTGGTGCGTTCGTGCACAATGTGACCCACCGTGTTTTGCATTTTCTCGATCGCGCCCGGCCCACGGAAAACCAGGAACATCACGCGTGCTTTTTGACCATTACGAACACCGGAAAAATTCTTGAGCACATATTGCTTGATCAACTCTTGCGTCGCGCGGTGGCGCGGATCGGTCTCGGTAACGATCGTGTCCGCATAGCGCTTCACCAGCTCTTCGCTGGGGGCGAACATGCGCGAGGCGACAAGGTCGAGGCCGGTGCGCGAAATCAGGCGTGAAATGATCCCGCCGGTGCGCGATTTGCGCATCGAATAAGGCGTTACAATGGCGTAGGCCAGCTCATCCTGCTGCATCCGTTTACTGTAGCGGGTGTCGACGGCGTCGCAAAAACCTTCTTAACGGCTAATTCGGCATTGGAGTGCCGCGGATGGCAATCCATTTGCCCCGCCGGCGAGTTTCAACAACGCGAACCCGATGGCGGCGTAGCGCGCGAAGGACGACGTTTTCCTGCGATCGCATGATACCCGACAAGATCAGCTCGCGCACGCGTTTGAATCGCGGCATCACCTCGATCAGCAACTCGCTGAACAGATTGGCGGTAACGATGTCGATCTTGGATGGGAGTGTGACCTTTTTCACATCGCCGATCCGGAATTCAACGCCGTGAATACGATTCAAGCGCGCGTTTTGTTTCGCCACGCGAATTGCCACCGGATCGTTGTCGAACCCGATCACACGTTTTGCGCCTAACGAGCGAGCTACCAGCGCGAGAATCCCCGAACCGGTCCCAAGATCGACCACCATGCGGCAGGGATGCTTCGCCGAAGCGGCCCTTGCATTCCGGGGACGGCGCGGAGATCCGTCCCTACCGGTTAATATGCGTTCCAACATGTGCAATGACATGGCCGTTGTCGCATGCCCTCCCGTTCCAAACGCCGCGCCCGCTGGAATGATCAGTTTGCGCTTTCCAACTTTGATCGCCTTGGTTTCTTGCTGGCTCTGAAATCGTTTCAGCCAGTCGCGCGGAAGAGTTTCAATTCGCCCGCCGAATTGTTTTACCAAGTCACGCGCTTCTCTTAGCGCTTTGCAGGTGACCTCCGCGATCACCCGGCTTTTTCCCGGCAGGTGGATCGTCGCCAGTTGTTCGCCCGCTTTTAGTTGCAGCTCCAATTCATGCTCGCCCAACCACTTCGTCGTCACTCGCTTTCGCCACAAATACATGCGTTGGCCCAGTGTAGGGGAAGCTGTTAGCTTCCCGCATCGTGAAACTTCTCGGGATCCACCATATCACTGCGATCGCCGGTGAGCCCCAGCAGAATATCGATTTCTATTCGCGCCTGCTCGGACTGCGGCTCGTGAAGCGAACGGTGAACTTCGACGATCCATCAAGTTACCACCTCTATTTCGGCGACCGCACCGGCAAACCCGGTACCGCGATCACATTTTTCCCATGGCCAGGCGCGCGACGCGGAACCCGTGGCGTCGGCCAGGTCGCAGCGACCAGCTTCGCGATCGCGGCCCACGCGATCGATTACTGGAAAGATCGCTTCAAACAACATCATGTCCCGTGCGAACAGCTTCGTTCGCGTTTCTACGACAACGCCTTACGCATCGCTGATCCCGACGGCCTCATCCTCGAACTGATTACCTCGTCCGACCTCGACGATGTCGATCTTGCGTATAAGAGCGACGTGCCGGAGGAGTTTGCGATTCACGGGTTTCACACGCCGACGCTTGAATTACGCAAAGCAAAGAAGACCGTCGAAATCCTGGAGCTGCTCGGTTTTGAACAATCCGCCGAGGAAAACGCGCGCCGGCGCTTCTCGGTCAACGCAAGATCGACAAGCGGACGAGTGGATCTGGTGGAACGACCGGACGAAAATTTCGGGAACATTTCCGCAGGCACAGTTCATCACATCGCGTTTCGATGCGCGGATGAAGTTGAGCAACAACATTGGCGGGAGAAGATCGCGGATCGCGGTTTACATGTAACGCCGATCATCGATCGGCAATATTTTCATTCCATTTACTTTCGCGAACCCGGGGGAATTCTCTTTGAAATTGCCACCGAGAAACCGGGATTCACGGCGGATGAACCGGTGGAGACTCTGGGCGAAAGTTTGAAGCTGCCGCCCCAATACGAAGCGCACCGGGCGGAGATTGAACGCATCTTGCCACCAATCAAGACATGAACTTCAAAGATTCAACCAACCCATGCCTCCTGTAAGAGAAGCCAGTTGCCTTCCCATGGGACGCCGACAACGTCCCCTCCAGAACGTGAAATGAGCGACCTCGGATTCATTCATCGTTTTGTTCCTGCAAACAACGGATCGCAGCGAACCTTGCTACTGCTTCACGGTACCGGCGCTAACGAGGACGACTTGATCGATCTCGGACACGAGATGGATCCCAGCGCAGCGCTGCTCAGTCCGCGCGGTAAAGTTTTGGAAAACGGCAAGCCGCGATTCTTCCGCCGGCTGGCTGAAGGAGTGTTCGACGAAGAAGACGTCGTTCTGCGGGCAAATGAACTGGCCGGTTTCATCGGCGACGCCGCAACTCGATACCAGATCGACCTGAATCAACTGATTGCGGTCGGTTATTCCAATGGCGCCAACATCGCGGCCGCGATGATGTTGCTTGGAATCGCCGGGTTCCGCGGCGCGATCCTGTTACGGGCAATGGTGCCGCTGTCTAAGATCGATGTTCCGAAGCTGAACGGCAGTGTGTTGATCTCGTCAGGACAATTCGATCCGATCGCACAACTGCCGATTGCGGAGCGACTGGCCGGCTTATTCGAGGAGGCCGGAATGGAGGTTACGTTCCGGGTGCAACAGGCTGGGCACGAACTGACTGCATGCGACGTTGCCGCCGCGGAAAGCTGGCTGGGCGCGCTCTAATTTCAAAGGCCCTCGGTTGAGGTTGACCTGTGAGTCATAATCCCGATAAGTAACACTCTCGCCATGCTAATCGTAATGAACGCCGGCGCCAACCAGGCGCAGATCGACAACGCGGTGCGGGTCGTCGAGTCGCTCGGTTTTCGCGCGCATGTCATGCCAGGCGCGACCCGAACGGCGATCGGCGTCACCGGCAACCAAGGCGCGGTCGATCTCAGCCATTTCGAGAACTTACCCGGCGTCGCGGAAGCGATTCGCGTTACCAAGCCCTACAAATTGATCACGCTCGACCTGCGGCCGGAACGGACCGTGGTCGATTGCGGCGACGGCGCGAAAATCGGTGACGGATCGCTCGCGATTATCGCTGGACCGTGCTCGATCGAAAATGCGAAGCAGGCGTTTGCGGTTGCCGAAGCCGTGAAGAGAAGCGGCGCGAAGTTCTTCCGGGGTGGCGCGTTCAAGCCGCGAACGTCGCCTTATTCGTTTTCGGGGCTGGGAAAGGACGCGTTGAAAATTCTGGCGGAAATTCGCGAGCAAACCGGACTGAAGATTGTGACCGAAGCCCTGGACGACGCGAATGTCGACTTGGTGGAGAAGTACGCGGACATGATTCAAATCGGCGCGCGCAACATGCAGAACTTTACGCTGTTGCGGCGGGTGGGACGCTCCAAGCTGCCGGTTTTGTTGAAGCGCGGAATGGCGGCGACGCTGGAAGAATGGTTATTGGCCGCCGAGTACGTGATGGCGGAAGGAAATTATCAGATTGTGTTGTGCGAACGCGGCGTGCGGACGTTTGCGCAACACACGCGCAACACGCTCGATCTGGCTGCGGTACCGGCGGTCAGGCGCATTTCGCATTTGCCGGTTATTGTCGATGCGGCGCATGGCACAGGGCGAAATTACCTGGTGTCGCCGTTGTCCCGGGCGGGCGTCGCGGTTGGGGCCGATGGTTTAATGGTGGAAGTGCATTGCCGCCCTGATGAAGCGCTTTCGGATGGCGCGCAATCGCTCACGCTCGATGAATACGAGCAGATGGTGAAAGAAGTGCGCGCGATTCACGACGTGATCGCCTAACGCTCTGTCATCCCGAACCGCGCAGACGGCGAGGGATCTCACCGATTCAGTCTGCGACACACTAAGTCCCTAGCGTGATCAACAGTGTTTGTGAGGGGTCCTTCGCTTCGCTCAGGATGACAAACGCGGGTGCGTAATCGCGTCGCGGTCTTCGTTACGCGCGCAAGAAATTCGCGAGGAGCTTTTTTCCTTCGGCGGTCAGGATCGATTCGGGATGGAATTGCACGCCGTGGACCGGCAGCTCGCGGTGTTGCAGGCCCATGATTTCGCCCTCGGCGGTTCTGGCGGTCACCTCGAGCGAATCGGGCAACGACTCGGGCCTAACGATTAATGAATGATAACGCGTGGCTTCGAGCGGCTGGACCAAATGTTCAAAGACGCCGGCGCCGGCATGTTGGATCATCGATGTCTTTCCGTGCATCAACCTGTCTGCGCGCACAATTTCGCCGCCAAAAACCTGGGCAATGCACTGATGGCCGAGGCAAACCCCGAGAATCGGGATCTCTTTGCCGAACTCGCGCACTACATCCGAACTGATGCCTGCATTTTCCGGGCGGCCTGGCCCGGGCGAAATGCAAATTCGGTCCGGCTTGAGCTTGCGGATCTCCTCGATTGAGATTTCATCGTTTCGCCTAACGACAATTTCGACATCGTCGAACTCGCCGAAGATCTGCACCAGATTATAGGTGAACGAATCGTAGTTATCGATGACGAGCAGTTTCATTATTTCCTCTGTGATGGCAGCCGAGTCCCCTGCACTCGTTCAAAGTCTCGCAGGGGGAACGCCTGCCGCTACAGTTTTTTTGCCCGCGCGACGGCTTCGAGCATCGCTTTCGCCTTGTTTACGCACTCGTCGAATTCGCGGGCCGGATCGGAGTCGGCCACGATACCGGCGCCGGTTTGCAGATAGGCTTGGCCATTCTTCAGCACGATCGACCGCAGGGCGATACATGAATCAAGCGAGCCATCGAACCCAAAGTAGCCAACGATCCCGGAATAAAATCCGCGCCGGCCCTTTTCGAATTCGGCAATGATCTGCATCGCGCGAATTTTTGGAGCGCCGGAAACGGTGCCGGCCGGAAAAGTCGCGCGCACCGCATCAAATGCGTCTCGTCCCTCGCTCAATTTCGCGGTCACATGAGAAACGATATGCATGACGTGACTGTATCGCTCGATCGTCATTTGTTCGGTGACCTTGACGCTTCCGAATTCGGCGACGCGCCCCAGATCGTTTCGGCCGAGGTCAATTAACATCACATGTTCGGCGCGCTCTTTGGGATCGGCGATCAACTCCTGAGCGAGATGCTCGTCTTCCGCCGCATTTAAACCGCGCGGACGCGTGCCGGCGATGGGCCTGATTTCAGCGATTTGATCGCGAACGCGGACGTGCAGCTCGGGTGAACTGCCGAGCACGGTAAAATCATTACCAAATCGCAAACAAAACATGAAAGGCGACGGGTTTCCGAACCGAAGCGCGCGGTAAAGATCGAGCGGATCGCCGGCGAATGCCGTTTCGAATCGTTGCGAAAGGACGACCTGGAAAATGTCGCCTGCGGTGATGCATTCCTGGGCACGCCTGACCATGTCCTCGAATTCCGGACGGGTCGTGTTGCTCTCGAGACTTGGAAGTTTATCAATCGGTCCTGCCGGAACGGACGCGAGATTGGTTGGCTGCTGAAGCCGTTTGAGCGTGGTCTGCAAATCGCCTAACGCCTTATCATATGCTTTCTCGGGCGAACTCCCGCCATCGAGGAATGCGCACACAACCAGACGCAATTTACGGAAACGATGATCGAAAATGAGAAGTGTCCGCGCGACCATGAAAATCATTTCCGGTAATTGAAGATCGTCCCGGGCGTGGACCGGCACGGTTGGCTCAAAAAACCGGATCACGTCGTAGCCGATGTAGCCGACGGCGCCGGCGATGAAGTGCGGAATTCCCTCCAATGGGACGAAACGAAACCGCCCCATCATTTTCTGAAGTTCATCTAATGGATCCGAGCCGGTGACGAACGTGCGTTCTTTTTTGCCTGATTCGGTGATCGAGATCGTCGATCCGGTGCTCTTGAAAACTGCGATCGGATCGAAACCGATGAAGGAGAACCGGCCGGACTCTTCTTTTGTCTCCGCCGATTCGAAAAGGAAGCAGGGTCCGGTGTTCTCGATCTTGGCAAAAGCGGACACCGGAGTCTCGACGTCAGCGACGAGCTCCACGACGAGCGGAATCAGATTACCGCGCTTCGCCAGCGCCAGGAACTCGTCGCGCGAGGGGGTAATGGAGTATCGGGGTTGTGGAGTAATGAGAAAGACTTTTGCACTACTCCATTACTCCGTCACTCCATTACTCCAAAGTCCGGTACATCACGTAAACGTCGACGTAACCCTTGGAGGGATGGTGGAACGCGCCGGGCAGCATGCCCACAATGTCGAATCCCAGCTCTTTCCATAGATGAACTGCGGATTCGTTAGTCGAGATCACGAAATTAAATTGCATCGCGCGAAACCCGAACCGTTTCGCCTCGGCCAGGCAATGCTCTGCCATGGCGCGGCCAATCCCCTTTCCTTGCGCATCTGCTGCAACCATAAAACCCGCGTTGGCCACGTGCGCTCCGCCGCCACCTTGATTCGGTTTCAAAATGTACGTCCCCACGATCCGCGATCGGGCGGCTTCACCTACAGAACCGGAATCAACTTCGGCGACACAAGTATGCGTCCCGTTGGCGAACCAATACGCAAGCGCGTCTTCACGCGAAATGTTCGGGTCAAAAGTATAGGTGTCGCCAGCAGCAACGACTTCGTGAAAAATTTTCCAGATGCCAACGCGGTCCGCCGCAACGGCGGGTCGAATGACTATCGAATGAGACGTTGCCACAGAAAGATCGCTAATGCGATCAGGTAAGGAATCGCAACCGTCACGAAAAACCATGAAAGCCCAATGAGCAGCCAGTACACCCAATCAATCCCTTCTTCGTTATGAATTTCTCCCTGGGCATTGTGTTGCCAGGCCACATACATCATGAAAGCGGCGCAAATCAGTCCCACGAACGTCGCACCAACAAGCAGCGTCGATATCAAGCGTGATCGAACCGGCACCTGGTTTACTTCCATTGATCAGATTTTGGATCCCAAAAAGAACCGGTTAGGCCAATCGAGGCGAAGATCGACACCATTTCATCGGCGGCGGGGCGGCGGGACTCCACAGTGAGACGACTGCCATACCAGGTTACGGCGAGATGCCAGAGCTGCTCGAGACTAACAAGCGGCCGGCGCGGAATTTCTTTTGATGCGCACCATTGGTTCACGGTTTCTTCCGACCGGAAGAGGAGCATGGTCGCTCAGGTGAAAACCAGATCGTCCCACCAGTGTGCAGCGGGCACGGCGAAATGCGCCACGTATTGTTTCAAAACGGGCCGGCCGTTTCTTACTTCCAGGACTAACGGTTCGCCGGTGTGACCATCCGACGCGTGACTGACCGCGTCGGCGTGCAACGCCGCGGCGATTCCGTAGGCGTCCCAAACACAATTCGCGAAGTATCGCTTTCCGTTTGCCTCGACGGGAAAGTTCGTCGCGATTCCGGAAAACGGCGGCGCCATGCGAATGCGAGAAGGGTCGCCCGGCTCGGGAAGCAGGAGCCGTTTCGTGTGGAGACGGGCAAACGCCTCGATTACTTCGACTTCGTCCATGTCGCTATTTCGCGCGACCTCGGAGGCGTTTGGGATGGCGCCTGTTTTTGCCGTGATCTGATAGAGCGCGAGCTTAACCCGGGTATCAACGTCTTGCGGCACAAGAGAATTGTAGGCAAAGCGTCGTGGTTGCCGAATACAAATTCGCAGGGGCGCGCGCCGGCGTTACATCCGGTGATTAACTGCGCCTAAAGCTCGGTCTGCGTGCGACGATTCAGCAAAAGAAGAGCGAGCAAAGCCGCCAGCAACAGCAAGTCGAGCGAGAGATGCTGAGCGAAGCTCCAGTTTTTGCTGACGTGACCGAAACAACCGCAGGTAATGTCAATGCCGCGGGATTTGGCGACGATCGATGCGACAATAAATATTCCCGTCAGGCCCGTGAGGAGGAAAAGCCCGCCGAAATAAAGTTTGCGCGTGATTAACCCGATTCCGCAGAGAATTTCCAGCCACGGCAGATAAAACGCGAGACGAACACCGAACACCCACGGCAAGGTTTTGTAATTATCGATGTCATTGGCGAAACCAACCGGATCGAGAACCTTGAGGATGCCGGCGTAGATGAAAATGCCGCCGATGATGAAATCGAGGACGCGGTAGACGATTGTCGATTTCATCGGGTGAATCGTGAATCGTGAATCGTGAATCGTGGGTTCATCCGATGTAACGCTCTAACGATTTAGCGATTCACGGTTTTTTAGCCACGCTTCCCAGCCTCCTTCGAGCACGAATACGCAATTCTTTCCTTCGTTATTCTTGAGTTGCGCATCGTCGCGCAGTCGCTTCGCTACTTCGCGGCTGGCGTTGCAGCTTTGACTGCTGCAATAAACGACCACCTTTTTTTCCGGCGACCATTGCGGCAGAAATTGCGGCAACAATTCGTTCCAGCGATCTTCATTCAACGAAACCGCGCCCGGGACGTGGTCCGCTTCGAATTCGTTATCCGGCCGCGCATCCACCCAGATCGCGTTCGCTCCCCATGCTTTCGCTTGATCGATCGACACCATTTCCGAAGCCGGTACCGGTGATTGCCACGAAACCTTGTCCCGAAAATAAATGGCTTCGCCGATGGCCGGAACGAAGGCCAGGGCAAGGAGCAACAGCGCCTGTCGAGCCGCGCGGGCTTTCACGCTCTAGTTTTTCGCCGCCGGGCTGGAGACGGGAATCGGGCTCGGCGCCGGATTCGTGACCTGCGCGTTTACAGTGAACGATTTGGGCGAATCTTTCGGATAATCGGTTTGAATCACCACCGCAGTGGCCATTGCTCGAGCAGTGTCCTTGGGCTGAACATCAATCTTCCATTCGCCCGGCTTATTGTTGTCCTCCACTTTCGCGGTGAACTCATTGCTGGTCGATTTCACGGTGATGCTTTTCGCCGGAAATTCCTTCGCCGCCGTTACGGTAATCGTTTTTGGCTTCGGTTCTTCGCCGCCCCGCCAATAAACAAACTGCGGTTTAATGTCGACCGGCGGAGTAATATTGGTCTTCAAAGTCAAAACGGTGGTGGCATGGTTCGGATCGGGATCATCCGTCATGACGGTAACGGTTTTGGTCTGCAGGCCGGTGCGATCGCCGATATTAAACGTGGCTGTGATCTCGCCCTTTTCACCGGGAGGCACTTCTTCCTTCTGGGTCTGGGCCGTAGTGCAGCCGCACGAAGCGTGGACTGACTTAAATCGCACCGGCGTTTTGCCGACATTCTGATACTTGAAATGTGCGATCGCCTGCTTGTCGCTGATGGCCGGTTTCAGTTCGATGTTGGTTTGTTCCCACTTCAATTCCGCGCGAGCGCTCGCGCACAGACAGACCGAAAGTGCAATACCCAGTGTAAGTGTTTTCATTTTTTGGAATAGAAACTATTAATATAATCAGCCACGGCGTCTCGCCAAGAGCGCGGTGTCAGCCTCGTAATACTGGCATATTTCGCAGTAGAAAGCACAGTGTAAACCGGGCGGCGAGCGACAAAGTTTTTCATTTCGGCGATCTTCAACGGCGCGACCGTTCTCGCTTTGAGCTGAACGCCGGCCGCGCGGCAGCAATCGAGCGCGTGCTGCCCGTATTCCTGCCAGCTGCATTCGCCGGCGTCGGTGAAATGCAGAATGCCACCGGTGCCCGCGACCGGTTCATCGGCGAAAAACGGCGGCAACATCGTTGCGATATCGTGCGCATACGTCGGCGTCGAAAATTTATCGGCGACCGCTTCAACCGTTTCGTGTTCTTTCGCCCGTTGGATGATTTGATCGATAAAACTCGGGCGATCCCGCCCGAAAACCCAGGAGACCCTGACCACCAGATGTCGATCTTGCACGGCCAGGACTTTTTCTTCGCCAGCGCGTTTTGATTCGCCGTAAACACTGATCGGATTGGGGGTATCACTTTCGGTGTAAGGCTCGCGTTTTTCCCCGTCGAAAACGTAATCGGTGCTGAAATGGATCAGTTTCGCTTTTTTCTTACGGCAAATCTCCGCCAGGACCCGGGGCGCTTCCGCGTTAACGAGAAATGCGCGATCGCGTTGCGATTCACAAAGATCGACATTGGTGAAGGCGGCGCAGTTGATCAGGACGTTGAAGTCGAACTGCTGGACGACTTCGCGAACGAGCTCAAGATTTTCGATGTCGAGCTGGGACCGTGCGATTGCTCGCAGTTCATAACGTCCGCTATATTCTCTGACGAGAGCAGCGCCCAGTCTGCCGCTGGAACCAATGATGGCGATTTTCATCTGCTAGGGGCACGAACCTGCCGACAAATCGTCCAACAATCGAGGTCGCTCGACAAGCCCAGGGTGAGTCTTTTACGGCAACGCCGTCCCCGAGCGACTTTTCACCAGCGAAATGTCGGAGCTGTTGATCACGCCGTCGACATTGGGATCGGCGCGGAAATTGGTCATATCCGCGACCTGCCCTGATTTTGCTTTTGTTAGGCTGATATCGGACGAGTTCACGACGCCGTCGCCGGTGGCGTCACCGCTCAGAACGCCGAGGGTCCCGGAAACGTTGCCGGTATTGTTTTCGGCGTCGGTCACGCCGTTCAGGGTGACGGTCAGATTGCTCCCGCTGGTGACACCCGTCACATTAACGGTGTATTGATACTCGTTAGGCCCGAGGCCGCTACTAGTGATGCTTCCCGCCGGCGATGCACTGGTCACGCTCGTCAATTTGTTAGGGAACGTGAACACCAACTTGTACGCGCCGCCGGCGCCGCTACGCGGTTCGACGCCGCGCGGGCCGGTCTGCGGAAGATCAACATCGAAAAATCCTGAGATGCTGTGTATCAACCGCGATGCGACCGTGCCGACCGCAGGGGTGCTTGGTGCGTATTGCTCAATAAGCGTTTGGGGCAGAGTGCTACCGTTGCGGTCCCCGACTGCCCAACAACTTCCTGTCGTGGGACAGTGAACACCCGCAAGCTCATTGGCGGCTGTCAGCGTGTACGCGGTGACGATTGTCCAAGCCGATCCGTTCCATTGCTCGGTGAGGCTTTGGGAAACCGCGCTAGCATTGAAATAATGGCCCACCGCGAAGCAGTTTGTGGCAGAGGAACATGAAATCCCGTTCAGCGTATTAGATTGCGCAGGATCGCTGTTTGGAGACGGCAAGATCGAGCTTGATGGTCCGTTCCAGGTCTCAATCAAGGTGCGGAAAAGTCCGGCGGAACTAGAACTGCCAGCGGCGAAACACTGGGACGCCGCGACGCAGGAGACACTGTTCAGGATATTATCCTGAGACGGACTGGTATTGGTCGAAGGCGAAATCTGCCACGAAACGCCGTCCCATTTCTGGACAAGCACCTGATGGAAGGAACCCGGATGATAATAACCGACCGCCCAGCATTCAGAGGCCACGCAACTGATTCCGAGCAACCAATTTTCCTGCATGGCACTGCTGTTAGGGGACGGAACAATCGACCATGTCGCGCCGTTCCAACGCAGCGTGAGTGTCTGAGGAAATCCATTGCCGTTAACGGATATGCCGACAGCGAAGCAATTGGTGGACGAGATGCAGGCGATGCCGGCAAGCTGGTTAATCTGGCCCGTATTGGTGTTCGGCGATGAAACAATGGACCAGGCCAGGCCGTCCCAATGCAAGATGAGCGTTTGATAAACGCCTCCCGCGTTCTGGTAGGTGCCCGCTGCCCAACAATCATTCGACGCGCTGCAGGCAACACTGCCCAAAGAGTTGTTCTGCGAAATACTGGTGTTGGGGGAGGACACAATGGACCAAGAATTGCCGTTCCAGCGCGAGATCAACGTTTGACCGACGCCGCCATTATTATAGGAGCCTACGGCCCAGCAATCCTTCAGCGACAGGCAGGTCACACCAACAAAGTTGTTGCTGTCGCTTGTTCCAGTGGAGCCGATGTTGGTCGAGGACGCCAACATCCAAGCGCTGCCGTTCCACCGCAGCATCAAGACGTCGTTGCCGTCGGCGCGATTGAAGTAACCGAAACCCCAGCAGTCCGAGGAAGAATTACATGCGACACCGTACAGGTAATCGTCCTGAGAAGCGTTAGGCACGGTAACGAGCGTCCAGGCCGACCCGTTCCAGCGCAGGCCGAGCGTCTGGCTAAAACCAGTGCCGAAGTCGACGTGATAGCCGACCGCCAGACAATCGTTGGTCGCCGTGCATTTGAGATAGTAAATAATTTCTTCGTCGATTGTACTGATGTTAGGCGAAGCGACGATGGACCAAGCATTTCCATCCCAGTGTTCCATCAGCGTCTGATAGTGCGCTCCTTGGTAAGCACCTCCAGCCCAGCAATCGGACGCCGTTATGCAGGAGACGCTCTGGAGACCGTTGAGTTCAGTGGGGTTGGTGTTGGGCGAAGCGACAATCGACCAGGCGGTGCCGTTCCAGCGAACTGTTAGCGAATGAGTTTGGGTATCGGTGTAGGATCCAACGGCCCAGCAAAAAGCCGACGAAACGCAGGTGACATCACCCAGTCCTTCCGACGTCGTCATGCCTGTGCTCGGAACCGCTACCGGGGACCAGGCGCTTCCATTCCAATGGATGATTTGCATCTTGTAAATTTGGCCGGTCGTATTGACCGAGCCGACAGCCCAACAATCGGTAGAAGAAGTGCAGGTGACTCTCACGAGAAAATTGCGAAGGGTGGTGCTGGTGTTGGCCGCAATGATGCTCCACTTCTCGCCGTCCCATTTTTCGATGAGTGGTTGCTGCAGGCCCGCGCTGGTCTGGTATTCGCCCACCGCGAAACACATCGTAGGCAAAGGGCAGGCTAGTCCATGTAGATAACCGCGACTCCGGAACGTCGTGTTGGCGGCAGGCGCGGGAACGAGCGACCATTGCGAGCCGTTCCAGTGTTGGACGAGTGGCTGACTGATCATTGTGACCTGATGGTACCAATTGCCGACGCCCCAGCAGTCCGAGGTGGATAAACACACGACGCTTTCGATGACATCGTTAACCTTGTTAGGCGAAGTGACTAACGACCAGCCGGGACCGACGGTTGGCACGGATGGATTCTTCAAATCCAACTGGCGCTTATCGGAGGGTTTCTTTTCCGCGGATGCGCCGACAAGACTCAAGGCGGCCAGAAAAACGCCGGTGGCGCAGAGCGCAATGGCGACCAGCGCGCTCCCCTTCGATCGAACGACCGCCGAAGCGAAGACTTTTTTCATTCAGCCTCAATAACCCTTCGTGTCCAATTTACTTATTGGACGTATCCAACGGAAAAAGCAAGCCAAAGGCACATGGGACTGGAGGGCGCCGCGCTGTCGGCGCCCAAGACCGAGGGACGCGACGGCGCGCACCCCCAAATTTCGGATCTCTTAAGGGATCGCCGAGCCGGACTTGCTCTTCACAAACGAGATATCCGCGCTGTTCACCGACGCATCCTCGTTGAAATCGGCCATGAAGTTAGACGTATCCAGCGCCTGTCCCGATTTCGATTTCACAAAGGAAATATCAGAAGAGTTCACCGAGCCATCGCCATTCACGTCGCCACCGAGAACGCCAATAGTAATAGACGTATCGGGCAACGTTTGCGGCGTTGTATCCGTAACCCCGCTCAATTTTACGGTGATCTTCTGCGCGTCGGTGACACCGGTCAGATTTACGGTCATCGTCTTGGCGTTGAATGTCGGGCTGCCATTGACGCTGCCGGTTCCGCTGGTGATCGAGGCGCTGCCGCTGGTCACGTTATTGTTAAAGGTGAAGATCAATTTCAGGTTCCCGCCGATGTTGCGGGATTCGACCGCAGGACTGCCGGAGAGAGCCAGACCCATGTTGTAAGGAGTGCCTGAGTGCATTTGTTGCGAAGCAGCGCCGGTCAAAACGGGCATGATGAGGGCCTTGTCCACCGCGGCCTTAATATCGATCCGTCCGTAACCAAACACGTTGTTTGGATAGGTCGTTAGGGCCGGGTCGCAGGTCGAACTCACCGGGGGGTTCAAGTGAACGGCGTTGTCATTGATAAGCTGCTCCATTCGCGCCCAGTCGTGCTTCAACAGGGGCTGGGCATTAAGAAGCAATGCGAGCGCGCCCGCGATATGCGGGGTCGCCATGGACGTGCCGCTAATCGTGTTATACGTCGTGTCCGAAGTATTCCAGCAGGATCGAACTGGATTTCCCGGCGCACATATTTCAGGCTTACGCCGGTTGCTCCCGTCTGCGGTAACCGGACCGCGGCTGCTGAAGGTTGCAATCGTATCCTGGCCGGTGACAAGAGCGCCCACGGTGTAGAGCGGCGCATAAAACGAAGGAGGATCGCTCACCGTGGAACAGCCCGGACCGGAATTCCCGGCCGCTACCACCATCTCGATTCCAGCATTACGTTGCGATTGAACGCCCGCTAACAAAGTATTTGTTGAACAGCCTTCCGTGGAGGGGCAGCCCCACGAATTTGTAGTGATGTCAGGAGCCTTAGTCGAATCGCCCTGAGCAGGAGTTCCTCCCACCGGGTAAGGCGCGAGGAAAAATTCCATGCATTCCAAGTATCGCGCCGGCGTGCCATTGCCTGCGCTATCCATGTTGCGGCAATTGATCCACTTCGCACCGGGCGCCATCCCGATCTGATTTCCTGCGCCGTCATCGCCGACTGCGGTACCCACGGTGTGCGTCCCGTGGCCATGACCATCGCACGGCGTGGTTGAATTGTTTGCACACGATCCGCTCGCTGCATCATGAACGCTATCGTGCCAATTGTAATTGTGATCGGCGGTGGTGCCGTTCCAGCCGCGGTAATGTGCTTTAAGCGTATTGTGGGTCCAACGGATGCCGGTATCCGCACCGGCGATCACGATCCCGGTGCCGGTGTAGCCTAACGCCCAGACCTGCGGCGCATGAGTATAAGTGATCCCGGTTTCAACGGTCGTGACCTCATCCGGTTGCCGGGATTTTGTGATCTGCGGCTGAGGGAGCCTATTATAGATAAGCGGATTGCCTTCGATGCGATCAACATCCGGCCGAGCGGCCAATTCCATCATCAGATCCTCGTCCCCTTTTACCCAAAACGCGTTCACAACATAAAACGCGCGATATTCGGCCTTTCGCGAATCGAGCAATGCGCGCAGCGGCGCCTGGGTCGTCTGCGCTTTGCTCCAGAGGGTATCGCGAACAAACCGGCCTTTCTCTTGTTTCGTCGTTAGGGCCCTGGCCGCGTCGGTTTTGGCCTGGTCTTTTAACACCACCAGGAACTCGGTGTTATTGCCCCTCGTGTTAGCCAGTAACCACGGAGCAATCTTGTTCATCGCCACCGCCCGGTCGGCCGCCGTTAGCTTCCCACCCGAGTTCGCGGCAAAACCAAACGCACACAGCAGGCAGCTGACCGCACAAAAGGAAAATCCGAGAAGCACTCGCGGGTTCGTAAAGGCACGCTGAAGCGATGATTGTCTTTTCATATCACTATTAGATTCGAACCTCCGACAAAAATGCGTCTATGGCAATGCATTCCCGGACTTGCTCTTCACGAATGAGATATCAGCGCTGTTGAGTGCATCATCGAAGTTCACGTCGCAACGGAAGTTCGACGCGTCAACCGTCTGACCGGATTTCGATTTCGTCTGGCTGATATCGGCCGAGTTCACCGAGCCGTCACCGTTGGTGTCACCGGCAAGAAATGCGACCGGTATGCTCACGTTGCCGGTATTCGCAGAGGCGTCGGTAACACCGCCGAGCGTGACCGTAACCGTCTGGGCATCGGAAACCCCGGTGACGTTCACCGTGACCTGCGATCCGGCGACTGAGAAATTGGCAACGCTGCCAACGCCGGAGGTGACCGTCGCGGTACTCACCGACACATTGGTGGTGAAGTTGGCGACAATTTGATGGTCGCCGTTAGCGCCGCCACTCCGCGGTTCGATTCCCGCCGGACCGCTCGGTGCAAGATCGACATCAAAGGTATCGGCGCCGTGAGTGCCACGCGAACCAAAGGTAAGAGCGACCGGAGCGCAGGCACAGAGATAGCCGTCCTGGAGGACCAGGCTGTCGATACGCCAGCCGGTGCCGCTGGTTACGGTGTCCGAGCCCATCCGGAAACGGATTTTGATGGTCTGGCCAACAACGTTGGGGCCGAGATTCACTACGGTTGTGACATACCCATTGGAGTTTCCGCTCCAGGCCTGACGTCCAGCCAACGGATTACTGAAGGCGTTGCTAATGGCGCCGACATAACCACCGCTCACAAAGCTGCCACCCACGGCTGCATTTGTGACATCGGTGAATGTTCCACCGTTGATGTTAGGCGAAGACACCTCCAGGACACCGCCGTCGAAGAAAAAGCCGCCACTCGCCTGCAAATTGTAATTATGGCGGAAAGTGAGCCGGGCGGTGGTCGACGGCACAACAAAGGACGCGCTATCGAGGCGCTTGTCGCTGACCGTCGCAGGATCGTCAACAAACGCGTCGTTAGGCGACGAATCCGGCGTGGTCGCGGAAGTGACCCACAATCCCGTGCCGCTCGCGTTGGAAGCAGACCAGTTCGCGGGCAACGCCGGCGCCGCTACACCATCGAAATTCTCGGCAAAAGCCACGTTAGGCGCGCCCAGTGTAAATGTGTAAGGGATGGTGCCCAGATTTGTCGCGCCGTCCTGAAGCTGGACGTTCGCGGTCAATGTCCCGCCACAGGTGCCGCTGGCGGTGAACGTGAAACTGCGACAAACCGCGCCGCTGCCGGCGTTCAACACGCCGTAACTTTGAGGCGCACTCGGATTGGTGACGCCACCAGTGGCTTGCAACGTTCCGGTCACATTGCCGGTCGCACCGTTGCCATCATTCTGAACGCAGAAGTTGACCGTGACCGTCTCGTTAGGATCGATCGTTGCCGCGGCAGGCGATCCACAACTACCAGCCTGAATTGCCGATCCGCTCGTGCTCATGTGCGGCGTGACCGTGAACGAATCGACGATTTTCGACGTCCAGATCTCTTCCCGGGCGTTGTTGCGACGATCCGTCCACGACGGGAAGAACGTGCTCAAATTGCCACTGAGACTGTTGTAATCGCCGTATTGATTTCCGCTGTCGGCGCCGGAGATCGTCTCATCGGTCGTTCCGCCCGTAACTTTTTGCGCGGCGGACCAGGAGGCGCCGTCGTCATTGGAGGATTGATACCAGAGATCGGTTTTCTTGCGGCCTGAGTCATTTACCGTGTCGTAGTAGGTAATCGCAATGCCGCCGGTACTTTCGTCCACGGCCATCCACTGGTTGAACTGATCGTTAAGCCCAGCCTGATTATTGATCTTCACCGGTGCCGACCATGTCGCGCCGCCATTCGTTGAGCGAGAGAACCAGACTCGTGTTTTGCAGGTCGAAGACACATTACAAGTGGTGGAGCTCGGACACGGCTCGTTACCCGATGCCGTGCAACCGGCGACGCCGGACAAGTCTGTCCACGTCGCGTAGACGTTGTCCTTGGTCGCCGTCTTGTAGGCGCCAATGGTGATATAAATTAATGCCCGGCGATTGTTCATTGCCGGAATGCCGATGTCGTAACCGTCGAACGTGGTCGCGATTTGGACCGGCGTTCCAAACGAGGCACCGCCGTTCGTCGATTTAACGATCAAAAGTTTCCGGTTTGTTGTGGTCGGCCAGGCACCGAAGACATCGCCCGCGCCGTTCGTTTTGACGTCGGCGCCAATACAGGTTCCCGAGCTTTCGGCGCCACTGACCTGAATAGGAGTCGCCCCCCAGGTACCGCCGGGATTGGCCGTGCGCCTATTCATAAAGGCCGGGTTTCCATTGTGCCAGATGGCATACATCTGATTTCGATAAGGCGAAGAGGGGCTGTGATCGACCCACACCATTTGTTTGTCGACGTCCGTCTGCGTACCCGATGGCGTTCCGTCGAACGTCCAGGTCGCGCCGTTGTTGGTAGAGAAATAATTGCGGACCCGAAGGATGTTGCCGACGATGCCTAACGTGGAAGACCATGCCGTTCCGTCCGAAGTCCAATCGCAAGTCGGGTCGGAATGCTCCTGGTCAGTGCCGGTGGCGGGGAGCGTCGTTTGCGACCAGCTGGCCCCCCCGTTGGTTGAGTAATAAATCGCCTGCAGACCGTTGCCCCCGATGTTGTTCGACGCCGAGATGATCTTCTGCGCGTCGAGGTAGTTGATTCGAATGTCGGATTCGCTGCGGGACACCGTTTGAGCGCCCGAAATGCGCAGATCAGAACCGACCGTTGCATCCACTTCGTCCGGGTCGACGGCGGAATTCCCAGATATTCCGGGTCCTTTCTTGAGGTCCTGGTGCGTCACCATCCATTCCAAAATTTCGTTGAGCACGCGCGGATAACCCCCACTCGGATCGTCAACCGAATACTCGTTCTCCGGATGTGCTTTGCGGTACCAAACCCGCAACCATGCGGGTACACCGATCTTATCGTTTTTTTCCTGCTCGTGGAGAATGGTGAAATCCTGGTTTTTGCGAATGAGCGCTTCGAGCGCTGTCCCCGACCGGACCTTGAGACCGTGATATTCCTTTCCGAGCTGCTCGGAAAGAGTCGGCCATTTGGCCGATCGTGATGGCGCCGCCTTCGAGGTCTGAGCAAACGCGGCCAAGGCAACAAAACTGGCCATTAGTAAAAGCCCGGCGACGATGAGAGAGCGCAGCGTAAAAAAAGCAGAATGAGACGTAGAGGATTTTTTCAAGGGGAAGCCTTCTAACTAAAGGGTTAGGGTTGAGAATTGTTCGGGGGAAGGCGCGTGAGTAGATGCTTTGAGGCTTCGTGTCCAGTCAATTCGAACACAATTCCGCAATTCTGTATAGCTGTAGGATTTAGCCCGACTGGAGAAGGCTTTGGCAGCCCTGTTTTACGTCTAAAACGAGCTACGGCACAGCCGTTCCCGACTTGCTTTTCACCAGCGAAATATCGGCGCTGTTGAGTGTGTCGTCCGCATTGACGTCATTGCGGAAGTTGGTTGCGTCCACCGTCAGACCGGATTTGGATTTGGTCTGGGCAATGTCGGCGGAATTCACCGCGCCGTCGCCGTTGGTGTCGCCTAACAAGAACCGCATTGTCGCGGTGACATTGTTGGTGTTAATGCCGTCACTCACGCCGTTGATCGAAACGGTCACGCGTTGGGCATTCGTTACATTAGTTAGGAAAAACGTGACCGTCGATCCTTCGATCCTCACCACGTCATCACCCGGGAAACCGTAGGCGCCGACCACTGCCGAACCAGCGGTGACAGTAGCTTTCGGCGAGCCAGTAATCTGGACGGGCCATGGGAATGTCATGACAAACTGGTAGGTATTGGTGGGACCGCCACTCCGGCATTCCACACCCGGCGTCGCCATTCCATACTTAAGATCGACATCGAAAAAATCATATCCCTCGCCGTGATATTTTTCCGACACCAGGGAGAGAGCCCTGATCTGGCCGGGCGATTCAAACGCGCCGATATCACTTCCATCGCCGCCGGTGGCTGACGCGACGCTGGTGTCATCCAGCGGACGCGACCGGGCGCGCTGGTCATTTGTTAGGCCAAAACCATTTCCGTGATCGATGGCCGGACTATTGGCCAGCAAAGCAAAGCTACCCGTCGGTCCACCATTGTTCTTGAGGGTGTCGAGTTTCGGATCAAGCGGCGCTGCGCTCGTTCCGCGCAGATCGGTCGCGGCGTTCAAACCGGTGCTGTAGTCTGCGACTGCAATCAGGTTATAGCCGCCGGTGGAGAAAGTCCCGTTGGCGTCGACACCGGCGTTGCCGGTGTTTCCGGCAACGAGAGTGCTTCGCAATGTCGATGCACTGCCGGCGTCACTTGTTACGCCACCCGCGCCGGTCCCGGCCGCTCCGTTGTTAGGCACAGAACTTCCCTGGCCGCCAACGCCGCCGGTACCGTTGTTTTTATTTAACGTACACGCAGTCAGCGTCATCGCTCCACGATTGAAGATGCCCGCGCCTTTCGACGTTCCGCCGGCACCGCCGTGAGCGCTGGTGTTCGCTCCACCGTTTCCTCCGGACGCTGTGTTATTGTACAGTGTGCAATTCGTTAGGCCAAGTACGGCGTTCAGATCGTTGTAAATGGCGCCGCCATTCGCAGATCCACCGGTGCCGCCCGAACCGCTGCCGGTGTTTCCACCGCCCAACCCGCCATCCGCGCCATTGCTGTTAAACAGGCAGCGATCGAAGGTGGCCTCGCCGGAATTATAGACCGCGCCGCCCCAGGCAAACCCACCCAGGCCTCCGCCGGAAGGGCCGTCGAGTCCAAACGCGAAGTTTCCGACAAAGGCGCAATCGGCAAACGCGATGGCCCCGGAATTGTTTAGCGCTCCACCGTGAGCGGCCGAGAACTGGCTGCTATAGTTGACACCGTCGCGAATCGTTAGGCCGGAGATCGTCGTGACGAACCCAAGTTGGTTCGGGACGGTATTACTGAAAACGCGTCTCAAACCACCGCCGCTGATCGCGAGCAACCGGGCGCCGGGCCCTGTGATGTTAACCCGCTTCGAAATCGCGAATTCGCCTAACGAACCGGCCGTGATCGTCCCTGTCACCGGAATACGAATCGCACCACCCTGTTCGGCGTTCGTGATCGCCAGGGCCTCCCGCAACGTGCAGTCTATGCCACCGCAAATACCATCATTATGATCGCCGAGGACGTTGACTATTAGCTCGCTCTGGCCGCCCCGGTAGGGCTGACGTGGATCGACCTCTTCTTCGAAAGCGCCGATGTCACTGCCATTCCCACCGCTGGCGTTCGGATATTGGGAAAAATCTTTCGGTCGCGGCTGGCCGCGCTGGTCGATCCCAAGTCCGGCAGCGTCGTTGCCACGATCAACGGCCGGGCTGTCCGAACTCACGGCGATCGTCCGGGTCGGACCGCCGTTGTCCTGAAGCCCGTTGGGATCGAGCTTGGAGTCGGTGTTAATCATATCGCCAATCGTTCCCAGCACTCCGGCGCCGTTGTCCGAGCAAAGATTGAAACCACCGGAATTGAGAGCACCATCGTTCCGAATATTCGGCGTGCTATAAACCGGCTCCCAACTCAGCGCGTCGTCCAGAATGGTATTGCCGAGGACCATGGCCGCACTGCTGCTCCCTGTGCCCCCAGAGTCGTTGAAAATGCAATTGCCGCCCTGTCCGGCGTAGTTACCCACCATTGTGCAGTTTCGGATGACGGTTTGTTCGCGAGTGAAATGATTGGAAAGCGCTCCGCCTACGCTGAAGCCTCCGTCGTTGGCGGAAAAGGTGGAATTTCGAACGACTAACGACCCGTTCCAATTGTCGATCCCGGCTCCGCTTCCATGCTCGGTCAAACTATTGAGGTCGAAGGTGCAGCCATCGATGATGAGCGCTCCGCCGTGTTTGGAAAGTCCGCCGCCCTGGGCGCCGGCTTGATTGCGTGAAATAGTGCAGCTCGTTAGCTGGACCGTGTACGCGATCTCGTCATTGGTCGTAGCAGCATCGATAAAAATTCCCCCTCCTTGATACGACTTGTTATCCTTAAAGGTGCATTGATTGAGCGTCACGCCCGCGTGACTGATTCGCAGGCCGCCTCCGCCGGTATTGTCGAACGCACCGCTGTTATACTCGCCGCCGGCGATCGTCAGATTATTGACTGTTACAATTGTGAGGTCGTGCAAATACAGGATTCGAAACTTTGGAGTTCCTGCGGTCGAACTGCGCTGAATGGTCGCCCCGTTGCCATTGATGACGACGGAACACGGTGCGCCGAACGATGTAAAATCGCTGAAGAGAGGCGGAAGCCCGTTGGGCCCGTCCCAGTTGGCCGCGACAGCAGTGAGTGTGTAAGTTCCTCCGCTGGCAAGATTGATGGTGTCGTTCTGCCCGTTGCTACCCGCGGTGTTGATGGCCGAAATCAACGCGGCCACATCGCCGTTCGCGATGTTGAAGGTGGCCGCGTGAATGGATACCGGGCTGACCAACAGCAGCATTGCGGCTACGGCCGATAAACCAACCCGGCTCGCCGAGTCGGGTATTGATTGAGATTCGCATGCGCCTCCCGCGAGTGGTGATCTTGAAGAAGTCCTTTTTTGCATTGTCGCCTCCACATTGAAGAAGCGGAAAAACCGGCCCAAAACTCACCATGAGGCTCAAAAAAGGAGTGGACCTATATTACTGTCAGGATGTCAGAACTGACCAAGGGTGTAGCCGTGGGAACTCCGTCCGCTTGTTTTCATGATTGGGCCCCTCCGTACCTGACGAACCAGGCGCCCCGCCCACCCGTTGCGTTGTTGGGAGATTTACGGTATCGCCGTCCCCGATTTGCTCTTAACCAGCGAAATATCAGCGCTATTGATTAAGCCATCGGCGTTCACATCATTTCGGAAGTTGGTCGAATCAAGATTCTGACCGGATTTCGACTTCGTTTGCGCGACATCTGCCGAATTAACCGCGCCGTCACCGTTGGTGTCGCCCAGGAGGAAACGCGCCGGAATGTTAACGTTATTCGTGTGCGTTCCATCGCTCACATTGCTTAACGTAACTACGATCTGCTGCGCATTTGCAATATTCGTTAGGAGAACGCTCACGTACGAACCGTTCACGAGCACGCCATTGGTCGAGCCCACGCCGCTGGTCACGTTCGCGCCGCCGATGGTCACTGGGGTGCCAAAGTTCAGGATCAACGTGTAATTCCCATTCGAGCCGCCACTGCGGCATTCCACGCCGGGCGTTCCGGTCAGCGGAAAATCAACACCGAAGGAGTTCGGTCCCTGGGTCTTGTTCGAGCCAGCCGTAATTGGCGCGAGACTTCCCGCGAATTCGAACGCGCCGATATCGACCGCGCCGCTGCGAAGGAAAGCTCGCTGGTCGCGGTCGGGCGGACCGGCTGCGCCGGTGTTGATCGCAGGACTTCCAGTAAGCAGGGCATGGGTTTGCGTTGGCCCGCCGTTAGGCGCGAGAGCGCCCAGCTTCGGATCGGTATTCCGTTTGTCGCCGGCTGCATCCAGGAAGCCGCCTGGAGCGGTTCCCGTGTTCCCACCTGCCGCATCACTGGAAATGTTATGGCCTAACGAAGTAATCGTGCCTCCGTAATTGTCGATGTTGGGACCAACACTGCCCGCGTTCAGGATGGTGTTGCGGAGCGAAATCGAGGCGACACCTTTATTCTGGAACCGGACGTTCTCCATCGCGCCGCCGAACTCCGCGTTGTTCGCGCTAAAGGTGCAATTGGTCATTGCGACGTTCGATGTGGCATTGTTTTCCGCCTGGTTGTAGACGCCCGCGCCGGAACACCCGGTGGCGGAACCGAGCTGATTTCCGCTGAATGTGCAATTGGTTAGGTTTAGTGTTCCCACCGAGCCGATGCTGTGAGTTTGAAAATACACGCCGGCGCCGTCGATTGCATCGTTAGCTGAAAAGGTACTGTTCGTTAGTGTGAGGACCGCATTATAGTTTGTATTAGCCGTCGTGGAATAGATGCCTCCGCCGTTGGAAGCGTGGTTTCCACTGAAGACACAATAGCTCATCGCTGCATCGCCATATGAGGAGCTGAAAAAGATCGCGCCACCACTCCCGCCGTCCGTGCTGCCGTCGTATCCGGCGCGGTTATCGGTGAAGCGTGAATTGGTAATCAGCACATGGGTTTCATAAAAGGAATAGCAGTGGATAGCTCCTCCGCCGAACGCACTGAATTGACCATTACGGTCAGTCGCCTGATTCCCGGAAAAAGAGGTACCGATAATCGTTAGGCCAGCGCCAATGGTATAAATGCCGCCGCCTTCGCCAGCTTCGTTTCCATCGATAATGCAATCGGTCATGCTGACGTTGCTGGAGTACCCGATGTAAATTGCACCACCGTCAAGAAAAGCGGTATTCGAATTAAGAGCGCAGCGAGTTAGCGACGCGGTCCCCCAAAAAAACATCGCCCCGCCGTAGCCCGCGGTATTGTCGGTTAGGCTATTGTCGGAGAACGAACCGCCATAGGCTACGACGCCGGCACCTCTGCCCGAATCGCTCGCGCTACCATCGGATCGCGCGCCGGAATTTGAGTAGTTATTTGTGAACGTGCAGTTCGTCACCGTCAGGTTTTCCGTGGAACTATAGATTGCCCCACCCTCACCTGCTCCCAGCTGACATGGGGCGGCGTTGACAGTCGAGGCTTTGCCGCCGGCCGTCCCATTGTTAATGAACGTGCAACCGTAAACGGCGAGCACGCCGGTGCTGTAGATCGCACCACCATAAGCCGGACGACCGTCGCACAATGAGCTGTCTTGTATACCCATGGCCCCAACACTGACATTGGAATCGAACCGACAGCCGTTCAGGGTGACCTGACTCTCCTCGTTAAATAAAGCGCCGCCGCTCTGACTCGAATCGTCGTGGTAATTGAAACCCAGCGCATTATAGAAGCGTACGTTGTTAATCGTGCAGATGACGCCACCTCTCACGTGCAGTAACCGGAACAGTCCGGCGCCGGCGGCGCGGGCGATGGTTGCGCCATTGCCGTTGATCACCAAATCCACCTGCGGATCGGCCAAATCCTTCTCCACGACCGGCAGTCCGTTTGGTCCCCCAATATCGTTGTCAGCGGTGGTGAGGGTGTAGGTGCCGTTAGTCGCGAGATTAATCGTGTCGGGAACATTATTTGTATTCGAGAAGCTGATGGCGTTTTTCAGGGCGTAGATATCGCCATCGGGAATGTTGAATGTGTTGGCGCGAATCATTGCCGCGCCGATGAACGATAGAACCAAAGCGGTGAACCAGGTTTTTGCTTTCATTTTGTCCTCATTGGATAAAGCGGATGGCGGCGGCCAAACCCACCAGGGTCGGACAAAAAAAACTGGGGCGCGCACCGTAAGGCACGGCCGGACAAGTGGCTTTTCACGATATTCTATTAGAAGGTGTTGTTTAGACAGCTCCCTGAGATGAGTGCCGCCTTATTGCAGCAGCAACAGGTCACGCAACTCCTGGATGAATGGCGCAACGGAGACAAGGGGGCGCTGGAGAGGCTTATCCCTCTGGTTCAGCCGGAGTTGCAACGGCTGGCGCATCGTTACATGAGCCGGGAAAGACCTGGCCATACTCTACAGACAACCGCTTTGCTTAACGACGCCTACCTGGAGTTGTCGGACAAAACCCATCCGCAATGGCAAAACCGGTCTCACTTTTTCGCGGTTGCCGCTCAACTCATGCGCCGGATCATGGTGGACCATGCGCGGCAGCGGCAGGCGCTAAAACGCGGCGGCGGCGCGCTCAGAGTAACACTCAACGATTCGTTAGTCTCGGCCGAGGCCCGCTCGGCCGAGCTTCTCGCGCTCGATGAGGCGATGGAGAAACTTGCAGCATTCGATCAACGAAAAGCAGACGTCGTGGAGATGCGCTATTTCGGCGGCCTAACGATGGAAGAAATCGCCGATGTCATGAAGATTCATGTCAATACCGTGATGCGAGACTGGAAAGCGGCGCGGGCCTGGCTGTTCGCCGCGCTTAACGGAGAAAACATGGATGCAATCTGAGCGTTGGAGCCGTTGCACGGAAATCTTCAACGCGGTCGTCGAACTTCCCCCTAACGAACGGACAGCCTTCCTGGAGAAAACCTGCGCAGGCGACTCAACGCTTCGCCGGAAAGTCGATCTTCTCCTGAAGTATCACACTCAATCCGACGGCTTCCTCGAGACGCCGGCGTTTGAAAATGCGCCCGAACTGCTGGTGGGCGACAACGAGGTTCTGCTCGGCCAGCAACTTGGCTTTTTCCGGATCGATTCCATTTTGGGCGTAGGCGGAATGGGGGTCGTCTATCTGGCGGAAGATGAACGCCTCGGACGCAAAGTCGGGTTGAAACTTCTTCCGCCGTCTCTGTCCAGCGACCCTAAACAGCTGGAGAAATTGAAATTGGAAGCGCGCACTGCTTCCGCGCTCAATCATCCCAATATCGTTACCATCCACGAAATCGGCGAGGTCGACGGCACCTATTACATCACCACCGAATATATCGAAGGCAGGACCTTGCGCGATCGAATGAACGAAGGCGTGGTTCCGCCTAACGAAGCGATCGACATCGCGCAACAGATCGCCGGCGCTCTCTCGGTGGCCCACGCCGCCGGCATCGTCCATCGCGATATTAAGCCGGAGAACATCATGCTCCGGCCGGATGGTTACGTGAAGATCCTCGATTTCGGAATCGCCAAGTTCACTCAAACGGACATTTCTTCCGCGACTCAGACGGCCACCCACAACCTGATCATCGGCACCGCGCGCTACATGTCGCCGGAACAGGCCCGTGGCAGTACGATCGACGGCCGCACCGACATATGGAGCCTCGGCGTGGTGCTCTTTGAAATGGTTGCCGGTCGGCCGCCTTTCGCCGGCGAGACCAGCACTGATGTGATTGCATCGGTGCTGCGCAGCGATCCACCGCCACTGGATCGCTCGATCCCGGACGGACTCCGCCTAACCATAAATCGGGCAATAGCCAAAGATCGCGCCGCGCGTTTCCAAACTGCGACTGAACTTCGCGATCGTCTGCAACAAATCGCCCGAAGCCCGGTCCCATCCGTCACCAACTTCCGACGAACCCTTACTCTGCTCGCGGCCACGATCGTTCTGGCACTCATTGGCACATGGTTATGGCAAAGGCCTAACAAATTGCTCTCCAGCGACAGACCTTCCATTGCTGTCCTGCCGTTGCAGAACCTAAGCGCCGATCCCAGGGACGGATTCTTCGCCCAGGGAATCCAGGATGAAATCCTGACCCGGCTGTCGAAAATCGCGGCGATGAAAGTCATCTCCCGCACCTCAACCCAGAGATATCAAAGCGCGCCGGACGACACCCGAAAGATCGGACACGAATTGAGTGTCACCAATCTCGTGGAAGGCAGCATTCAGAAAGTCGGAAACATGATCAAGGTGAACGTCCAACTCATTCGCGCCGACCGGGACGAACATCTCTGGGCGGAAAGTTACAGTCGTCCCCTAACCGATATTTTCAGCATCGAAGGCGAAGTCGCCACCGCCATCGCCCAGCAATTGAACGTAAAACTGACCGGAGCAGAAGAGAAAGTTCTGGTCGATCGACCGACATCGAATGCCGCTGCGTATGAGGCGTACTTGCGCGGTGTGGCGGTCGAAAGCACGCACGTGTCCGACAATACGGCACTCACGGAAGCGGCCGCTGATTACGACGAAGCCGTTCGGATCGATCCGAAATTCGCTCTCGCCTGGTCGCATTCAGCAATCGCGCATAGTCTGCTCTACGTCCTGGGAAAGGATACCGCGGAACATTCGGCCGCAGTGAAGATGGGAGCCGAGAAATCCATGGCTTTGGATCCGCAGCTGGCTGAGTCCTGGATTGCCCAGGGTATCTATCGGTATCGGATTGTGCGCGATTTCCCGGGTGCGCTGCAGGCATATGAAGAAGCGCTGAAACGCTGGCCTAACAGCGCGCTCGCCCTGGAGCAAATCGCGTATCTCGAACGTCGAATGGGCCAGTGGGAAACCGGTTTGGCTCATCACCGGCACGCGCTCAGTCTTGATCCTAACAACATCAAACTGATGGAGGCGCTCAAAGGATCGTTTCTTATTTCTCTCCGTCGTTATGACGAAGTAGACGCGTTGAACGCGCGTATCTCGGCTTTCGGAGTGGATGATGAAACCACATTCGCCAACCGGGCATTGGAATTTCACATTCGAGGACAGCTCGATAAAGCCGCCGAACTTCTCGGGAAGATCAAAGGAGATTCGGTCAATGACCTCATCGAGCGCGCCAGAATCAGCCAACTGGTGCTCGAGCGGCGATTTGAAGAAGCAATCGCGAAGGCCGAGAGACAGTTGGAAATTGCGTCGAAACCGGGCGCACCTTTGAATGAAGACGCCCAGGCTCGCCTAACCATGTTGGGGTATTACCAGGAATGGGCCGGGCGAACTTCTGAAGCTCACGATACCTTTGCGCGCGCGGTGGAAGCCATGAAACCGTCACCCGATACCGTCGTGCCGGTTACGCCGAAAAAGATTCCGTGCTATCTCGCCCTGGCTTACGCCGGCCTCGGCGAAAAAGAAAAGGCCTTGGAGCAAGCGCGACGCGCAGTCGAAGACTATCGTGACGATGCAGTCGACCGGCCATATGCCGAGTGGACGTTAGCTCAGATTCAGGCGCGTTTCGGCGACACCGATTCCGCGATGGCAGCGCTTCCGCATTTGCTCGAAGTGCCTAACGGAGTGACGATCGGGAAGCTGCGCTTCGATCCCCTTTGGGATCCGCTCAGGAAGGATGCACGGTTCCAAAAACTCATTGCATCCAAGGCGCCTGACGAAGCGTCTTCCGAGCTTGCAAACATCCCAAAGAAATCGGTCGCTGTATTGCCATTCGAAAACCGAAGCGAAGAGAAATCCAATGAATACTTCGCCGAGGGTATCCAGGATGAGATTCTCACTCGTTTATCGAAGATCGCCGACCTGAAAGTGATTTCACGGAGTTCGACGCAACACTACAAAAGTCCGCCGACGAATCTGCCGGAGATCGCGAAGCAACTTGGCGTCGCACACATTGTAGAAGGCGGCGTTCAAAAAAGTGGTGACGCTGTCCGAGTGAACGTGCAGCTGATCGATGCCCGTAGTGATTCACAAACCTGGGCCGAAACATTCGATCGCAAGTTGACCGACCTCTTCTCCGTCCAAAGTGAAATCGCTAAGGCGATCGCTGAACAGTTGCAGGCGAAAATTACCGGTCAGGAAGAGCAGGTCATCGCCGCCAAGCCCACCGCCAATCCGGAGGCATACGATGCCTACCTCCGCGGCTTGGCTTATAGTTTAAGAACCGCACAGAGCCAGGCCAATGCTCTCGGCGCGCAAAAATATTTCAGAGAAGCAGTACGGTTAGATCCGAAATTCGCTCAGAGCTGGGCCCTCTTAGCGTTAGTAGATGCGCGCGGCTACATCACCTTGGGTCTTCAACCAACGCCTGCCCTGCGTGAAGAAGCACGCCAGGCTGCCGAAACCGCACTCAAGCTTCAACCCGATCTCGGCGAGGCGCTGCATGCGAATGGATACTATCATTACGCGTGCTTGCAGGACTATGACACGGCAGTCCGGTACTTCGAGCAGGCACGTCAATTTCTTCCCAACGACAGCCGGATTCCTGAATCATTGGCTTTTGTTGCGCGGAGACAAGGACAGTGGAGCCGGAGCGAGTCCTTTTTTAAGGAAGCCGAGCGGCTTGACCCTCGCAATGTCAGCTTGCTCACTCAGCATGCACTCTCCTACATCGCCCAGCGCCGTTTCCCCGAGGCGCTGCGAAAGGCAGATCAGGTCCTGGATATTACGCCCGACGATCTTTATACACTTGCAGTAAAGGCGAGTGTCGCCCAACTCGAAGGCGATCTTCCCCGGGCTTCCGCCCTGCTCGCACCGCTGCATCCGAAGGCGGATAATACGCAGGTGCTGGAAACCCAGGCTTACCAGGCAATCCTGGAGCGGCATCCCGAGCAAATCATTTCGCGACTCAAAGAAGTCCTAACGAACCCCGATCCGGCGCTTGGTTACAATATAGGTGGATTACGATTCTATTTGGGCTGGGCGCAGGAGGTGGCCGGCGACCACAACGGTGCTCGTCAGAGCTGGCAACAAGCGCGCCGCGAACTCGAACCGTTGCTCAAAGAACAGTCTGGAAATTATCTTCTCATAAGCGCTCTGGCGTTTAGCGAGGTGGGTCTGGGTGATAAATCGGCTGCACGAAAACTGGCCGAGTCCGCCATGGCCGCCAATCCTATGGAGAAAGATGCCGTGATTGGTGCCCGGCCACTGGAGATTTTCGCTCGAGTGGCGGCGCAAGCGGGAGACCCCGATCGCGCCATCGCAGCCATTCAGAAATTGCTCTCCATCCCCTACTCAGGCCCAATCACTCGCCTGCATCCACTGACTCCGGCCCTGCTTCGGCTGGATCCGATGTTCGATTCCTTGCGAGGCGATCCGCGCTTTCAGAAGCTCGCGCAAACCTCCGCGGCTGAAACATCGGCCGAGGCGGTGCCAGCAAAATCGATCGCCGTTTTGCCATTCGAAAATCGAAGCAGCAACCCGGATAACGCCTTTTTCACCGACGGCGTGCAGGATGAAATCCTAACGAATCTCTCAAGAATCGCCGACCTGAAAGTCATCAGCCGCACATCGACGATGCAATACAAGAGCGGCGCTCCGCGCAACCTGCGCGAGATCGGCAAAACCCTCGGAGTTGCACACATCGTCGAAGGGAGTGTTCAGCGGGCTGGAAATCGGGTTCGGGTCAATGCCCAATTAATCGACGCACAAACCGATGCACACATTTGGGGGCAAAGTTACGATCGTGACCTGGCCGACGTCTTTGCGATTCAAAGCGAAATCGCCACAGCAATTGCCGATCAATTACAAGTCAAGCTCTCTCCCGGCGAAAAGAAAGCCATCGAGCTTCCACCGACTAACGACATTGTCGCATTTGATCTTTATACGCGTGCCAAAGATCTAATTCTTAAGGCCAAGATGGGCAGCGCCCCCGCAGCGGACCTATCGCAAGCCCGCGAGCTCCTGGACCAGGCGGTGACGCGTGATCCATCGTTCTTCAATGCCTATTGTGAACTGGCTTTCGCCCATGACATGCTTTACCAGCTCATCGATTATCAACCGGAGCATTTGACTAAGGCCGCCGCCGCCATCGAGACCGCCTCCCGGCTAAGACCAGATGCCGGCGAAACTCACATCGCACGCGCGCAACATCTTTATCGAGGCCTTCGCGATTACCCAGGCGCACTGGCCGAATTGGAACTCACGCGCCAAACCATGCCGAATGATGCGCGAATATATCAGGTGATGGGTTTCGTTCAGCGCTGTCAAAAGGGACGCTACGAAGAGGCTACGCGAAGTCTCGAGCACTCCCTCGAACTCGATCCCGGGAATGCCGTCACGTTAAACCAGATAGCATCCTTTAATTACCGCAGGCTGAAACGTCACGCGGATGCGAAAGCAACCTGGTACCGTCTCCTCGCTCTCCGGCCTGATGATAATAACGCCAAAATTTCCCGTGCGGTCGTGGATTTCGACTGGAACGCCGATACCCGACTTTTGCATCAAACCATCGACTCAATTCGCGCCCTCGGTCCGGATGCGTTCAAGAGTATTGCCGGGGGACGAATCCTGTGTGCGCTCGCCGAACGTGACGCTGGAGCGGCTAAAGACGCGTTAATTGCGGCCGGCGATGAGTCAATCATCCTATGGGCTGAGGATGTGCTGCTCAGTCGGCCGTTCCTGGAAGGCGTCATCGCTCGCATGCTTCATGACGATGCTGGCGCTCGCTCCGCTTTTACTCAGGCCCGCATCGAGCAGGAGAAAACCCTCCGGGCTCAACCGAATTTCGGTCCTGCTGTTTGCCTGATGGGTTTGATCGAAGCGGGATTGGGAGAAAAAGAAAAAGCGATTCGAGATGGTCGACGTGCGATGGAACTGTTGCCCGTGGAAAAAGACCTGCCCGACGGAATGGACATGATCAAGTATTTCGCCATGATCGCGGCCTGGGTCGGCGATAAAGACCTCGCCTGTCAACAACTCGACATCGCCGTTCACGGTCCGAGCCCTCTCACTTACGGCGAGCTAAAATTGCTGCCGTTTTGGGACCCATTACGCGGCTACCCGCGCTTCGAAAAAATCGTGGCATCGCTCGCGCCGAAAGAGGCTGCAGCAACGGCTTCCGTCCGTCCTTAATGCAACGCTGTTCCGGACTTGGATATCACCAGCGAGATATCGGCGCTGTTGAGCGCTCCATCGACATTAAGGTCGTTGCGGAAATGAGGAATCGACCACCTGCCCGATTTCGATGTTGTCTGACTGATATGGTCAGGGCAATCCGGTCCCCGACTTGCTCTTTACCAGGGCAATATCGGAGCTGTTAAGCGCAGCATCCGTGTTTAGATCGGCCCGAAAATTTGTGGCATCGACGTTCTGGCCCGATTTTGCTTTCACCAGCGTGATGTCGGACGAGTTCACCACCGCGTCATTGTTAGCATCGCCGATCAGGATTTTCGCAGGAACGCTCACATTGCTGGTAGTGGTCCCATCATTTACGCCAAACAATGTCACCATGATTGTCTGGGCATTGCCCACGTTCGTTAGGGGAACGGTCACCATGTTCCCGTTCACGCTCACGGCGCCGCCGTTAGGCGTTCCACCGGATCCGACCTGGCCCGTTCCCGATGTCACCTGCGCCTGGGGACTGCCGTTGACCGTTACCGGCCCGGCAAACGTCAGGACCAATTGATAGTCGCTGGTCGCCCCTCCACTGCGAGGCTCGACCGCTGCAAGATCGACATCAAAAGCCGAACCGCCGTGCGCTTTGCGCGAAACCCCACTGCTCAGCGTCACCGCGCCAACCTCGAAAGCTCCGATGTCGCTTCCGTCACCGCCGGTGGCATTGGCAATCGAACCGTTGTCGAACGGACGCGCGGTGCCGCGCTGATCGGTTGAAAACGTCCCGGTGATTCCCACGCTCGTTCCTTTGTCGATGGCCGGACTTCCCGGAAGCAGCGCGATGGTTTGCGTCGGACCGCCGTTCCGTTTCAGGCCGTCGATATCAAGCTTCGGGTCCAGCGGCGAAAGCGCCGTGCCTTTCAAATCGGTCGCCGCGGTGAATCCAGTGCTTCCGTCCGTCGCCCCAATAAGATTAAAACCTGCCGTGCTGAACGTGCCGTTCACGTCGGGCGAGATCTCATTCAGATTATTCGCGATAATGCTGCTCTTGACGTTGCAGGCCGAGCCGGCGTCGTTCAACACCCCGCCCCCGCCCGTCGTATCCACGTCGGTAGCCGCATTCCCGGCCACTGTGCTGTTCGTTAGGTTAACGCCGCCGCCGAAATTTCGAATTCCCCCGCCCAGGGTGGCCGAGTTCCCGGTGATCGTGCAGTTAATCAACGTCGCCGTGCCGAAATTCTCCAGCCCACCTCCGCCCTGACGGCTGGCCGAGTTACCGGCGATGGTGCTGTTCTTAACGATCAATACTCCCGGGCTGATATTAACGATGCCGCCGCCGCCGCGCGCCGAAAAATTTCCGATAATCGCGCAGTCGTTAATGTTGACCGTTGCACCGTCGTTTCGAACCCCGCCGCCTAACGACAATGCAGCCATATCGTTGATCAGGCGTCCGTTGGCCATCGTCATTCCGCTAAACGTGACGGTGCCGCTGGTGACCCGGAAAATGCGGTAATTGCCACCGCTGCTTCGCCTAACGACTAATTGATCGGCTCCCGGCCCGATAATATTCAGGCCTTCGGTGATGTCGGGGAGCGCTGAAGTGAGATTGATGACCGAACCGGCCGGCAGATTGAACCCGATGGTTTCGGCGCCGGCGGTTCCGTTGGCCGCGGTGATCGCGCCCCGGAGCGAGCAGTTGGCCAGATGATTGGCGCAGGCTCCCGCCACCACCGTGTCGCTGGTGGTATTAACGGTATAATTTATCGACCCTTGGGGGGCATTACCGGCGGGGCCGCTATGGCCCGTGCAAGGAGGGAGAACAAGGGCCGCGATCGAAATAGCCAGAAAGTAACGAATATTCATGATTCAGAAGAAATACTGTAAGTTTCATCCTATTCGTCGAAAATGAGAAACGCCACCCCTTTTCTGTAAAAATACCCGAAAAAAGCCGGCTATCCCCAATGAAGGCCGCCCTCTCCGGGCCTCGGTAGCGAAATCAGAACCGATCGGGTCGGGCACTCGCCGCCATCGGAAAACCCGTTCCCGATTTGCTCTTCACCAAAGAAATGTCCGCGCTGTTGATCGCGCCGTCGCCGTTCACATCGCATCGGAAATTGGTCGCGTCGATGATTTGGCCTGACTTTGCTTTCGTTAGGCTCACGTCGGCCGAGTTCACCGCCGCGTCACCGTTGACGTCGCCCTGGAGAAAACGAACCGGGACCATAACATCCCGCGTCCCTGTCCCGTCTGCGACGCTCGGCAGCAAAAGGTTCACCTGCTGCGCATTCGCCACCCCCGCAAGATCGACAGTGACCAGCGATCCGCTCACGTTGAAACTGTTCACCGTGGCCACACCGGAAACAACGCGCGGCGTGTTCATCGTCACCGCCGATGGAAAACTAACGATAATTTGATAGTTGCCGTTCGCGTTGGCCGATCTGCATTCCATTCCGGTCGCGCCGCTCATCGGAAGATCGACATCGAACAGGCCCGCGCCGCCCTGAATTTTTCGCGATGCCGCCGCGACATGATCGTTGCTGTCGGACGAACTTTGAAACCGCCAGTCCTTGGCGATGACTTTCACGATGATGTTGCTGAATCCGGTCCCGGGCGCCGTTTGCCAGTTATAGCTCCGGCTATCACCGGGTAGATCACGAACCACGGGCTGCCACGTTCTCCCGCCATTGTAAGAGGCGATGATATCGAAGCTGCGTAAGCCTTCGTCGTCGCTCGCTGTCCAGGTGATCGGCACGATGCTGTTAGGCGGAATTGCCAGGCCGGCCTTCGGCGAAGTGAGCGAGACGCTCGGGGCCGCATCGCCCAAACGCGAGTCCGGCCGGATCTTGAACAGCGGGCTGTACCAATACTTGCGATGATTTGTGGTATCGCCGTAGGAGACGACGAAGCGCGCGGTGTCGGTGCTAAAGAAAGGCAAACCTTCCCTCCCCCGGCCTAACATCTTGCGCGATTCGCCGCGAACATCCTCCACATAAAATTCCACCTCGGTCATATAGGGATCGATCCCCTGTTTTGTGTAAACGACCGGAACAAATTCACCGGGCGCAAACGTTTCGCCCGCTTTAACACCGAACGTCACGTTGCCGGCAATGTCGTTCGTCGGAACAACGATCTCCCATTCGTCGAAACTTTCTTTTCCGGTGGTGTCGGTCGCGACCACTTTAATGAAGGCGTTGTTGCCATTCACCGTGAAACCAACGTTCGGCACCGTCCATTCGTAGGAACGCTGGTCGCCCGGCAACGTCGCTACCGTCTGGAATGAACCTGGATAATTGCCAACGGGCGAAAACAGGATTTTCTGGGATACAATCCCGACATCATCAGTCGCGCTCCAGCGCAACATTGTCTTCGATCCAGGGTCCTGCTGGAATGCCGGACGCAGCATCACCACTTCCGGTGGCGCATCATTATAGTTAGGTCGCGCGGTCAAAAACGGCTTGTACACTGTCAGCTGGCTGCCGATCGGATCGCCGGTCCCGCCGGGATTGTTGGAAATCCGCGGACCGGTTGGGGATCCCCACCAGGAATTGCGCGCATCCGGCGAATAGTTCACGCCGGTGCCGTTGCCTTCGAAGGTGTTCGGATTGGCGCCGCCATTCAAACTTCCACCGTTGGAGTTATGTCCAATGCCGTTGCTGAGATATTGTGTGCCGCTGACGAAAGCACCTCCGCTCGTGCCGATGTCGTTGTTCTGGATAATGCAATTCTCCAGCCGCCATTCGCCGCCGTTCACGCCATCAGTGTTGCCTCGCACAATCGTGTGCCGCATCCGTCCGCCTTCGGTGCGGTCCGCGTGAATGTCGTACCAGGCCTGCGCCGGGTCGGCACGTTCGAAAACGATCGGTTGCCCTTTCGTTCCGAACGCGCGCATCCCGTCGCCAAATCCGATGTCGTTGATGTAAGAGAACGGCGCCATCTTCACGGTGACACCGGGCGCGATGTGCAAGCCGCTGCTGACGGTGAGCGGCGAACCGTCATTATAATAGGCAATGCCGAACTTCGGCCACAGGCCGGTGACGCCGGCGAACTCGCTGACGTGAATAAGGTTGTTCCGGTTGCCGGTGGTCGGGACATTGCTGGCGGGGTAGAGACCGGCGATCGTCAGGTGAACCGGAAACTCGTTACCCTGCAGCGTGACGTTCTGTCCTAGAAGAACATTGGTGCCGTTGCGAGTGTCGCCAGCGAGCTTCAGGCCGGCATTGGTCGCGTTAGTCACGCTGATGTTGTTCAGGTAGAGATCGGAATCCGAGCCCAAGGCGAGACCGGCAATGACCGAGCGGTCGGAGGTGACGTTATCTATATATAGATAGGCGGGGTAAAGGCTGCAGTAGGAGCCGTTGCTGAACGAGGTGTTGCGCAACACCACCGTCAAATACGCCGCGTACAAACTCGCGCTGCCATTGGTCCCATCGCCCTGGAACGCGCATCGATCGAACTGAAGATAAGGCGCGCGACCATTCTGTTGCAGGATCGTGCCGTTGTATACGGTGCCGAAGCCGGAAAAATTACAATCGGCAAAGATCAACGCTCCGTTGGTATCGGGTCGGGTTTGCGTGCGAACATTGGTAAACGCGAGATTCGACGTCCCTCTTACGTCGAGGATCGAATTGTAATTCGTCGTGCCGTTGATCGTGATGCGATTGGCCGCGGTGCCGTTGCCGATCAACTGACCATCGATCTGCAGCGTGCTATTGGCGTTAATATTTACAATCACGCCGGCTTCCATGACCAGGGTTTGGCCGGCGGCGACGGTGTAAGTGCCGTTCACGACGTGCGGGTTCCCTGCCGCAGTCCAGGTGGTGGTTTGGGCATCGACCGAAAAGAGTCCGAGTCCGGTAACGAAGATTCCGAGGAAAAGGGAGAAGAGGGTTTTCATATGTTTTAGTTAGGCCTTTCTACAAGACGCTAATCCCACTCCCAGCCGGCTGTGCGGCGCCCTTTGCCAAAGACTGAGCGTTTCTTGCTGTTGCGCAGGCGTTCATGAACGCCGCAGAATGAACGCTTTCCGCTCAGGCGCGATTTCTGAAAAGTAACGCCGTTGTTACCTGACGTTGCAGGTCCGACGTCTAGTAGTGTCTAAGCCGATCCTCCGAAGGAGACGCAGGTAAACCCGTGCCGGACCTGCTTTTCACTAACGAAATGTCGGCGCTATTAAGTGCTCCATCGACATTCAAATCATTTCGGAAATTGGTTCCGTCGACTCCCTGGCCCGATTTCGATTTGACCTGACTGATATCGGCAGAGTTCACCACGCCGTCACCGGTGGTGTCACCGCTCAGCAGGGCCATCGCAACGGTGACATCGCCAATATTTGTACCATCGCTTACGTTAAAAAGAGTGACCGCGATCGTTTGCGCGTTGGCAACGTTGGTTAGGGGAACCGTAATGCTTGCCCCGTTTACGAAAACTGCCCCGCCATTCGGGATTCCATTGCTTCCCACCTGTGCCTGCCCGGAAGTGACCGCGGCTTGCGGTGCGCCGCCGCTGATGTTGTTGGTAAAGCCGATGACCATTTGATAGTCGTTGGAATTGCCACCGGAACGAGACTCGATTCCAACCGATCCATCGAGAGGTAACGTTGCAAAAAAAGTTCCAACACCGGTGTGGCTTTTTGCCGACAACGCGCCAGCGATTTGGGGATGCACCGTAGTCAGGTTCAGATCGATGCCGCCTGCTCCGTCGTAGGTAAATGTGCCGGTAAATCCCGGATTGGTAATGGTCCACGAGCCTTCCGTTCCCGGATCGGCGGCCAGCCCGCTGATGACGTTGTTGTATACGCCGGGCTGCGCGCCGCCATTGACCAAGGTAAACGACTGATTGCTGGCGAAGGTCCAGGTTCCGCCGCCACGGGCCAAGGTGGAATGGGCGCCGGACGCACCGAGCACCAGCTGAATGGTCGAGTTGGCATTCAGGGTCAGATTATTTGTTAGGGTAAGCGTACCGCTCGCCGTGGTCCCCTTCCCCGCCAACAAAGCCGCCCCCGAATTGATTGTCACTGGTCCGTTAATGGTTCCGGTGCCGGACAGGATGCCGCCATTTGCCGTCACCGCGCCGGTACCGGTTCCCGAGCCGGTCGTATTGGTTACAGACAATGTGCCGGCACTCACCGTGGTGGCGCCGGTGTAAGTGTTAGGGCCGCCAAGATTGAGCGTGCCAGTTCCGGTCTTGGTCAGCGAACCGCCGACCCCGCCGCCGATGCCACCGTCCTGGATCACTCCCGAAAAAATCGTGGTCAAGTTCGCGCCGCCGACGCTCAGATTATTCGCTCCGAGAAAAACATTGCCCGTCCCTTCCAGTGAGCCGATGCCGAGACTACCAGCATTGTGGCTGCTAATGTCCAGATTGCCGTTGCCGAAGACTTGCACGCGGGCGGTGCCGCCTGTCGACGCAAAGAGAAACCGGATGGAACCGCCGTTGCCCGCGCCGCCGTTGGCAATAAGCGTGGAGTTGGCTGCGGTCGCGCTGTTGGTGAAGCGCGTGAAGCCGCCGCTAGCTCCGGCTACCGTCCCGGCGTTGTTAACAAATGTTCCATTGCTCGCCGTCGAAACGCTGTTGAACAAAGTGGTCCCGACCCCGGCGCCGACCACCCCGGCGCCGCTATTGACGAAGGTGCCGTTTCCCGCGGTCGAGACGAAGCCCCCCGAATTTCCGAACGTAGTCGAGCCGCCGGACGCGCCATTAACCGTTCCCGCGTTGTTGTTAAACGTGCCGCTGCCTGCGGTCGCCGTGTTAAAGAAATCGGTGTGACCCCCGATGGCGCCGTTCACGGTGCCGCCATTATTCATGAAGGTGCCGTTCGCCGCAGTGGAAACGTCGTTGAAGCCGGTGCCGCCCCCGCCGCCGCCGCCACCAACCGTGCCGCCCTCGTTTATAAACATGGCACTGCTCGCGGTGGCGTTGTTCCTAAAAGTCGTGATCCCGACACCGCCACCATTCAGGAGTGCGCCTTTGTTAGTGAACGTGGTCAGGCCTCCGGCAGTTGCGCCGTTCACAAGTTCCATGACCGAACTGTTGCCGGCGACATCAGACGTCATCACAAAATGCTGCGCGATCCCGGAATTATTCGTTATTCCGACCCCGCTCAGCGCGCTCACGGTGAATGTGAAAGAAGGGCTCAACGTGATCGTGTAGGCGTTCGTGGCCGCCGAGGTAAACGTGAGGTTCTTGACCTCGACGTTGGCCGAGATGGAGATGTTGGTCGTATTCGACAAAGCAAACGTCGCCGTGTCTGACGACCCGTTAGGATAACCGGTATTGGGCGTCCAGTTTGCGTTGGTGTTCCAATTGTTCGTTCCCGGCGAAAGATTCCATGTCGCGCTGCCTGCGTTGGCGAGATGGAGGGTCGAGGCAAGAACCAAAACCGAAAGAATGCCGACTCTAAAGATTTTCAGATTAATCGCGTCCCGATGTTGAGGTTCTCCTCTCGAGCCGGGACCGGGAAAAGAATGATCCACAGCCGTCCCGCCGCCAGATGGATTCGGGTGCGCATCCATATTAATGTGGGACTTCATCTTACAATAGGGGCACGCGTCTGTCACCGGTCTTGGCACTCCTCCCGGGTTGGCCCATCCCATCGCCGCGTTGCGTGGGGCATCCTCCAGGGCAGGTGGCATTGCGTTCACCTTGGCTGACTTCGCGAACGTCAATCTTCCAGAGTCTTGTCTCTCGGCCATTCGAACCGATCAGCGGCCGGCGGGGCCAACAATCCGGTTCCCGATTTGCTTTTGACTAACGAGATGTCGGCGCTGTTGAGTACTCCATCGACATTTGCGTCGTTGCGAAAGTTTGTTGCGTCGGTGGCCTGGCCCGATTTTGCTTTGGTTTGCGAAATGTCGGCCGAGTTTACCGTGCCATCGCCGTTCGTATCTCCTGTCAGCACCGCCATCCGCACGTCGACGTCTCCAGTCGCGTTTCCATCGCTGACGCCTGATAACCTCACCGTGATAGTTTGCGCATTGGTCACGCCGGTAAGATTAACGGTGAGGGTTGTTGTACCGTTGCCGCTGCTGCCGCTCACTGACCCCGCACCCGCAGTAAGCGCCGCATTGGTGAACGTAACCGCACTGGGAAATGTAAAGACTAACTGGTAATCGTTAGTCGCGCCGCCGCTGCGGCATTCGATGCCGGCGTTGCCCGTTAGGGGTAAATTGATGTCGCGTGAAGTTCCACCGTGCAGCTTACTCGAGACGACCTGCGAAGGGGCCGGCGGCAGCGTGATGAAAGCATTCCGCACCGATTCCTGGATGCCTCCCGAGCTGGTTAGGTATCCGCCGCGATAATAACCACGCGCCCGAATGTACAAATTTTGCATTGTTGGCAGGTTTAATCCTGTGAGCGTCCAGTTGCTGCCCGATGCCGTCCCGTTGCCGAGAAAAGAATAGCTGACATTGTCGAAGGATTGCTCAAAGGTGACGCGCATGAACTGCGGCCCCGAGCCACCTCCGCGTGTCCAGGTGATGGTCGGTTGAATGACGGCGAGACCTTGAACAGCACTTTGATCGTTAGTTAGACGTGCAAAAAGATCGCGAGCCTGGCCTCCGATGCTGTTTGCTCCCGAAAAATTACCGCCCGCCAGGATCTTCCCATCCGCCTGGAGCGCGATCCCCCGAACAATGTTGTTCGCGTTCGGGTTAAACGAATCGGCCGATCCGGTCGCAGAATCGAGCCGCGCAATGTAGTTGCGCATCGCGCCACCGATGCTGTTCGCTCCGCTGAAAACGCCGCTCACTAAGATCTTGCCATTGCCTTGCAGCGCAATTGAACTGACCTGGGCGTTAGCGTTCGGATTGAACGAATCGGCTAATCCAGTCACGGGATCCAGCCGCGCGATAAAATTACGTGTCGCTCCGCCGATGCTGCTCACTCCATTGAAATTTCCGCCCACCAAAATTTTGCCGTCCGGCTGCACCACGATTGATAGGATATCGAGATTGGCGTTTGGGTTAAATGAATCCGCCTGCCCGGTGGCAGGATCGAGCCGCGCAATGCGACCACGCATCTGTCCGCCGATGCTGTTGGAAAAAGCGCCGCCAACTAAAATCTTGCCATCGGTCTGCACTGCGATCGAACTAACACTATCGCTCGGGCTTGGACTGAACGAGTCCGCCAAACCGGTCGCAGGATCGAGCCGAGCCATAAAGGGGCGAAACTGTCCGCCGATATTGATGAAAGTGCCGCCCACCAAGATCTTGCCGTCAGTCTGCAGCGTAATCGCATTAACCCGGTCGCTCGCATTCGGGTTGAACGAATCGGCTGCGCCTGTGGTCGGATCGAGCCGGGCAATGCCATTGCGCAACTGGCCGCCGATATTTCCGAAAGTGCCGCCTGCCAAGATTTTGCCGTCTGCCTGTATCACAATGGAATCGACTATAGCGTCCGCGTTCGGGTTGAACGTTGTGTCCAGCGTGCCGTCACTGTTCAATCGCGCAATATTGTTCCGCGGCACGCCTAGAATATTTGTGAACAAACCCCCAATGAGGAATTTGCCGTCCGGCTGCTCAGCGACGGCCGTAATGAAGTTGCCAATCGCGTTCAGATTGACCGTTTGATCCAATCTTCCGTCGGTCTCCAGTCGCGCGATCTTGTTGCGGGTGACTGTCAATCCTCCGTTAGGAGCCATCGTCGAAAAACCACCAACCGCCAGCACCTTGCCATCTGACTGAGTCGCCATTGCCAAGACTGAGCCGCCGGTCGCATTTGGATCGAACGAATCAGCCGCTCCCGTCGTTGCATCCAGACGAGCAACATGGCTGCGGGACTGGCCGCCAATCGTTGTGAAATTGCCGCCGACTAAAATCCGGCCGTTCGTCTGCACCGCGATCGAGGCGACCCGGTTATTCGCGTTCGGGTCAAACGAATCTGTTAGGCCGGTGGTGCCATTGAGCCGCGCGATGCGATTGCGAGTTTGTCCGCTGATGTTGACGAAATCGCCTCCAGCTAAAATCTTTCCGTCCGCCTGCAGTGCGAGGGCAACCACCGTCGCGTCCGCGTTGGGATCAAACGAATCCGCAACTCCAGTTACGGGATTGAGCCGGGCCATACGGTTACGCGGTTGTCCACCGATGCTGCTGAACTCACCGCCGACTAAAATCCGGCCGTCGGGCTGAATCGCGATGGCGAATCAGCACCGAACGCATTCGCGTTCGGGTTAAACGCATCGGAAGCGCCCGTGGCGGGGTCGAGGCGCGCAATACCGTTGCGCCCGGTTCCGCCAATACTGAAGAGATAGCCGCCCACCAGGATCTTCCCGTCCGCCTGGACCGCGATGGCGTAAACCGCATCCGCCGCGTTCGGATTGAACGAATCGGACGCTCCGGTTACAGGATCGAGCCGCGCGATATAATTACGGGTTTGTCCTCCGATGCTGTTTGCTCCGTTGAAAAAGCCGCCAACCAGAATCTTTCCGTCGGTCTGCAGCGCGATCGCAATAACGTCGCCGTTGGCGTTCGGATTGAACGCGGTGTCGAGCGTCCCGTCAGGGTTCAGGCGAGCAATGTAATTGCGCGTGACCGGCGCTCCCCCGTTAGGCGCGACCGTTGTAAACGCGCCGCCGATAAGAATCTTGCCGTCGGGTTGCACGACGACAACTTCAATTGCGCCGTTGGCGTTTGGATCGAACCCGTCGAGCGCCGACTGAGCACGCCCAACCTGGCTAAACAGCAGAGCCGCCGCGATCGCGATAAGGGGAACCTTAAGTTTCATCGGGACCTCCTAGCTAATCTGCAACCTCACTCGATAAGACCGGCCAATAGATAATTGTGGCCAAGTAGGTCTAACAAAAGCAAGACAAATGTCGGATCGCGTCCGACAACCTCGAAATGCTACGCAAACTCCTAATCGTTAGGAATTACGGAGGATAGCGCTCCGCCGATTAATATCGTCCGGCCCGCTCAAGGAGCGGCTTCCACCAGCTCGGATTGTCAATGTACCACTGAATGGTTTCGGCCAGGCCATTCTCGAAATCTTTGCGCGGTTTCCATTTCAATTCCTTCTGCGCGAACGACGAATCGATCGCGTAACGGCGGTCGTGGCCTAACCGGTCTTCCACGAATGTGATCAGGCTCTCCGGTTTGCCTAACCGTTTCAAAATCAATTTCACCAGATCGAGGTTCGGCATCTCGGTGCCGCCGCCGAAATTGTAAACAGCGCCCGGCTTTCCTTCGAACAACGCGGCCACGACCCCCGCGCAATGATCTTCGACGTGGATCCAGTCGCGAACGTTCTTGCCGTCGCCATAAACGGGCAACGGTTCCTCGCGCAATGCTTTGATGATCATGAGTGGAATCAGCTTTTCGGGGAACTGATACCGGCCGTAGTTGTTCGAGCAGCGGGTGATGATCACTTCCTGGCCGTAAGTTTTGTGGCAGGCCAGCGCTAATAAATCAGCCCCGGCTTTGCTCGATGAATAAGGCGAGCTCGGATCGAGCGGACTTTGCTCGGTGAACTTTCCCGTTTCACCTAACGAACCGTAAACCTCATCGGTCGACACCTGAATAAACCGCTGGACCCCATGCCGTCTCGCGCAGTCCAGCAGTACGCTGGTGCCGATCACGTTGGTGTGAATGAAATTGGCCGGGTCGTTAATGCTTCGATCGACATGCGATTCGGCGGCGAAATTTATCACCGCGAAAAACTGGTGCTCGGTCATCACGGCGTCCATCGCGTCCGGGTTGGCGATGTCGGCTTTGAAAAATTCGTAGCGCTCGCCATGTTCTTCGACCACGCCGTCGAGATTGGCGGGGTTCCCGGCATAAGTGAGCACATCCACATTAGTCACCAGAGCCGGCTTGTAATGTTGCAGAACGTAGCGAATAAAGTTGCTCCCGATGAATCCACAGCCACCGGTGACGAGTATGCGCACAGCGGCCAATAATCCTCAGGTCTCACACAAAGTCCACCAAGGTTATGAGTCCGAACCTCGCACCAGGGTCACAAAGGAGACAACGAATGAGTGAAAATGAAATCGCCCAAGCGGTGCGTGACGCGGCAAATCCTTCTTACGCATGAACTCACAAAACAAGGTCTGGCTGTTGAACGACAGAAGCCAATGGCAATGGTTTACGATGGCGTGCGCTATAACGAAGCCTTTCACGCCTTTGCACGAGACAAATGAACAGCGCGACTAGAGAACAGAGCACCGGATCGCTGTCCGATTTTCCGATGCTGCGGAATCAGCTCCAGCTCTGGCGCACCGGACTCGCCGAAACCGAGTGGACGCCATGGTTGATCGTGGGTGTGGCCGCGTTCCTGCGCATTTTCTTGTTAGGCATCAAGCCCCCGCATTTCGACGAAGGCATCAACGGCTGGTTTGTCGATCAAGTCATGAAGAACGGGTTTTACCGGTATGACCCGACGAATTATCACGGCCCGCTGCATTTCTATGTGCTGTTGATATCCGAAAGCCTGTTCGGTCGCAACGTGTGGGCGCTGCGAATGCCGGTGGTGATCGTGAGCATCGTTTCGATCTGGCTGCTGTTTAAATTCGAGCCGTTTTTCAATCGCACCACGGTGCGGGTCGCCGCCCTGGCCATGGCGGTGTCGCCCGGATTCGTTTTTTACGGTCGTTATTCTATCCACGAAGCGTGGCTGCTTCTTTTTTCGATGTTGTTCGTGCTCGGTGTGATCGGTCTCTGGCGAATCGGCAGCCTGGGTTACCTGTGGTGCACCGGCATGGGAGTCGCCGGAATGATCCTAACGAAAGAGACGTACATCCTCCACGCCGGTTGCGCGCTGATCGCCCTTATCGTTTTCCAGGTTTCAAACTGGATGACGCCGGTCCCGGATGCGCGGCGAGCCCGACAAACCTGGGATTATGTCGATCTTTTCGTGGTGGTTTTCGTGGGTGTCGCGCTCATTGTTTTCTTTTATTCGGGGACATTTTTTCACTGGTCCGGTGTAAAAGGCCTCTACCAGGCGTTTGAACCGTGGTTCAAAACCGGCAGCGAAGGTCATGGGCACGATAAGCCGTTCCATTACTGGCTGATGCTGGTGACGCGTTATGAGCAACCGATCCTGTTCGGTTTGTTGTTATGCGCGTTGTGCCAGTTTTTCAAAAGTTTCGTGCCCCGTTACCTGGCGATTTACGCCGTGGGCGCGCTCGCCGCCTACAGCATTGTGAATTACAAAACGCCCTGGTGCATCATCAGCATCGTGTGGCCGTTCACGTTATTGTTCGGTTACGCCTGCAGCCTGGCGCCGTTGAAACTAAAAACGGGCACGCTCCAGGCGCTTTACGGTTTGCTATTCGCGATTCTGGTTGCCACCACGATCTATGCGTTCTGGAAAAAATTCGAACCGACCTTCGAAGACCTGTGGCCATTCGCCATGATCGTGGCCGCGGCGGTGTTTCTGTTTGCCATCGGCTCACAACAAGTCATGCAAACTGTTGCCGGTGTCTTGCTCATCGGATCGTTAGGCCAATGTATTGTGCTCAATTACTTTCGATGCACGACCGATACCGAGCCTTATGTCTACGTCCAAACCTACAACGATATCTTCAAATTGAGCCGGCCGCTGCTGACGCTGGCTCATCGCAACCCCGTTTATTATCATCTGGCCGGGCATTTCATCCGCACCAGCTCGTATCCGTTTCCCTGGATCCTGGGAGATTTTCCGAACGTCGGATATTACGAACACAACAACGCGCCGGACAAAATGGACGCGGACTTTTTGCTGGTGCAGGAGGACCGGATTGAAGAGGTGGAAGGAAAACTGCACGAAAGCTATTACACCGAGCCGCTGCGAATACGCGCTTACCAGGACACTTCGAAAGTCTACTTCAACGCCAAACGGTTCGCGGAATTCTTTCCCGGTCGCGGTCCTGATTTCACCGGAGCGCCGCCGCCGAAGCCATCTCCTCCACCGCAATGAAGTGGCTGGCCGCTGGCCTTGTTTTCGTTGCGTCGACAACGGTTTGCGCGGTGATCCTCGGAATCGCCGGCGCCGGGCTGCGACCCTTCTTCGCCGTTTGCTCGGTGGTGGCGGCTTTCCAGCACAGTGGGATCCGAAGCTTGGAATTCACGTGACTTGAAGTCGCGGCC